>JAEEGL013851485.1_pt1 | contig 42086 bp, 26 predicted proteins | sample 9134231 | NCBI WGS metagenome assembly JAEEGL01 (sample SAMN16246548, study PRJNA631951) | gut metagenome | biome: gut microbiome; feature: rumen; material: fiber-attached | host: Bos | place: Iran: Karaj | collected 2018-10
CCACCAGCAGAAGCAGGCGCGGCAGCAGGGGTCCCGGTGGATGTGGAGGGAAAGATTGCAGCAGTGGCGGCAGCAGAGGCAGCACCAGCACCGGCAGCAGAATCTGCCCCAGCGGCAGAAGCGCCAGTAGATGTTGATGCAATGATGGCAGCAATGGCGGCAGCAGAAGCAGCGCAGGCTCCAGAGGCAGCCCCAGCAGCAGAGATACCTGCAGATGCTGATATAGATCCTGTTATGGCAGCAATGATAGCAGACGGATTTGTACCACCTACAGCAGATGCATCAGCAGTAGAGGCGGCGCCAGCAGCAGAGGCACCAGTAGATATGGATGCAATGATGGCAGCAATGGCAGCGGCGGAAGCAGCACCAGCAGCAGAGCCTGCTCCTGAAGCTGCTCCGGCTGCAGAAGCTCCAGCTGATATACCCGCAACAGATGGAGAAATACTGGTAGTAAATTCAGCGGTAGTACCTGAAGACATGCCTGCAATGGAAGCAGAAGCCCCGATAGATACAGATGCAATGATGGCAGCAATGGCAGCGACAGAAGCAGCACCAGTAGCAGAGGAAGCTTCTTTAGTGGATGCAGCCGCAGCTGCAGACGTACCGGTAGATATGGATGCGATGATGGCAGCAATGGCGACAGCAGAGGCTGCTCCAGTACCGGCTGCAGAGCCAGCACCGACGGAAGAAGCCCCGGCAGATATGGATGCAATGGCTGCAGCAATGGTATCAGCTGTTGAAGGAATCGCAGCGGAAGCACCTGTTGAAGCTCCTATAGCAGAAGCTATTCCGGATGTTCCGGCAGAAGAGCCTGTTCCTGAAACACCTGCGGAAAACCTGGATGCTATCCTTAACGCAGAGGTTGAAGCTCTTGCTGAACCGGCACCTGTTACAGATATACCTGCAGATATTACCACCGACATCCCAACAGCTGAACCGGAACCCGAACTCACACCGGCAGCACTTGATATGGAGGCAGCATCAGAAGCTATGACAGGCGCAGTAGAAGACATTGAGAATTTCCTGAATGGCGAAGACTATGAGTACACCAAGGTTGGATCCGGGGATAAAACTCTTTTCCTCATCAAGACCGAAGACGGAAGCTCAATGGCAATCACTTATGAGGGTGATGAATTTGACAGTCTTGATTCCGGTTATGGCAAAGACGGTAAGACCAGATACAATGACATCATGAATGCCTTTATCAAGGAGACCATAAAGCTTGGCGGAGGTCATGGTATCAAGAGGCACAAAGGCACAAAGGTTGTCGCTAAATAATTTATATTACAGATTCAATTGGGCTGTTGCACAATGCACAGCCCTTTTTTAAGAGAAATTAGTATGCCCCAAAAAGGAGGAGTAAGTGAGAGAACAGCTCAAAAAGAGAATCATACATCTTTCCGGAGTATTTATTGCAGCAATAACTATTCTTTCAGGAAGTATTTGTGCTTATGCGGCACCGATTGTCCGCACAGACAGATATAATAAGAATTATCAGTACAGCAGTAATCCAGCTACAAGATTTGTTAATGTAGCAAAGGCACAAAATGGAAAGACTGCTGAAGATTTCGCTTACGGTCTTGCATGGTGTGCTTTTTTTGTAAATGATTGTGCATCTATTGCCGGAGTGCAGGATGCAATCTATCTCGGAACCAAAGACGGCGGATTTGCATATCAGATATATGACAACGTTCTGGCAGCGGGAGGCAGAATTGTTAAAGCAAGTGAACGCCCTCAGGAAGGCGACCTTGTCTTTTTTCATAATAATTCCAAACCTGCAGAGCGATTTGCCCACGTTGGCATAATGAGCAGTGATACGCTGACTGTCCACGGCAACATGAGCCGAAAGGTAATTGTGGATGTTCCGGTATCTTATTACAGGCTTTCGGATGGAACAAAAAACTATACTGTCACTTATCTGAGGCCAAATTATAAGACTGTCAGCAACAACACAAATTCTGATGCAGCCGACACAGACCCTGAAGATCCAAACGGTGGTAGCAAAACTGAAGATGCATCTCAGGCAGAGACTGTAATTAAGAAAAGCAATCTTACATATAAGATTACAAAGGGTAGTAAAGTCTCACTGACTGGAACAACAGGGACAGCAAAAAAGATTTCAGTTCCATCGACAATCAAGTCAGGAGGCAAAAAGTACAAGGTTGTTTCAATTGCAGCCAATGCATTCAAAGGTAATAAAAAGATCACAAAACTCACAATAGGAAGTAACGTAACATCAATCGGAAAGAAGGCTTTTTACAACTGCAAGAACCTTGGGGATATATCCATTGATGCTATGTCTGGTGTGAGTATTGCAAAAGACTCATTCAAGAATATCAAGAAAAACGCAAAAATTACGATCATTGCAAAAGATAAAGATACGGCAAAGAAACTGATGAAAAAGATCAGGAACACCGGTGGCGCTACCGGGGCAACACTTAAATACAAAAAGAAGTCATAAATGGGGGAAAAGATGACAACAAGATTAGTTAAAAAGACAGTAGTAATTGCAATATGTGCAGCCATGCTTACAGGTTGTTCAGGAAATCAGGCATCAAATCCGGATGACGGATCTGTGAAGGGGAACCAGATGGAATCATCAGAACAATCAGGCAGCTCGGATAATCAGGGAGAAGGCAACAAGCAAAGCCAATCCGCCGACCAGACCGCAACTGGTCAGCAGGAAGAATCAGGGAATACGGAATCAGACAGCAATCAGGGCACAGATGGTCAGCAAGATCAATATGACAATCAGGCTCAGGCTGAAGAGACCACCCAGCAGAATCTGGCATTATATGAAGAATTCCTTGCGAACAATGCTAAAGTTCATATTGATCCTGACCGTGACATAGGAGAGTACTTCAGCTTTGATGGATCTATGCAGCAGGACTGCACGCTTGAGGAGATAGTCAACGCAATAATCGCCGGATATATCAGTGATAATGAGAACTCAAAAATAAGCCTTGAAGGCATAGAATACGCATATATCGACTGTGGAAATGACGGAGAAAAAGAACTGGCCCTTTTGATCAGTACGCCTGAGCCTAATGAGGGTTGGCTCGAGTACATGGTTATAAAAGATTTTGATGGTGAACTCAGAAGTGTTTATTCCAACATGGCCTGGTCCAGACGTTCACTGTATTTTAATGAATACGGGTTTATTTTTGGTGATGGTTCAGGTGGCGCAGCTTATCACAGTTTTGACAAAGAATACATAGATGCCGATGGCACTTGTCATTTTGTCTACAGTGACTCATCAACAGATGGATTAGCCTATGATGAATACAGCCCATCGCTTTGGTTCAATGGAGATTCTCACGAACTTCCGGATAGCCTTGAGCTTGACGGGAGTTATGTCTTTTTAGGCTTTGACTTTACAGGTGATAAGACAGACGAGAATTATGATTATTATACATACGCCAAAATCGCTGATAATCCTGATGATGAATGGGACAATGGCTTCAGGGGATATTTTTACAGCAATCTGGAAAAAGACAATTCAATATATGCAGACACTCACCCGCTGAAACGCTTTTTTGACAATGAAGGTTTACACATCTACACCCTTGATGAAATCGACAAGATGATTGCTGACAAAGAGGCTTCATTGGGAATTACTGAGGAAATAAAGAATGGCAAAGGCGCAGAGTGGAAAGAACTTACCTATGATTTTGAGCCCAATATTCCAAATTTAAACGCCAACAATTTCCTGGAGAGAAAAGAGTATTTCCCACTATCATTCTTACTGACCAATGATCAAAACGGTGCCAACACATCTCTTCGTATCAACAGCGACGGAACCATCGAGGGTAGCTACAGCGACTGGAATTACAACAACGCCACCGGAAGCAGTGTCACATATAAAAATGATTTTACAGGGAAATTCACTGTTACAGATAAGCTCAGCAATGACATATACGAACTGAAAATATCGGATTACAAAGTCGCAAATGAGGTTGGCACCAGCGAATCCAACGAGTATACCCCCGGTAGCATTTCAGAGATCTACTACGTGGATGTCCCCGGCTTTGATGATGGCGGCACTACTTACCGGCTCTTCTGCCCAGGAGCACAGCTTGCACAGATCAACGATGCCGTCTATTCGCAGCTGCCTGATTACTTCAGAGAAGATGCTTTCGAAAATGACGTCCTCACAAAATACATACTATTTGGAATGGATGGCAACAATTATTTATGGAGATTTTTTAACTGAGGGGAGTTAAAGGGGAAGTTCTCTCTGACTTCGTTATTCAATAAAAATTTAGATGGTTTTAATATTTTTATTATTTTTGTTTGAGACAATAATATTATTGAAACGCAGAAACAGTATAAAAATACTTCAGGAGGAAAAATAATGAAAGAATTCAAAAAAAAGGGAGTCGCTATTATTTGTTCAGCGACAATGATTATTGGAACTGTAATTTTGGGTGGCTTGGAAGTAGATGCAGCAAGCGGGGATACGGTAGTCTATATTACCAAAACAGGTAGTTGTTATCACAATAGTGGATGTAGTTCACTTAGTAGAAGCAAGATACAGACAACCTTACAGGAAGCACTTAATAAGGGGTTAACTCCATGTTCTAAATGTCATCCGGTTACAGGTGTTGATTCAGATGATGAAGACTCTGATGAAACATCAGATGAGAATACAGATGAAGTGGTTAAACCTGAAAACTCTGAGGATGTTACTCCTGAAGTAATAACCCCTGAAATAGTTGCCGTGACAGGCGTTAGTCTTAATAAGAAGTCTGCTAGTATACAACGAGGAAAAACGATTACTCTTAAGGCAACAGTCAAGCCCTCAAATGCTGATGATAAAGCTGTTTCATGGAACAGCAGTAATACAAAGATTGCTGCTGTAGATAAGAGCGGCAAAGTGAAGGGAATTAAAAAAGGATCAGCTACAATCACAGTGACAACAACGGATGGCAAAAAGACCGCTTCATGCAAAGTTACAGTCACGGAGCCTGTTAAGAGTATTAAGTTTAGCAAAAAATCCTATAGTGTAAAAAAAGGTAAAACAGTGAACCTTAAGTACACAATCACCCCAAAGAATGCTTCAAATAAAAATGTGAAATTTAAGAGCAGTGACAAGAAAGTCGCGACTGTTGACAAGAACGGTAAAGTGAAGGGTGTCAATAAAGGCAAGGTTATTATTACTGTTACAACAAAAGATGGAAACAAGACGGCAAAATGTACCATTAATGTCAAGTAAGTGATTTTTCATATTTGTTGACTGAGATAGAGATTTACTAATAGGAGTCAACGGGAACGTTTTTCTCTGACTTATCTCCTCAAAAGGAGCCAGAGAGTACTGTCCCCTTTGACTCTTTTTTATTCACAGATGCTTTTTTTATGGACAAATAGGGGCTATAGTAATAGATAAGTAGCAAAAATGTTGGAGGGCTAGTTTAGTGAAACTGGTAATTCATGACTTAAATAAAGAGGAATGGAATAACATCGCAGCAGATTATGGCGAGTGCGAAGTGATATCTGATGATGGCACAATAAATTCCTGTGTGGGCTGTTTTGGATGCTGGTTAAGAACACCGGGAGTATGTACTCTAAAAGATAAATATAACCACATGGGCGGGCTTATCCATAAAGCTGATGAAGTCGTTATCATAAGCAGGTTTACTTATGGAGGTTTCAGTGGCTTTGTTAAAAATGTGATGGACAGAAGCATTGGCTACATCCTTCCATTTTTCAGAATCTACAAAGGGGAGATGCACCACAAACCAAGGTATAACGAATCAAAAACCTTAAGAGTGATCTTTAGGGGTGATAATCTTTCTGAGAATGATAAAGAAAAAGCCAGAAAATATGTAGAAGCAGTTTCAACGAATTTTAATGCGAATATAAAAGAAATAAGATTCGACGAATGTGGTGAGTATAAAACAGAATGCGTAAGGCCTGCTTCAGCTAATAGTTCTGTAGAAGGAAAAACAGTATTTCTTAATTGCAGTCTTAGAGGAGATAATTCAAATTCAAAGAAGTTCCTGGATATACTTGAAGAAAAAACAAAAGGTGGTGTCGGGAGAGTTAATCTGTCTCTATATACTAAAAAACTTGACGAGCTATGTGACATACTGCTGAAGGCAGAGAGAATTGTTCTTGGAATGCCTCTTTACGTTGATGGTATACCCTCCACACCTCTCAGGCTCATGGAAATGCTTGAGAAAGAAAACATGTCCACCGGCAAAAAGATTTATGTGGTTGCCAATATGGGATTCTATGAGAGCAAGCAGATCAGCAACCTTCTTGCTATGGTTAAGTCATGGTGTGACAAGTGCGGATTTGAATACTGTGGCGGAATAGCTATTGGAGCTGGTGAGATGATGGGACAGGTGTTGCAGTTTGGAAGTAAAGGTCCTGCAAAAAATGTTTTCAGTGGATTGGAAGAGCTTGCAAAAGCAATCGATAAATCTGCGGCAATAGGTGATATCTATGCAGATGCATATCACTTTCCGCGTTTTCTCTATTTCATGGCGGCCAATTCCGGTATGAAGAAATCAAGCAAGATAGGAAAATGATTTTGTCCCTTTTAGAGCAAATGTGGATTGTTAGACTCATAACAACAAGAGCAGAGTCAGAGTGCTGGTTGGAGGAGATCTAAACGTATGGATTACACTATAAGGCTTGTAACAATAGATGATTATGATTCAATATTTGAACTCTGGAATGCCACAGAGCAGAGCCGCAGGGCGCTAAATCCTATAGATGACAGCCATGAGGGAATTGAAAGATATTTGAAGCGCAATCCCAGCACATGTTTTGCAGCGATAAAGGATGACAGAATAATAGGAGTGATCCTAACAGGCCATGACGGCCGTAGGGCAATCGTCCATCATCTGTGTGTGCACCCGGATTGTCGCAGAATGGGCATTGCAGGGAAACTGGTCTCAGTAGCGGAAGAGGCACTGAAGAAAGAGGGAATCCAAAAGATATTTGGACTCGTCTTTAAAGATAATGATCCCGCGAATGCCTTCTGGGAAGAACAAGGCTATTCACTCAGGACAAATCTGAACTATAGGAATAAGAGCCTGAATGAAAATATACCGACAGGTGAATGAAAATAAATGATATGTTAAAAGAACGCTATGGAGCAGGAGAAAATGAGAGAACGCTTATTCCAGGTAATAGAAGTAGGAAAAGAAGATGATAAGCTAAGTAGAGCCTATGATTTCTTTATGATGGCGACTATTATTATAAGTATTATCCCATTATGGTCGCATAGATTGACATTCCTGTTCATCTTAATAGACAGGGTGACGGTTGTTGTATTTATTGCCGATTATTTCTTGAGACTGCTGACCGCAGATTTAAAGCTAAAAAGAGGCGCAATTTCTTTTCTTATATATCCATTTACGGTAATGGCACTTATTGATCTGCTGTCCATATTGCCATCGATAAAAGTATTAAAGAGGGGCTTCAGGCTTCTGAGAGTTTTCAGACTTATGCGTACACTTAAGGTTTTCAAAGTCTTTAAAGCTTTTAGATATTCAAGAAACATAGATATGATAGTCAATGTGTTTAGAAAGCAAAAGGACAGCCTCATTGTTGTATGTGGATTTGCTATAGCCTATATCATTATTTCAGCTCTCGTAATTTTCAATGCTGAGCCATTGACATTTCCTACTATGTTCGACGCAATTTATTGGGCAACTATTTCACTTACTACTGTTGGATACGGTGACATCTATGCTACGAGCTCAATCGGAAAATTCATAACTATGATATCGTCTGTATTGGGAATTGCGATTGTTGCACTGCCTGCCGGAATCATCATGGCAGGCTATCAGAATGAGCTTGAACAGAGCAAAAAGGATATCAAAAAACAATAGTGATCCATGGCTTTTCTGCGGCTTGATAGCTGACTATGACCGAATAGACATTAAAAACGACCGAATAGACATGAAGCATTGAGGCTGCATGTAATCCCTATATAATTGAACTAAAGCAATAGTTCGTTTGGGTCGTATAGAAAGCTATGAGGTGACAATCTATGAAGAAAAATAGCAGTAAATCGAAAGTATTTGCAATCATTCTTTCAGCGGTAATAATTATGGCTTTTGCTCCTCTTATGCATGAGAGTATACATGTTCACGCCAGTGCGGGTTGGAGGTGCAACTGTGAAAATCCTTATGATTCTTCTTTGTATTCAGAGTTTGGTGAATTTATCAGCGTTCAATACCACCAGGAGAGAACTCGTTGCAGAACATGCGGCGCGACTTCTGAATGGGTTGAGGGATGGCACATTGATTTAGATGGTGATGGTTATTGCGATTTATGTAACTACGACAAAAACGGAAAGAAAAACCCGGATGCGGAAAAACAGGAATCTTCTGGCGGAAGCGGTGGTAATGGCGGAAACGGCGGCATCGATGACGGTGGCAAAGGAAGTGGTAATGGCAACGGAAGCGGAGGTACTGATAACGGCGGTGGATCATCTACAGACGAAGGAGAAGGTGCAAAGAAATCAGATGATACCGTAAAGCAAGATAAAGTAGCCACGGTACCAACTGCCAGGGAACTTACATATAACGGCAAAAAGCAGGTCGGTGTTCCTGCTGGCACCGGTTACACAATATCAGGACATAAGGCAACAAATGCCGGTACATATAAGGCTAAGGCAAAGCTTAAGGAAGGATATAAGTGGCCAGATAACACAAAAACTACCAAGACCATCAAGTGGACAATAAAAAAGGCTCCTAATCCCGGAAAGGTAAAATACAATAAGACTCCTACAGTAAAGTATTCGAAGCTGAAAAATGCGGATCAAAAAATCGCAGCAAAGAAGATGTTTCAGATGAATGGCGCTGTAGGAAAAATAAGTTATTCAAAAGCCTCTGGAAATAAGAATATTGGTATCAATAAGAAAACAGGTGAACTTGTACTGAAAAAGGGTCTTTCCAAAGGTACCTACACTGTTAAGCTCAAAGTGACGGCTGCAGGAGATAAAAACTATAAAAAGGGCACAAAGACCGTTACTGTTAAAGTTAAAGTACAATAACAAACTAAGAAATGAAACAGAATAGTCTCCAGGAAGAAGGTACTAAATTAAAGTACCAGCTCCCTGGAGACTTTTATATTGCAAAAACATAAAACCTTATTTGACTATGACCTTGACTGTTATTTTCTTAGATGTGGCAGCCGTGTAGGTGGAACCGGCAGGAACATACGCATTAACGGTGAAACTATAGGTTCCCTTCCCTAATCGCTTCTTGAGTGTAACCTTGCCGCTTTTATCTAATGTAATTTTATTGGTCTTAGGCTTCTTGACGAACTGATAATATAAGTTTTTCTGCCCAAATGCTGCTTTGGCTTTAGGAAGCGTAAAGGTTCTTTTTTTATTCTTGAGAGCTTTTTTCTTGAAGTTCTTGGTTACCTTTACTTTTTGAACAGTTATCGAATTATTCCTGGGAGCAATTGTGTAGATTATCTTCTTGTCATCCTTAGTTCCATCTGCCCAGGTATAGCCCTTATTAAGCTTGGCAACAGCGGTGTGTTTTCCGACCTTTGTAGCCTTGTTGCCTGTTACGGTATAGCCCTGTCCTTTTTCAACACCAACCTGTGCCTTACCTGTGTATACAAGCTTCTTGCCTTTGGGCGGAGTTATGGTCTTGGCATCTTCTTTGTTACCACCATTTTCGCCGCCATTTTCACTGTTTGACTGATCATCAGTCGACTTGCCTTCAGTAGGAACGGTTATATCAATAAGCTCTTCATCAAATTTTTCATAATCATTGGAATCATATGCGCGCAGCAGAATCTGTACAGAATCTCCAACAGCAGGTTTCGTTCCAAACTCTTTCATCACAGTTTCATCTGCAGGTATAGTCTTTGTACCATCGCCATTATCAACAATATCCTTTGCACCATCAACCATCCTGATCAGTTTGATATAATACTGCTCACCACCAATCTCAATCTTCATATTTCCCTCTTCAGGTGTCTTGTTAACAACGATCACTTCAACCATCGTTCTGTCTTGAGAATCCACATACTGTACAGCCACCGTTGGCGGATTTGTATTGAAGTAAGTTGCGTGTATTATTTGCAGTCCGGTAGAAGCTTCAGATATGATGCTCTGTCCCGGTACAATAAATGCAAATGCCAAAGATAAACTCAGAATTGTAACAATAAGCTTTTTTAGTACTTTCCTTTTTTCTCTCATAACGCACCCTTCCTTTCGTACCAATCAGGTATGAGTTCTCGATTCATGATTATCAAACAAGAAAAAATTGATATCACATACCTATTGTTTTCTCTAATTACTAAAAGTATAAATATCCTGATATCAAATTATCAATAAGTCATGTCTAATCGGTCGTTTTTCATGTTTAAGTGGTAATTGAATTAAAAGTTTGAGCAATTGTTTCAATTAAAAACCACACTGTAATGCGTCGTTACCGGTGTCCAGGATGGCGGCCTATATCCAATACATTTGGATATGTGCTCAAATTGCCAGTTCATGGTGACAGGCACTCTCATTCGGAAGGTCTTCCCGCAGAGATTACCAGGATGGCTAATTCCCTCTGACCAGTCCGTCTGCTGACCCGACTATCTTTGTATCCTTGCTGACAATGACGTTCTTTCCATTGTAGTTGCCATAGTAGCCAATGAGAGTGCAGTGATCTATCTTCACATTTTCTGCCACATCATAGCCGCTGTCGGTATTATCATAGGAATAGAAGGTGCGGTATTGCCAGTCATTTACTGAATGGCCAGTATTAATGGTGGTATCCTGGATCAGGATATCTTTACATATCTTATCTCCGCTGGAGTCGAGGCGATTGGGCTCGATGCATATGCCGCAGCTTGGCTGTCTTGGTCCTGAGTTGCTGATGGAGCAGTATTTGATGGTAACACTGTCTGCATCCACTATTGAGATGTTGTTTCTCATATTATCGTGTATGTTGCAGCCGATGATCGATATTCCATAGTTGCCGGTGGATACTCCGCCCAGCCCCTGCTGGGGAGACAGATATACTCCGTCACATTGGCTATCGCGTACTTCTGTGCCGGATATCTTTATGTTTTTGGAGGATTTAACCCATATTCCATAGATGTCTTCGCCCTCTACCATGCCGGGGCCGATGATCTTGCCGCCGGACAGTGTGGAATTATGGCAGTTAAAGAATCCTATAACACCGGCACATGTGGTGGCACCGCTCTTTCTTGCTCTTATAACAGCTCCTTTGGCAAGCTTTAAGTGGACATTGCTCCGCATTTTTATGGCACAGGTTCTTTCTTCGATTTCGACATCGTAAACACCCTTACCAAGAGTTACAGTGACAATTCCGCCTTCTGTCGCTGCATTTCCGGCAACGTAAAGCGCCTCGTTTATGGCATCGGTATCATCGAGCCCGTCGTTGGGTATTATCTTGTATTCTTCAATGTCCAGGGTTGTAGAGGCACCGTTGTCATCGCCGGGGAGCATGCCGTAATCGTCGGTGCTCAGTATGTACTCCCACTGGGCATAGAGGGTCACGGTTTTACCGTTCTTGGCAGACAGATTTTTTACGGTTTCTCTGTCACTGTAAGAGATGCCGGAGCCGTCAGGCTTAGTGTTCCAGCCGGTAAACGTATAGCCTTCCCGCTTGAAGACATTGGCAGGAAGTCTGTATTCCTTGTCATATCTGAGGTTTGTCTTGTCTGTCATGGTTCCCTGGGCTCTGTTTGCCCTGAAACGGATATTGTATCTGTTGGCGGTCCATTTGGCATAGAGGGTGATCTTGCCGGTACTGCCTTTTTTTATCTTTGTAACCCTTGTCTTAAACCTTTTATCCTTGAACCAGCCGCCGAAAGTATAGCCGGTCCTGGTGGGATTATTAAGGGTAATGGTCTTGGAAGTCTTTTTGTATGTTGCTGGGTTTTTGCGGTTATTTTTTCCACCGTTTAGCTTGTATACTATCTTAAATGTTTTAGCGGTCTGTTTTGCATAGGCAACAGCAGCTTCTGCAGTGGCTGCATAGGATGCTGCATTTACTGATGAAAAAGCAAGAAATAGTGCCAAAAATATGGTCAGGATACTTTTTTTCATAGATAACCTCCGGCTAATTACCGTATAATCTCTTTTATTCAGTCTGCTCAAGTGGTACGCAGTGCTTAACCATGTCTTTGATACTCAATTTTCATGGTGACAGGCACTCTCATTCTAACTTTAAGGATCTTTCTTTTTGTTGTTCGCTTTTAGGGAAATGATTTCAGCTTAGAGTTTAGCTATTGTCTAATCTTTTTCATTAATAGTTGTGTTTGCGGTGTATTGTGTCTCATCACAGCCAAGGAATGTCAGCCATGCGTCAAGCTTATTCTGTATACCTTCATTATGTAGCTTATCCAGGAAAACATCAACCGAAATGAATATAAAGTTTTGTAGGTAAAATTACTAAGATAACGCTTAACTGGTGGCTTTTTAGGGAAGCATCACTTATAAATGGTGAGGAATTTGAAACCGGATCTGAAATTAGAATAGGAAAATGGAATTCTGATACCGGGGCAGTACACACTGTGGCTGATATTGGGAATATTGATTTTACCGATCTTTTGGCAGAGTCCTTTATTTGTATTGATTTTGATATGAAATGGGCCTATAATTTTAATTAACCGAAATGCATTTGGGCTAAAACAAATTCGGTTAATTGCGCTTCGGTATATGGAGGATGATTATGCAGGATATATTCAGAGGTAGATCAGCTGAGTTACAAATACTTGACAAAAAGTTTAAACAAAAAGGATTCATAATGACTGTTTTGTATGGCAGAAGAAGAGTAGGAAAAACAAAACTTGTTAATAAGTTTATACAGGAACATGATTGCAAGAGTATCTCTTTTACTGCAGTAGAACGTGAAGAGTCTGAATTACTGTCAATGATGACGGAGTCGGTTCTTATGGCGTTGGCACCGGATATGATTGGAGACATCAGCTTTAATAGCTTTGAGAAACTGTTTGATTACGTTGGCAGACAAGCTGAAAAAGAGAGAATGATATTCTTTATAGATGAATACCCATATTTGGCAAAACAGTGCCCATATATTCAGTCAGTTCTGCAGAAAATCATAGATACTAAGTGGAATAAGGGGAATCTGTTTTTTATCCTGTGCGGTTCACTTGTCAGTTTCATGAAAGAAGTACTGGCAGAGTCAGCTCCGTTACACGGTAGAAGCAATTTGGAATTAAAACTGAGACCATTCAACTACCTTGAGACAGCAGAGTTTCTCGAAGGATTTTCAAATGAAGACAAAGCCATATGCTATGGGCTTACAAATGGGGTTGCAAAATATATTGAACAGTTTGACCCTGGCATCTCATTGGAAGAGAATATTATAGACCAGTTCTATTCGGTTGGAGGTTATTTCTCAGAAGAGCAGGTTAAGACTGTTGTTTCAAGCGAAAAACAGAGTCCGGCTCTTTATAATTCAATCATTTCAGCTGTGGCTACAGGGCATACCAAAAACGGTGAGATAGCTACTTACATTGGCTCCGATGATGTAACGTATCCTTTAAAAGTCCTTGTTGGCTCAGAAATACTGGAAAAAAGAATATCAAAAAAACCATACTACGTCCTAAATGATAGTATGCTGGAATTTTGGTTTAGATATGTGAACAGAGCCACCAGCCTTATAAATTCAGGCAGAGGAGAAGCCTATTATAACTCCAATGTTAAGGAACACTTACATGATTTCATGGGAAAAGTGTTTGAAAAAATGGCAAAAGAGTATCTTATGATGAATGTCGGTCGTGACGACTTACCTGTTCTGACAGAGATAACTGATTATCAGGCATCTGTTCTTGATGAGAATAAGAAATATAAGCAGATAGAGATTGACTTGCTTGGGAAGAATGATAAGAACATTATGCTTGTCGGAGAGTGTAAGTTTAAGAGAACTCCGTTCGATAAAGCAGAATTAGAGAACTTCCTGGATAAAATAAAATACATACCTGTTTCGAACCCGCAAATTTGCATTTTTTCTCTTAGTGGTTTTACCAAATATGTAAAAGAAAATGCCGGATCATGCATGCTGATTGGCATAGATGATATGTTTAACTGAAAATTAGTGCCTGTCAGTGCGTCCAGCGAGGACGCTTTAGATTGTGGGTGGAACCCCCACATGGAAAGGAGCTAACCACTCCACCATTAGCGAGTCTTGTTGCCGAAGCGGTAACGTTAGGTTTAAGCGGAGACAGTTAGGTAATAGGGATGGCTATTGAGCGTCGAAATACACAATTCACAGGGCGATGCTGTTGACAGAGCAGAAGCCAACATATTTGTATGCGATTTGGTGAGTATAGGAATACTGTGGCGGCGTCGGTGAGAACCATTCATGTTACACAATTATTCAGCGTTGACTGGAGAGAGTCTGCATACCCCATATCAGCTCAATAAGAGTGTGTGGAGCAATAATGTATAAGTGGTATGCCAAAGCAAGCAGAAAGCGAGTGAGGCAAATGGTATGTAGGCAGTCGGATGGCCGAATAGTACCTGCGAAGTCGGGAAGTCCGTTAGGTATAACCGGTGGAGGGAAGTCGAGAACATGGGAAATCCTCTTCCCACAGCCATGCGGAACAAACTTAAAGGGGAAACATTAGCTACACACAGAAGGTAGATAACTGATGGAAACGAAACTGGAAAGAATAACACAGTTATCTAGAGAGAACCCAGACATGGTGTTCACGTCCATTGGGCATTTAATCAACATTGAGATGTTGAAAGACTGCCATGCTAAGATGGACAAGGACAAGGCTGTTGGAATCGATGGTGTAACCAAAGAAGAATATAGCCAAAAGTTGGAAGAGAACCTTATTGACCTTATTGACAGAATGAAACGAAAAACATACCATCCTAACGAGTATACTCCCGGTAGCATTTCAGAGATCTACTACGTGGATGTCCCCGGCTTTGATGACGGCGGCACTTCGTACCGGCTCTTCTGCCCGGGAGCACAGCTGGCACAGATCAATGATGCCGTCTATTCACAGCTGCCTGATTACTTCAGAGAAGATGCTTTCGAAAATGACGTCCTCACAAAATACATACTATTTGGAATGGATGGCAACAATTATTTATGGAGATTCTTTAACTGAGCGGAGTTAATTGGGAGGACAAGTTTAGTGAAACTGGTAATTCATGACTTGAAGGAAGAGGACTGGAATAACATTGCAGCAGATTATGGTGAGTGCGAGGTAATATCTGATAACGGAACAATAAATCCATGCGTTGGCTGTTTTGGATGCTGGTTACGAACACCGGGAGTATGCGCTCTTAATGATAAGTATAACCACATGGGCGAGCTTATCCATAAAGCTGATGAAGTCGTTATCATAAGCAGGTATACATATGGTTGTTTCAGTAGTTTTGTTAAAAACGTGATGGACAGAAGCATCGGCTACATCCTTCCATTTTTCAGAATCTACAAAGGAGAGATGCACCACAAACCAAGGTATAACGAATCAAAAACCTTAAGAGTGATCTTCAGGGGTGATAATCTTTCTGAGAATGATAAAGAAAAAGCCAGAAAATATGTAGAAGCAGTTTCCACGAATTTTAATGCGAATATAAAAGAAATAAGATTCGACGAATGTGGTGAGGAGAAGGCGAAATGCGAAAGGTCTGCTTCAGATAAGAATATAGTAGAAGGAAAAACAGTATTTCTTAATTGTAGTCTTAGAGGAGAAAATTCAAATTCAAAGAAGTTCTTGGATATACTCGCAAATAAAACAAAAGGTGGTGTCGGGAGAGTTAATCTGTCTCTATATACTAAAAAACTTGACGAGCTATGTGACATACTGTTGAAGGCAGAGAGAATTGTTCTTGGAATGCCTCTTTACGTTGATGGTATACCCGCCACACCTCTCAGGCTCATGGAAATGCTTGAGAAAGAAAACATGTCCACAGGCAAAAAAGTTTATGTGGTTGCTAATATGGGATTCTATGAGAGTAAGCAGATCAGCAACCTTCTTGCTATGGTTAAGTCATGGTGTGACAAGTGCGGTTTTGAATATTGCGGCGGAATTGCCATTGGAGCAGGCGAGATGATGGGACAGGTGTTGCAGTTTGGCAGTAAAGGTCCTGCAAAAAATGTTTTCAGTGGATTGGAGGAGCTTGCAAAAGCAATCGATGATTCTGCGGCAATTGGTGATATCTATGCAGATGCATATCGTTTTCCACGTTTTCTCTATTTTCTTGCGGCTAACTCCGGTATGAAGAAAGCAAGTAAGATAGGAAAATGATTTTTATACATTTTCATGGCTGAAAAGTGAAAAACGGGGAAATTGCACTAAATGAGGTTTTTATATACGATTTAGTCACTTTTAGAGCAAATGTGGATTATTAGACCCATAACAACAAGAACAGAGTTTAAGTGCTGGATGGAGGAGATATAAACGTATGGATTACACTATAAGGCTTGTAACAATAGATGATTATGATTCAATATTTGAACTCTGGAATGCCACAGAGCAGAGCCGTAGGGCGCTAAATCCTGTAGATGACAGTCGTGAAGGAATCGAAAGATATTTGAAGCGCAATCCAAGCACATGTTTTGCAGCGATAAAGGATGACAGAATAATCGGAGTAATACTAACAGGTCATGACGGACGAAGGGCAATCGTCCATCATCTGTGTGTACACCCGGATTGTCGCAGAATGGGCATAGCAGGGAAGCTGGTCTCAGTAGCGGAAGAGGCATTGAAGAAAGAGGGAATCCAAAAGATATTTGGACTTGTTTTTAAAGACAATGATCCAGCTAACGCATTTTGGGAAGAACAAGGCTATTCCCTCAGGACAAATCTGAACTATAGAAATAAGAGCCTGAATGAAAACATACCGACAGGTGAATGAAAATAAGTGATATGTTAAAAGAACGCTATGGAGCAGGAGAAAATGAGAGAACGCTTATTCCAGATAATAGAAGTAGGAAAAGAAGATGATAAGCTAAGTAGAGCCTATGATTTCTTTATGATGGCGACTATTATTATAAGTATTATCCCATTATGGTCGCATAGATTGACATTCCTATTCATCTTAATAGACAGGGTAACGGTTGTTGTATTTATTGCTGATTATTTCTTGAGGCTGCTGACTGCAGATTTAAAGCTAAAGAGAGGCGTAATCTCTTTTCTTATATATCCATTTACGGTAATGGCACTTATTGATCTGCTGTCTATATTGCCATCGATAACAGTATTAAAGAGGGGATTCAGGCTTCTGAAAGTTTTCAGACTTATGAGAACACTTAAGGTTTTCAAAGTCTTTAAAGCATTTAGATATTCAAGAAATATAGATATGATAGTCAATGTGTTTAGAAAGCAAAAGGACAGCCTTATTGTAGTATGTGGATTTGCTATAGCCTATATCATTATCTCAGCTCTCGTAATTTTCAATGCTGAGCCTTTGACATTTCCTACTATGTTCGACGCAATTTACTGGGCGACAATCTCACTAACTACTGTTGGATATGGTGACGTCTATGCAACGAGTCAAATAGGTAGACTAATTACAATGATATCATCTGTATTGGGAATTGCCATAGTTGCACTGCCTGCCGGAATCATTATTGCAGGATACCAAAACGAGCTTGAACAGAGCAAAAAGAATTCAAAAAAACAATAAACTATCCTTACTACTTGGACTTAGGATTATTGCGCATAAGAGAAGAGACAATGAAGATTATTCTATCACCTGCCAAGAAAATGAATACAGACACTGATACTCTGAAATATGACAGCATTCCTGTATTCCTGGATCAGACTGAGGAAATCCTTAAGTGGCTTCGATCTCAGTCAGCTGAAGAACTGCAGAAGCTCTGGGGTTGTAATGACAAGATCGCTGAGCAGAATTTTAGGCGACTGAAAGAAATGGATCTTAGAAAAAATCTGACTCCGGCAATCCTTTCCTATGAGGGAATTGCATATCAATACATGGCTCCGGCGGTGTTTGAGAACAGCTCTTTTGACTATGTTCAGGAACATCTCCGAATACTGTCAGGATTCTACGGGGTGCTAAAGCCTATGGACGGCGTAACTCCCTACAGGCTTGAAATGCAGGCTAAAGCCGGTATTCAGGGCAAAAGAGATCTCTACGATCTGTGGGGCTCACGACTGTATGATGAAGTGATAGATGACTCAAGAGTCATAGTTAATCTTGCGTCAAAGGAGTACTCAAAGTGCATTGAGAAGTATCTTAAACCTTATGATGTTTACATAACAGTCATATTTGGAGAGATTGTAAAAGATAAATTCGTCACCAAAGGAACATATGCAAAAATGGCCAGAGGCGAAATGGTGAGGTTCATGGCTGAGAATAAAATCGAAGACCCTGAGGAGATAAAAAAATTTGACAGACTCGGCTACGTTTACAGAGATGATCTGTCAGGAGATAGAGAAATAGTATTTGAGAGACGATAAATCGCAAAAGATAATTCAGTGTAAAACAGACCAATATCCGTGACCGGTGAGGTCTGTTTTTTATTGCGGTGTATTGTATGACTATAAAGAAAACACCGAAATATGTTAATCGGTATTGTTTAAGTGAGGAGAGTATTAGGATGAAAAAGAAAGAAATATTGATAATAGCTTTATTACTGGTTGTATGCATAGAAGCATTTTCTGTAGCATTCAAATTTGTTGTGAAGGCTGCAGTTCACAGAGGAAATGAGTCTTTTCATATAGTCTCTGACAAGAAAATAGTAGAGAACACTGTTGAGCTGTCCGAGTTTAAGAAGCTTGATTTGGATGTTGCTTCTGTGAATACATATGTTGAGCCCGGAGATACTTATAAGCTTGAGTATCATGTTTATGAGAATAACATTCCGGTAATAGATCAGGGGCGTGATTCACTATCTATAAAGCAGCCATCAAACGTTGGACTGTTCAATTTTAATCCTGGTAATTGGGAGGGTGAAGAACAGTACTACAAAATTACAGTTCCTAAAACCGCAGAAGTAATCAACGTTGATATGGAAGCAACGTCAGGTATGATAAGCATAGAGGATATTGATGTCGAAGGAAAAATCCTTATTTCTTCCGGAAATGTGAAACTGGAGAACAGTAAGAGTGACGAACTGTATCTTCACGCTACATCCGGCAATATTGAGATGAAGGACGTTGAGCTTCAGAAACTGAAATTAGATTTGACTTCAGGAGATCTGTGTGCAAGTGACTGTGTCGCTGAGAATATAGATGCCGAAATGACAAGTGGAAATATGGATTTCGACGATATGAAATTCAATAATGCGTATTTTGATCTGACCTCAGGAAACATTGAGCTTGAAGCTGTAGGCAGTGAAGATGATTATTCATTTGACATGAAATCAACATCCGGAGATTTCGAGGTGAATGGAAAAAAGATAGATGAGGGATATCACACAGATGCAGGAAAAGACAGGATTATTAAAGTTGATATGACCAGCGGAAGTTTTAATATTTCGTTTACAGAATAAGCGAGCAAAAAGGTTGAGAGAAGTTAGTATAGGTAATAAGTGATTTAATGGCTAAAATTACTGTCAAAAAAGCGTTTTTCGAATTTTGTCAGTAACCTTTTAAAATCATTACTTGTGTTTTTTGGGAAACTGTGATTATAACAGTAACATATGTGATGACCATTGATTAAGCTGTTGTTCTATTTTGATTGTTTTGAACTAATGTCAGATAAAACACCAAAGTTAATAAAATTATCTGATGATTAGATATGCTATCTTATACTCAAAGCCATGTTTGCGCCTTATTATTACTATCGTAAATGAGTTTTTTGGATTCCAACAGTAAATAAAATAAGAGGCTACTTGTGATATTTCTATTTTCCATTTTTAACAGTAAATAATAAACTGTATATCGTTATTTTGTGTTCGGACAGAGGAAAGCGGTATAGAAGCATACATAATGTGAATGATCAATAAATCATATCCAGCTGATCAAAGATCTGGAGTAGGAATCTGTGCCAGCAGTACGGCTGCAAAGATCAGTGCGCATCCAAACAGTTCTTTTCCGGTCATGGTCTGATGCAGGATGAGCCAGCCAAAGATAGTGGAAAAGACTGATTCAAGACTCATGATAAGTGAAGCCAGGGCAGGGTTTAAGGAACGTTGTCCAAGAGCTTGAAGCGTGTAGCCTACTCCACAGGAGAATATTCCGGTGTAGAGGATGGCAATCCAGGCGGAAGCGGAGGAGAGGGATGCGACCCAGGCGGAAGGGTTTGGCAACAATTCAAATATCAGGGCAGCAGCAAAAGAGATAGCGCCGCACACAAAGAACTGAACACAGGATAGCGCTACAGGATTCATCATAGGTGCATAGCGATCCACACACAGAATTTGAACCGAGAAGAGTAGCGCACACATCAGCAGTGAAAGATCTGCAGCCGAAAGAGCAATCCCAGCGCCAAAGGTGGGAATACATAATAGATACAGACCAAGAAGTGCCAACACAACAGCAGGCCATACTAAAAACGAGCACTTCCTGCCAATGAAAATCCCAAGAATTGGAACCAGAACAATGTAGCAGGCAGTCAGAAATCCTGCCTCTCCGGCTGAGGCGCCTAGAGCTATTCCTGCCTGTTGGAAAGTAGAAGCCAGGAAAAGAGCTATTCCACAAATGGCACCACCCACGAAAGACCTGGAGGTAAACGATAGCTTCATTTTGGGAAAAGATTTTCCCGCAGCGGACTCCATAGAAGCGGACGTTTCGCTATATCCATCAACAGCATCTGAACTACGTCCTTTCAGGAAAGGCAGTAGACATAATCCGCCGATAATGAATCGAAGACCATTAAAGCTGAAGGTCCCCACGGAGTTGCTTGCCAGTGACTGGGCAACGAATGCCGCACCCCAAACAATGGACGCCAGCAGTAGAAGTAATGAACTTTTTATCTGTTTTGAATTTGCTTTTTCCATAATGGATACAATTATAACAGAAAAGGAAAAAGCTGTGAAATTAACCGGTTGACAAATACCGGCTATTGGAATATCGTAGAAATTGGTCTTGACAATAAAACAAAATTTCACGAAAGGAGGTAAACGCAATGTTAAAGACTAACAGAAAACTTATACGTGACATAGGGATTGTGGTTACCTCGCCGGAGTGTGCTTATCCGAGATAAATTGCTTATCTAAGATAAGTAGGGCTTTCGCTTTTATGGGCGGCAGGATTACCATATCCTGCCGCTTTTTTGTATTAATTCAAAGCTCAAGGCTTTTGAAATAGAAGGATGTGATTTACATGAAGAAATATATAATCGGAAACTGGTGGAGGTATACCATTGGCGGAATCTGCCTCATCTGCAGCACTGCCATAGACATACTTGTACCGTTTATAACCCTCTCCATGGTGGACGACGTCATCGTGGGAGGAAATATGGATATTTTCAGAAGAGACATAATGTTGTACGTGGCAGCAGGACTGGGCCGTGCATTTTTCCAGTTCGTCAAAGAGTTCCTCTGTGACATGTCAGGATGCCGTGTTGCATCAGGCCTTAGAAAAGACATGATGAAGCATATCTTTTCTCTGCATAAGGGCTATTTTGATAAGAATAACACCGGAGAACTTATGGCAAGAGTCAGGGAAGATGCCGGGGCAGTCTGGGATCTGACAGGATTTGTGGGCATGCTGATGACAGAGGCCACAATATACTTCCTGGGCGTAGTTGTATGCATGCTTAAGCTCAATTGGAAGCTGAGCCTTGTGCCGCTGGTATTTATGCCACCGCTGGCCTTCATAGCCCTGACACTTGAGAAGAAGCTGGGTAAAGACTATGACGACATCAGTGAAAAGAATGCCGATCTCACCAAGGTAATCGAGGAGAATATCACAGGAGTCAGGACCGTAAAAGCATTCTCCGCCGAGAGCCTTGAGATGAAGAAGTTTGATGAGAAGAACCAGGCTTACGGTGATGCCAACAAGACCTTCGCCACTGACCTGGCTGACACCGATCCGCTGCTTGGAACCATACCCAAGATCATGCAGGTTATGGTTGTGGCTATCGGTGGGTACGCCGCAATCAAAGGCGCAATCACTTATGGAACCCTGGTGGCTTTTGTGTCCTATTCCATCAGTATTGTCTGGCCTATAGAGAATCTTGGATGGATGCTGTCACTGATTTCCCAGGGCATTGCCGGATACAAGAAGATATCTAAAGTCCTGGATACTAAACCGCAGATTTGTGACCCGGCAGAGGCTGTAACGAACGAAAGCTCAGATCACGTTGGCGAAATTTGCTTCGATGGAGTGGGCTTTGAGATGGATGGAAAAAAGATCCTTGAGGATATTTCTTTTACCATCAAAAAGGGTAAGACACTTGGAATCATGGGTGCTACCGGTGCGGGAAAGAGCACCATCGTAAACCTCATCGAGCGCTTCTACGATGTCACAGACGGCGCCATCAGGATTGAGGGAAAAGACATAAAGGAGATGCCACTCAGTGATATAAGGGCATTTTCATCAGTCGTAACTCAGGATGTATTTCTTTTCTCTGACACCATCACTGAAAACGTGAGGCTGGGAAGCAAGGCCGTCATGGACGACAGGACAGTTCGAAATGCGATAAAGAGCGCCCATGCAAAAGAGTTCGTGGAGAAGATTACGGACAGCTACGACGCTGTTATCGGAGAGAGAGGAATAGGTCTGTCAGGTGGTCAGAAGCAGAGACTTTCAATTGCGAGAGCGCTGGCAAAAAAGACTGATCTCTTGATCTTGGATGACTCTACATCTGCTCTCGATATGGAGACTGAGGCAGCTATCCAGGATGAACTCAGGCAAAAGAGAGATATGAGCAAGATCATAATCGGTCACAGAATTTCTTCAGTGAAAGATGCCGATGAGATCATCGTCCTTCAGGATGGCAAGGTAAAAGAAAGAGGGACGCACCTGGAGCTTATCAAAAAGAGAGGGTTGTATTACAGCACCTATGAGGCTCAGTACGGAGATTACAAGAAGGCCCTTGCCGTGGCGAATATGTAAACATAATGCAAAGTAAGGAGGTGCTAAACATGGCTATTAACAGCACCAGAGAGGATGAAGAGTTAAAGGAGTCCTTAAAGCTTGATGTACTGAGAAGACTTCTTTTAAATCTTCTGGAATATAGGGGGAAGATAGTTATCGTTACCGCGCTGATCTTTCTGACAGTTGCGATAACAACGGTATATCCCCTGCTGATTGAAAAAATAATAGATGACGAAATAATTGCCGGAAATGTAAGAGGACTATTCATAATGTCCGGAATTATGATCGCGCTGGCGCTGGTCAGCTACGCTGCCACCAGAATCTGGAGAAGGATGATGGCTGAGATTTCCAACGATCTGATACTCAACATCAGAAGAAAGCTCTACGTGCACATTCAGAAGCTGGGCGTGGATTTCTTTGACCAGAGGCCCTCCGGTAAGATTCTGGCCAGAGTAACGGGCGATGTAAATGCGTTAAAAGAAGTGCTGGCAAGTACAGTTACAACCCTGGCTCCAGAGGCAGTGAGCGTAGTTGTGATATTGGTCATTATGATCGTGAAGAGCCCGATTCTATCGCTGTCAGCAGCGGTGGCAATTCCCGTCATAATGTGCGGCCTGTATTTTTGTGAGATTCTGGCCCACAAGAGGTGGCAGAAGTGGAAAAAGAAAGACTCAAACATGACAGCCTTCATTCACGAGGGAATAGAAGGAGTGAGCATTATACAGAGTTTCAATGCCCAGGAGGAGGCGTCAAGGGAGTTTAACGAGATAGTTGACGAAGTCATTGATGCCTTCAGATCGGCTGTGGTAATAACTGATCTATACAGTCCCACAATTGAGATTGCAGGCGGACTTGGAACAGCAACATTATATTACCTGGCTGTAACCAAATTGGGAGTCAAGACGGAGTCTATAGGAACCCTGTCAGCATTTGTGCTTTACCTTGGTATGTTCTTTACACCTATAAGGAATCTGGCTAACTACTACAACAAGCTTATAACCAACCTGGCATCTGCTGAGAGGGTATATGAGATCATGGATATGGATCCCCTTGTGAAGGATGGTAATGGGGCAGTTGATATTCCCGATATAAAGGGAGATGTCGAGTTTAGTCATGTGACGTTTGCATATCCTGACGAGCCGGATGTGGATATACTTCGGGATGTGAGTTTTAAGGCAAAGAGAGGAACGACCATTGCGCTGGTGGGACCAACCGGAGCTGGTAAGACTACAATTGTGAGCCTTCTTGCCCGCTTTTACAATGTAAAGGGTGGTGCAATACTCATAGACGGTTATGATATAAGCAAGGTTACGATACAGTCACTTCGAAGCCAGTTGGGAATCATGACCCAGGACAATTATCTCTTTTCCGGAACAATAAGGGACAACATCAAGTACGGAAGACCTGGGGCTTCTGATGAAGAGATGCTGGCAGCAGCAAAGGCGGTTCATGCACATGACTTCATCGAGAATTTGAAGGATGGTTACGACACCAAGATAACCGAGCGAGGTGGAGGGCTTTCCAACGGTCAGCGGCAGCTCATTGCTTTTGCCAGAACGCTGCTTACTGACCCAAGGATTCTGATACTTGATGAGGCTACATCAAACATCGACACCGGCACGGAGATATTGGTGCAGAAGGGCATAGAGGAACTTCTTAAAAAGAGAACTTCATTTATTGTGGCCCACAGGCTTTCAACCATCAGGAACGCTGACTGCATCTTTGTAATCGACGATGGAGGTATCATAGAGAGCGGAGATCACGAGAGCCTCATAGCAAAACGTGGTGCATACTACGACCTGTACTCATCGATGCTTTTGGATTCCTGGGAAGAATAATACAGTAAGGAAGAGTAATACAGTAAAAAATGACGCGGGACTGCTTATGCAGCCCCTCGCATGTTTTTCAAGACTATTGATTTTTGATTTCAGTTGCTGAACCGTAGGCTTTCACAGGTTTGCCGTTTTCATCGTAGACAGTGGTATATTTTACGCGGAACGGCACCCTGTCTGCTGTCAGCAGCATAACACCCTCGAGACTATCAACGCCCTCAGCAAGCTGTCTGTGCCAGTCTCTGTACAAATCAGCGAAGTCTGGCTGGAAGAGTCCGCTTTCTATAACGGGCTCAGGATAGTTTTTAATGACTGGTGGAAGTCCGAGATCGCGCATACACCTAAAGCACGGATGCATCTCTTTTGTTGAGATGATATATTCCCAGGCATAGGTGTTGGTGTGTTCGCTGGCGTATCTGAATTTGGCTTCACTCTCGGCCATGTCCATATAGTGCTTCTTTTCAGCGGTGATATTCTGGATGATTGAGTAAATCAGGTGTTCTTTACCTGCGTGTCCTATTGTTCTGAGAAAGTGTTTCATGCACAATCTGTCTGTGCCACAGCACTTGGAGGTGATTACTACCCAGGTCTCACAACGCTCCTCCTCGCCGGATTCAATGGCCTTTTTTATGGTATCTTCAAAGACTATTCTGCTATCGGGTTCAAAGTATTTCCATGGATTGGAATCAATGAAATCTCTCTCGGAGACGTTCATGCCGATCTCTTCGATATATTTCTTATTTACTCTGACAAACTCAAGTCTGCCATCTTTATATGAAAAGACTGCAGCACCTCCCACATAGTTGTTGAATATGAGAGTTTCAAGGGAGGCAGGATCCCAGAATTTATCAACCTTGAAGGAATCCAGGAGCTGCAGAGGAGAGCCCATAGGCTCATGGTAAGTTACGCCAAGTTTTTCAAGGAAGTCTTTTTCCGGAATGGGCTTTGAATAGAGATATCCCTGGACATAGTAGCAGCCTATGCTCATCATGAAGTCGGCCTGTTCTACTGTTTCCACACCCTCCACAATGATGGGGGTTCGAAGCCACTTGGCCATCTGAACAATGGAGCGGATGATAATACCACCCCTTCCACTGACGCTGCCGCTAAGGAAATTCAGGTCAAGTTTTATTATGTCAACGTCCAGGTCTTTTAATATATTAAGGGAAGAGTAACCGCTGCCAAAGTCGTCCATTTCAACGATGTATCCAAGCTCGTGGAATCTCGTGATGACAGAGCTCATCAGCTCCATGCCTGCAATGGCAGAAGTCTCTGTGATCTCGACGCGAAGATATTTGACTGGAATGTCATATTTGATGCGGATCTGTTCAACATCTTCCACGTAGTGGTGCTTGAAAATGTCGTTTCGGGACATGTTAAAAGAGATGGGAACAGCGGAGATGTCGTTGTCGAGACAGTAACGCAGAAATTTACAGGAGGATTCAACCATTTGAATATCGGCTCTGTACAGCAGGTCGTTTTCCTCCAGAACAGGGATGAAATCAGATGGGTACTGCATGCCGCATTCGGGATCAATCCATCGCATAAGTGCCTCGGCACCGGTCATTCTGCCGGTGGAGTGGTTGAACTGTGGCTGGTAGTAGGCAAAAATATGTCCGCCCTCTATTGCGGAGTCAAATTTTGCTATGAGTTCTTCTTTGGATAAGCTTCTTGGCATAATGGTACCTCCGGAACGGCTAATAAGTACCCAACAATACGATTCAGATTCCTACATAAAAATTTTATCATAAATTATAAACATCGTAACTACGCAAATAACATTATTGTAATAACGAATAAGCCCCTTCGCCTGTTGAGACGAGGGGGCTTAAATTATTAATTATGTCGCTAAAAGTTATTTTTTGGCTGATTCTACTATCTTTAAGAAATCAGGCTGGTAATTATAATTGTTGCCAGGGCTCTCTGCCAGCATGAAGCAGTAGCAGGTATCGTTGTCGATCATTGCAAACATTGTTCCCCTAAAAAGAATTCCCTCGATGGTGGCTTTGAATTCAGCATACGCGCCTTCGTTGGTACCAAAAGTTTTGTAACCTGAATCCAGAAGTTCGCTGTCGGGATCCATTGCTGCTAACATGGCCTGGATGAATATTGTCCTCTGCAGATCATCTTTGAAAGACAGGCCTTCCATCTCTCCCAGTACATCGATGATCAGCATTGCAAAGGCATCATCAGTTACATAAGCACGATACTCTTCAGCATCGTAGATATCTGATGCCCAGTATGAAGGAACCGATATTTTGTAGTCCTTCATGGTGATCTCCGTGCAGTCAGAAAATCCTGCTTTGTCGGTCTGTGCAGCCAGGGCGCTTACGCTCATGAACGCATTCGCCGTGAAGAACACAGCCAAAGCAAGTACAACACTTATTATGCTCCTTATGCAGTTGATTTTTCGGGTTTTCTCTGAATTTGTCATAGGCTTCCCCTCCATTTCGTGAGAAAAAACAATTCCCTGTCCCTACATGTATAATTATATGTTATGAATATTAACTCCATTGGAATACAGTATTAAATTTTTATAGTATTTTTGGTGTATAATTAAATATCGAAATAAATAACCAGAGGAGCGTTAAGTATGAACAGAGAAAGTGGAATTCTGATGCCTGTCTTTTCCCTGGCATCAAAGTTTGGAATTGGATGTTTTTCAAAGGAGGCCTACGACTTTGTGGACTTCCTTAACAGGTCAGGCCAGGGCTACTGGCAGGTCCTTCCCTTTGGACCTACGGGCTACGGCAATTCGCCCTACCAGCCCTACTCCGCATTTGCGGGGAACCCATACTTCATTTCCCTGGAGGACCTTATAGAAGAAGGGCTTCTTGAGTGGGATGATGTGAACGGAGTTGATTTCGGTGATGATCAGGAGAAGGTGGACTACGGCAAGCTCTATGAGAACCGCTTTGATGTCCTGAAGATTGCCTACGAAAACTTCATCGAAAAAGGAGAGACCAAAGAGTTTGAGGCATACAAGAAGAAGGAGAAATACTGGCTTGAAGATTTCTGCCTCTACCTGGCAATAAAGCAGGAGCAGGAGGGAAAGAGCTGGCTGGAGTGGCCAAAGGACCTCCGGACAAGAGATAAGAAAGCCCTTCAGAAGGCAGCAGAAGAGAATAAGGACGTTATAGAGTTCCAGGAGTTCCTGCAGTTCAAGTTTGATGAGCAGTGGGAGAAACTCCATAAATATGCCAAAAAGAAGAACGTTAAGATAATTGGCGATCTGCCCTTCTACACAGCTATGGACAGCGCAGATGTGTGGTCACATCCCGAGAGCTTCCAGATGGATAAAGACGGTGAGCCCAAGGCAGTTGCTGGATGTCCGCCAGATGCCTTCTCCAAGGACGGTCAGCTCTGGGGCAATCCCGTATACGACTGGGATGCGCTCAAGAAGAATGACTATGCCTGGTGGTGCGAGAGAATTGAGAGAAATTATCAGTGGTATGACTGCATAAGAATAGATCATTTCCACGGCTTTGCCGAGTACTTTGCTGTGCCTTACGGAGATGAGACAGCAGAGAGAGGCAAGAGCCACAAGGGTCCCGGAATGGATCTCTTTAAGGCTCTTCACAAGAAGTTCGGTGAGCTTGACATGATCGCTGAAGATCTGGGAACCGTTACCGAAGAGAATGTCAAACTCCTGGAGGATTCAGGTCTTCCCGGAATGAAGGTTCTTCAGTTTGGCTTTACCAGTTGGGACAGCTGCTATGTGAATCACAGGCATATTCCTAACTGTGTTGTATACACAGGAACCCACGACAATACACCTACCTTCGCCTGGGTACAGGAGATCAGCGAGGGCGAGAGGAACTTTACAAGACGCTATATCAATTCAATGAACACAGACTACGGCGCGCTTGTCTGGGACATCATCAGAGAGGCCTACAGATCTGTTGCTAATCTCTGCATAGTTCCGCTGGTGGACTATCTCTGCAAGGGAAGAGAAGCCAGGATCAATACTCCCGGAACAGCTGACGGCAACTGGCAGTGGCGCCTTAAACCCAACTTCCTCTCAGAGGATCTTGCCCGCAGCATAAGGCTTCTGGCTGAGACCTACAGCAGGATTCCCAAGGAGCCGGCAGAGCCTGAGACAGAAGACGAAGAAAAAGACGCAGAGACAAAGTAAGGAAATAACATGAAATTTGTTCATTTATCGGACTTACATCTGGGGAAAAGAGTTAATGAGTTCTCCATGCTGGAGGACCAGCAGTACATCCTCAAACAGATTTTGACCATAATAGGTAAGGAGAAACCGGACGGCGTTCTGATCGCTGGGGATGTATACGACAGGTCCATTCCCAGCGAGGAGGCCATGCAGTTATGGGACGAATTTTTGGTGAGTCTTTCGGAAAAAGAAATCCCGGTTTACGCCATCAGCGGCAATCACGATTCAGCTGTGAGATTCTCTGATCATGCATCGCTGGTGGAGGCCACCGGGATACATCTCTCTCCGGTTTATGACGGTAATGCCAAAAAGTATGTCCTTGATGATTTGGACGGTCATGGGAAGCTGAACATCTATCTGCTTCCCTTTATCAAACCCTCACAGGTGAGAGCTCTTTTCCCTGACGAGGAGATCGAGAGCTATACGGATGCCTGCCGTATCGCCATAAAGCGCATGGAGGTTGACACTTCTGAGAGAAATGTCCTCATTGCCCACCAGTTTGTGACTGGGGCAGTGAGGAGCGATTCCGAGGAAGTGGTGGTGGGCGGCCTTGATAACGTGGACGTGTCGGTCTTTGATGACTTCGATTACGTGGCTTTGGGTCACATTCACGGCAGCCAGCACATAGGCAGGGAGAGTGTCCGCTATTGTGGTACGCCTCTAAAGTATTCCTTCTCTGAGAAGGACCACAAGAAGTCTGTGACCATAGTGGAGTTTGGAAAAAAGTGTGATGTCTGCATAAGTGAGATTCTCCTTGTGCCAAAACATGACCTCAGGGAAATACGTGGAACCTACGATGAGCTGATGCTGAAAAAGAACTATGAAGGCACTGCCACTGAGGATTACATCCATGCGGTTCTCACCGACGAGAACGACGTCATCGACGCCATTGCCAAGCTCAGGGTAGTCTACCCCAACCTGATGAAACTTACCTACGACAACTTAAGGACCAGGACCAGGCAGACTGTAACTGATGCTGATGACGTTGAGAGCAAGTCTCCCCTTGAGCTCTTTGAGGAGTTTTTCGAAAAGCAGAATAATCAGGGGATGACTGATGCCCAGAAGGCGTTTATGAAGGACCGGATCCGGGAGATCTGGGAGTGAAGCCATGAGACCAATAAATGTTGAGATTTCGGCCTTCGGGCCATATGCAGGACATACAGAGATTCCCATGAAGGACCTGGGAGAGCAGGGGCTTTACCTGATAACCGGCGATACCGGTGCGGGTAAGACCACTATTTTTGATGCCATCTGCTTTGCGCTTTACGGCGAGGCCAGCGGACCCAGCAGGGATGCGGCCATGTTTCGGTCCAAATATGCGGCACCGGAGACTCCAACCTTCGTGAGCCTCACCTTCAGCCACATGGGGAAAGAGTACACGGTTAAAAGAATTCCTGAATATTTTCGCCCAGCCAAAAAGGGCAGCGGTGTGACTAAACAGCTGGCAGAAGCTGAGCTCACCATGCCCGATGGCAGCGTGATCACCAAAGTCAGGACAGTGACTTTAAAAGTTGAGGAGATTCTGGGAATCAACAGGGAACAGTTTTCCCAGATCGCCATGCTGGCCCAGGGAGATTTCCTGAAGCTCCTTTTGGCATCCACAGAGGAAAGGATCAAGATCTTCAGGGACATCTTCCGCACCGCTAATTATCTGACTCTCCAGGGCAATCTTGACACTAAATTCAAGGAGCTGTACGGCAAGGTAAGTGACGGAAGAAAGAGCATTGACCAGTACATAAGCGGCATCCAGGTTGACAAGGACAATGTATTGTCAATTGATGTTGAAAAGGCTAAAAAGGGCGAGCTTGTAACAGAGGATGTAGTAACTCTCCTTGATAAACTCACCGATGAGGATAGCGCGGAAAAAGACAGACTGGATGATGCCTTAAGGGAAGTTTCCGAGGAGCTTGAAGAGGTAAACAAGAGGATCGGAACAGCTGAAGCGATAGAGAAGGCCGGCAGGTCCCGGGAAGAGGCCAAAGAGAGACTTGAAAGTGCAAGGCCAGGATGTGCTGAGCTGGAGCAGGTCTTTTTACAGGCCAAAGAGGCCCTTGGGGGCAAGGCGGACCTTGAGAAAAAGGCCAATAAAATAGAGAACGATCTTCCGAAATATGACAGGACAGATGCGCTGATCAAAGAAATCGAGGCCTTAAAGAAGGGACTTAAAAAGCACAGAGAGGCTCTTGCTGTTAAGGATGAATTTCGTACCCAAAAGAGTGAGGAGCTAAACAGTCTCAAGCAGGAGCAGGCTGAGTTTAAAGACACCAGCGCTGAGATAGAGAAGATAAGAGGCGAGCTAAAGAGTACCGGTGATGTTTCCGAAGACATACGGGAACTTCAGGAGACTCTTGAAGGCTTTTTTGAAGATAAAGACAGTTATGAGCAGAATCAGAAGCTCTATATAAAAGAAAATGAATCATTTCTGGAGCTGAATGCGCGCTATGAGTCAATGGATCAGAGCTTTAGAAACGCCCAGGCCGGGATTCTGGCAAGAGACCTGAAGGAGGGCATGGAGTGTCCTGTGTGCGGATCAAAGAGCCATCCGAGACTGGCGGTTCTTCCGGACGAAGTTCCCACGGAGAAAGAGGTGGAGAATGCAAGGAAGGATGCGGACAAAGCAAGGAAGGTCAGGGACAAGCGCTCAGAGGAGCTCAGCGGTCAGAAAAGCGCTCTTGAAAAAGTCAGAGAAGACATCGAGAAAAAGAGCGCAAAGCTTCTGGATACAGATAATATTGAAGAAGCCAGGGATGCAGCGGACAAGAGACTTGCCAGGATCAGTGAAAAATGTCTTTTGCTGAAAAAGAAACTTGGTGAAGAGGAAAAGAGGCAGAAGAGGGGCGAGGAGCTCTGGAAGCTGATACCTGAACTTGATAAGGAATTGACAGCTATTGATTCCGGCATAGCTGATGAAAAGGCAGCAATCTCCGCGGATGAGGCCAGGGAAGAGCTTGGTGAGAAAGAACTCAAAACCCTGCAGTCGGAGCTTGCCTTTACGACCAGTCAGGAAGCCAATAAGGAGAGAAAGAGACTACTTAAAGAGGCAAAGGTTTTGCAGGATACTGCAGATGCTGCCGAGAAGGATCTTGCTGATCAGAAAAAGCTTATAACGGATCTTGAAGCCAGGATAAGTGAGCTGGATAAGACCATTAAAGAGGCTCAGGTCACTGACCTTGAATCAGAGCGAAAAGCCCAGACTGAGCTTAAGGATAAACAGACCGGGCTGATAAGTCAGGGCAAGATAGTATCAGGGCGCCTTGACGGCAACGAGCGCACAAGAGCCAGCATAATCAAGAGTGCAGCTTCTGTGGCAGAGCTTGAGAAGGAGCTTTCCTGGGTGAAGGCACTTTCCGATACCGCTAACGGCAAGCTCTCCGGCAAAGATAAAGTGAAGCTTGAGACATATGTACAGACTACATATTTTGACAGAATCATAAGCAGGGCGAACCTCAGGCTTGTGACAATGTCAGGAGGGCAGTATGAGCTGATTAGACTTAAAGAGGCAGATAATGCCAAGAGTCAGACAGGCCTTGACCTGGGCGTCATCGACCACTACAACGGAAGTCAGCGGAGCGTGAGAACACTGTCGGGAGGAGAGTCATTTATGGCATCCCTCTCACTGGCACTGGGACTGTCCGATGAAGTACAGTCCTCCGCCGGAGGAATTCAGATTGATACAATGTTTGTGGATGAGGGCTTCGGATCTCTTGATCCGGAGGCGTTGGATATGGCTTACAGGGCACTGGCAGGCCTTATTGAGGGCAACAGGCTGGTGGGCATCATATCCCACGTGGCAGACCTCAAAGACCGCATAGACAGGCAGATCGTTGTTACCAAGGAGAAGAGCGGCGGCAGCAAGGTGAGAATTGTTTGAGTCAATGCACAGATTTTGGCTGGAAGCTCACTGTATAGATTTGCAATTACAAGGAGGCATGTTATGAAGAAGAGAGTTGTAGCCATGATGCTGGCAGCTTCAATGCTGGCAATATCGGTATTTAGCGGAGGATGTGGAGACCGTCAGCTGAGTTCCGGAGATGATGGACCTAAGGAAAACTTCCCGGGAGGACTTCAGGCAGATGAAACTTATGAGGAGGCTGTAGATGCTGAGGCAGAAGAGGGAGCAGGAGCTGACAGCACAGTAGATTCTGCGGACCAGGATGCGGCAGACCAGGAAGCATCAGGCGATGCAGTTCAGTCGGATGCACAGTCTGACAGTGTAGCAGTGCCTGCAAAAGATTTCCTTCTTGGTTCCGAGGAAGTGACCTATTATGACAAGTCTATCGTGCCCAGCGTAGAACCATACACTATATCAGAGGACTTCTCCAATGTGGAGGTGGCCGACAGATTCCTCTATATGTTCGGGCTTGATCCTCAGTGGGATAATGAGGGTGGTACAAAACTCAGACAAGCAATCGCCAAAAACGGCTTTGCTATAGAGGGAGGTTCAGGTCAGAGTGAGTTCTTTGACATATATGAGGACAACAGATACTCACAGTTCCCGAGCTTTGTGACGGTGGATTCACTGATGCATACCTATCATCTCTACTTCTCACACCTGATGAAGACCACGGAAAAAGAGTTTCTTTCATCTAAGCTTGAGGAGCTGGGCAAAGCAATGCTTCAGACATCTGCCGCCCAGTATGAACAGCTGAAGGGCACTGCCTGGGAAAAAGCAGCCCTTCGCAATGTGGCATTTTTCTATATAGGAAGCTATCTGCAGGACAATGCGACCTCATTACCGGTCAGCGACAGTACCCTGGCACAAATAACAGATACTGAGATCGAAAGGATAATGTCTGCTCAGGGGATAGATATATGTGAAATAAGTGGTACCTACGAGGATTATTCTCAGTACAAGCCAAGGGGATATTACGACGGGGATGAACTTTTAGAGAAATACTTCAGATCAATGATGTGGTACGGAAGGATTCCCTTTGAGATTGATGATTCAGAGTACGTTAAGAGTGCAATCCTCATGAGCCTTGCCATCGACGAAGCCGGTAAGGACAGCTGGGAAGGCATCTACAAGATCACAGCATTCTTTGCCGGAGCATCAGATGATGCGGGATATCCTGAGCTTCTGCCTTTGATCACAGACGCCTACGGCAAGGTTCCGGCGGTATCAGAACTTGATGGCAGCGATGATAAGGTAAGCGCGGTGCTTGCTTCTCTTTCAAAGCTTCCTTCCCCCAAAATCAATTCCATCCCTGTTGATGACGGCGATGACCCGATAATCCCTTCCTTCAGGTTCATGGGACAACGCTTCACCATAGATGCAGGCATCATGCAGAGACTGATCTACAGCGCTGTTGGCGAGAATGGTCAGGGTGAGAAGAGATACCTTCCCGACACATTGGATGTGGCTGCTACACTTGGCTCCGACAAGGCGATGGAGATCATTGAAGAGAGCGGCGCAACTCAGTACAAGGGATACAGCGACAACATGGTTCTTCTGAAGGATATTTACACAGCTGATGATCCGAGCCTTTGGAACGCCAGCTTATATGCCGGGTGGCTCAACACCTTAAGGCCTATGTTTGATAAGAAGGGCCAGGGATATCCAATGTTCATGCAGTCCGAAGAATGGGCAAAAAAGAACCTGGAGACCTATGCCGGTTCCTATGCAGAACTTAAGCATGACACCATCCTTTATGCAAAGCAGATAATGGCAGAGATGGGCGACGGCGCTGATGAAGAAGTCCTGGATGACAGAGGATATGTTGAGCCGGAGCCTGTGGTTTACAGCAGATTTATATTCCTTTCAGACAACACAAGAGACGGACTTAAGTCCTACGGAATGCTGACAAAGGAAGGAGAGGACGATTTAAACAGACTTTCTGAAATTGGAAAGAGACTCCTTGCAATATCTGAAAAAGAGCTTAAGGCAGAATCCCTGACAGAGGATGATTACAATTTCATCAGGGAATACGGTGGAGACCTGGAGCACTTCTGGCGCGAAGCCATGAAGGATACCGTGGATGGACTGGCCTACAGCTATCAGGCACCATGTCCTGTGATCGCCGACATTGCCACTGATCCCAACGGATCAGTTCTGGAAGTTGGAACAGGAGATGCCCAGACCATGTACGTGGTATTCCTTATAGATGGCAAGCTCCATGTGGGAAGGGGATCCGCATACAGTTTCTACCAGTTTGAGAACCCCATCTCAGACAGGCTTACAGACGAGGAGTGGCGCAACAGATTAAACGGCGGATATGTAAATGATGACTGGGAATGGGTGCAGATCGACAACAAGCCCGTTCAGCCCGACTGGACACAGAGCTATCGCGTGAAGACAAATTGATGAAGAATATCTTTTCCCAAATTAATAGAAGATGGCTGCTACTGCTGATCACGGCGGTGGCAGTCATTTGCTGCGTCATGGCACTTGTATGGTACATGCCAATGCCGGTGGGAGAGTGGAGGGAAAAGAGCCTTCAGATCTATGAAGATATAAGCGGTGATCTTACGGGTAAGCGTTTTGAGATAATCGGAGAGGAAGGGAAAGTCACCTGGAGGAGTCCAAGAAGATTTTTTATTCAGGATGCCTTAGTTTCAGACCTTGATCTGGACGGGGAGAAAGAGCTGATCCTGCTCTTATGGAAAATCGGCAAATATGGGAAACACAGGCCCTTCTGGGTGGACCGGGATGAATGGACTTTCTCCCAGCATGTCTTTATCTATTCGGTGACGAGTGATGGAGAGATAAAGCACAGATGGGGCGCTTCAGAAATAGGAAAAGAAATTGTCAGAATGAAGCTGATGGAGAAGAACGAGAGCTTTATCATGACTGAGGACGTCTCCGGCAGCTGTGTGGTCTGGAGGTGGGAATCCTTCGGACTTAAGACGGTAGACAGCGATGTGAGCTTTGTAGTTTTTGGCGACAATATCATTCATAAAGAGATTTATGAATATGCAAACAGGCAGCAGGGCGGCAGTTTTGACTATCTCTATGAACCTTTTTATGAGGACATAAGAGCAGCTGATCTGGCTGCTTTTCAGCAGGAAACGATGCTTGTGGACAAGGAGTCCGCTGTTTCAGGATATCCCACATTTGGTTCGCCGCTGGCTGTGGGTGAGGCAATTGCAGAGGCAGGATTTGATATTGCTTCCTGTGCCGGAAATCATGCTCTGGACAGGGGAATTTACGGAATCAATGTCACTACAAACTTTTATAAGGAAAAAGGCATTACCTGCCTTGGTGTTCAGAACGGGGAGGATGATGCTTACAGACCTTACGAGCTTGTCAGCAAGAATGGTATCTCTTTTGCCCTGTTTGACTATACCTATGGCACGGGAGAAATGGACGTTTCTGACAAGTACCCTTATGCTGTTCACTATCTTCCCACTACTGAAAATGAGGAAAAAGAGCTGATTGACGATCTACAAAGTGCCAGGAATGAGGCGGACTTTGTCATCGTGTTCGTTCATTGGGGAAATGAGTATGAGACGCAAATAAGCCCCGAACAAAAGCATATGGCTGCAGTCTTCGCGGAAGGAGGAGCAGACGTAATCCTGGGGACTCATCCTCATGTGGTGCAGGATATGGAGATTATGGAAAGACCTGACTGCGGCAATATGCTGATTTATTACTCTCTGGGGAATTTCAGGGCGCATCAGGGCCAGAGTGAAGAGACCCGGAGCGGGGGAGAAGCACTTTTTACGGTTGAGCATTCTTATGATGGTGTGAGGATTGCTTCTTACAGCCTTGAAACAATAGATTCCATGGAATAAAATTATATTATGAAATGTTTAAAAAATTTACGGATAATCGCATATATATTTCTGCTGGTGATGCTGGTGACGGCGATTCCGGTCAGGGCAGAGGATGACAGCGGAGGGCAGGTCCGCATTCTTTTCCTGTCTTCTTATGGTTTCTCCAACCCGGCCGTTCCTCCTCAGCTTCAGGGCTTTGAAAAAGGACTTGGCAGTGTCAATGCAGACATTCGATATGAGTTCATGGATGCAGACAAGTACTACGGCGGTATTGATATCATGAACTTCGACAAATATCTGCGATACAAGGTCTTTTCCATAAGACACTATGATCTTGTGGTAGTGGTTGATGATCCGGCTTTGCGATATGCCATCAACAACAGGGCGGCGCTGTTTGCGGACATGCCCATGGTTTTTGTGGGTGCCAACAACAAGTCGGAGGCAGTAACTGCCGCAGCTATGAAAAATGCCACAGGTATCACAGAGAGCCTGGACTTTGAGGGAAATTATGAACTGATAAAGAGTCTTTTCCCAGACAGGGATCACATAAATGTGGTGGTGGATTCATCCATAGCCGGTCAGGGTGATTATGTGGAATTCATGAAGTTTAAGGATGAGCATCCGGAGCTGAAGAGTACCATCATAAACACTGCCTACTACACCTCAAAGGGGTTAAAAGAGCTACTGAGATCTCTTGGAAAGAATGATGTTATCCTGTTTCTTGATTTTACTCTGGACGGGGATCGCAACAACTATTCCATGCAGAACGCGGCAGATTTCCTTTCTGAAAATGCATCGGATATCCCTATCTTCAGAGTTGCTTCCTCTGATGTGGAGCATGGGGTTCTGGGAGGTATTTCCTATTCATATTATGATGCAGGAAGGATAGCAGGCGAAGTAAGTGCCAGGATATTAAACGGGGAATCTGCAGATGATATACCGCTTATCACTTCTTCCGTGACGGCACCGTATTTCGAACAGAAGGCCATGGACAGGTTTGGTATCAGGTATGCTCAGCTTCCTGCGGGGGTAACAGTCATAAATGAGCATGAGAATCTGGCCAGGTTTTACAGAGAGAACACGACCATGAGCAATCTGATACTTATCATTGTGCTGCTGATGGTGGTGATCATTCTTCTTCTTAATTACAGCAATAACCGAAGGAAAAAAGTCATCAGAACTGACTTCCTGACACAGATGCCAAACAGGCTGAAGATCATGGAAGATATGACCCAGGCTATCAAAGAGGCTACACCTTACGGTGTGATCATGATGGATGTGGATCACTTCAAGGACATCAACGACACTTACGGTCATAAGTCGGGTGATGAGATAATAGCCGGAGTTGGTGAAAGACTTAAAAAGCTCTCCTGCAAAGAACTTACTTTTGCAAGGCTTGGAGGCGATGAGTTCTGCGGATTCTTTACATCTCCAACAAAGGAGAAAGCCGAAAAGATATGCCGGGATATCATGGACTGCACAAAAGAAGAGTTTGAGACTTCCAGGGGAAAGCTCAAACTCACGGTCAGCATAGGATGTGCCATGTATCCTCTTGATACAGATAAGAAAGATCTGGTTATGGAGTGCGCCGACAAAGCACTCTATATCACAAAGGAAAAGGGAAGGGACGGATATACGCTATTTGGTAGCATAGATGAGTCCGGCTGAGTTTCGGCCATAGTATCCTGTTTTAAACAGCTCTTTTTCAATATTGACTGCAGAAATGGCAATGGGGCGGAGAAGGTAAGACGGAACCACCTTGTTGCCATTATTGTAATCTGTAACATTATAGGAACAGTCGAAATCCCAACCGGCTCTGTCTATAAGATCTTCAGCCGGTTCATTTCCTTCGAGTATATCCTGTCCAAGGGTTACGGTAACTACGGACTCCTGCTTCAGGTGCTTGTAGACGGTCATGCTCTGGGTGCCCTCAAGTATGTTGTAGATATTGCTAATGTCAGCGTCCTGCCCGGTAACTACCACAGTATTTCGACCTGTGTAATCTGCTTCCAGAGCCCTGGTTACTCCAACGGCTGTGGAGTCGTTGGCGCACAGCACAGCATCAAGCCTGGTCCCCTCCGGATAGTAGGAGTTAAGGATGATCTGAAGGCGCTGCTGGGCAATGTCAGTGGACCACTGGGCTGTGGAAGTCTCGTAGAAACCTGACTGGGACGATGGGACCTGAAGCTGCCCGGAGTCCAGATAAGGTTTAAGAGTGTCCATGGCACCGCGGTAAAAGAATCTTGCGTTGTTATCCACCGGGTCTCCGGTAACAAATTCTATGTTCTTAGGATCTTTGGAAGTCTTAAGACCCAGGTCTGCTATTATGTAATCCGCCTGAAGAACTCCCACCTTGTAATTGTCAAAAGAGACATAGTAGTCCACAGCATTAGTGCCCATGATAAGTCTGTCGTAGGCGATTATCTTTACACCGTTTCTGTGGGCATCCTCCAGAACCGTGGAGAGGGCAGAACCGTCAACTGCAGTTACAACAAGAAGATCGGCACCGGAAGCTATCATCATTTTGAGATTGTCTGTCTGGGTGTCTATCAGATTGTTGGCATATTCCAGGATGACTTCACAGCCGATGCTCTCAAACTGGTCTTTAAGGAATTCACCGTCTCTGTTCCAGCGCTCCAGCAGTCTGTCGGGCATGGAGATACCAACCACAGTTCTTCCGTCGTCCGGTCTGGGAGTGATCACTTCCGGAGCGGTAGTATCTTCGGCGGGGGCTTCGGTACTCTGTGGCGTGGAGCTGCAGCCTGTAAGGATCAGGGCAAGTATTAACGTTGTCATAAAGATCTTTTTCATAATGTTTTTCATGTATATTATTGTACCACTTACAGTGATGGATATAAATGATTTATCGTTTGCAGATTTGTGCATTTCCTTAATAAACTCCCCGCTTTTTCGCCGTCAGTGTAAGATGGTGGAGATAAGATAATGGACAAAAATGTAATGTGGGATTATACTTCAAATATATTCGGAAAACGATTTCCGAAAAATCAGAAAGACAATTCCGGAGGGAAAATGGTATCAATAAAAGATGTGGCCAGGGAAGCCGGCGTGGCAATTTCCACGGTTTCCAAGGTGCTTAACAACTACCCAAATGTGAGTGAAAAAACAAGAAAGAAGGTCATGGATGTGGTGGACCTGCTGGGGTTTGTCCCCAACGCAGTAGCAGCCAGTCTGTCATCCAAGAGGACCGGAAGAGTGGCACTGCTCATCAGGCTTGATCTGAATACACAGGCAAGTGATGAGATCAGCATGCAGTATATCTCCGGGGCAGTACACAGGGCCAAGGAGCTGCAGCTGGATGTGATCACGGTTTTCACTTCTATGATTGAGGATATGACCGCAGCTGAAGTCACCAGCTATTTTGAGTCCCAGGGCATCAAGGGGATCATCGTCTACGGCATGACCAACAGGGACAAGGTGGTGAAAAAACTGATCGACAGCGGCAACTTTAAGATGGTGGTGATTGATGCACCGATGGTCAATAGCACTACCTCATCTGTCAGCATAGACCACAAAAAGGCTCAGTATGATATAGCGAAAAAGACCATAACAGAGAATAAATGTAAAAAGATCCTCTACATAGCAGGGGAGGACGACGGCTATGTAACAGGCGAGAGACTTGAGGGAATAAAAGAGCTCTGCGCTGAGAAGAAGCTGAAACTCATGGTCAGAAAGGGATCCTTCTCAGAACTCAAGGCCAGGCAGATTGCTCTTCGCTACGCCAAGAACAATGACTGTGTTGTCTGCGCTTCGGACCTGATGGCCATCGGAGCTATGAAAGCTCTGGTCGATATGGATATCTTCAGACCGGTCTGCGGATTTGGCGGAATAATTCTCATGGGATATGTGGGCAAGCAGATGAATACGGTGAAGCAGGACTTCGTGAAGATTTCAGAGGAGGCGCTGGACGAACTGAACCGCCTCATGCAGGGAGAGGAAGGCCGCAAAGTAGTAATGCCACATACCCTGGTGAGGATAAAATACGAGGATATAATCGTGTGATAACAGGAATTAAATTTAGGACTTGCGGAAAACGTTTTCTTGTGGTAGAGTATATTTTATCAGATGGAGAAAACGTTTTCCGAAAGCGCGGAACTAAATAAAACACTCATCACAAAGAGAGGAGAAATGAAATGTCTAAGCACACTAACATGCAGCGTGACGTAATGGTCACTAATCTTGAGGCACAGCTTGAGGAACTCTCCCAGGAGAAGTTCGGCAAGAGCCTTAAAGATCTGACCAACAGAGAAACCTACTTTGTACTTCTTGAGATGACAACACACCTGATGGACGTTGCGGAAGTATACAACGGGGAGAAGAAAGTTTACTACATATCAATGGAATTTCTTATTGGAAAGTTACTTTCCAACAACCTGATCAACCTCAGGGTCTATGACAGGGTTAGGGATATTCTGGAAAAGAACGGCAAGACCCTTGCTGAGATCGAGGAGTGCGAGCCCGAGCCTTCATTGGGCAACGGCGGCCTTGGAAGACTGGCAGCCTGCTTCCTGGATTCAATAGCAACCCTTGGACTTGCAGGAGAGGGAATCGGACTCAACTATCACTTCGGACTTTTTAAGCAGGTGTTCAAGGATCACCTTCAGAGTACCGAGAAGAATGACTGGATTGAAGAGCAGTCCTGGCTTGAGAAGACGGACACCACCTTCGAAGTGTCTTTTGGCAAACAGAAGGTAGTATCCCGCCTCTACAACATGAGCGTTGTTGGATATGATACAGGGGTCAACAAGCTCCGTCTCTTTGACATCGAGACTATCGATGAGAGCCTTGTTAAGAAGGGCATCGACTTTGACAAGACCAAGGTTGATAAGAATCTCACTCTTTTCCTGTATCCCGATGATTCAGACGAGGCAGGAAACCTGCTCAGGATCTATCAGGAGTACTTCCTGGTTTCCAATGCAGCACAGCTGATCCTTCGCGAGCAGAAGGAGCGTCAGTATGACCTGCACGAACTCTACAAGCATGCTGTTATCCAAATCAACGACACACATCCCACTATGATCATTCCTGAACTGGTAAGGATCCTTGTAGAGGACAAGGCTTTTTCAATGGATGAAGCTATCAATGTTGTTAGTCAGACCTGTGCATACACCAACCACACAATTCTGGCTGAGGCTCTGGAGACATGGCCTCTGGAATACCTTGAGAAGGTTGTTCCTCAGCTGGTTCCTTACATCAAGGAGCTGGATAAGAGGATCAGGGCTAAATTCAAGAGCCCCAAGGTTCAGATCATCGACAAGCAGAAGAAGGTCCACATGGCCTTCATCGACATACATTATGGCTTCTCCATCAACGGCGTTGCCGCAATCCATACCGATATTCTCAAGGACAGCGAGCTCAATGATTTCTACAAGCTCTATCCAGAGAAGTTCAACAACAAGACCAACGGTATAACC
>JAEEGL014615779.1_pt1 | contig 42086 bp, 39 predicted proteins | sample 9134231 | NCBI WGS metagenome assembly JAEEGL01 (sample SAMN16246548, study PRJNA631951) | gut metagenome | biome: gut microbiome; feature: rumen; material: fiber-attached | host: Bos | place: Iran: Karaj | collected 2018-10
ACTGTATGATTATGGGCGACAAAGGCTACCTGAGCGCTCCGGTGCAACTGGATTTGTTTGAAACAGCAAATATCACCCTTGAGGTCCCATACAGGTTGAACCAGAAAAACTGGACACCGCCTACATGGGCTTACAGACGTTTCAGAAAGAGAATAGAGACCGTATTCTCCCAATTGAATGACCATCTCATGATGATACGCAACTATGCAAAGCAGCCGCCAGGACTCTTCACAAGGATGGCTGCCAAAGTGGCTGCCTTTACTATGTTGCAGTATTTCAATCTTCTCAATCATAAGCCTATAGGGCAAGTTAAGTATGCTTTATTTTAATTCAACCAACAGGTTGAAGATGTCTTTTTTATTCACTAGAAAGGTTTAAATAGGGCAGTCGCATCATTTGTGCGACTGCCCTATTTATGTTATTGGATTCAAAAGATTACTCTTCATCAGTATCAGGCACACCCAATTCTTTCATGAGAGACTTACCCCATTCCTCATCATCAACGACGGCCTTACCATTCTCAGAAGCACTAGCCACTTCGATAAACTCATCCATCATTTCAGAGTACTTAGGATATTTCTTCTCCACCTCAGCAGCTTTTGTGATAGCCTCAGCAGCTTTTGAAGGATCTTTCTTGATCTCATCATACATGTTTTTCATGTCAATCATCATCGGTTTGATGGCCAACATCAAATCTTTAAAGCTGGCTTTCCACTCATCCACGCTCCATTTGGCACCTTCTGCCTTAGCTTTAGCCAATACATCAGCCAGGTTTGGAGCTTTCTCTACTACTTGCTCTGCAGCTTCTGCTTTCTCACCACCCTCTGCATTGCCAGTTTCTTTCTTGCAAGAGTTCAATCCAATGCACATAGCCACAGCCATCATGCAAATCAATAATTTTTTCATAAGATACAGTTGAATTTGTTAAACGATTGTTTTTTTATCGTGGCAAATTTAAAAAAAATAACTGACATTCGCAAATCATTTTGGTGCAATAAGACGTTTTTTGAAAATAAGCACGTAATAACAAATATTTTTTTTATTTTTGCAAAAGAAAAGAAATGACATTTGTTCATAAAAGCCATTTTGGTCAAGAACCCAACAGACTTAGAAACTACATCTGAAGACCTTGCAAGGTCATTCAATCCATCAAAAACTATCAATCATCCATTTATATGAAAGAATTACTTTTATCGCTTTTGCTGTCATTGATCACACTGACGTCCACATCACAACCAGCATGGCCGCCATCCTCTCCAGAAAGCCTTCCAGGAATCCGCTGGTGGTGGCCAGGTTCAGCCGTTGATAAATCCAACATCCAATGGCTCATGCAACAATATGCTGAAGCCGGAATCGGTTCGGTGGAGATTACCCCCATCTATGGTGTCCAAGGCAATTCTTCCAATGCCATTCCATTTCTCTCATCCGAATGGATGCAACAGTTGAGGAATGTAGAATCAGAAGGCGAGAAAGACCATATCCTAGTAGATATGAGCACCGGTACAGGATGGCCATTTGGCGGTCCGACCACCCCCATAGAAGAAGCAGCTTGCAAGGTGATCTTCGTCATCGACACCGTCATTATAGACAAGGTGACCGAACAGCCTATTGTAGTAGATATCGGTATCAAGGATGCGAAAGAGCGCCCCTACTCCAAATTGGGTTGCGTGATGGGCTATCCCATTGATGTCAAATCCTACAAGGGCCGTTGTATCGACCTTCGTGGCAGTGTGGAAGGAGACCAGCTCCAGATGCTCCGCTTACCAGGCAAATGGCTTATCATCGCCCAATATGTCAGCCGCACCCGTCAACAGGTGAAACGTGCCGCCCCTGGTGGTGCAGGTTATGTGATCGACCATTTTGATAAAACCGCTGTGAAGCATTATCTCGAGCGCTTCGATCAGGCCTTCACTTCGACGAACACCCCCTTCCCCCACAACTTCTTCAATGATTCCTATGAAGTATATAAAGCGAACTGGACACCGACGCTGTTGGATGAATTCAAACGTCGAAGAGGCTACGATCTGGAACAACATTTTCCTGCGCTATTAGGCATCGACCTCCCGCTCAATGATCCAGACAAAGATGTTCTCTCAGATTATCGTGAGACCTTGAGCGAGATGTTGTTGGAGAATTTCTCCCAGCAATGGACCTCCTGGGCCCATTCCCACGGTTCCCTTACGCGCAACCAGGCCCATGGTTCCCCCGCCAGTCTTATCGATGTGTATGCCTCAGTTGATGTGCCAGAGATAGAAGGATTTGGTCTTTCAGAATTTCACATCAAAGGTCTGCGCCAAGATCCTGGATTCACACGTCCGAATTTCAGTGATGTCTCAATGCTGAAATATGCCTCATCAGCCGCCCACATCACCGGCAAGCCATTGGTGAGCAGTGAGACCTTCACCTGGCTGACAGAACATTTCCGCACCTCACTATCACAAATGAAGCCCGACCTTGACCTGATGTTCACCTGTGGAGTGAACCACATGTTTTTTCATGGCACCTGCTACAGTCCCCGTGAAGCCAAGTGGCCCGGTTGGCGTTTCTATGCCAGTGTAGACATGAGTCCCAACAACAGTATATGGCGTGATGCCCCCTATCTGATGAAGTATATCGACCGTTGCCAGCGATTCCTTCAGATGGGTACTCCCGACAATGATTTTCTGGTTTTGGTTCCCCTTCGTGACATGTGGTCAGCCCGTCATTCCAAAGGAGCCGACGGCCTGCTGATGGCCTTTGACATTCATAAGATGGAAGAGAAAGCCCCCGAATTTATCAAGAGCATCCTTGAAATAGACAGTCTCGGTTATGATTGTGACTATATCAGTGAGCGCATCCTCCTTGATACACGTTTTGTTGATGGGAAATTGCAGACAGCAGCAGGCACCCGATACAGCGGTCTTCTCATCCCTGGCAGCGGTCGTATGCCAGAGACACTCAAAGCTCATCTGAAAACCTTGGAGCAACAAGGTGCCCCAATCATCTACGGAATAGACGAGGCAAAGATGCAATCCGCAGCCCGCCCGGAAGCCATGCGCTTCCGTCATGGTCTGCGTGCCATCCGCCGCAGCAATCCAGAAGGTCACCATTACTTCATCGCCAACCTGACCCCCAACGACATCTCATCATGGATTCCTCTCACAGTCAACGTGAAGGATGCTCTCTGGTTTGATCCTCTAACCGGTAACATCCATCAAGCAAAGGTCAACGGGCAACAAGTCTATATGAACCTGCACTCAGGTGAGTCGATGATCCTCCAAACCTACGACCGCGCCATCCAGAACAAACCCACCACCATCATCAGTGAGTCGCCCACGCCGACAGAAATCATCGATTTGACCAATACCGCCTGGCAATTATCCTTCACGGAAGAATCCCCTCGTGTGAATAGCACCTTCCTCCTCGATCATCTGCAGACCTGGGAATCACTTGATGCTCCATCCGTCGCCACGACAATGGGAACAGGCGTATATACCACCACCTTGAAACTCGATAAGAAACAAGCCATGAAAACATGGCGTATCGACTTAGGTGACGTCCGTGAGAGTGCCCGTGTATATGTAAACGGTGAATTGGTGGATTGTGCCTGGTGTGTTCCATTTACATTAGATCTTGGCCAACGATTCCACAAGGGAAAGAACGAGCTTCGAATCGAAGTTACCAACCTGCCCGCCAACCGTATAGCCGACATGGACCGTCGCGGTGACCAATGGCGGATTATGGAGGAAATCAACGTGGTGGATCTCAATTACAAGAAGACCACCTACGAAGGATGGGCACCAGTTCCCAGCGGCCTCAACTCCTCTGTGAAGTTATTGGGATTCTGACATCAAACGATTGCCCCCAATAACCCCAACCAACCAAATGAGCCAAGTGCGAATTAATCACACTTGGCTCATTCTGATAAATGAAAGAGAGACGAAGACAATCAATTACATCACTCCGTCTTCACGAAGTTTCTTTTGCCATTTCCAAGCAGAAGCGAGCACCTCGTCAATAGGTGTGTCAGCATGCCAGCCCAATACTTTGTTGGCCTTGTCGACATTTCCCCACACTTTCTCAATGTCTCCCTCACGTCTTGGCGCATACTTCCAATTCAATTTCACACCTGTAGCTTTCTCAAATCCTTCCACCACCTCTAGTGTACTCAGTCCGCGTCCGGTACCGACATTGAAGATCTCAACCGGATCCGTATCTTTCTCCAACACACGGGTCATGGCAGCGACGTGCGCTTTAGCCAAATCAACCACATAGATATAGTCACGGATACAGGTGCCATCAGGTGTATCATAATCGTTGCCAAACACCTTCAATTCCTTTCTAATACCGATAGCCGTCTGTGTGACAAACGGGATGAGGTTCATCGGAACCCCCAAAGGCAATTCACCAATGAGTGCAGACGGGTGAGCCCCAATAGGATTGAAATAACGCAAGATGACCGACTTGATTTTCACACCACTATGGATATAATCCTGTATGATCTCCTCATTGATCTGCTTGGTATTACCATAAGGACTGAGTGCCTTCTGGATAGGTGCGGCCTCTGTGACAGGCAGATTCTCTGCAGAAGGCTGTCCGTAAACCGTGCAACTGGAAGAGAAGATAATACCTTTTACATCATATTTAGGCATCAGCTCCAGCAGATTGATCAAACTGTTGATATTATTGCGGTAATAGAGGAGTGGTTTTTCCACACTTTCTCCGACAGCCTTACTGGCGGCAAAATGAATGATGCCCTTGATTGAAGGATATTTTTGAAAAACACCTTCAAGAGCCTTTACATCACAGCAGTCGACCTGTTCGAATGCCGGTCTAATGCCAGTTATTTTCTCGATACCATCGAGGACCTCAATTTTAGAATTCGACAGGTTATCGATAATGACCACCTCATAGCCTGCCTGTTGCAATTCCACCGTGGTATGGGATCCGATAAATCCTGTTCCACCAGTCACCAAAATTGTCTGTTTCATATGATAATAAAATAGATGAGATTATTCAATTAGTCTAATCCGAACAATGTTTTCAATCCTCCATCGACACCCGAGAAGCCCATGAATGCAAGGCTCAGCAAACCAGCCGTCACCAAGACAATCGCCATGCCACTCATCCCTTTAGGCACTTTCACCAATGACAGGTGCTCACGCAATCCAGCGAAAACGGTCAGCGCCAAAGCAAAGCCGATGGCCGTAGAAAAGGCATAGACAACCGCTTCCAACAGATTGAAATCCTTTTGTATGACAAGAATTGCCACACCAAGCACGGCACAGTTGGTAGTAATCAACGGCAAGAAAATGCCCAGCGCTTGATAAAGGCTCGGAGAAACCTTTTTGAGAATGATTTCCACCATCTGAACCAAAGAAGCGATCACCAGGATAAAAGCCAACGTCTGGAGATATTGCAAGTCAAGAGGATTGAGGATATAGATCTGAACGAGATAGGTAACGATGGTGGCCAATGTCATGACAAAAGCCACAGCCCCTCCCATTCCCAATGCGGTGTCAACTTTTTTTGAAACTCCCAAGAAAGGACATATTCCCAAGAATTGGGACAACACGATATTGTTGACAAAGATAGCCGATATGAAAATTAAGATATATTCCATGATTTATCCTTTTTTGAGACGGTTGACGATTGCAATAATATAACCTAATGTGATGAAAGCACCCGGAGGCAGCACGAAGACCAGGATATTGGCAGCCTCTGGCAGCAAGACAAACCCGAAGATTGAGCCAGCGCCCAGAAGTTCACGCACGATACCTAAGAGTGTAAGAGCAAAAGTAAATCCCAGTCCGATACCGATGCCATCCATCATACTTGCAAGCGGATTATTCTTGCATGCGAAAGCCTCAGCCCTTCCAAGGATGATACAGTTGACCACGATAAGCGGAATAAACAGTCCCAGCGACTTATCTATCTCCGGTAAGAAAGCCTTGATGCACAATTGTATGATGGTGACAAACGATGCGATGACCACGATGAAAACGGGGATACGCACCTTATCGGGCGTAATGCTCTTGATGCATGAGATCACAATATTTGAGCAGATGAGCACAAACATGGTAGCGAGTCCCATTGACAGTCCGTTAGCAGCAGATGTGGTGGTAGCCAGCGTGGGACACATACCAAGGAGCAACACGAAGATCGGGTTCTCCTTAATTAAACCGTTGGTAAGAATTTTCGTATAGTTCATAGCGATCCTTCTCCTTTTAATTAATTAACAGCAACTTTTTGAGTAGCACCCGTATGAGCATCCGTGTCGCCCTTTTTCATATAGACGTTGTAAGCCTGGTTGATGGCTTTAAGAAATGCCCTTGATGTGATCGTAGAGGCAGTGATAGCGTCCACATCACCCCCATCTTTTGTAACAGAGAGTGGATTTGATGGATTCTTTCCGATGATACTGGCTTTCCCATCTTTTTGGAACCATGTATCAGCTTTAGCACCCAGTCCTGGAGTTTCCGCATGTTCCAACAAGGTATATCCCAAGATATCCCCTTTAGGATTGAACCCCACCAGCACTTTAAGGTCACCCCCAAATCCAAGCGACGTGGTCTCGACGGCAGCCCCCAAATCATTTCCAGCAGCATCAGCCGTCTTATGAACGATGAAGGTCATTTCCTTGTTGTCGATAGTTTCCTTTATAGTATCATTCGCCGTCACGGTGAGGTTATCGCTCATCATCACCGACTTGATGCCATCCGACAAAGCTTTCTCCGCCTGTTGGCTGATAGGCCCCTTTGTCTTTTCGTTGACGAATGCGAGTATACCACCCATGACCACAGCGAAAAGGACAAGGATTCCCACCATATTGACTAAAGTAGACTCCATTTTTTTCATTTTTTCACAACCTCCCCAAATCGTTTAGGTTTAACATATGTATTGATCAGCGGAGTGAATGCGTTCATGATCAGTATAGCGAACGACATTCCCTCTGGATAAGAGCCCCAATTACGGATGATGACCGTAAGCAGTCCGATACAACATCCATAGATGAGTTGTCCTTTATGAGTCATCGGTGAAGTGACATAGTCAGTAGCCATGAAGATAGCACCCAACATCAATCCACCACTGAGAATAGCGGCAAAAGGATTGGCATAAACAGGATCAGCCAAATGAAGCAGTCCGCATAAGATAAAGACTGTGGCTATGATGCTGACTGGAATATGCCATGTGATAATTTTCTTCCATAACATGTAAGCAAGTCCTATGAGCAATGCGATGGCAGATACCTCACCAATCGTTCCAGCCCCCATACCATTTCCGACGTTACCCAACAGCAGTGTCAGCGCATCCGGCATCTGATCGAGATAAGATACATCACCAGACTTGATAGCCATCTTCATCAAGCTCAGAGGTGTGGCACCTGTAGTGGCGTCAGTATAACTGGTGAGTTGTCCTACGACAGGCCATGTAGTCATCTGAGCAGGGAAAGAGACCAAGAGGAAACAACGGCCGACGAGCGCAGGATTAAACGGATTGCATCCCAAGCCACCAAAGGTCATTTTTCCGATGCCGATGGCCACCAACGCGCCCAGCAGAATAATCAGGATGGGCAAGTTGGAAGGCAGGTTGAATCCCAACAACAGTCCCGTCAAGATAGCCGATCCATCCTTGATGGAAGGTTGCTTTTTCAAGATATATAATGAGATGGCCCATTCAAAGAACACACAGGCCGCCACACTCACAGCGCAAACAATAGCTGATCCGATGCCGAAATAGATAAACGACACGATCAATGCCGGTATGAGAGCAAGAATGACCCCATACATATTACGTTCCACGGAATCATTGCCGTGTGCATGCGGTGAAAGAGAAACTATGAATTTTGACATTTTCTTAAACTTTATTTCTTAGCATTTCTAGCCCTTATGATTCCCATGACAGTGGCCTTGCCCAAACGTATATTGTCGAGCAGTGGTCTGTGAGCAGGACAAGTGAACATACAAGAGCCACATTCGATACAAGAGGTAATATCCTCGTTTTCAGCTCTTTCCCAAAGATGTAACGATGACACCTGTGCGAGAAGATACGGTTCTAGTCCCATAGGACAAGCACTCACACACTTGGCACAGCGGATGCACGGCTGCGGTTGTTTCCTCACAGCCTCCTCACCACTGATGACCGTCACGCTGTTAGTACCCTTACAGATAGGCACATCGATGGAAGATAATGCTTTTCCCATCATAGGTCCTCCCGCCAGTACTTTGTTATCGCCCTCAGGCATACCTCCACACGCCTCAATCAAATCCTTCATGGGTGTACCCATCCGAACGAGGAAATTGCCCGGTTTCTGGATCTTTTTTCCGGTCACGGTAGTATATCTCTCAAAGAGCGGTTTGTTTTTCATGACAGCCTGGTAGACAGCGAAAGCAGTACCCACATTCTGCACGATAGCCCCCACATTGACAGGAATGGCAGGAGGCGCCGGCACTTGACGCTGTATGACTGCATCGACAAGTTGTTTCTCGCCACCTTGTGGATATTTCTTTTCCAAAGCCACGATTACAATATTGCTCATTCCAGCAGTCTTCTCCTGGAAAAGTTTGATGGCCTCAGGTTTGTTGTCTTCAATCCCGATATAGCCTTTGTCGACCTTAGCAGCCTTCATGAGTAGTTGTGTGCCGACAAGAATCTCATCAGCATGCTCCATCATCAATCTGTAGTCTGCGGTAATATAAGGCTCACATTCCACTCCATTAATGATCACACACTCAGCTTTTGCTGTTGGAGGAGGACACAATTTTATAAATGTAGGGAATCCAGCTCCACCCATACCAGTGATGCCTGCCCCTTTCACTTTATCGACGATCATCTCAGGCGTCAACTCTGGATGATCTTCTAATTTCTCGAGCTTTTCAGACCTGTCGATCGACTCCTCCCACTCATCACCCTCCACCTGTATGATGATAGCCGGTTTGAGATATCCTGTCGCATCGATCGCATTGTCAATTTTAAGCACCTTTCCCGACACAGAAGAGAAGATGGGAGCCGAAACGAATCCACCCGCCTCAGCGATCATAGTACCCACTTTCACTTTGTCACCTCTTGCGACGACAGGTTTAGCAGGCGCTCCGATATGCTGTGAAAGAGGGAATACTGCCTGTGAAGGCAATGCAGCAGGCACCGTTCTCACTTCGGAGGACAGTTTGTTTTCCTCAGGGTGAACACCACCCATGCTAAAAGTTTTCAGTTTCATGCTTTGTCCTCCTTCAATGATTGATTATTTGATGATTCGGTCGTCTTTTGTTTTGCCGTTTCAGCCACAGGTGTCTTTTCCACACTGACTTTTGCTGTATTCTCTGTAGAAGCCGTCAAGTTTTTCGCCTCTGCCGGTTTTTCCTTTTTAGGAGGGAAATTGACCGCCACAATGGAACCCGTAGGACATGCAGCCTCACATTTTCTACAGAGTCTGCACTTATCCGGATCGATGTAACTGATGTTGGCAGCAACGGTAATCGCCTCGAATTTACATTCTTTCGCACATTTACCGCATCCGATACAAGCCGCAGCACAATTTTTCTTCGCGATAGCACCTTTGTCCTTGTTGACGCACCTGACATAGATTCGTCTGCCTTTAGGACCACGTTTTCTGAGTTCGATGATGTTTCTCGGACAAGCCTTGACACAAGCTCCACAAGCTGTGCATTTTTCCTCATCGACCTCAGGCATTCCAGTCTGTTCGTTGATGCTCAAGGCACCAAACTGGCATGCGTTCACACAATCCCCACATCCGAGACATCCGTATCCACATCCCGTCTCCCCAGCACCACATGCATTGACAGCCGCACAAGTTTGCAATCCATCATAGATGGTGATACGAGGTCTGTTGTCACACGTACCATTACACCTGACGACAGCCACTTTCGGTTCAGAGTTGTCCATGGCCATTCCCAGCAAGTCTGCCACTTGTTTCATCACGTCGGAGCCACCGACGGGGCAATTCAGTCCCTCGATAGACCCAGCATCAGCACCTTTTACCAGTGCGTCAGCGAGTCCGGAACATCCTGGGAATCCACATCCTCCACAATTTGCACCAGGAAGCAGTTCAGCCACCTGTGCCAACCTCGGGTCTTCCTTCACAGCAAACTTCTTGGAACAGACATACAAGATCACCGATGCGATCAAAGCTATCCCTCCAAGAACGAGAACTGCATTTAAAATAAAATCCATAGATGTTTGTTTTAGTTTATTGTTTTTGATGATTCTTCAATCATAAAGTTGAATTTATGGGCAATTTTATCTCTAAGCAGATATATGATGACATAATATGGAATAAGCACCGCAATACCCATCATCGCAGCCAGTCCCTCATTGTCAGTCATCCATAGAATGATCATCAGCACGGCCACCATCAGGATGAAAGGATATACGAAAGCCATCATCACCGCCTTACGTCCATTTTCCGCATTCATGGAAACCACCACATGGTCTCCAATGCTATGTTTTTCATTATTTTTGGTTTTGACAGTGATTCTTTTTTCTTTGCTCTCAGCCGCACTGCAATGTCCTGCCACTTTACAGGCAGCACACGCCGAGGTCTGCAAGATGCGCACAATCACCTGTCCACTTCCGACATCCTCAACGATTCCCTTGTGTGAAATTTTGTTCATCATAACTATCACCCGTTGCGGAGTATATCGGGTTTCTTTTGCAAAAATAGCACAAATAATCTATTTGTCCAATAAATCACGTAAGAAAAAACAAATCTTCTCCGAAATCGTTTTCATTACAAAGTCCGACAATCATTTAATTCTAGCCACCCTGATACCTACACTTGATTTCTGGTTCTGCAGATATTGATAAAGCGTCATGGGCTCATCGACCACTTTCTTGTGTTTTGAGCTGGCATTCAGCAGATGCAACCCATCTTTATGCCAAATAGCAAAACCGACATGTGAGATATCCAGTCCATCCCGATTGGTGACAATAGCAATAATGTCGCCATCCTTTACATATTTACGGTATTTGTTAGAATCACGCAATTGCTCTTTAGGAATATAGGCAAACTCCATCTCATTGACTTTATTCTCCATCTCACTGATTTCCGGTACCCACTGTCGATGAGCATTGAGCATTTTGTATGATTCCACATGTTTTGTCATATAATCCACCTTCGGTTTTCTCTTCGCCGACAAAGGTGAAGCAGGAAGCGCTATATTTTCGACCAGTCCATCCTTCAAATTGTCGCCAAGCCAAATCGTAAAATAATGTTGCCGTTTGGTATATGCCACATTTCCCCCGATATATCTGACATCAGTGAGCACCTTGCAGAAATCTTGAAAAGACGTCATTTTCTTTTTTGTGCAAACGACCATCGCCGTGATATATTCCACATAGGTTGTACAATCCAGTTGTCCGATGTTGATGACCAATCCTTCCTCAAGTTCCTGGTCCAACTGGTATGCCACATAAGGATAGCCAATAAACTTTTTGGCAAAGAACAAAGGCAAACAGCAATCACTCTTCTGTTGACAACCCTCCTTGAGTAATCTGACAATCATCGCACTGTCATTTTTCCCTTTTACCCTTATCTCATAGGGTGCTTTTTCATTATTCTCCTTCGCATGATTAGATGCATTAGCCTTCTGTTGTCCACAAGATGCGAAAAGTATGAAAATTGAAAGTAACAATAAAAATGGTTTCATAAGTTGATTAATGGTTCTTTTTTCGACCGAAATTAAATCCTATATAAACATTGATATTACCAAAGTAGTTGGAAGTCTCAAACTGCGACTTCTTGTATCTATATGAATGAACGACTCCGTAAGTGCCAAAGAACCATTTGGAGTCATTCCAAATCACGCCAAATCTCCCCACTCCATCCAAGCTGAAATTATGAAAAGAGAAATTTTTTAGGAATGAAACATCCATTCCTCTGATACCTTCCGAGGTTTTATAACCCAGATTAGCCGCCAAAGAGACAGACAGGAGCCAATTTTTCGAGAAGACCCAATTATACCCATATCCAGCCGACAAGGAGAAGTCCATGTAATTGATTTTGTCGAACAACAGTCCGCTATCCACTTTTTCCTCCACGTCAGTCGCCATCTCGATAGTATTCTTGAGTTTCATATAGTCAAGTTCCAACGAATGCCGTGTATATCCTCCACCGAACATCAGCGATCCTGCACTTCTTCTCTGACAAGGGCTTTGATTGAAAGCAGCAGGATATGAAAACTTCCGGTGATTAAGGATATAATATGCATTGAGCCCTGTTATTGACACCTCCAATCCATCAAACGGGATTCCCTCTTCCAGTTCAGTTGTACTTTGGTCATCCAATCCCCACGACCTGATGCGGTAATCACTTCCAGTGCTCCTTCTCAGGAAATCGAGACCAAATCTGGATGTATAGACACTCAGCTCAAACTCTTTTTTCTTGTTTGCACTGATATAAGCCAAATCAATGGTATATCCCCATGCAAGCAAACTCCATGACACGTAGGGTCCGATTTTCAATTTTGTCTCAGGAGAGAAGCTGACTTGCTGCCCAGATTTGCTCTTGATGGTATAGTTTTCAAAATTATAAGTGGTCATGAGCATGGCAGAAAACTTGTAATGCTGTGGTTCTATATAAAGCGTATCAATATCGCTGAACCCCCTGATGAATCCCACGAACCCATTATAAATCTTCCTTATCAAGCCTTTTTTACGCTTTGGCTCTTGCTGCAGATCGTTGTTGTCGGCAATCATCTGCACACTATCCCCCCAAGACTTCTCCACCGAGGATACAGAATCGTTTTGAGCCATCGCCAAAGAAGGCAACCATATGAGCCAAAATATGACACTAAACCACTTCATTAGAATTTTCCCAAAATACGATCGAGAACCCAATTTACCGGAGTCGCAGAGACACTGGTACATTTACAGATTTCAAGTCCCTGCAAATGATGGATGACCGACTTGATGATGGGCAGTTGCACATAAGAAGGATTAGGCACATTGATCTCTATGGCGCCATCGCCGTTGACCAACCTTATCGGTTGATAATCAAAGACAGAGAAACTGACAATTCCCCTGTCGCCGATGACTTCTATCCGGTCCTCCCTTGCCGCCTCATGTCCGACGAAGCACCAGGACCCACTACCAGGCAGTCCACTCTCGAACTTGAAGCAAGCGCTGAGAGTATCCTCTGGCGAATAGAGTCCTCCCCTATTTGCGCATATTCCCTTCGCATCGATGATTACCCCAAAGAAATCCTGAAGCAAGTCAAGCTGATGCGGTGCCAAGTCATAGAAGTATCCCCCTCCTGATATTTCAGGCATCAGTCTCCAAGGCAATTTCCCATCCTGAGCGAAATCGATATCCCTTGGAGGACAAGCAAATCTAACTTGGACATTGATGATCTTTCCAATCACACCATTCTCAACAATATCTTTTACCCTTTTGAAATAAGGCAAATATCTTCTGTAATAAGCGACGAAACAAGGCACTCCTGTCTGTTCACTGATTCTGTTGATACGCACACAATCCTCATAGCTAGCAGCGAGCGGTTTTTCGACATAGACAGGTTTACCCGACCTCATCGCCATGATGGCATAAGCAGCATGACTTGATGGCGGTGTGGCCACGTAGATAGCATTGATGTCAGGGTCATCAATCAATTTTTGCGCATCAGTATACCATTTTCTGATATGGTGAGTCTCGGCATACGCCCTAGCCCTCTTTTCGTTGCGGCACATCACAGCGACCACATCCGATCCTTCAACGTCCCTAAAAGCCGGTCCGCTTTTCTTTTCAGTCACCTCACCACATCCGATGAATCCCCATTTAATGTATTTCATTGGTTGAAACGATTAATGACGATGATGTAAGTGTGTCGTTTGATTTTCTCAAGCTGAACTCACACCCACAATATTGTTGATTATAGAATCCATATTGTCTGAGCAACTGATTACGCCGCTCATACAGTCCCCCCTTCCTCCAGTTCTGATTCCAGAAGACCGTCTCCGGCACTTGCTGTTGTGCCCAAAGCCCCGCCTGAAAGATCTGTTCCAAACTTTTCCATCTGGAAGACGCCAGTGTCGTGGTAAAGAACTTCAGGTGCCGTTTTTTCGCCTCTTCAGCCGTTGCGAGAAGTCTCATTTTGAAACATTCGAGACATCTTTTTCCCCTTTCAGGCTCCATGTGCAATCCCTCCACTTTCTGGAGCCATTTCTGGTGATCGTCATCCCCATCCATCCACTCGACACCCAAGCTGTCAGCATGACGCTTACTCTCCTCTTTTCTGATCACATACTCATCATGCGGAAAGATATTCGGATTGAAATAGAAAATGACCGGTTCCACCCCATGGTCAAGCATCCACTCGACAATGGCTGAAGAACAAGGAGCACAACATGCATGGAGCATCACTTTGTCGGCACCTTCAGGTATGAAAAGAGACGACTGTTTTTTTCCCATATTACTTTTCCAACCACTTGACGGACTGTCCGTCAGGCATTCGCACGATCTTCACTCCATGTGCCTTCTGACCAACTTGTTTTCCGTCTAAACCATAGACATGCATCAGGCCATCTGAAGACACCATTTTAGAAGAGATGCCATCGACCTCCGTCATTTCCTTGATCTCCGCGAAGAACTGATTCCCGTTGGATGCCGAGAAAAAGCCCTTCTTAGTCATGAAATTCCCTCTTTTCCCAGGCAAGACATAGAGAGTACACAGTTCAGCAACATTTCCTGAAGAATCATAAAAAGCATCCTCGTTCAGCATCCCCTCCTCCAACTCATCAGCAAAGAGATATAAAGAACGCAAACCGATGCATCCATCAATCAGTCTGTCACCCAACACCTTAATCCCCTTACCCAGTGTAATCTGGTAAGTTCCAGTAGCATGAGCGAAAGCCATATCCCCCACCTCACGTACCTGATCGCCCAGATAAACCAGCGGCATCTGCCGTGCCCCGGCGAAAGCATATGCCCCAATTGTTTTCACAGACATGGGAATATCCACCTTCTCAGTCATACAAGGCACAAAGCACAAGGTCTGTCCACTATTATCCATCACCAGTCCCTGCTCGTCGGATTGATATGAAGTATTCCCGGCATCAAATGATATTTTTTCAAGAGCCGAATTAAAAAGGAAGGCCCCTGGAGCGATACTGTCGACCGACGCAGGGATCGACAAACTTTTCAATGATGACATACTATCGAATGGCATTCCAAAAGCCCCAAAAGAGATCTGTTTTAATCCCTCATTCAATCTGACCTCAGCAAGAGCGCTGCAGCCACAGAAAGCCATCATTCCAATCTCACGCAACCCCTCAGGCATCACGACAGACTTCAAAGCCTTTGCCTGACAAAAGGCATAGGGTGCGATATGCGACACACTGTCGGGAATGACATAATCGACTTTTTCTGAAGCGACAGGAAAAGTGACCAGCGTATCCATCGAAGAAGAGAACAAGACACCATCATCAGAAGTAAAATACGGATTGGACCCTACGATAGTAATAGATCTCAGAGATGGCGCCGTATAGAAGACCACAGGATCAAATTTCTGAAAGTTGGTACCCAAACTGATGAATTCCAAACTGTCGTCATGAAGGATCAAGGAATTATCGATCTCCATGACTCCATGTCCAATAAACAATTCTTTCAGCGCATCCATCTGCTGAAAGCATCCCACCCCCAATGATTCTACTGAATTAGGAACATCGATGCGATCGATCGTCTTGCAACCAGCAAATGCCCCATATCCGATGGATTCCACAGTAGGCGGAATATTGATGGAAAATAGATTTTTACAATTTGCCAACGCGAGCGTATCGATTTCATAAATATCATAAGGCAACTCCACGAACTCCAGTTGCTGGCAATTATAGAGAAAAGCCGTTCCAAACACCCCTCTGTGTGTGGTGAAGTCCTGGCCAAGTAAAGAAATATACACATCAGGTGAATCCATGATAGACACATCGCTCAGATCCAAGAACCTGAGTTTACCCTCTGTAGGAGTGTCAATATCTTTCACTCCACACATCTCCCGAATAAACATCATATCCTTGCCATCGACAGGCCCCATCACTTTCATGGATTCGGTGTTGAACTTAGCCGTTTCATCAATGTCATTCACCATCTGTTCCAAAGTTCCCGGCTCAGAGAGCAAGACATAGAGCTGATACTCTATCCCGGATTGCGCCCAAGCACCATTTCCCCACAAAAAGGAAACCAACACGACCAACCATCTGTATTTATTTGTCATATTCAATCAACTACTTTTAAGAATAACGATATATCACCTTATTTATTATTAAAGGACAGAGATAGTCTTTTTTGCGACCAATTTTTTATCTTTTGCATCAAAAGCTTTCACTACGATATCACCTTTGGCTGTTGCCGCCTGTACGACAAGCACAAGTTGCCCATGGAAAAGGCGCATCTGGGGTTGTGTGAATGATTCAAGAGAAGTGGCGTCTCCATTGCATACAGCTTTGAATACACCAGCCCCTTGTACATCGAATAAGATCTGATTGTCGGCATCAGGTACGAGCGTCCCGTTTTTATCGACGATACTGACGGTAATGAAAGCCAAATCATCACCATCAGCAGTAATCTGTTCTCTATCAGCCTCCATGATGATCGCCTCCGGTTTATCAGCCGTTTTGACAGACTGCTTACCCACGATTTTTCCATTCTCATCATAAGCCACCACCTTGATCTCTCCAGGCTGATATTTCACATCATTCCACCTCAGCCGATACCTGTCGAGTCGGGAGTTTTTATTTTTAGTCAACCGTCCCTGGCTGACCCCATTGACAAACAACTCAGCCGATGGACAATCTGTATAGCAATAGACAGGTGTCACCTTTCCCACTCTCCCAGGCCATGTCCAATGAGGTAAGAGGTGGATAGTATGTTGCTGTAGGTTCCACTTGCTTTTATATAAGAAATACCTGTCTTTTGGCAATCCGGCCAAATCACAAATACCGAAATAGCTGCTTCTTGAAGGCCAATATTCATCATAAGGAGTAGGTTCCCCCAAATAATCAAATCCAGTCCAGACGAATTCCCCAATCACCCATGAATAGTCATCCTGCATTTTCCAATCATCATCCGGCAAATTGCTCCATGAACAATATTCCGTATCATAGCTTGAGCACTGACCATCCTTATACACCGCATGATCAGACACGACGACGGGGAATTTGTAAACCCCTCTTGAACTGACAGTAGAAGCGGTCTCCGATCCCAACAAGAATCCTTTAGGCAACTGTTTGATGTTGTTCTCATATTTATGCACACGGTAATTGAATCCAGGAACATCCATCACCTGCGCAAACCCCGATTTCAGTGCCGCCTCAGCCCTATCCATACCTTGTGTCACCGGTCTTGAAGGATCGAGTTGATGACAGATATCCTGCAATCTTTTAGAAATGTCTCTTCCCTCCTCGCTCCATTGCTCAGGAATCTCATTTCCGATACTCCACATAATGATAGCGGGATGGTTGCGATGGCATCTCACCAGATTGGTGATGTCTTTATCACTCCATTCTTTGAAAAACCTTGCATATCCGTTCTTACATTTGGGATAGATCCACATATCAAAGCTCTCAGCCATCACCATCATTCCCATAGAATCGCAGACCTCCATCTGCAAGCTTGACGGCATATTATGCGCAGTGCGGATGGCATCACATCCCATTTCCTTCATCAACCTCACCTGCCGGATCAGCGCCGCCTTATTGACAGCGGCCCCCAAAGGTCCCAGGTCATGGTGCAAACAAACCCCTTTGATTTTTCTAGTCTTTCCATTGAGTTGGAAACCACCCTCCTTGTCAACTTTGATTGTCCTAATGCCCACTTTGATGACTTTTTTGTCGACGAGTCGCATCCCTTTAAACAATCTGACCTCGAGATCATATAAATAAGGACTTTCTGGAGACCACAGCTGAGGTTTCTTAACCATTAGCCGGTCTTTTGCCTTTCCGTTTTCATCGAGAGGAGAATGAGAAGCCGCAACCACACTACCCTTTTTATCGATGACAGACATCTCCACCGATAAGTAATCCGATTTCAAATCACCGCAAGCACCACAACTGACCTCCACCTCAGCCAGATTGTTATCCACGCTAATCGTCCGGAAAAAAGTATCCCAGTCATCAATCATCGTGTTTTCGCCAAGACATAGAGTCACCGGCCTAAATAATCCTCCGCCAGGATACCATCGGCTACTTTCCTCAAGGTTGTTCAGACTCACCTCAATCAGGTTATTTCCTTTTTTCAACCATTTCGCAACATCCAGTCTGAAGGCATTGTATCCATAGGCCCACGATCCAGCCATGTTGCCATTCACTTTCACCACAGGTTCCGCCATGGCACCATCAAACATCAAGATGGCGCCCGCAGGCTCTTCATTGAGATAAACGTTGGTGCGATAATAACCTTTTCCTATCCAAGGCAAGGCACCAGATCGCCCTGATTTTTCAGTTTTTTCTTTCTCCCCATTTTGCTCGATAGCCACGAACTGCAAGTCCCATTTTTTATCGAAAGGACCAGAGATGGCCCAATCGTGTGGAACAGAAACCATTTTCCATTCTACACCATCACGAGAAAACTCCCACTGTCTGAGATTGATTTCTTTTCTATCACCCGCATGAATAACAGAAGCGAAAGCCACAAAAATGAAAAACCAAAGATTGCGCATCATTTCCAAATGAATATTAAACAAGACATCAAATCACACTCCTAAAAAGCCGAAGCATCATGCAAAGATAGCAAAATATTTGTTAGACCGCAAAAAATAGTTGATTTTTGGAAGATTTAGCAATGAAATATTATAATTGTCATCATGACATTTAATCAAACAGAATAGATTATTTTATCAAAAACACAATCGTTTGCATTGTTAAATTTATTAATGTATGTTAAATTGCACAATTTGTGTGGGCACACAGAACATCTTCGAAAAAAAAGCTTGTAAATTGTTTTGCTTGTTGAAATATTTGATTTAACTTTGCATCGTTATCCTGAAAACAATCTTTTTACCTTAAAAAAAACTAATACCTATTGAAGATTCGAAGCGGTCGCCTGAGAAGGTCATCGCTTTTTTTATTTTTTGAATATCCACATCATCCCAAGCTCTATCTCATGCTCAACGACCTACGATTGAGAAAAAGCAGAAAAGAAAGACAGTATTTGCAGGCAGAAGACTATTAAATACTGTTAAATATTATTTAAAGGAAGGTCAACAAGCCAAATATTTGGTTGAAAAGTAGTAATTTTGCAGCCGATTTAGTCCGTGGAGGCTCAAAAAAGCGGCTGCACGTTGCGGTCCGCCTTGCGGAAAAACCTGTTATACAATAAATAATGTACGCAATTGTAGAAATCATGGGTCAACAGTTCAAGGCTGAGGAAGGCAAGAAATTGTATGTCCACCACATCAAAGATGTGGAAGAAGGCCAGTCTGTTGAATTTGAGAAAGTGCTCCTGATCGGTAATGACGGAGCCGTGACAGTAGGTACTCCCACTGTAGAGGGAGCCAAGGTAGTGTGTGAGGTAGTGAAGCCTCTGGTCAAGGGTGACAAGGTGATCGTCTTCAAGATGAAGCGCCGCAAGGACTCCCGCAAAAAGAATGGCCATCGTGCTCAATTCACACAAGTAGCAATTAAATCAATCATCTGCTAATCAAGGAGGACAAAGAAATGGCACATAAAAAAGGTGTAGGTAGTTCCAAGAACGGCCGTGAGTCAGCAGCCCAGCGTCTGGGCGTGAAGATCTGGGGCGGCCAGAAAGTGATTGCAGGCAACATTATTGTTCGCCAGCGTGGCACCAAGCACAACCCTGGTGCTAATGTAGGTATTGGTAAGGACGACACATTGTATGCTTTGGTCGACGGCGTGGTGAATTTCCACAAGACCTCACATGACAAGAGTGTGGTGTCCGTAATCCCCAATGCTGAAGCATAACATCAAAAAAAACTTATTCCAAACAAACAACCCAAATCCCGCCCTCAAGGCGGGATTTCTATTTATCGTTACAATATGCGTATTAAAGTATAAACGGATAATAAATGAATAAAACCATCATCATTTGCCTAAAGCGCTCAGAATCTGCAACCACATAGCAAAAAAATGATGTCATCTGAAACTTTAGAATAACAAATAAAGCAGGTGAATCTTTTGCTGTTTAATGATTTTGCCGTAACTTTGCAACTTGTATCACGAAAAGCGGTCAAATAAGAGACGCCAAGTGATTGATAAAGAAAAGGATCAAAAAACTATACCATTCTATGCTTACACTAAAACTTATCGGTGAAGAAACCGAACGCGTGATCAAAGGATTAGAGAAGAAACATTTCAAGGGTGCCCGGGAAGCTGTTGAGAAAGCCCTTTCCATCGACCGTCGGCGTCGCGAGGCCCAGCGTGAGCTTGACGCCACCAAACAGCAAGCAAAGCAGATGGCCGCACAAATCGGCCAACTGATGAAGCAAGGCAAACGTGAAGAAGCCGAAGCCGCCAAGCGCGAGGTAGGTGCACTGAAGATGCGTGACAAAGAGCTCCAAGACATCATGGATGCCGCTGAGCGAGAGTTGAACGCATTTCTCTGTACGATTCCCAACATTCCCCATGAGTCAGTACCCGAAGGCGCTGATGCCAGCAGCAATGTGGTGGTAAAAGAAGGAGGAGTGAAACCCCAATTACCCTCGGATGCACTTTGTCACTGGGATTTGTGCAAGAAATTCAACTTGATTGATTTTGACCTTGGCGTGAAGATAACCGGTAGTGGTTTTCCTGTTTACATCGGCAAGATGGCCCGTTTCCAACGTGCATTAGAAGCCTTTTTCCTGGAAGAAGCCCGGAAGAGCGGTTATCTGGAAGTGCAGCCCCCTTATGTGGTCAATGAAGCCTCTGGATATGGAACCGGCCAATTGCCCGATAAAGAAGGTCAGATGTATCACTGCACCCAAGACAATCTCTATCTCATCCCCACCGCCGAAGTACCGGTAACCAACATTTTCCGGGATGTCATTCTGGAAGAAAGCCAGCTTCCTATCAAACGCTGTGCCTATTCGGGATGTTTCCGTCGTGAGGCAGGCAGTTATGGCAAGGACGTCCGTGGTCTGAACCGCCTTCACCAGTTTGATAAAGTTGAGATTGTCCGCATCGACACCCCCCAGCATTCCTACGAGAGTCTTAACGAGATGCTTGCCCATGTGGAAGGTTTGATGCAGAAATTGGAGCAGCCCTATCACATACTCCGTCTCTGTGGCGGTGACATGAGTTTCACCTCTTCACTCTGCTATGACTTCGAGATCTGGAGCGCAGCCCAGCAACGCTGGCTTGAAGTGTCCTCCGTATCCAATTTTGAGAGTTATCAAGCCAACCGTCTGAAATGCCGTTACCGCCATGCAGATGACAAGAAGATCGAGCTCTGTCATACCCTTAACGGTTCAGCCCTTGCCCTCCCCCGCATCGTAGCAGCCATTCTTGAAAACAATCAGACTCCAGAAGGAATCCGTGTACCTCGTGTTCTGGTTCCATATTGTGGTTTCGAGATGCTCGACGACAAGAATTTCGATTAAGATCAAAATTACACAAACGCCTATATCATGAACAAGATCATCAAAAAAGAGCAATTCTCAGAGAAAGTATTTCTTTTTGAGATAGAAGCCCCCCTGATTGCCAAGAGCCGCAAAGCCGGCAACTTCGTCATTGTCCGCGTAGGTAAGAAAGGAGAGCGCATGCCTCTGACCATCGCCGATGCCGACATCGAGCGTGGCACCATTACCCTTGTGGTTCAGAAAGTAGGACTATCGTCCATCAAGCTCTGCAACCTGAATGAAGGAGACGAAGTGACAGACGTGGTTGGTCCCTTGGGCAATCCCACCCATATCGAGAATTTCGGCACGGTCATCTGTGCCGGCGGTGGTGTGGGTGTAGCTCCCATGCTTCCCATCATCCGCGCCCTTAAAGCCGCAGGCAACCGTGTGTTGAGCGTGCTAGCCGGCCGTAGCAAAGACCTTATCATCCTGGAGGATGCCGTCAGAGCCAGCAGCGACGAGACCATCATCATGACCGATGACGGCAGTTATGGCGAGAAAGGTGTGGTGACCATCGGAATAGAGAAATTCATCAACCAGGAACATATCGACAAAGTATTTGCCATCGGTCCTCCTATCATGATGAAGTTCTGCTGTCTGCTTACTCAAAAATACAACATCCCCACCGACGTGTCGTTGAACACCATTATGGTCGACGGAACCGGCATGTGTGGTGCTTGCCGTCTGACCATCGGCGGTAAGACTAAGTTTGTCTGCATCGACGGTCCTGAGTTTGACGGCAGTCTTGTCGACTGGGATGAGATGTTTAAACGTATGGGCACCTTCAAGCGCGCCGAACAAGAAGAGCTCGAGCACTTTGAGGAACATTTAGGAACGCTGGACGATGCCCCGGTGGTGGAATCGACCGACATTGTGATGGATGACGATCCCACCAATGACACGATAGAGATTCTCACCAACCGTGATGCAGAGTGGCGCAAGACCCTCCGCTCCTCGATGAAAGCAAAAGAGCGCACCTCTATTCCCCGTGTAGTGATGCCCGAACTTGACCCAGTCTACCGAGCCACCACCCGTCTGGAGGAAGTGAACCAAGGTCTGACGAAAGAGATGGCCCTCACAGAGGCTAAGCGCTGTCTTGACTGTGCGAAGCCCACATGTGTGGAAGGCTGTCCTGTCGGTGTGAACATCCCCTCCTTCATCAAGAATATCGAGCGCGGCCAATTCCTCGCCGCCGCCAAAGTGCTGAAGAACACCTCAGCCCTGCCTGCTGTGTGCGGACGAGTCTGTCCTCAAGAGAAGCAATGCGAAGCCCGATGCATCCATCTGAAGATGAATGAGCCAGCCGTGGCTATCGGCTACCTGGAGCGTTTCGCCGCCGACTTTGAGCGTGAGAGCGGCAATATGAGCATTCCTGAAATCGCCCCCTCCAACGGCATCAAGATCGCCGTGGTCGGTTCAGGACCTGCTGGTTTGAGTTTTGCAGGCGATATGGTGAAATTAGGTTATGATGTCTATGTGTTTGAGGCCCTTCATGAGATTGGTGGTGTTTTGAAATATGGCATTCCCGAATTCCGTCTGCCCAACCGCATCGTCGACGTAGAGATAGACAATCTCCGCAAGATGGGTGTCCATTTCCAGACCGACTGTATCGTAGGCAAGACCATCAGTATCCAACAATTGGAAGACAATGGTTTCAAAGGTATCTTCGTAGGTTCCGGAGCCGGTCTTCCCAACTTTATGGATATCCCAGGTGAGAATCTGATCAACATCATGTCATCCAATGAATACCTGACCCGCGTCAATCTGATGGATGCCGCCAATCCGACAACCGACACCCCACTCAACCCCGCCAAGAATGTGATGGTGGTAGGTGGTGGCAACACAGCGATGGACTCTGTGCGCACAGCCAAGCGTTTAGGTGCCAAGGTCACCCTTGTCTATCGCCGCAGTGAAGCAGAGATGCCCGCCCGTCTGGAAGAGGTGAAACATGCCAAGGAAGAAGGTATCGATTTCCTGACCCTCCACAACCCCATCGAATACATCGGGGACGAGGCAGGCGCCGTGAAGCAAGCCGTCCTTGAAGTGATGCGCCTTGGAGAGCCAGATGCCAGTGGCCGCCGCCGCCCGGAACCCACAGGAGAGACGAAAGTCATAGATGTGGATCAGGTGATAGTAGCCATCGGTGTTTCTCCCAACCCATTGGTTCCCAAGAGTGTAGAAGGTTTGGAACTTGGCAGGAAGAACACCATTGTCGTGGACGAGCACATGCAATCATCCCGTCATGGTCTGTTTGCTGGCGGTGATATCGTCAGAGGCGGTGCCACAGTGATTCTTGCCATGGGTGATGGCCGTTCTGCAGCCGCGAACATGCACGCCCAACTAACATCAGCGCAATGAACGGACTATATACCATCATTCTGCTCATCACCAGCAATGTCTTCATGACACTTGCTTGGTATGGACATCTTCGTTTGCAGCAATCAGGGGTCAGCCGCAACTGGCCCTTGTTTGCTGTCATAGCATTCTCCTGGGGAATTGCTTTTTTTGAATACTGTTGTCAGGTGCCCGCCAACCGTATGGGTTTCAACGGCAACGGCGGTCCTTTTAATCTGGTCCAGCTGAAGGTTCTTCAGGAATGTATCAGTCTTGGTGTCTTTGCCGCGATAGCCAACATCATGTTTCAAGGCCAGAGTCTGCATTGGAATCATCTGCTGGCATTTGTGCTGATCATCTGTGCCGTATATCTCGTCTTTATGAAGTGACAGTATGCCCCGCCTCACCCCGTCACAGCAGTTGGAGAAACGGCTGAAGGACCGTCTGGTAAAAGCCATGGCCACCTATCAGCTGATATCAGACGACGACCGTATCATGGTGGGGCTCTCAGGCGGCAAGGATTCCCTCTGCCTACTTGAGCTACTCGCACAACGTCAGCGAATAGCACATCCACGATTCAAGATAGCTGCGCTCCATGTGAGGATGGACAACATCGAATATGAGAGCGACACCAGTTATCTTGAATCGTTTTGTCATGAAAATGGCGTCGAATTATATGTGAGGACAACCCATTTTGACACCATACCCGGTGATCGCCGCACGCCCTGTTTCCTGTGCTCGTGGTATCGCAGGAAAGTGATGTTCAACCTTGCTCAAGAACTCGGTTTTAACAAGATCGCCTTAGGCCACCACCAGGACGATATTATTCACACCGCCCTGATGTCCACCTTTTTCCAGGGACAGTTTGCGACGATGCCCGCCCGTATCCGAATGCGGAAGATGCCCCTAACCATCATCCGTCCACTCTGCCTGATCAGTGAGGCCGACATACAGCTGTTTGCGACAGAGCGCGGTTATCTTCCACAAAAGAAACGATGCCCCTATGAATCCGACACACACAGGACAGACGTACGACATCTGTTTGCCGAGATAGAATCCCTCAATCCCGAGTCGCGCAGCTGCATCTGGCGAGCCCTCGAGAATGCCGGAAAACTGGTGGAAGAATAATGCACTTTCTGCAGCTACAGTGACGTTAACCCTTCGCAAGAAGTCATCTCTAAAATGCCGTATCGTGCGACAGGACGTTAAAATTGGTTAAATCAGGCCAATCAGACACCACCCTACATCAAAAATGACTAAATTTGTTTTTTTAAAGACAACGCCTTTGTATTACCCCAAAAGAAAAGATTATGAAAAAGTATTTTCCAGAATCTGAGCTTATCATCAATCAAGATGGTTCATGTTTCCATCTTCATCTTCGCCCCGAACAGTTGGCCGACCGTGTCGTTCTCGTCGGCGACCCAGCCCGTGTGAACACCGTTGCCAACCACTTCGACAGCATCGAGTGCGAGGTTCAGAGCCGCGAGTTCCACACCATCACCGGCATGTATAAAGGCAAGCGCATTACCTGCCAGAGCCACGGTATCGGCTGTGACAATATTGACATTGTAATGAATGAGCTCGACACGTTGTGCAACATCGACTATGTGACCCGCACCGAGCGTGAAGAGCACCATACACTGACGTGTGTTCGCATCGGCACCTGCGGTGGTCTTCAGCCCTTCACCCCCACCGGATGCTTTGTGGCCTCAGTGAAGAGCATCGGTTTTGACGGTCTGCTGAATTTTTACGCTGACCGCAACAAGGTTTGCGATCTCGAACTCGAAGAAGCATTCAAGAAACACATGGAATGGGATCCCATCAAAGGAGCACCTTATGTGTCGGTAGCTAATGCCGAACTCATCGACCAGATAGCCCAAGACGACATGGTACGCGGATACACCATCTCATGTGGAGGTTTCTATGGTCCTCAAGGACGTGTTTTGCGTGCAGACATCTCCGATCCCAAACAGAATGAGAAAGTAGAAGCCTTCGAATACGGCGGTTTGCGCATCTGCAACTTCGAGATGGAATCATCAGCCCTTGCCGGCCTTGCCTCCCTTCTGGGCCATCGTGCGATGACCTGCTGCATGGTGATCGCCAACCGCTATGCCAAGGAGATGAATACCGAATATAAGAATTCAATTGACACCCTCATAGCGAAGGTGCTCGACAGGATCTGATACATGATCTATCAGAGAGAAGACACTATCTGTGCCATGGCTACCGCTGCTGGTGGAGCCATGGCTATTATTCGTATTTCCGGTCCTCAAGCCATTCTCATCACAGACACACTATTTTTCTCCCCATCAGGGAAACAGTTGTCTTCATGCAAAAGTCATACAGCCCACTACGGAGAGATCCGCGATGATAACGGCCAAGTATTGGACGACGTGGTGGTGGTGATCTATCGAGCCCCACGTTCCTATACAGGAGAAGACACGACAGAGATCAATTGCCATGGTTCGAGTTATATTGTTACTCGTCTTCTCCAACTATTCGTCACCCATGGTTGTCGTCAAGCCCTCCCTGGCGAATATACCCAACGAGCTTTCCTCAATGGCAAGTTAGACCTCAGCCAAGCCGAGGCAGTGGCAGATCTGATCGCCTCCACCAATGCCGCCACCCATCAGATGGCCATCAGCCAGTTGCGCGGCCATTTCAGTCATCGTTTATCAGAATTGCGCGACCGACTGTTACACCTAACCTCTTTAATGGAACTGGAACTGGACTTCAGCGACCATGAAGATCTGGAGTTTGCCGACCGTGACGAACTGTTATCTCTGGTGGTCACTACGAGGCAACAGATCTCCTCCCTCGCCCACTCCTTTTCCACCGGCAATGCCTTGCGGCGTGGCATCGCCGTGGCAATCACCGGCAAGACCAATGTAGGCAAGAGCACACTTTTGAACCATCTGTTGCATGATGAGAAAGCCATCGTAAGCGACATTCACGGTACGACCCGAGATGTGATAGAAGACTGCATAGAAATCCGAGGTGTGACATTCCGTTTTATTGATACCGCAGGCATTCGCAACACCACCGACACCATTGAACAATTAGGAATAGAGCGTACTTTTCAGAAAATCGATGAAGCAGCCATCATCCTTTGGCTCACCGACGTCCCACCAACAGCCGAAGAGGCACGCGAGATTGTGGAACGCAGTCAAGGGAAACAACTCATTGCAGTAGTAAACAAAATAGATCAACAAACAGGTTATCATCCATTGGCCACCCTCGGTGATGTGGGCAAAGATATCCCGGTTATCTCCATCAGCGCCAAATACGACACCCATCTGTCCGAATTAGAGGAGGCTATCTATGCAGCAGCCTCCATACCCGAGATTTCCGAAAACGACGTCATCGTCACCAATGCCCGTCATTACGAGGCACTGTGCAAGGCGCACGATGATATTCTCCGTGTGGAAGAAGGTCTCACAACAGGTTTGAGTGGCGATTTGCTAAGTGAAGACCTCCGCGCCTGCATAGAGCATCTATCAGAAATCGTAGGTGGCACGATTACTCCCGATGAGACATTGGGGAATATCTTCTCACATTTCTGCGTGGGCAAATAACTGATTATCAATAACTTACACCAACATGAACCAACCATAAACAAGCCTCTGATTTTCAGGGGCTTTCTTTTTTAACACTTCTTGGTTGGTATTTGGTAGTTTCGATTATTCCCATTATTTTTGGCTCAAATTTCGTTCCTGAGGTGTAAAATAGGCATGAAAAACACCTCAAAAATGCAATAATTGGAACAAGCATGAAACACTGTGAGAATGTCCAAAAACGCCATTGACGGGACAATGTGATACACAGTGAGAAATTGCGAGAAAGAGTGAGAACAAAATGGCGAGTTTAGAGCCGAATTAAATCTTCATAGTGACGGACATTTATGGAAATAAAGAAACGATGCCAGTGGTGCGGAGAACCATTTATCGCGCACAAAATGACGACTCTTTACTGCTCAACAAGCTGTATCAACAAGGCTTATAAGGCAAAAAAGAGACAAAATGTGAGTGAAAAAATGGAAATTGAGCAACAGTCTCAGTTGCCCATCGTTGAGAGTATTGGACAAAAACCTTTTCTGTCGCCCAAAGAAGCTGCTTGCCTTCTAGGTGTAAGCATCCCCACCATTTATAGATATATGGCACAGGGGATGTTCAAGGCATTAAGGACTCCTGCCAAAACAATCATTCGATGGAGTGACCTTGAAAAATGGTTTGACAATGCACCTGCATACGTCAAACGCAACAACCGTAAGCATAAAATAGACTCTGATACCTACACCATGAAGGAGATTTGTGACAAGTATCAGGTCACAAGAAAGGTGGCCATGAGGAGAATTGAACATTTCGACATTCCTAAGATATATGAAGGCCGGAACGTGTCATTCTCCAAAAATGCAGTTGACAGATACTTTGCTGAATTGATTGAAGAGTTTGACAAAGAAGAGTATTACACCATCCAACAGATTATGGACAAGTTTAGCATGTCTTACTCAGCAGTCTTATCATTTGCCATGCGCCACAAGATACCAAGAGTGACAAGGCATAGAGAAGTATTCTATTCCAAGCCCCATGTCGACAGTCTCAAAGGCTGTGGCGAAACCATCGATCCTCTTTATTATACTTATAAAGAGGTGATGGAAAAATATGGATTCTCCAAAGACCAGGTGAGCTATTACCTCCACACATATAATATTGACCGTTTCAAACGAGGTTCCTTCACCATGATAAACCGCAAAGACTTTGACAAGGTAATCAAGGAACGTATGAATGGCTCTGTGAGCATCGCTGAACTGAATTCCAGGATAGAGGACGCAAGAGAACTGGGAGCTGAGATGGAACAGAAGGAATCACCTTCTGAAGATTTGGAGGTTATTCCTTGTGTTGATTTAGCAGATGAAGATGACAGCAAGCAGTATGGCAAGGTCGAAGGCTATATTAATGCCGAAGAAATCTCTGAGCGATACAAGCAAAGCAAGAAATGGGTCCATTACCTCACACGAAAGAAGAAAGTTCCAAGAGTGCAGAAAGCAGGCATTTTGTTCTATGATGAGAAAGTTGTGGATGAAGTATTCAGAAAGTACTCCTCCACCGAATCTATCACCGAGTGGTACACCACCGATGATATAGAAGAAAAATACAATATGACTCCTGTTGCCAGACGCAGCTTCACCTATCGCCATAACATACCGACAAAGAAAGAGTATGGCATCACCTACTATTCCAAACTACACGTGGATTTTGCACGTAATCCGGGACTCCAATATGCTGAGGACTATTATATGGTCGAGCAGATTATGGAAAAATACCATGTTGACCGAGAGACTGTTTATGGGATTGTGCGATATAAGAAGATTCCTAGCGTCAAGGACGGACAATTCAGTTTGTACTTGAAATCTGCAATAGACAAATTCTTCACAAGTAAAAAAGAGTAAAAGATAAAGTAGTAATGACTTATTCAAACATTATCTCCAATTATGATATAATGACATATGTCAGCATCAAATAAGTTCAGAAATTTGTAACCAAATTAATAAGATCATGCAATACTGTAAAACCGTTACACTTAGAAGTCGTGCCAGAAGAAACGGCACTTTATCCCTATTCCTCGATTTCTACCCGGGCTTCAGGGACGTGACAACCATGAAACTGATTCGCAGACAGGCACTGGGAATCTACATCTATGCCAAACCAATTAATGAGCGACAGAGAAAATACAATGCGGAAATGCTTGAAAAAGCTGAAGCCATCCGATGCCGAGTGTTTGGTGAAGTTATCGACGAGCGCTATGATTTCTTTAACAAGAACAGACTGCGCAGTGATTTCCTCGCATGGTACAAGAAGTTACTTCCACAAAAAAACAAGAAGTGGGAATTTGTATACAAACATTTCGAGCGGTTCGTTAGCGGCAAATGTTCATTCGAGGAAATAAATGTTGACCTCTGCAATAAGTTCAAGGAATATCTTCTTACCGCCAAGAACTTAAGAAATGATGAACAAATAGCTCGAAATTCCGTTGCCGGTTATTGGTCAACATTTCGTGCCATGCTCAACATTGCTTACCGCGAGAGGCTTATTAAGGACAATGTCAATGACTTCCTGGATCGTATTAAATACACACCTACAGTAAAAGAGAGCCTGACCATAGAGGAACTGCGAAAGCTCAACAATACACCGTGTGAGATTGATATCCTTAAACGAGCATCCATATTCTCGTGTCTGACTGGCATCCGTCGGAGCGACCTCATCAATATGACATGGAACAATATCCGGCATTACTCCGACGGACACGGCATGTATGTTGAGTTCATCAGTCAGAAAACTAAAACAGACAATATCATTCCAATCGGCGACGAAGCCATTCAACTACTCCCAGAGAAAACTAGCATCAAAGTATTCCCTGGTCTCACAAGAGAAATGACAAATGCCCCTTTGAAGAAATGGCTGAAGGATGCTGGAATCAACAAGCACATTACATTTCACTGTTTTCGTCACACCTTCGCTTCACTTCAAGTTGAATTGGGGACGGACATTTACACCGTTCAGGACCTGCTGGCTCACAAGAATGTTTCAACCACACAAATCTATGCTCGACACAATGACCCAAAGAAACGAGAAGCCGCTCAGAAAATCAAACTATCCGTAGTTTAGTCATAAACAAGCTCAGCATGTTTCTCCCCTCTCTGATTAAGATTGGGGAGATTTTTATATTATTAATAGTAGTTCCTTATTATCTATGCTTATTCCATACTTATTATCAACTTTTTATTATCAGCGACTGTCAGCGTAGAATCATTTCTTTCCTTTGCTCTCAGATTTTATATTTTCAAGTTATGCAAGCAGAAGAAATCACATTCAATGACCTGCCAATGATTGTCTCTCAACTTAGAGATGAAGTAATGCAGTTAAAACAATTGTTGATAAGACAACAAGCAGAAACCAGATGTAGCAGAGAAGAGAATCGGCATAAACCCATGTCGGCAGAGGAAGCTGCAGACTACCTGCGTATGCCTATCGGAACTCTGTATATGAAACTCGCAAATGGAAGCATACCGGCTACAAAGCCAGGCAAACGATATGTCCTCTATCAAGACGAACTTGATAAATGGCTGGAGACAAGCCGGAAGAATTCAGTACCGCTCTCTCCTGAAGAACAAAATTCGTCACTCAAAAATAGAATCGGCAAAAGAAAAAAGCATACCATCAAGTTATAATGAACTTTTTATATCGTCAAGTGCTGAATAAAATTTCAGCACTTTTCTTTTGTTTTGCTCAAAATATTGATATTTATATTATTTTGTTAAATATCAAATTTTCTTTTATTTATTAGGAATATTTAGTGTTATTTACAATTTAATTTATAACTTTGCGCTCAAAATATTGTACCTTATAACAGTAAATATGAACAACAAGATAAAAACTATCATATGCATTATTATTGGCGTAGCCATTCTATGTTTATATATTGCCAGTTTGTTCGACTGGTTTCAGTTCCGTATAATGATTCAACAATCCGTTGAATGGATGACTAATAATATTCATTCCTTTTTGTCGTACCTCCCCGTGGTATGTATCATTTCTGCATTTATTGTATTAATTAAGATGATCCTGTTAAGCTATGAAATGGGCAAAACTAAAATCGAGCAGCCCACACCCCCAAGAAAACAGAAGCTACTACCTGTTGTAACCAACACTCCTCACCCATCAGCATCTGTGGACGGAATTTCATCGACCACATCCGACCCTCAGAATTTTCAGGAAAAGGAAGGCAAACTTCAGGTTATTCGCGAAAAGCATCTTGCAGAACAGACACTGAAGCGTGAAACTATCTTAAAAGCTGTCCTTGTTTATGTTGAGAACACAATGGCACCATTTATGAGAGTTGAAGACATAGAAATACTTTGCTGTAATATCAGAAAATGGCAAATATGCACAAAAGAACAGCTTACACCTACTATCACTAACGGAAAACTCACAACTTTAGACCTTCGTCATCTTGCCTGGAATATTGGTGAACGTTTCAAATGGACAGGAGAACAGAGAGCCTTGTTCATCAAACAGTCGTTCCCCCATGAATTCAGGGACTCCGACCTGCCATCCATACGCAGAAACCTTCGGCAACAAGGCTCTTGCCAAATCAAATTGGACATCCCTCCCAAAAGCAGCCACGAGTTTAACTCGTAACAATCACCATCCCCTTCTAATTATTCCCACCCAGATGCGCCAATGGTATTGAGCTTACCGAATCTTTACTTGCTCTCCATTGCCCTGTAGGAGTCATCGAGAAGCTCTGTAATGTATGCACGGGAGAAGGCAAGTCTGTATCAGACACACCTTCTCTTTTCCGTACATATATCACGGAGCTTCTTTTTCGATGACACCTACAAGTCACCGCAAACAAGTTGCTATGTCAAGCAGGTAGATTCGCCGCAGTACCATTGACAGCATCGACCCACCCTCATTCATAATAAACATATTTAGTCTCATTACGAAACAGCCATATTTTATTGTAGCGATGTAGCGACAAGGTAATAATACATCCTTTGCAGGCTATATTTCAGATATTTGCTCATCGCTACACATTGAACATATCGCTTATATTCGCTACAATAGATATTAAATAAGTAAGATTTCAACCCCTCTGTTCATCCTGTCATCTTATATAAAAAGTTGATCTTTGCTTAATTATTTGTTATCATCCATTTTTTCAGCATCCCAATTACCGTGACCTCCACCCATCCACTTGCCTGTAGAAACCCATATCTCATAGTAGTACATCCACTGCACTGCCCAATGAACAAAGGTATAAGCAATAACCATCGACTTTTGCCATTCACCAGTCCCTGGCAAGTAGAGACAAAGCTGTTGCTTACCATTACTATATTTATACGTATGAGGCAGCCGCTTTGCTCCCTCTGCTAATGGCAGTGGCTTCGGAGACACAATATAAGCTTTAGGAGCTTGCCCTAACGTATAAGTAATCTTTAGTCTATACGTTTCAGACAAAGCTGAGGGCGTGAAATTACCGAACCATGTCATAGTTCCGCAATGAACTGTTCCTGATGAGTCCGGGAATTCATGCCTCAAAATCGAAAATTGTTGTATAGGTGTTATTGCCTTATTCTCCATAAAAAGTGTTTGCCGTATTTACAACCTTTCCTATCGTACTCGCAACTACTTTCCCTGAACTTGTCAGTAGTGCAGCTCCAGCGGCAAGCTTCGATTTCCTTCGTTCTACCAAGAGAGATGATGCCTTTGTTATCATTTCCTTACCAAACACACGACTCATAGTATCCTGTATTTGAATCTTGTTTGCTCCATCAAGAATCTCATGTACATCCTTCTTTACAGCCGTAAGCCACTTGTAGAAGTTCTCACGTCTTTTGGGGTGTTTTGGCCATTTATCAGCAAAATTCTCTTCAAGATTCACAGGGTTCGATACGACATCCTCACCTCTCTCATTTTTTGTAATGCTCTGTTCAAGATTATCAACCACATTAACCAATCCTTCAAGCAGGTTCTGCTCACCCTTATAGGCGCGAGCTGCCAAAGTGGTTATAATAATTGAAATAGGTTTATCCTCCTTGTCATTGCGGAACATCATGTCTCTGTGACGTTTTAGTATCTGCACAATGCGTTGCAAGACCGTTTTGTCCTTGTTGTATTTCTCAATAGGCACCACAGCTTCTGCCCTCAATTTCACCGACTCATCTGCCTTACACCTGTTCGCAAACCATAATGCATAGCCGTCAGGATTACTTTTCAGCCAATCCTCTTTACGCACTGACGTTGAATAGTTTTTATCCTCCTTGTCAGTAATTCGGATTGAAATTTGATCAACTGTTTGAACTGAGAAGCTCTCCGAGAACAGACGTGTCATTCTTTCTGCGTATTTGCTATCAGCAACCGAAGGCAGTATATCCATATGATATTTCTCCTTCGGATTGTCTGCATTATCTCTATATAACAACGTCCAACAACGCCTACCTTCTTTCTTTTCAATCATCGAAGCATAGCGGTCGCTTCCCTTAAGCCTATTACCCACCCTGTCCTTAATGTCTTTCTGTGTCCATACCGGATTCTTCTCCGAGAGACGGTACACTAAATCCACATCCAAATCATCATCAGAGTTAATCGGTTGGATAATTGTTCCGAGCCTCAGAGAACCCTGTGGTGTCACGATTGGCTTATACGGCTCAAAAACAGGGTCATTCTGCAAGAATTCACCAACAGCCTTATAACTCCTCGTTAAATTGTCATACTGTGTTTTGGTGATGTCTAACGACTCTCCAAGTGTTTCAAGAATATCCTTGAACTCTTCATTCTGTTCTTTACTTAGTATTCTTCCCATCACGATCTATTTTATTGTTATAGTTTTTACATCTTCATTCTTTTCCATCCTGTAATCATACAATTCCCACGGCAAATCCGCCTTTGGCATCCTTATACGCCCCAACTCAACAGCACACGATGCAGGTGCTGCCATAAAGATTTTCAGGCCATCAGCTTCAGGATGAGCGGTCTTGATAGCATCCATCGTCATCCGGGCGATACGGTTAAACTGCTGTAATTGACTTTCACTACGCATCATATCATTATTGGGTTTATTGCATGTTATCGTCCAAATACTTGCAGTATCCCCATATCTCCTGGCTATGCTTTCTTTGATAGCATTGGCACTTAATGCCAACACCAGTACAGGCTCTTTACTCTTGTCTGATGGCTCTTCTAATTGAATGTCATTCCTTTCATCTTCATCAAGCCATCTCCAGGTGTCAGGCAAACGGTGCTTCTGATATATCCGCACTTTATACTTATCGTTAAGCACAGTGCCAAGTTTCACCAAAAGAGGTTGAGGTCCTAATGGAAACAAAGACACATGAGCCGTGGTACCCTTCTCTAATTTATTAAGTACCTTGTCTATGCACATTTGTTCAATCTGTCGCTCCTCAGCCATCCAGTACTCAGGCACCCCGTCATGCAACACGGAATTTTTCATCTGTATTTCCACGGGATCAGTATCTTCTGGGTAATAGTCCGGGAAGATTGCATTGTGCAATTCTTTTTTCTGAAAAGAAAGCTCATCTTTACCAATCTTTGGCCCATACACAACCACCAAGCTCTTCTTCTCAGGCTGAATATCTGTAACGCGCCAAATTCGGTCTTCATGTTCCTTCTTCATGGCTCTTAGAATTTCAACCGTATACTTCTTTACCCCCTCATGGTCAATCAGCTTATGGCACTCAGGACAAAGCAACATAAGATTACTTGGATCCTTGGCCAGTTCTTTCGATTCTTCATTACCTCTGGGGCCATCTTTTGAATCGCCGATAATATGTGCAAAGTTGGAGATGTTACATTTATCCATTGTAATGCCATGCACGTCTAACCGCTTGTTACAACCTGCGAACTCACATCTCCCGTGCGCTGCAAACCACAGGTCTCGTCTAACGTTGATTGGTATTGGAGTTTTACTCATTTATTTTCAATTTAATAATTTCATCGTTCTACACGCAATATTTGTGCCAACAATTAAAATAGTGACATTTTGGCACTTTGTTTTATAAAATATCGTAAATATATGCCAATTTTGATATTAAAATAATAATTTTTCGATATTTTAATCTCAGATTCCAAAATAATATATATCTTTGCACCCAGAACAAACAGCAAGCACCATGATACAGGAAATTCGTTTCAGGAACTTTCTCTCCTTTCGGGACGAAGCCGTCTTCAGCTTTGAGCCATCAAAGGATGACCAAATTAACCGTACAGTTACAATGCCAGATGGTATTAAACTGCTCAGGTTCGCTGCCGTATTTGGAGCTAACGCCTCCGGAAAGTCCAACTTCCTTGGAGTACTGGACTTCCTACGCAGCTTTTGGACCCAGGTGCCATCACGTAACGACCTCTCAACACGCGTTTTGCCTTTCCTTCTAGACAAAGAGACTCCCATGCAGGATTCTATGTTTGAGATGAAGTTCTATGTTGAAGGTGTACGTTATTGGTATAAACTGGAGCTTAACCGTGAGCGAGTTTCCAACGAATCTCTTTATTTATACGAATCAAACCGTCCTACACGAATCTTCTTGCGTGAATATGTTAATGGTCAATCTGTCATAAAGTTTAACCCTGCTGTTGTCAATCTAAAAACAGCAGAGATAGATGCTATCAATATCAATTGCTGGAAGAACATGTCATTCTTCGCCTCTATGACGAAGGTCAATCTGAACATCGAAAGCGTCGACAAAGTAATCCGCTGGATTAACGACAAACTCATGCCTAGTATCAATCGCAGCACCGAGCTTTCCGACTATGCCAAAAGCCGTATGTTGAAAAACCAATCCTTCAACGACTATCTCATGTCCTTTACACGTCAGGCAGACCTCCGAATCTCACGAATCGATGTAAAGGAAACTGCTGTAAACCTCAACGAGAGTCAACTCAAAGCCATCTCTGAGGCGAGTTTCCTCGACGAGAGACAAAGGGCAGACATTCTGTCCAAAGGTTTCATCAACGACATTCAGACAAACTTCGTTATCCGCGTGAAAAACGCTCGTGGAGAAGAAGAATACATATTACCTGAGAACAGTCAGTCCGCAGGTACCACACGTGTCATTGAGATAGAGTCAGCCATTCATACCGTCTTGGAAGAACAGGCATTCTTGGCAATCGACGAGATTGAAGCATCCCTCCATCCATCCCTTCTCGATTTCATTTTAGACCGGTTCCTTAAAAAAGAAAACAACGAGTCACAGTTGCTTGTTACAACACATTATGACCCGTTGCTCGACACCATAGATGACCTTTTCGGGAAAGACTCAGTATGGTTTACCGACAAACAAGAAAATGGTAATACGGAACTTTATCCGCTTACCGATTTTAAAGGATTAAACAAGTTGTCTTCTATTCGCAAATCCTACAAGAACGGTCAGTTCGGTGCTGTCCCCGAAATATACGTTTGAATCATGGCCAGAAGGAAAAAAGAACGCGAACTAAAACGTTCACGAATAACAGTGATAGGAGAAGGCCTGACTGAACGTTGGTACTTCAACCACTTGCGCACCGTAATGGGCTACCGTTATGATTTTAAACCACGTTTCTTCTCGCATCAGTCATACGATGAGATGCGTAAACTTATTGAGTGGGTCTTACAGAACGACGGAATTGCTGTATGTGTATGCGATGCCGACATCACACGAGACAATAAGGCTGAGAACCAGAAGCTAAAGGAGATGAAGGCAGCTTATACAAGTAATGAAAAAGTCTTCATCTGTGATAGTATGCCATCCATCGAATTCTGGTTCCTGCTTCACTACATAGAAACAAGCAAGCACTTCCATGATTCTGACGAAGTGGCCAGCGCCCTACGGCGGTTTATACCTACATTCCAAAAACACAATTCTTTCTTAGAGAAAGTCCAATGGGTGGACGATCTTTGCAAAGACGACAAGTTGGCAGCCGCTTGTAAGCGTGCGAAACTGCTATGTCAGGACGAGCAAAGTGGCTCCTATTCTAACGTTTTCAAAGCCATAGAACTGTTCATGGAAAGGCCCAATAAATAAAGCAGACATAATATGCCTTTCATAAGAGGTCATATTAATAACATAAATAGCAGAATAACAGGAGCTACCTACCAAAGGCCACTCCTGCTCGCTTTACCAAATTATCGCATGAAATATAATTCTTTCACATTGTCTGTATTGCTCGTATTTCTGGTATTACTCGTATTATTCGTATTACTCACTTTATAGTTTTGAACTCATTGCATTTCGGACAAAACCAGTACAACTGTTTTTTCTTCTTACTGTACACGTTGTTCAAAGGAAGCCCACATTGTGGACAAAGATTAATCACTGGCTTCTTTCGGTAGTCCTCATAGAAGACGGGCTTACCTGTGGCCGGATGTACGCAAGACTCCTCCTGGCAGACCCAGAAATGCTTCTTCGTCTTCGGAGAATACTTGCGCACAAGCGTTTCACGGTGGCAGACAGGACATTCCCTTGGGGGAACTTCCTGACCATCACTTGACATCAAGCAAGATGCAACCTGAGGAGCAGATTCCTCAGCATACCTGATGTTTTCCCGAACCATCGCCTCCGTCTGTTTCATGAAGTCATCCAACTCCATCTTCCCATCAGCGATGGCAGAAAGGTTGTACTCCATGATTGCTGTAAGGTCTGGCTTCGTCAATGACTCGTGGATGTTCTCGATCATTGCCGTACCAAAATCGGTCGGAACAAGTTCCTTCCCTTTTTTTTGAATGCAGGGAAAGGAATGAGACTTTCCCGACGTGGTGGCGAGCAAATCAGAAATGATGCTGTCACGAGTTGCAGGCGTTCCGATGCCCTTGCACTCCTTCAGTTTCTCCCTGTTGGGATTGTCAGGACTGACAAACCTCCAGATGTTGGTCATGGCTGCCAGTAGCGACCCTTCCGTGAACCGCTTCGGCGGCTTTGTCTTCTTGGTCTCTATAATATATATAGGTATGGGAAAAACGTCCCCTACAACGAGGTTGGGAACCTCCTTTACCTCATCATCCTTGTCTTCTTGTATAACGACACTGCGCCATCCTGGACTGACCACAGCCTTGCCGCTCCCTGCAAAGACATGGCCTTGTGATTCTATCTCATACTTCACAGTGTCATATTTGCATGGTGGATAGAACTGCTCGATGTACCTGACGGCAATCATGTCATAGACCTTGCGCTCCCACTCGTCAAGTCCCTTGGGGACAATGCCCGTCGGGATGATGGCATGGTGGGCGCTTACCTTGCCGTCATTGAAACACCTGCCCTTCAATCCGGCATCGGCTTCTGCGGCAGCTCCCAACCCATAGTCTGCGAGCGACCGCAAAATTCTCCTACCATCCTCATGCTGGCTGGTCGGAATATAGTTGCAATCGGAACGGGGGTAACTCACGTATTTCTTCTCATACAGAGACTGCACCTTGGCAAGCACGCTCGACGGCGACATGCCAAAACGTTTGTTGGCTTCCACCTGCAAGGTGTCGAGGGAATAAGGCAGCGGTGCATTCTCCATCTGACTTTTCCTTTCACTGAGTGTGACTCTCGCTGGTTTATTCTTGACTTCATTCTGTATCTGTTCCAAGTATTTGCGTTCTATAATACGCCCCTCGCTGTCAGTAGGTGCGTCTTCCCCAGGCTTCAGGATGGCCGTAAACGGAATGCCACCTTTGGAGAACTTGCCGTCCAACTCATAATACTCTATGGAGTGGAAGTCAAGAATCTCCTTTTCACGATTGACAACAAGGGCAAGCGTGGGAATCTTCACCCTCCCTACTCTCCATACACTTCCCCTGCCTCCTGCCCTGGCACTCATGGTGTACACCCTTGAAAGGTTGATGCCCACCAACCAGTCGGCCCGCTCCCTTGCCATCCCTGCATGATAAAGAGGACGGAACTTCTCATTCGGCACTATGCCGTCGAAAGCCCTCTTCATGCTGTCGGGGTCTTTGGCGTTGATGAGTATGCGTCGCACTTCACCTTTATAGCTGACATACTCCAGTATCTCGTCGATGAGCAGTTGGCCTTCCCTGTCCGGGTCACCGCCGTTTACAACGACATCGGCCTTCTTCAATACAGAGCGGATGTATTCAAACTGTTCCTTGGTCGAAGGAGAAGGGTTTTTCTTCCATGCTGTGGGAAATATGGGGTACTTGCTGAAATCCGCATATTCCTTGCCGTATGCCTCCGGCATGGCAGTCATCAGAATATGGCCGTATGCCCATGTCACGATGACATCACCTTTCTGGTAGCAATGCTTGTTCCTGCAAGCAGGATAATCGCTCCACAAGTAGGAAGCAATCGCCGATGCAATATCTGGCTTTTCTGCAATATATACTGTCATTGCTTTTTCTTTTTAAGATAGTTGATGATGATGGTTGCAATATCTATGATGAGCCGTATCAAAGAGAATACGGCAATGAAGAAAAAGGTAATGATGACCACCCATAGACGATACTGTGCATGGGCTGACAAGACATGGCCGGAAAACAAAACGGCTAATCCTATTCCTGTAATGATTGCGCCAATCATCAGGAGAGAGAAAGTGAAGGCGTAAAAACCTTTGCTGCTATACTTGCTTTTTTTCATCCGACTGCTGTTTCAAAGGTTTCGTTGGATGACATCTCCTTCAAATGGTCTTGTCCGAACCATCGTCGGGTACCCCAGTTCCACATTGTACATATGGAGAACCCTGTAGATATTGCTCTTTCCACGATAGCCGGTCTTCGACATGATTTCCCTGATACTGTACCCGGCATTATACATATTGATGACCATCCTGTACTTCTTCAGCTTCTTTTCCTGACGTTTTTCGGAAATCAGCTCTGCCTCGAAGTCATCAAACTCCTCCGCGTTCTTTGTTGACAATCCGGCTAAGACCGACAAGATGCACCGTGTTCCTTGATGGGGAAACAGCTCATCGGAAGAGTCCAAAGCGTCTTGGACCGAGATGATTCTGACTCGCTTTCTGGAACACAGTTTAAGGAAAAACATCAGTTCATTGAAGCTTTTGAAAGCATTATTGAACGACAGGAGGACGGCGACATCACCTTCCCCAAGTTCTGAGACGAAACGCTTCCATGCCAGCCGTTCCTTGTCTTCCATATCCTCGATGTAGATAGTATGGCATTGGTGCTGCTTCAATAGAGGCAAACCTCTATTGACTATATCAATATTTTGAGCATTATTTATATATCCAATATGTTTCATATTGCTGATTATTCACTGAAATCATCTGCAAAGATAGTCCTTAAATCTCCTATAAACACAATGTTTTACTAACTTTAACACAGATTTGTTGATATATTGGTTCTATTTGGTTCTACTTTACAATTAAATGATACCAAATATTAAAATAATGGGCAATAGTTTTAATATTTTAAGCAAAATGTCATATCTTTGCAATCTGAAAAATAACTCCTGTCCATATCATCTATGAGAAAAAATACTTTTTCATCAAAGCATGACAAATGCTTTAAGCTGCCACTATTGTTGACAGCCTTCATTCTGCTCGTTTGCTCATCATGCTCCGATGATGACAAGCTCGACTTCAAGTCTCCTGACGATGCCCTCATGGCCTATCAGGAATATCTTAACTCCATTAAGGTTGTCACCAAGTCCAACACCAACGAATTCTGCAAGGAACTGAATAACTGGAAGGAAATGGCTGATACCGTTTACCACTATCTGATGAAAGACTCTACCTTCATCAAGAACATCCACTGCGCCAATTACTATGCCTCCATACACGACTCTGTGCGTTTTGAGCTGATAAGGCTGACCGAGACCTGGAGGTATTCATACGAGGATGTCCTGAAGATAAAGGAACAGTCATCGGTCTTCCATGACGATCAGGAACTTCATCAAGCTGTCAATGATGCCGCACCCTTTTTCCTGGCTCTTGACAGCATCCAGATAGAAGAGGAAAGCAAGTCAAACATACTGTCAAGATATCGTGCTTTCCTCAAAGAGGTGAAGTCGAAGGGCATTCATAACAAGGCGGCAATGCTTGACTATATCGCCAAGGAAGACATCCTCTTCCGCTCTTTTCTGGCACGGCTCTACGAAATGGACAACGAGCCCCTGTCAGACATCACAATGGACACAGAGACGATATGCCGTGAAATCTTCATCGCGGCAAAGAACGGTAAAATTCCTGCAAGGGAAGCCGTGATATACATGTCGATGAGAACCGTCAGGCGACTGCTGCAGAATTCCACGGTCTGCATAACAGACATCAACAAGCAGCAGATGAAAAGCAAGGAACAGGGGAATGCCTATCTATGGATGATCATCCAACCGTTCATCAGCATCGACCAGCTATCTATCGTCATGCTGACACCTAATGACCACGGTCATTTCAGCTACATCATGTCCCAATTGCCGAAGTCTGTCAAGTTTGCCCGGACATTCAACATCGACCAAAGGGCTTTGAACTATCTCCTACCACAGCAACTTCTGAAAATGTATATACTAACACTATAAATTGTCCAAAATATGATTAAAGAAGAAATAACCAAATTCATGGCCTTGGCACCTCTCATGCTGCCTAAGCTTCTCGGCGACTCTTCCCCTGAAGAGACCGACATCACAGACGAATACGCCATCCTGTATTACACGTTGGAAGAGCCATTCCCTATCGGCTTTGTAATGGAACTGCTCGAAGATGACATG
>JAEEGL014134611.1_pt1 | contig 42078 bp, 44 predicted proteins | sample 9134231 | NCBI WGS metagenome assembly JAEEGL01 (sample SAMN16246548, study PRJNA631951) | gut metagenome | biome: gut microbiome; feature: rumen; material: fiber-attached | host: Bos | place: Iran: Karaj | collected 2018-10
GGTAACGGTACCACGTGTGCCTATGGGGGGAGCTTTAGCATCATCCATCTTTACCAACGCCACCCTAGTTCCGTTAGTGTATTTTATCCGAAGTATACCCACGGCCATTTTGCGGGCGTGTCTTTGTATATTTTTCTCCATTCCATTAACTCCTTGTGAAAGAATACATAACCCGAAATGGGGTATTCCGTAATAGCCACTGCAAGACCGGATAAACTCTTGTAAGTTTTGCCTTCCCATTTCAGGCCATCTTCTGTAACCTCTATAAATAGATCTCTACCCTTGAAGCGTTTAGTAAATGTAGTGCCTGGGACTGGGAGGCGTGGATCTTTGTGAGTTTTACGCACTTCTATCTCCGGAGTGATTTCCGATTCTAGCGTGGCCTTTATCGGGGTTACCTTTGCGGCACAAGTTATGCTTTTGGGGGTAGATTTTTTGATGCTATTTTTTACTGTCTTTTTCTTCATAATTTCTCTCCTTAAAAGGGGCCTATCTAGCCCGCATACATATTTATGCTTCTTTCAAGGGAATAGTCAAGCAAATATATCCCCTTTTTGGTGGTACAAAATATAATCCGTAAAATATGTATTCGAAGCCCAAATTTCTGAATTTCATAAGAAATAGACAGAATAACAACCTATTCTACCCAAAGAAGAGTTACTATGTGTCATACGACGAGAACGTCAAATTTTCGAAGTAAGAGAGGAATTATCGTATGGCAATAAAACAATTATACGGCAAAACATATTATGCTGATTTTACGGATACACGAGGGAAAAGACATCGCATATCCCTACAAACGACAAATTTAAAAATAGCTCAACTCAAATATGGAGAAATTATCCATAGACGAAATGCAGTAAAGGAACAGGTGAGCGTAGACATCCCTTGGGATTCTTTCAAAGATAAGCTGTATCAGTTTATGAAGAGAGAAAGGGCAGAAAATACAATAGAAAGGACAAGAATTGCTATTGGGCATTTGGAAAATGTGTATAAGCCGAAACTTCTTAGCGATATCAGTCCGGCTTTAGTCCAAGAGGTAAAAGAGAAACTGATAGATTTGAATTTAGGTAAACACAATATTAACCGTTTGATTCAATGCCTTAAAGCGATGATGCGACATGCTGAGAGGTGGGGGTTGGTCCCCAAACAAGAGTGGGCTGGAATAACTAAAATTAAAACCCCCAAAGGAAGAGTTGTGTATCACTCAGTTGAAGAAATAAACAAACTATTAACCGCGTGTCCTTCTTTCGGTTGGAAGATAGTAGTCTTATTGGGTGCAGATGCCGGATTGCGCAGAGGAGAGATGGCCCAGTTGCGTTGGCAGGATGTGAATTTTGAACATAATCAGCTTTACGTTGCTCCGGACAAAACGGAAAACCATCGCTTTGTGCCAATGACAGCAGAGTTGCGAAAAGCATTGGAGAAGGCCAAAAATAGCGCAAAAACTGAGTTTGTGGTAGAGGTGGGCAAGAATAGAACAAGCAAATACTTCCTTACCGCCTTTTATAGGAAAATAGCCAAGAAAGCCAAAGTAAAAAGTTTCTTACACAAGTTGCGCCATACCTTTGCGAGCCACCTTGTAGAAAACGGGGTAGATCTATATAGGGTGAGTAAATTATTAGGTCATAGTAGCATTAAAATGACCGAAATCTACGCGCACCTTTCCCCAAAACCTCTCCGTGAAGCCATTGAATACATTCCGGAGAAAAAAATCGTGGAGTAACTGCGCTGTAACGACTTGAACCTGTCGACGATAGATATATATCTTGTGCGCATTTAAAAACTAATTTTGGCAAGTTCAAAAAAAGTATGGCAGAAAATTCGTACATACCCGTCGAGAAAACACTGCTTGGTGGGCGCAGATTTGAAGGGTCGCTTTTAAGCGGCCCTTTATTTTTTCCTCGTCGAGAACTAATCCCTTTCATCCCCCAAAATTAGCAAAAATCTGGTTCAAGTCCGATTTGTTTTCTTCTTAAGTTGCCACACCGACGAGAAGTTTGGCAATTTTAGCAAAGTTAGCGATAGTAAACTATGCAAACGATGGGCACTTTTTGGGCACACTATATCTGTCAATTCTACCGCCCTGACGTAATGTTAGATTCTATAGATAGGTGTGCCATTTTTCATGCTTTTTGGCATAATAAAACCCCTCACATTTCTGCAAGGGGTTCTATCTAACAGAGGATTTCTATCCCCTAAAACTTTCCTGCGTTCTGTATAGCAAAGTTGGCGGTGTCGTTTACTGCGTTTAAGAGCCCCTGCATTAAAGTTTGCCCAAAACCACCCTCATTGCCATATTTAGAGTCGTATTCGGCAACTACTTGTTGAACTTTTTGTTTTGCAAGTGCCAGTTGCCTTTGTTCGTGAGGGGTAAGTGAGGCCCCGTGTCTGCGTAACAACTTAGCTTTTTTTACACTATCATCATCGTTATGGACACTAGCAACAAACAAAGCACTTAATCCCTCGTAATCTCTCACGTTTACATCCGCACCGGCGTCAACAAGAATTTGTGCAGTTTCGGCATTTGCACTAAACAACGGTGTTTGTCCGTACATATTACGCACGTTTACATCCGCACCGGCCCTAAGTAATAATTGTGATAGTTCTTTATGGCTACGACGTGACGCCTTGGGAAACAACGCGGTAGAGTATGAACGATTACGCGCATTTATATTGGCTCCCGCTTTTATCAGTTTTCGTGCTATCTCTACATCGGTGTATAACGGAACATAACCTGCCGGATGAATATTCGGATTGGCCCCCGCATCTAACAGGGCTTGTATAACATCCATATTTGTTTTCTTATTTTCTATATTTTCCATTAACGGCGTACTTCCCTTTTTGTTACGTGCGTTCGGATTAGCCCCTTGTCCCAATAATTTCTTCACCTGCTCCAATTTCCCTTTTTTGGCCGCCGCAAGCAATTTTTTATCCAGTTTATTATGTGAGGTCAATTCCTTAATCGCATGATTAATAAGATCACGCTTTTTATTTCTGTCTACAAAACGCGCCGTGTCAAAAGCAAAAATGTGAGATGCATCTGAAACAGTTTCCCCATGTTGCCAAGGGTCGGCTCCTGCTTTAAGCAACATTTCTACTATTTTGGCGGAATTAGGTTTGTTACTATAAATAGCGGTGTGCAAAACGGGGTGGAATAAAGCAACGTTTACATCTGCTCCGTTTTTAAGTAACATCTCTACTGCACTTATATCATCACTGGCAACCGCAAAGGATAGAGCCGCAGCACTTCCGTTTACAGGATGATTCCAAGGCCTTAAACCGGGAGTATACCCGTAATGCCACCACTCTCCCGCAAAACATGATGTCCAAGCCGTCATTCTGGCTTCATCACCCAAACGAACCCGCACCACCGCATTTACATCCGGCTTAGCTTTGAGTAATCTGGTGCGGATAGTGTTAGCTTCCGGTCCTACTACGGAGAAACTGTTTATTAAAGGAGTGATACCGTTCTCGCCTTTGGCATTTACGTCTGCGCCTGCATAGAGTAACATATCCACAGCGGCGAGGTTTTCTTTGGCTGCATAGATTAAAGGCGTGTTGCCGTCTTTATCCGTCACATTAGGGTCTGTTCCGGCTTCTAATAGACCTCTAATCTGCGAGGCATTACCCTCTTTTGCGGCATTAATAAGGGCGAGTTCATACTTTGTCGTGGCTTGTTTAGCTTGTGCTAACCCCACGAGCAAGAGTACGGCAAATAAACTGGTTACTAATTTTTTCATATCCTCTCCTTGTAAAATTAAAAGTTATATCCGGACGTCGGACCAAATCTGCATAAACAACCTGCAGGTCTGCCACCCGATGAGAAAGCACTATAGCTTGCAGGTTGCATTAACGGGCGACCGAAAGATTGACAGCATTGGTTACATTCCATAGAGTTACTGGGTTTGTGGTTCACGCAATATTTACAAGTGTTCCCTCTAAAGTATGTACCCATATACGAACAAGTCAAATTGGCAGCATTTTGTTGCTGTTTGGCTTGATTCTTTGCGGCTTGTGCTTGCTTCTTAGCTTGTTCGGCGGCGTCTTTGGCCTTGTTGTATTCCATTTCTGCTAGTAATTGTTCTGCTTCCATTTCCGCTCTTGCTCTAGCATCTTGTGCATCCATTTCCGCTTCCGTGGGTAAACTCGCCTCGGGTATTTCCACATTGCTATTAAGCGTGGCCTCATATCCTTGTAATAGATTACTTTTAGTTCTTTGGTCCTCAAAAGAAACCTTTGTACTCATGCCTCTACGCTGTGGAGTTTCCACTTTATCTTTTTGGGGCTTTGCATTTGTGAAACTTTCCGTAGCTCTTACCCCTTCCGGTATAGTAGCTTCCGGTAACTCTACACCCGCACTAGGTTTATAACCTGCTAACTTATTAACGGGTTTAGTTTCCGTCTTTTCTTCTTCGCAGGTGGTCTTCCCAGGCAAAGGTACGCACTTGGTTTTAATCCCATATTTAAGTGGTTCTGCAGGGATAATTACGCCATTACCTGTCATTGTCGGCCCTGTGGGAGTAGAAACCTTTACGGACGGAGTGGTTTTAGCAGGGCGTGTAACTTTAGTGGGTTTAGTGGCTTTAGCTTTTTCTTTTGCGGCCTGTTCCTTTTCCCATTCTTCTTCCGTGCATACTACCGACTTTCCATTTTTGTCGCAATAATGTTCTATTTGATAATCTTTCAAATGTACGGTCTTGGGTCTAGCATATTTATCCTCCACTTGTGTAGGAGCGGTTGTAGCTTTGGGCTCTAGTTTCTTTATTTCTTGTGGGGTTAATTTTTGCTCCACGGGAGTAATGGGTTTTTGTTCCACGGGCGTAGTGGTTTTCTTTTCCACAACTGGAGTTTGCTTTACTTGCACTTGTTCTTGCGTGGTCTTGTTAGAGGGTACCATAGGCATAGGTTTCCCTTTAGGCATAGCGACCTTCGGGGAAGAATTATGCGGAGTAATCACTTTGGCCCCACCTTGTAATTGCACTTCCTTGGGGTTATTAGTAGGAGTTATATTTGTAGGAACTCTTTGCGGTTGCACTACCGCTTTAGTCTTTGGCACATTTACTTTCGTGCCCTTAGTACCGCCGCCAACATCCACCGCATCCCTATAATCCGCATCTACAGGGTCACTTACTTTCGGGACCACTACATCTTCTTTGTAGTATTTTTCGTCACCTGCTTGGAAGTATTGAACTTTATCTGCAGGATTATTTGCCGCCCACATACAAATAGGCAGGAAGAATAAAACGGATAGCCCTAGTATTTTTCTCATAAAGTCCACTCTCGTAATCTCTTTCTCTTTTATTCCCCAAAGGGGAACTCTTAAAAGTATTGTACTACATTACTATGGCATTTGCTCTTTGCGCTAGTAAACGTGGAACCACAAAAACACACATAAATTTTGGCAAAGTTTACGATAGAGGACTATACGGAAATAGGGCACTATTCTGGTCACGCTACCGTCGAGAAACCCTTGGCTTGGTGGGCACAGTAAAATTTGGGCCTCGCGTAAGCGAGGCCTAAATTTTTCTCATCGACAAAATCAAATTTCCCGCGCAATTTTAGGCCCTAAAAACCGTCCTTTTTTACTGAACCGCTCCTTTTCATGCTTTCGTGCACTATATCCATAAAAAACCGCCCTTGCAGTTAGCTAGAGCGGTTGGTTGGCTACAAAAACTTTTAATTATTCCATGGTTTGTGCCCAATACTTTAACTCTTCCACTGACGGGTTCCCATTTAAAACTTTGCCCGGTTTAATTTGGGCAATGGTGGCCACGCTCGGTTTTAAGTCCTCAGCGGTGTTTCCCATGCCGCTGCTGCCGGAAGTGGCAAACAGGACAATCTTTTTATTGGAAAAATCGTGTTTCTCTAAAAACGTTTTCACAATACGCGGAGCCGTACCCCACCAAATCGGAAATCCAAGATAAATCACGTCATATTCTTTGACCGAAATATCATTTTCCGCCATTTCCGGACGGGAATTCTCATTACTCATCTCTACTGAACTTCTGGACGTTTTATCACGCCAATTTAAATCGGCCGACGTGTAGGGAACGGCAGGTTTGATTTCATAGATATCCGCGTGAAGCGCTTTGGCCAGATTTTCCGCTACTGTTTTAGTGGTTCCCGTGGCAGAAAAATACACCACTAATGCTTTTTGGGGGCTTAATGTAGGCACAGGTTGTGTCTCATTTTCGACAGTTACTTGTGGGGTAGGTTTAGTATGACACGCCGTAGCGAATAGTGCGGCCACTAAAAGTGTGAGTGTTTTTTTCATAGGTTCTCCTAGTTAATAAAATTCGTAAATTTTATCGGCTCATATTCCGGCTTATTGATGCCGTGTTTTTGGCCCAGTTCAATACATTTGAGTAACCACGCCATATTTTGTGCCAGTGTACGCATGGTTTGCAAACCTTCTATATCTTTGCGTACATCTTCCGGGGTGAATCCGTGTACCATATTCCAATACTGGGATCCGACAATCTGCATATTGGTAATGGTAAAATACTTGTTCAACCGATCAAAAGAGGCCGTTGCGCCGCCTCTGCGGCAAGATACAACAGCTGCTGCTAACTTGCCGGCCATTTTCTTGGAATTAGAGAAAAACAGCCGATCACAAAATGAACAAAGTTGACCGGATGGCCCCGCATAATAAACAGGCGAGCCCAGCACGATGGCATCAAACTCATTTAATCGTGCGCCAATTTCATTGACGCCATCGGTATCAAACACGCATTTACCTGTTTCGCGGCATTTTCCGCAAGCAATACAGTTGGCAATCGGTTTTGTTCCAACGTGAAAAATTTCACTTTCAATACCGTTTTTTTTAAGAGTGTCGGCAATTTCACTCAGTGCCGTAAAGGTACATCCTTCTTTATGTGGACTTCCGTTAATGAGTAATGCTTTCATAGTTATTTATCCATATCAACTAACGTATATTCGCCTGTTCCCATGCCCAGTTCTTTCATATAAGAAATTTGCCGGAGTCCTTCGCGTGATTCAATGCGTTCTTTTAAATCATGTCCTTCGTGTTCCGGCAAGGCGTATACTTGGTCAAGTGATGCTTGGTCTACGGCCATTAAATCTGTAGAGGCCAAAATGCCAATATCGTGCGCTTTGGGCTCGGCAGCAGAAGTACCCGCGCAGTCACAATCAACCGACATACGGCGCAATACGTTGATATACACGATTTTCTTGCCGAAGTGGTCCACCGTGGCCTTGGCAGATTCCACCATATTCTCTTGGAAACGGGCGCCTGTATAACCCCATTGCTGATCGTCTTTTTGGTGAATCATCTTTTTACCGATTTTCCCATCTGCCATACCGATAGCAATGTTTTTCAAACTTCCGCCGTAACCACCCATAGTGTGCCCCTTAAAGTGCGTGAGTACAACAAGAGAATCATAATTTAATATATGGCTTCCCATGGACATTTCTTTAAAGTGTTTACCGCCTTTGACAGGAAGCATAGCCGTACCGTCTTCATCCAGAATATCAACTTTGCTAAATGTCCAGCCATTTATCTTCAAAGTTTCGCGGTGACCTTCGGTGGTTTGGCGGGGGGAATCGTAAAACACGTTCGTTTCCACAAGCGTACTATTGGGGATGTGCTCCCACAACGCTTTTACCATAGGTACCGGTAAAATGTTCGGGCCGTGCGGCTCACCCGTATGAAACTTGATAGCCACTTTACCGTCAATGTTTGCGGAAATTTTATCGTAGATTTTGACTAATCCTTCCGGACTAATGTTCCGCGTGAAATACACCACAGGTTTGTTGGTAGATGCCTCTTGTACTTTAGAAGCATTTTGGCAAGCTGCCAATAGTATGGTTCCAAGTAATACTGAAAGTAATTTTTTCATTATGTTATCTCCTTTTAGCATTTTTTGCCTATTTCATACGCTTTTTTATAGACGGGCAATTCCTTTACTTCGCCAACTTGCCAGGCACCCGTACCGTAAATAATGCCTTTCTCTTTAGTGCCTTCCAGGCAATCCCGCGTAAAGCCGCGCAGCCCTTCGATTGTGGGGGCTAAATTGTTTTTGTCGGTATCGGCGGCGGACACAATAAAATAGACGTCCTTATTGGAAATTTCCGTATATCGGGACACACAACGGTCAATGAACGTCTTTAATTGTGCGTCCATGGTATAGAAATAAACGGGAGTAGCCAGCACAATTACATCGGCTTCCACCATTTTATCCAATAATGCTTTCATATCATCTTTTTGTACACATTTATGCGTATTATTGCACACACCGCAACCCAAACAGTAATTAATTTTATGATTACGCAAAAAGATTTTTTCTACATTATGCCCGGCCTCTTTGGCACCTAATAGAAATTGGTCACACAACAAGTCGGAATTGCCCCCTTTGCGAGGCGAAGCAGATATAATTAACACTTTTTTAGTCATATTTTCTCCTATAAATTGTTTAACCAATGCACAATTTTGTTGTGTACGGCTTGGTTATATTCAGGGCCGACATTATTAAAATCGGCATAAGTGCCCACTTGGGCTTTTTTGGCATTGGTGGTCAAATCCTTTAAAAATGTCCCAGGGTTACTGCCTTGCGTGGAAAAGGGGATTACTTTTTTATTTTTAAAGTCCATTTGGCTCAGAAAGGAATACATCGGGGTTGCCATCGTGTACCACCATACCGGGGCGCCTACAAATACGACGTCATAATTGCTCACGTCGGGCAAGTTACTGGCCAGTGCAGGATAAATTTTGTTGTTTAATTCTTTCTTAATGCGTGCATAAAAAGCCGGAGAACTTTTAAATTCTTCCTGCGTTTGGATGCGGTACATATCGCCCTTTGTAAGGGCCGCGATTTGCTCGGCAATATCTTGCGTATGTCCCGTCCAAGAATAATAAACAACAAGCACTTTGCCCAAATTGGCGGTATACGTTTTCACCTGTGCAAAAGCGGCCAATTCCTTTTTATTCTTATAAGCAACTTTTAACTGATGCACAAGGGCGCAAATACCCCCGATCACTGCCAATACAAGCAAGACAACCAGTATCTTTTTAATCATATTTTCTCCTAGAATTTAAGTTCTTTATCTTTAGAAGCAATTGCCTTGTCATAAACGGAGATTTTATAATCTAACCGTTTAAGCGTGTCTTGCAGTTCTACAAACCGTTCTTGCAAGGCCTTACGTTCGGTAGCCAACAACTCACGTCTAGCTTTAAGCGTGCGTTTGCCACACTTAAAGAGTTCAAAATACTTTTTTAATACTTCGATGGAAAGCCCCGCGCTACGCATACATTTAACAAATTCGATGCGTGTACAATCTTCTTCCGTATAATTACGTACCCCGCCTTCCGTACGGTTGACGTAAGGAATTAGTCCTTCCTTTTCGTAATAACGCAACGTATCGGCAGAAATTTGATATTTTTTACTTACTTCTGCAATGGTCATTATAAACTCTCCTTGAAGATTTGTACAATCTCAGGGCGTTCAAGCACTTTATAACCGCCTTTTAAAATAAGCGTAGCATCAGCTATACCTTCTATCATTTCGGGCGTGGCTCCCAATTCGCTGATTTTTAAAGTTAGTCCGATTTTTTTCATCCATGCTTCCAATTTAGCAAGTCCTTCATTTGCTATTTGTTCATCCGTTTTGCCGTCATTGTTTACACCCCACACATTGATTGCAAAGCGTTTGAATTTAGCAATTCCATAAGGCATGATATGTCGGTAATAGGGCAAGGATACCGCTGCTAATGTCATGCCGTGTGTGGCGTCCGTATAAGCGCCCACCGCTTGGCCCAGCATATGTACCATCCAGTCTGTGGTCTTCCCTTTGGCAATTAAGGTATTTAGGGCCCAAGTAGCGCACCACATAATATTAGAGCGTGCTTCGTAATCTTGCGGATTTTCAACAGCAATTAAAGAACTGTGAATGACCGAACGCATAAGGCCTTCGGCTAAATAATCGCTGGTGTTATCGTCGGTGCCAGAAAAATATTGTTCGCAGATGTGGTTAAAAATATCATAGATGCCGGCTACCATTTGTTTGTGTGGAAGCGTAAAGGTAAATTTGGGGTTTAAAATGGCAAACTTGGGCATTACTTCTTCCCCAAATACATGACCAATTTTTAGGTGTTTTTCGTGATTGGTAATCACAGAACCGCCGTTCATTTCCGATCCTGTACCCACCATGGTCAGCACACACCCGACGGGAAGTATTTTGCAAGAGGGTTCTTCAAAGCGGATAAAATATTTTTCCCAAGGGTCCTCATTGCAATGAACAGAAACGGAAACCGCTTTGGCATAATCACAGCAGGAGCCGCCGCCTACCGCTAAGAGAAAATCCACGTTATGCTTGCGGGCAATTTCTATACCTTCTTTGAGTTTTTCGGTGGTGGGGTTAGGCATTACGCCACCGTCCTCCACAATTTCTTTACCGTTGTCTTTTAGAATTTTAACGACCAACTCATAAATCCCATTCTTTTTAATAGAACCGCCGCCGTAGATAAGTTGTACGGTTTTGCCGTATTTCGGGAGTTCCTTGTTTAAATTTTGCAGGGCATCTTCCCCGAAGTAAAGTTTGGTAGGGTTGGCATAGGTAAAGTTTCCTAACATAATACGCTCCTTAAGTGAGATACTATATTGTAGCAGTTGGAGTGAACTTTAAGTCAAGAAGAAAGTTTAAATTATGTCTTGTGCGCTTTTTGGTCACAGTAAAAGTAATAAAAAAGCCCCCACACTTAAGTAGGGGTCTAAACTTTAACAGTCACGCTTATGCTTTTAAAGCTTGGATAATGTCAATCACACTCCTTCCGGCGATATATTTGGTAATTTGGTTTTTCTCGTTGAAATAATAAAACTTCACAAACGTAGTTTTAAAACTCTTTTGTGTAGCGGGGATTCCCATAAAGTCGCCTTTGTGTGTGCCCGTACACTCTCACAAAACGGCTACCTTGTTATCCTACGCTGCCATGTCTAATACATCCGCCGTACATCCGGGAACGACTACTGACAAAGCAATACGCCAAACGGAAAGAAACATCCTCAACTACTCTGTATCTGTTTGACTTGCGTACCCGCATTGTATAGAATGATACTTGTATTTAATTTTGGAGAAAAGAATGAAGATCCTTTACTTAATTTTGCTTGTTCTGTTTGCATGGGTTGAATTTCGCTGGTCCTACAATAGAACATTTAAGAAAATCGGTGCCTTTGTATATTTACCTGCCGACGGTGGAAAAGCCATACAAATAGCAACGCTTATATTGTTTCTATTGTGTGAAATCTTTGGAGTAATTGCTTTTAACTGGCTAGCGCTTTTAATTCCGTACCTCATTGTCGTTATCAACGCCCCCAGGGCACAAAAAAAAGCAATTAAAAGATTAATTCAAGATAACGAAGATGCCGGTATTTCCCCGGAAGAAACCATTCGCTTGATAGCGCCCAACCTGAAAAATTATTTCAAACTGTAACCGGTCTAAATAAAAACGCCTACCATTTGGATGATTCAACGCTACAACAATCTTTGAAACAATAAATCCCCCGCCAAAACGGGGGATTTAATAACGCTTAAAATTCTTTAATTATTTTCCGCCTGTTCGGTTTCGGTCTGTACCGTAAATATGGCACTTTCTTCCTCCTGCGCCGTATTGTGTGGTAATTCTTTTTCAACAGAAATGGCGGGAACGGCAACCGGGACCGGTTCCGAATTTTTCTTTGCATCCCGGGCAGTAGCACGTGCCTCCAATAACGAAACGATAAAAATTACTTGGCGGTAATTGTTTTTCTCCATATCGGAGAGTTTCATGTTTTCCGAAATTAAATCTTCCAAGTTTTTGCCGTTATCCCCTGTAATATCCAAAGAAGCATCCGTACGCAATAACGCCGTTATCACTTCCCCGGAGTTGTACCGGGCCGCCAACGCCAACGGGGAAAAACCGTTTTTGTCCGTTTGGTGCACATCCCCCCCATAGTGGACAAGCATATTCATAATCTCAGCCGACGGATTATTGCGGGCTGCAAATAAAAGCGGAGTATCCCCATTGGAATCCGGAGTATCCGCATCTGCCCCCGCCATTAATAAGCTACGCACCAGTTCTTCATCTTGCGAGTGCTTAAGCGCATAAAACAGGGCCGATTGACCTTTTTTATCCCGTGCGTTGATATTCTGCGTTTTGGCAATCAGCTTGGTCATTGATTTAAATGAATCATTTTGCTCAATCGCACGCATCAACCGTGTGGCTCCGCGTGAATCCGTATCGCGCGTAACGTAGCGATATGCCAATCCTCCTCCAATCAATAAAACAATAAGCCCAATAATAAAAATATTGTGTTTTTCCATAAACGCTCCTTAGTAAGTATTGTAGCACATTCTTTGTGTCTCTTAATTTGCTAAAATAGAATTATATTTTAAAGAGGTTTTATTTATGGCAGAGCAAACACAACACAACAACGCGCTGGAAGAAATCATTAAGCAGCGCTACGCGGAAGTAGCGGAAATCCGCAATATGGGCATTACCCCTTACCCCAACCGCTGCGAAAAACAATTTTCCTGCAAAGAAGCAAAAGAACAACCGGAAAACGCCGAAGTAAAAACAGCCGGCCGCTTGATGCAAATCCGTTTGATGGGAAAGGCGGCTTTTGCGCACCTACGCGATTTTTCGGGCCGCATCCAACTCTACGTTGCCAAAGATAATTTGGGAGAAGAACCCTATACTTTCTTCAAAAAACACATAGCCGTGGGCGATTTTGCCGCCGTGGAAGGGCACATCTTTGTTACTAAAACCGGTGAACGCACTATTAAAGTAACCAAGATGACGCTTCTTTCCAAAGCCATCCGCCCCATGCCGGAAAAATACCATGGGCTCCAAGATACCGAGGTCCGTTTTAGAAAGCGCCACTTGGATTTAATCGCCAACGAAGACGTGAAAGATATTTTTGTCAAACGCGCCAAAATTATTTCTTCTATTCGCAAAACGCTCGATGAAAAAGGGTTTTTGGAAGTAGAAACGCCCATTTTGAACCCGTCTTCCGGCGGGGCCATTGCACGCCCGTTTGAAACATTCCACAATGCTTTAAAGATGCCGCTTTATATGCGTATCGCTTTAGAGTTGCACCACAAACGGCTCATTATCGGCGGATTGGATAAAATTTACGAAATCGGGCACATGTTCCGCAACGAAGGGATTGATACTACCCACAACCCGGAATTTACCATGATGGAACTTTACCAAGCTTACGGAGACGTGAATACCATGGCTGATTTATTTGACGAAATTTTAGGTAATGCCGCCAAAGCCATTGGTGTGGAAAAAGTACAATTTCGCGGGTATGAAGTTGATTTGCGCCCGCCGTACAAACGCCTTTATATCCCGGTAGCATGGCAAGAAAAATTTGGCCGAGACATTCATGAAGTATTGAACGGCCGCAAATTCAACCGTGCCAAATTGGAAGAAGTGGCCAAGGAACAAGGTGTTAAATTTTCTGCAGACGATTCCGACAGCGCCATCTTTGATGAACTGTTTGAAGGGAAATTGCTAGCCGATTACCACAACCCGGTTATCGCACTCGATTACCCCACAGCCGTGAGTCCCTTCTCCAAAACCAAACCCGGCGACCCGGAACTGGTGGAGCGGTTTGAAGTATTCGTCAACGGTCAAGAACTGGGAAATGCTTATACAGAGCTCAACGATCCGGCGGATCAATTACAACGCCTTAAAGATCAAGCGGCCGCCAAAGCCGCCGCCAAAGGGGAAGATGCCGAAAATGCCGACATTTTGGATGCCGATTACATTGAAGCCATGGAGTCAGGCATGCCCCCCACCGGCGGAATGGGAATTGGGATTGACCGCATTATTATGATGCTTACCGGTCAAGATTCCATCCGGGAAATCATCTTCTTCCCTACCTTAAAGAAGTTGGAAGAAGAATAAGCAACCGTATTTACAACTCAGTAAAAAACGGAACCTAAAATTTAGGTTCCGTTTTTTACAAAAATCAGTCGGCTTTTATTCCGCCCCATTTTCACAACAACATCCGTCCACTACGTTATAATCCACCTGTGAAATATTGAGTAATTTGGGATATTCCATAGTCGCATCTGGAAGGCCAAATTCATTTGCGCCGTTGACGGCAATCCCCAATGTCATATCTTCATATCTCTGGTTTATAACCGGGTTACGCATGTAACACAAACAGACATTTTCCCGCAGATATAAGGCCGAAGGCCCAACAGAGGAAAGTCCGCTACAGTTTAACCCCGAAAATGCAAAATTTTCCGTTTTAAATATTCGTGGACCGGTTCTCCCTTGGAAATATCAATGGAGAGATTGTCTAATTCACTGCAATTAACAGCGGCAACGCAACGGTGGCCAAAATGCCGATAATTAAGACCACAACTAAAAGTTCCAAAAGTGTAAATCCTTTCTCATAATTAATTTTATTTTTCATGTGTATTCTTTTTTCCGTATTGAGATAAAATTGCATACTAAAAAAGGAAAAATGGTGCAAATTTCCGGAAAAAAGAATCAATAAACCCCTATTTGCTATAATAAAAGTATGAACTTCGCACGTGCCATTGCCACCCGTTATTTAACCCGCCGCCAAGGGTTGTTTGCGTTTATTACTACGCTTATTGGTGTTGCCGGGGTCAGCGTAGGTGTGGCGGCACTTATCACTACTCTTTCCGTAATGAACGGCTTTCAGACCGACATTAAAGATAAAATTATCGGGGCGCAAAGCCATATTCTCGTCTTCGGGCAAATGAGCCGGGAAACGTACACGCAAAATATCGAAAAAATAGAAGCCCTGCCCAAAGTAGCCGCCGCCGCTCCGCATATTTATGGGCAAGGGATTATCACCTACGGCGGGCAAAGTTTGGGGCTTATTGTGCGCGGATTAGATCCCGAACAAGAGCGAAAAATTAACGATTTAATTGATTCCCTCGTGGAAGGTTCTTTCACGCCCGATTGGGGTGAGGATGCCCCTCCGCCGCTTGTGCTGGGAACGGAATTGGCCGCTTCCATAGGGGCAGATATCGGGGATGATGTTGTATTGATTTCCCCGCAATCCATCTCTACCTCCGTAGGGATGATTCCTAAAATGAAAAAATTCCGCATCAGCGGTCTGTTAAAAACGGGATACTACGAATTTGATAACTCCATCGCCTATACTTTGTTATCACACGCCAGTGATTTTTTGGGGTTAAAACAGGGCTCCTCCGGTGTGGCCGTACGGTTGCACAATATGAATGATGCCAATCGAGTGGCCGAAGAAATCCGCAACGCAATCGGCCGCGGATACTCTGTGCGCACTTTTGCGGAGATGAACGCCACGCTCTATGCCGCCTTAAAATTGGAAAAAACAATGATGTTTATCATTCTGTTTTTGATTATTGGCGTGGCATCACTTAATATCGCCAGCAATTTAATTTTACTGGGTACCGAAAAACTACGCGATATTGGTATCATGCGCGCCATGGGTGCCAGTCCTAAAATGATACGCAGTATTTTTATGTGGGAGGCAATGGTTATTGCCACATTGGGTATTGTATTAGGGCTTTTATTAGCATGCTTATTGTGTTGGATAATCGCCACTTTTAACATCGTAGAACTCCCCGGTGATATTTACTACTTAACCAAAGTTCCCGTACGTATGCAACTATGGGATATTGTAGCGGTTATCGGCGGGAGTTATTTGATTTGTTTTGTAGCGGGGTTATATCCGGCGGTGAAAGCTTCCCGCGTACACCCCACGGATGCCATACGGTACGGTTGATTATGATTGAACTGAAAAACCTAACTAAAATTTATGACCAAGCCAAAGAAAACTTGTGCGTGCTGGATGATGTTTCGCTCACGTTCCCGCGCGGAAAATTTACAGTTCTCCTGGGCCCCAGCGGCTCGGGCAAAAGCACGTTACTCAACCTGATTGCCATGCTGGATAAACCCACTTCCGGCAAGATTTTCTTTGACGGAAAAGAACTAACCGCGATGCGCAGCGAAACAGCCCGCTCCAAAGTGCGGTTGCATAAAATGGGATTTGTATTTCAATTTGATGGGTTGCTGCCGGAATTCTCCTTGCTGGAAAACGTCAATATGCCGGCTGTTATGCGCGGGGAAAATAAACCCGAAAAAGGGCAAAAACTATTATCCTCTCTCGGACTGGGGAAAATCAGCCACAAATTACCGGCCGACCTTTCCGGCGGAGAAAAACAACGCGCCAGTATTGCGCGCGCTTTACGCAACCAGCCGTCTCTTTTGTTGGCCGACGAACCTACCGGTAACTTAGATGCGGCGCGCAAAATACAAATTTTTCAAGAATTTGCTACACTTAGTAAAGAGCAGGGACTAACGATTCTAATGGTTACGCACGATGCACACGCCGCCGATTATGCAGATTGTGTATTTACTTTGCGCAACCACAAATTGGTGCAACTGAAATAACAATGAATACTTACCCTCTTTTATTGACAGCCGTAGGATTGTTCTCCGCAGCGGGAGCAGTTGTTCTTTGGCGAAGAAACACGCAGAAAAAATTACAACAAAAAGCATTAAAAGGGGATCCCAAAGCCCAATACGCCTTGGGGATGTCTTACTATAAAGGGAAAAATCTACCCCAAAGTGATACCCAATCTTTCCATTGGTTTTCAAAAGCGGCTGCCCAAGGATATGTACCGGCCCTAAATGCCTTGGCAGGTTTATGCAACGCGGGACGCGGTTGCGAAAAAAACCCGCAGCAAGCTTTTTCTTATTATGCCCAGGCAGCCGAAACAGGGGACTTTGAAGGGCGGATCAACTTAGCAGTATGTCATTTGCAGGGAATCGGAACATCGAAAGACGAACAAAAAGGGTTATCCATCTTAGAAAAAGCCGCGCAAGATAAGAGCCCTCTGGCCCAAACTTTACTAGGCCACTTATATGAAAAAGGCACCGGTTCTATTGCCCCCAGCCAAAAGCAAGCGCTGCATTATTACCTTTTGGCAGCCCAACAAGGAGAACCGATCGCCAAAAAACGTATTTCTCAAATCCAACAAAACATCCTGCAACAATACCGCACCGACCAAAACGGAGGGAAAAAATGATTCCCTTTTTGATATTCTTTTTTGTATTACTGATTCTTGCGTTTGGGGTGCTTTCCCTTACGCGCCGCCATCAATTAGAAGTTATCGCAAAGCGGTTGCACCTTTTGTTCAATGGCTATCGCGAAAGTGTAACCACCGCACAAAGCGCGGGACAGCTTGAATTTTTTACAAAATTCTTTCATCAGTATAACAATGTTTTTACTTTCTCCGATACAGTTGCCTTTTTCCGTATCGCGGATGATACTATCTTCCCGGACGATAATCCTCAAACACAACCCAACCACCTCACTATTTTCACGGCGGAATTTAAAAATCAAGAAATGCCTTGTTTTAAAATCGTTCCGGATCATTCCCCGTTTGCCTCTTCTAAATATCCGTTGGCAGAAACGGATACGTTACAGCTGGGCGAAAATTACCGTCTGTATTGTGAAGACCCCGATTTGCCCGCCCGTATCCCGGCCGAAATTTTATCCTTGTTCAAAGCGGGCACCTCTCTTTATTTGGAAGTAAACGGAAATGCGTTGGTATTTCACGAACATACGCTTGTCCAACCTGCAGACGTCCCTGCTTTCCGGTTGCGCGGAATGTTATTGGCACACACCTGTGAGTTGATACGCGTAAAGAGGGCTTCTTCCCCTACCGTTCCACCAACGACACAACAATTTATTGACGAAACAATTCCCCCGGGGGCCTTCTCCTTTCTGGCAAACAATTCACAAAATACGGCCCCGCGTTCGCAAAATTGGTTATTGCTGGGGTCCTTGTTGTTGGTAGGGATTATTGTTGGAATTTCGTTTTTTGCCTTATTTTTACTCAAATATGTACCCCATTAACCCTTTTTTAAATTTACGCATATTTTCTATAATATAGCTATGAGTGAACAAGAGGATGTAATCGTCGCCAAACGGGCAGGATTTTGCCCCGGTGTTAAACGTGCCATCGACAAAGTGCTGGAACTGGAAGCTTCCGGGCATTTTCCCGTTTACACCATTGGTCCGCTGATTCATAACAAACAAGTCACGGATATGTTAGCCGCCAAAAAAATTTCTGCCATTGAGAAACCGCAAGAAGCTAAAGATAAAAACGGCGTATTGGTGATCCGTGCTCACGGAATTACTCCGGAGTTTCAGAAAGAGGTAGAATCCTGCGGTATGAAAGTAGTAGATGCCACTTGTCCGCTAGTTAAACACGCGCAAAATGTTATTGCACAATTTGCCGCAAAAGGATATCACACAATTATCGTAGGGGATGCCCATCATGCCGAAGTGATAGGCCTTATGGGATACACGCAGGGCAAAGGGATGGTTGTATCCGGCCCGCAGGAGGCCCAACACCTTCCGTATTTTGATAAAGTAAACGTCGTCTCGCAAACTACACAAAAAGAAAGTGTATTTTTCGAAACTGCCGAAGAAATTAAAAAACATGCAGACATTTGCCAAGTTTCCAACACTATTTGCCAACCCACCAAAGACCGCCAGAAGGAAACCATCGAACTGGCCCAAAGTGCAGATTTAGTGATTGTTGTAGGCGGGAAACACAGTGCCAATACCGCACGTTTGGCGTTGCTATGCAAGGCCCTGTCTTCAGCCGTGCAGCATGTAGAAACAGAAGCAGAATTGGATGAAAATTTAATTCATCATGCTAAAAAAATTTTTATAACAGCCGGCGCTTCTACCCCCAGTTGGGTAATTGACCGTGTGGCGGAGCGCGTTAAAACATTACGCGCCGATTAAGAGGAACTTATGACCATTAAACGTATCGGAATTTTAACTGCCGGAGGCGATTGTCCGGGCCTCAATGCCGTAGTACGCGCTGTAAGCAAAAATGCATTAGGCCACGGAATTGAAGTATGGGGTATACGCAACGGGTTCGACGGACTCGTGCGCAACGATTTATTTAAAATTACCGATGAAACCGTATCCGGTATTTTAACATTGGGCGGAACCGTTTTGGGCTCCAGCAATATTGCGGATCCCTTTCACTACACGTTAGCCCCGTTCGGCACCCCGCAAGACCCCAAAGATTTGTCCGATGTAGTGTTGCATCATTTTAAAGAACGCAATTTGGATGCACTCATCACCGTAGGCGGAGACGGGACATTGCACATGTCCCAGAAATTTGTGGAATTAGGGCTTCCTATTGTAGCCGTTCCCAAAACAATTGATAACGATTTGGACGCCACAGACCAGACTTTCGGGTTTGATTCGGCACTGCATATTGCTACCGAAGCCATCGACCGTCTGCATACTACCGCCCAATCTCACCACCGTGTTATGATCGTAGAAACAATGGGCCGTTATGCCGGTTGGATTGCGTTGCGTTCCGCATTGGCCGGTGGTGGCGACATTGTGCTCATTCCAGAAATTCCTTACAACGACGATGTGATTGTAAATCACATCCTTGAACGTAAAAATCGGGGAAAAAATTTCAGTATTGTGGTAGCGGCCGAAGGTGCCAAAAACGAAGCAGGGCAACAAAGTATCGCCCGCACCGTAGAAGGCAGTACCGATTCTATCCGTTTGGGTGGTATTGCCTATCAATTAAGCGACCGCATCGAACAACGCACCGGCATTGAATCGCGTGCGTGTATTTTGGGCCACACACAGCGCGGGGGTACCCCCACTGCATTTGACCGTTGGCTTTCTACGCTCTACGGAGCCAAAGCCCTGGACATGGTCCTCGAAAATAAATTTGGGTATATGGCCTCTTTTAAAAATTTCCAAATTACCGAAGTCAAAATTGCGGACGCTATCGCCCGCTTGAAACGCGTGGACCCCAACGGAATAGAAGTAAAAGCCGCGTTGGCAATCGGCATGAGTTTCGGTTCGGCCCAAATCGGCTAGGAGGATATATGCAAGATAATCAAGATATTATTTACGGGATTCACCCGGTCATGGAAGCCCTTCGCAGCAAGAAACGCAACGTTACCCAGTTGTACGTATCGGATTCCAAAGCCGGACACCGCTCGGTAGAAGACATTATCCGCTTGGCGAAACGTGCCAATGTGCGCATAGACCGAATTGATAACAAAACCTTAGACCGCCTGACACACCATGCCAACCATCAGGGAATTATGGCCAAAGTACAGCCCATCCAACTCATGAAACTTTCCACCGCCATTTATGATATGGAAGGGAAAAAGGACGAATTGTGGCTTGCAATAGATGAAATGACGGACCCACAAAACTTGGGGGCTATTATCCGCAGTGCATCGTGTTTAGGTTTTTCAACGATCATTCTCCCTAACCGCCGGACCGTTGGGATTACTCCTGCAGTATATAAGGTGGCCTGCGGAGCCATTGAAAACGTGAAAATTGTGGAAGTGGCAAATTTATCTTCCGCATTAAACGATTTAAAAGAAGAAGGATTTTGGATTTACGGTGCCGATATGTCCGGCAAACCCATCCATAAAATGAAGTACAATTCCCCGGCCGTACTGGTAATCGGTTCGGAAGGATTCGGTATCCGCGAAAAGACAGCCGAAAACTGTGATGAAGTCATATCCATTGAACAAAAACAGATGGGAGGCGTGGACAGTTTAAATGCTTCCGCCGCAGCCAGCATCATTATGTACGATATGATGGCCAAAGTAAAATTAAAATAAAATATTTTTTATCACAAAAAGCCCTCGGGTGTACCCGAGGGCTTTTTAAAATGATACGTGCTACTATAACGGAATTTCATACTTGCGGGAAGTGGCACTCCTACTATAAAATGTACCATCCATAATATCTTCGCAATATGATCCCTCTCCCTTTTTATATTTAAAACGGCCCTTAACATTTTCTACACAGGCCACTTTCTCCAAGGGGAACTGTATACCGTCTGCACGTTCCAGTTGTATGAAAAATCCGGCTCCGGCGTAAGGCCCGGAAATAAGTCCCACAGCAATGGATGGGTTCTTCCCTTTTTCCAATTCAACAGACCACATCTTCCCCTTAATCCCTTCCGTATTGTAATACCCCCAACAAGGAGAGTTGTTATTTTGCGCACACTTCACTCTTTCTCCTTGGAAAGAAATTGAAAGAGCATTCAAAGAACTGGCAAAAGAGCCGTGCGACATTTGGAACATTTTTTCCGCATGGTATATGGAGCGTAACAGCGAAATCGCTTCCATGGCGCGCGTACGTTCCGTCGCTTTACGATATTCCACAACCCCTATCGAAACAAGCACCGCGATTATAAGTGTAACAACGAGCATTTCTAAAAGTGTAAACCCATTTCTCTCTTGCATATATTTCCTCTTGTTATAGTATACAAAAATAAAAGGACCTTTCTGAAAAGATAATTTATTTCTCTTTTCTTTTCTCTCTTCAAATGCTATGCTGAAGACAAGAAGAAAATTTATGGGGAGGTGTGCTTATGCGCATGTTGGATATTATTATCAAAAAACGCAACGCTCAATCTTTAACGCAGGAAGAATTTAACTTTGTGGCGCAGGGAGCCGCCAAAGGAACCGTTCCCGATTACCAACTTTCCTCTTTTTTAATGGCTTGCTTCTTAAACCCGCTTTCAGAAAAAGAAACCGCCATGCTGACCAAAGCGATGGCACACTCCGGCGGACGGCTTGATTTTTCAAAGGTAACTACTTTGCCCAAAGTAGATAAACATTCTACCGGCGGCGTAGGGGACGGAATTTCGCTGGCATTGGCTCCACTGGCTGCCTGTGGCGGCGTAGCCGTACCCATGATGTCCGGCCGCGGGCTTGGCCACACGGGTGGCACGTTGGATAAATTGGAATCCATGAAAAATTTTGAAGTACGTGTCCCGGTAAATTTAATTTATCGTCAAATTAAAAAATTAAATGTTTGTATGTTCGGCCAAACAAATGACCTTGCGCCCGCCGACCGCAAACTTTATTCGCTGCGCGATGCCAGTGGTTCCGTAGAAAGTCGCCCCCTGATTGTGGCAAGTATCCTTTCCAAAAAATACGCCGAAGGGGTAGATAGTTTACTGATGGACGTTAAATATGGATCCGGTGCGTTTATGCAAAAGTTGGAAGACAGCCGCAAATTGGCCCGCGCTTTGGTAACCGTTGCCAAACAACTAGGACTCAAATGCCGCGCCCTGATTACCTACATGGACCAACCTTTAGGCCGTGCCATCGGGAACGCTAATGAAATGTTCCAAACCATCAAAATTTTGCAGGGAGACAAAGAAATTGCGCCTGATTTTTATGAACTCTTGATTGAAGAAGCCGCTACTATGCTCGTTATCAGTGGGAAACAAAAAGATATGGCCAAAGCTCGCGCTCTTATGAAAGAGAAAATCGAAAACGGGGAAGCCCTCGCAAAGTTACGTGAGATGATTAAATGGCAAGGGGCCTCCCCCGATGCTGTGGACCGTCCGGAACGATACTTTAAAAATGCTCCGTTAACGGCTATTTTCCAAGCTCCCTCCAGCGGTTATGTGCAGCATATCGATGCCAAAATCAGCGGGGTAGCCGCCGTTGCCTTGGGAGCCGGCCGTAACACCATGGAAGATGCCATTGACTACGGAGCCGGCATTTGGTTAGAACGAAAAGCGGGTGATCCCGTCAAAAAAGGGGATACGATTGCCCTGTTGTACGCGTCGGACAAAAAACGGTTGGCCCAAGGGCTGGAATTATTCTCTAAGGCCGTGAAAATAGGTAAACAAAAACCGGCACCTTATAAAATCGTAAAAGAAATCATCAAATAAAAATGGCCCCTTTCCTTTAGAAAGGGGCGTTTTATCTATTCTTGTTATATGCTAAAATGAAACTATGATTGCTTATTTACAAGGAACCGTATTGGAAACTTCACAAGATCGTGCCGTAGTGGTATGCGGTGGCGTAGGATATGAAGTTAATTTGACGCCTGCCACTCTTCAGGAATTAACCATCGGAACGGAAGTTTCACTTTATATCGCGGAATCTCTTTCTCCTTACGATGGTACCGCGTTGTACGGTTTTCTACACAAAGAAGATAAAGATTTGTGGTACTTGTTCAAAACTGCTATTCCCAATACCGGGCCCAAAAAAGCCCTGGAATATTTGAACAAAGCGTTGCGCTCGGTGGCGGATTTTCACAATGCTATTTTGCAGCGGGATCCTAAAATTTTAACCAGTATTTTTGGGTTTACCGCCAAAACAGCCGAAAAACTCATTACGTCGTTAAAAGACAAAATGGATGCTATCACCGTACAGGGGGAAAGCAAAATCAAAGTGTTGGACACACCCCCGCAACTTTCCGGCGTATTGGAAGCATTGAGTGCTTTGGGATATTCTCCCGCGGAATCCCGCCGGGCCATGGATAAACTTTATACACAAGGCATGAATCCCAATGATAAGTTGGAAAATATAGTTAAGGAAGCATTGCGGGTATTGAAAAAATGAGCAACCAAAACGAAATTTTAGATGTCACCCAATTAACCGACGAATCGGCCGGCTTGGAAGCCGCGTTGCGCCCTACTACATTGGATGAGTTCGTCGGTCAGGAAAAACTCAAAGAGAATTTGCGTATTTTTATCGCAGCCGCCGCCTCCCGCAAGGAAGCATTGGACCACTGCTTGTTTTATGCTCCGCCCGGCCTCGGCAAAACAACCCTCGCCAATATTTTGGCCAAAGAATTGGGTGTAAATATTAAAGTAACTTCTGGGCCGGTATTAGCACGCCCGGGGGATTTGGCCGCCATGTTAACCACAGAGTTGGCCGAGGGAGACATTTTGTTTATTGATGAAATTCACCGTCTTAATCCCGCCGTAGAAGAAGCGCTTTATCCCGCGATGGAAGATTTTACTTTTTTCATCAATACCGGCAAAGGCGCGGGCTCCACAACATTAAAATTGGCTGTTCCGCATTTCACGTTAGTAGGAGCTACCACACGTTCGGGTTTATTAACCGGTCCTCTACGGGATCGCTTCGGCATAGTATTTAATTTGGGATTTTATGAAATCAACGAAATTACAGATATTTTAGCCCGTTCCGCTAAATTATTATCAATCGAAGCAGACAGAGCCGGACTTATAGAATTAGCCAAACGTTCCCGCGGCACACCGCGTATTGCCAACCGGCTTTTACGCCGGGCACGGGATTTTGCTCAAGTAAAAGGAAACGGCATCATTACTTACGAAATTGCCACCTTGGCTATGGATTCGCTAGATATCGACAGCGAAGGGCTCGATAGCGTGGACAAACGAATTTTGGAATCGTTGATTGACCGTTTTTCCGGCGGGCCCGTTGGCGTAGAAAACTTAGCCATTGCGGTTTCCGAATCGGTTGACACATTAACAGACGTCATTGAACCGTTTTTAATCAAAGCTGGGTTTATTGCGCGTACCCCGCGCGGACGTATCGCCACTCCAAAGGCGTACGCACATATGGGACGCAAACCGGCAGAATCACTATTCTAGGAGTAACCATTGAACCGCCCGTTTCGTTTTTTCAGTGCTTTAATCGGTGTTGCTTGTATAGGAGCTTGTGCCGTACCTTCCGCACGGGTAAAAACATCGTCCGCTGAAGTATCAACAACAACCACCCCTGCAGCACAAAACTCCGCATTGGAAGAACCCAGTGTATTGCAATCCGATTCTCCGGAATCGGAGCAAGAAAAAATTCAACATCACAAAATCGTCCGCGTACTATTGGCAGAAAATCAACCCGAAGCTTTTATTAAACACTCTAACCGGGTCAATATTTTCACGCAAGATGAAACCAAAAAATACAAAATTTCTCAAGCCGGAACAATAGCGGTCAAAGGGCTTGCCAACGGTCAAATCCAAGTAGGAACTCTTAAATCTACCCAACCCGTTTGGATAGAACCTGCCGATGCTACTTTAGAGTGGAAAAGCAACTCCTATACCGGCAAATTTTTAATTCTGCCGGGCACCGGAAGCACTTTTTCCATTGTGGAATATGTCAAACTGGAAGATTACCTTTATGGGGTACTCCCCTATGAAATGAGCCCTTCGTGGCCGGTAGAAGCACTCAAAGCCCAAGCCGTAGCGGCCCGTACTTATACGCTCAAATCACTGGAAAATGTTAAAAATAAAAATTTCGATCTTTATAGCGATGTGCGGAGCCAAATGTACCGCGGAAACGGCAAACGTTACGATAACGTTACCCGCGCTATTGATGAAACCAAGGGAGAAATTTTGACCTATCAAGACAACCTCTTTTTTACTTACTATCATGCTAACTGCGGGGGCGCTACGGACGATGTAAGCAGCTGGCATTTTTCCACCAAATCCATCAAACCGCTTTCGGGAGCTTCGTGCAACTTTGATTCCCATTCCAAAAGTTATTCCTGGAGTATGACCATCCCCACTTCTAAAGTGGAAAAATATGCCCAAAGTGTGGGCCTCAAAGGAACGCTTAAAAGTATCCGTATTGTCCGCAAAACAGGTACCGGCCGCGCGACCAATTTAACGCTTTCTACTACAAAAGGCAGCAAAACGGTACCGTGCGGGGCCTTCCGCTTGGCTACGGGCATCCGCAGTTGTAAAATTACCCGCGTTGCCACCACCACCAAAGGAGTGCAGTTCGCCGGGCGGGGTTATGGCCACGGAATCGGAATGTGCCAAGACGGAGCTTACGGTATGGCTAAACGGAATCACTCTTATAAAGAAATTTTGAAACATTATTATCCGGGGGCTTCCCTGGAACAATTGAAATAATATGGCCTTCGAACGTTTTAAACAATTGAATTTGGACCCACTCATTGCCAAACAACCCGCTACCCCGCGCGATTCTTCCCGCCAAATGGTATTACACCGGGATAGCCACACTATCGAACACCGGATTTTTCGGGATATTCACGAGTATTTTAACGCAGGGGACGCGTTGGTTATCAATAATACCAAAGTTTTTCCTGCCAAATTATTTGCCCATAAACCCACGGGCGGAAAAGTGGAAGTATTACTGGTGCGCCCGTTGCCGGATCCTACCGTTTGGGCCGTTTTAACACGGGATTATAAAGAAGGCATGACCCTTGATTTTGGTAACGGATTAACGGCCAAAGTTATCGGGAAAACGGAACAAAACGAAGCATTGCTGCAATTTAACCAATCCGATATTTTACCTTTTTGCCATGCGCACGGGTTAATGCCACTGCCACAGTATATTGAAAAAGCCCGGAAACACAGCGGCCTTTCCGCCAGTATTGAAACCGACAAAGAACGCTACCAAACCGTATACGCCAAGTACGAAGGGTCGATTGCCGCGCCGACAGCCGGATTTCATTTTACGCCGGAATTGCTACAGAAAATAGCCGACAAGGGCGTAAAAATTTGTTACATCACTTTGCATGTAGGATGGGGTACGTTTAAACCGCTGCGCGGAGAACCGCAAGAACACAAAATGTTGGCCGAACTTGGAGAAATTTCCGAAGGAACCGCAGCCACTTTAAACGAAGTCCGCGCCCACGGTGGACACGTTTTTTCTTGCGGCACAACCAGTACCCGAACTCTTGAGAGTTTTACGGACGCGCAACACATTACCCATAGCGGTAAGAAATGGACGGACCTATTTATTTATCCCGGATACACCTTCAAAGCCATTGATTGTTTAATCACCAATTTTCACTTCCCGGATTCTACACCGCTCTGCATGACCAGCGCTTTTGCCGGGGAAGATTTTATTTACGAGGCCTATTTGCAAGCCGTTGAAAAGAAATACCGTTTTTATTCGTTTGGCGACAGCATGATGATCTTGTAATAAAACGCTCTTAAAAAACGCCCCTTCTTTCGGAAGGGGCGTTTTTGTATTCAGAGAAAAGTTAATTCGGCAAACGGCCTGCCATAAACTCGGCTACCGCACGCGTATGTTTAATTTTGCTTAACACAATTTTTAGCGACGCCGTCAGCGGTACAGATAGAAACGCACCGGGCACTCCCCAAACCAACGTCCAAAAAATAAGGGAGGTCACTACTGTAGCCGGATGGAGATCTAATCCTTCCCCCAAGAAACGGGGTTCCAACATATTCCCGATTATAAATTCAGAAATGGACAAAAGTCCCAATACTATAAAGAACCGATGTCCTAAACCAAACTGCAAAAATAAAACGGGAATCGGCAACAAAACAGCCAAAATAGAGCCCACACTGGGGATAAAATTGAGCAAGAAAACAAACAGCGCAAACACTATGGCCAATTTTACTTGGAAACCAAATAAAATACCGGCTGCCACAATCCCCGTAATCAGCGATGCCGTTAACTTAACGGACAAATATACCGATACATTGGATAACATTTCTTTAATAGCCGGGTTGGTAATAGGGGGTGTTTTCTTGCTGCCAAACAAGAAAAATGTCATAAACAATACAATGAGCAACGCGCCGGATACCACGCTAAACACTTTCCCGCCCACATTTTTAAGCCAATTAAATACCGGCAAATCCCGCAAATAATTCTCTACGAAACTTTGGTCCACCGTAATACCGTGATTTTGCACGGTTGTCAGCACATTATTAGCCGTTTCCACCAAACTTTGGCGATATACTTCCACGCCTTTTAAAAAATCACCTACAGCATTAACGGTAAATACCACTACTGCCGCAAAAAAAGCAACAAACAACAAAATAGAGAAAGCCAGTGCCACCCATTTAGGGAAATGAAACCGATGGCGCAAATACAACGTCATCTGCGCCAAAATGGTGTAGAAAAAAATCGAAATGACCAACGGAATAAGCAACGCCTTGGTATACACCAAAAAAGCCGTCACAATTCCCGCCGCGATAATCGTCAGACATACGGCACTTGTCTTTAAATAATAATAGTAAGGTTTATCGGCACGCATAAGGTTTTCTGTTCCGCTCCGTTTTTTGGGCTATCTCCCGTGCCAGAAATAAAATTTTCCCCGTCAAGTTAGCAATGTCCGTTTGGCAGGAAGTAAGCAACCATACATTTAATTTGGCTGCCGTAAAATTTTTATAATGTTTACAAAAAGCATCGTACTGCGTAATAAATTCGTCACACGCCCGAGAAAGCATTTTGGCACGGCTATTTAACCCTTTAGCAGACAGCGTCAAAGAACCGTCCCATTCCGTTTCTTTGTGCGTGCGGATTTCCATTCGCAACCGTGCCCATGTGGGTTCCTGTGCATTGACTTGCTCGCGCAATTGTTGGCAAAACTGATTAAACTCCTCCGCAAAAGTAACATCGCGCACTTCGATATTTTTGCGAATTTGTTGTAAAATTTGTACCAACCGTTTGCTGAAATCAGCCAAACTCGAACCCGCTCCCAACACTTCACAGCGAAGCAGCTCACACTGGGCACAAATCGCATCTAATAATTGTTCGGTTGTCATATTATTAACGTGCAAATTTAACAGTAAAAATGGAACCCAGCCCTCGGTCCGATACCACGCTGGCAGATCCGCCATGTAACTGCGCAATGCGTTGCACCATCGGCAAGCCAAGCCCTAACCCGCTGATTTGCCCGGTAAAATCATCATCCACCTGGAAAAACGGTTCAAAAATACGGCCTACATCTTGCGGGCGGACCCCTACCCCGTAATCGCGTACAGAAATGGAAATGCTATCTCCGTGGTTCGCCACTTGCACTTTAATATTCTTTTCCATCTTGTTATTAAATTTAATAGCATTGGAAAGGAGTTCTTCTATCCCCAAACGCACCATTTCTTCATTTGCATTGAGAGATAAATTAGCTGGGCAATCAATATCAATAAATGTGCCCCGTTTAACCATGGTCTTTCCCGCATCGGTTGTTTCCAAACCGGTATCGTTCTTTTCTTGTAATACGGCTTGCGACGCACAGTCCTTCAACAATTCTTTGAGTCCAAGTGTTTTCTTTTCCAATGCTTTTGGCGAAGATTCCATCACTTTATTGAAAGCACCAAGTTTGCGAACCAATTCCGCCAGATGTCTTCCTTGGACGTTAATTTCATCCAAAGCTTTGGCAGTAAAAGGGGAAAATTTTTCTTTATCCGCTTGCACCAAAACAGCTTCCGAATATCCGTTAATGATAGAAAGCGAGGTGCGAAATTTATGTGCAATAATTGCTAACGCCCGAATGCTCAACCCTGTTTCATTTGGCTTCATAGATACCCCTTAAAAAACCCATCCAAGGTGCGCATACAAGATATCCCGTTTATGGCGGCTATGTACCGATTGTATATGGTTGTAACCCACATCCGCCCGGATAGCTTGCGTAAGGGAAAAAGTATTTCCCACCACAAAAGAGTGTTCCGGTTCGGTGGAATAAAATTCCGCAAAACGATATCCCGCATACAAAGAGGCCTGACGTTCCATCCAAATACGTGTCAAACGTGCCCCCACATTGTATTTCCCCAGGTCGTGGCTAAAATCAAAAGTTTGGGAAGGCGCCAAATCCTGTTGATCCATAATACCGCGGAACCCTTCTACGCCCGTAATTCCGTCGGGGTAATGATAAGCATTCCCCGTTACTTCAAAACTAAAAGAACGGAAGAAATTTTTGTGCACCCCTAGCGTATAAGCCAACTGATTATACGATTGATTAGAGGCCGTTCCGTTGTCCAGAAACAAAGTGCCGGTTTGGCGAGCAAAAGAAACCCCGACGTACGCATGCGTGTACAATTCTTCCACGCTGTCTTCCTGCAACGTCATAAGCAAGCGCCCGGTCACGCCCCAAGCAGAAGCATCTTGATATTCGCTTTGGTGGCTTTTATTTTTGAAATAGTAAAAAGGTGTTACGTATGCTTTGAGCAATTCATTTTCCAGTTGCAAAGGCACGTAGACGGAATAAATGGGATCTTTTAATGCCTTTTCATCTGTAAAACGTGCTTCTATCCCTGTAGAAAAAGAAAGCGAAAGATTTGTTTCAATCGCAGCGGCCGCTTGATAAAACTTAGAAGAGCCGCGATAAGCGGCCGAAATTTCCCACGGAGCGGAAAACCCGTTCAAACCGCTAAGCACTACTACAAACCCTAGAATAAATTTCTTCATACTATTATTAAACTAAATTTCCGCGTTTTTTAAAAGAAAAATGAACAGCGTGTCCCGTTCCAGATTTGGTACAATAAAGTCATGAAAAAAATGTTTTTCTTTTTTACTTTGTGTCTTTTTTTGACGGGGACGCTACAAGCCGCCCAAATTATTCGCGGACCTTATTTGGAAAATGTTACCCAAAATACCATCATTTTGAAATGGCAAACCGACACCGCCACTCCCAGTTGGTTGGAATATGGCCCTGCACCCGATAATTGCAATCAAATCATGACGTTGACCCCTTCCGGCTACAGTCACCGCGTTGTTTTATACGGATTGGTGCCAAACCAAGATTTTTGTTACCGCGTGTATGTAGGGAACAATGCGCAAACCGGTGTGCAAAACCCGGTAGAAGGTTCTTTCCGCACGCTGTTTTCGGCCGAGCGCAAAATTGTTAATTTTTTGGCCATTGGTTCCACCTCCTCTTCCGCACAGACGTTGCCCGAAGTAGATCTAAGCGGAGATCTTTCCCAACCCCTCGCGACAACAGATGCGGCCGCCGTCCCACGTGCTGAACTGGGAGCACTGATGGCCCAACACAACGCAGATTTCTTGATTCATACCGGCAATCTCACACACAGCGGACTTAATCAGGACGCTAACAAAGAATTCTTTGCACCGCTACGCGATGTGCTCAAAAAAACTCCTCTCTTTGTAGCGTTAGGGCCCAATGAATACGGCCCAAACCGGCAGAGCAAAGACAGCCAAACTTTCCTGCGCACCAATTACTCCCGTTATCATGATATGACGTGGAGCAATGCCACTCCCAAATACTATTCTTTTGATACGGCCAATGCGCGTTTTGTGTTTTTAGATACAAACATCACCCAAGGAGCTACTTGGGCACCCGAATTGGGGGAGGAATCTGCGCAAATAAAGTGGCTGAAAACCACGTTAGCCGGCGCACCGGAAAAATGGAAAATAGTGGTAATGAATACACCGGCGTATTCCACCGGGGCAAATGGTTTTAATCAAGAAGTGCGGGACAGATTATCCAAAATATTTGAAGATTACCGCGTAAAACTTGTATTGCAAGGCGGAGATGCCAACTACGAGCGCACCTTCCCCATGCTACGTGGGGAAACCAACCAACGCGGTGTAACGTACGTTACCTTGGGAACCGCCGGCCCGACCCCTACCAAACGCGTCTCCAGCGACCCTTCCACCGCACGTTTTGTGGCCACTCCTCACTATGCCGTGGGTAAAATTGTGGACCACAAATTAACATTAACTGTTTTTAGTAATACCGGCAAACAGTTAGATAAACTGGAAATATATCTATAAGCAAACTCTATATGATAGCCCCCGGCGTTTATCCGGGGGTTTTAAATATAACGATTCTTCTACTTTTTAAGATTCTCTACGCTATTCCAATAATTTGCCACTTGTCGCAACAAATCCCTCAACTCCGGATATTGGGTCCGATTAAGAGGGCTCTCCAATTTTGGTCGGATGCCGTTGACAAGCCAATCTTCGGCCATGCGCGCTTTGTTGTAGAGTTGCTGCGCATGCGCGGCAGACAATAGCGGATAGTCACCGGTAGCATCCAATTCAATGAGCAGTTGGTTTTGGCACAGTAACTCCCGGGCATACGCAAAGGCGTAAAACTGTTCTACCCAACCCCTTTCGGCCAATACGGACTTTTCCTGGTTGGTAGGCGGAAGCATTCCAATCCAAAAAGCAGACGGATCTGTTATTGAGGCACGAACGAAGTCAAAATCGCCTTGACTTACAATGTTTTTCTCTTTTGAGGGGAGAAATGGGTTTTTCTCCCTTAACATTTGCGACAATTCGGTAGCTTGTGCGCGCACCTGTTCTTCCGAATACTCCGTCGCGTTTTTATTTTTCAGCTTATAATCATGAGGGCGGTTACTCAGTAACAAGGGATCGGCCCAATTACTCGTTTGGCGGGGTCGCCCGATCCAATGAGGATGAACATCTTCGGAAAAACCATATTTTTCTTGATATTTTTGAGGAATTTTTACGCTGCGCGGTTGCAAAAAACGATAGTATTCGGCCAAGCGGGAAAGCGCTTCATACAAATCGTGTTGCAAAGGAGTTCCTCCGTCCATATTGTATTGAATAAATGCGACCAATTGCGCTTTTACCGCGTATACTTCCCCTCGGAGTTGACTAGCCAAACGTTCCATATCTCCGGAGGAAAATTGTTGCGGATGTTCCAAATAATCTTGTAAATTGGCAATATGTCGCTTCAGTTCGGAAATGATTGTTTGATTGATAGATTCATACCTATCCAAAAACGCTTGCGTTACTTTGTCTTTATGACTGGCAGGCCAATACTCATTTTCATAATAAACACAAAGAAACTCTTGGTCTGTTGTGTTTTCTGCTTTTTCCAAAGTGTTCTCTAACATCTTCAATACATTTTCGGTCTGTTCAATATGATAGCGTGGCCTTTCCTTCTGTTCGCGGGCCAATACATTTAACGCTTCATCTTCCGGGGTTCCTTTTACAGGCAACCAAGCATAGATGGATTCCTCTGTAAATTGGTCCATCATGAGAAGCAATGGGTCTTTGATGCCGTTACCGACCATTCCATTTTTCGCGTAGCTAATCATTCGTTCAGACAAGGGAATACTTTCTGCAGAGTAGAGTACATTAGGAAAAACTGCCAACGCTTCGTATTTGTAAGCGGCCACCCGATAGGCAGCTTGATAAAAATCCCCTCCCAGTTCCTGTTCCAATATGAAGCGGTTTAAAAAATCAAATTCTCCGTGGCGTAGTGCCACATCCACTGCCAACTCTCCAAAATAAGCTCCTTCCGGTTTGTCGCGAAATAACTTGTAAGAGTCCTCTATGAGGGGCAAAACATCCTGTGAAGTAATATGGCCAAGAGGTATAAGGTCCTGCAAAAGAACAGAGGCATTGTGTATCTCCAATGGAGATGACCCTAACGGAGAGAACCTCTTGCGATCTGTCAAAAGAGACAAATTAGTCCGCACACGATGTAAAGCAGCATCAAATCCTCCCCTTTGTTTCAAAATGTTGTTAATTTGCAAAGGGTTTATTTTTGGTTTTCCGGCAGCAATTGCCGATAACGGCAACCAGGCGGCCAAGATAAGTAAAATTATTTTCTTCATATATTCCTCCAATAGGGATATTTATAATGTAGCTAATCGCCGGAAGGACCCACAAGGGTCTTTAGGCCCAGGGAGAAAATAGGTCTTTTGGGAAATGATAAAAAGGATTACAACAAGGGTTGGAGAAGCGCACAAAAAAGGGCCGCCTCAAAGGCGGCCCTCTCTGATCACAAAAACATCAATGAGTGGCATCCTCTTCGTATTCTTTACGAACTCTTTCAAACAAATTGGTAGCCGTTGCCCGTTGCAAGAATGATTCCCACTCTGCCGGGGTCAAATCAAAATCATCCATTACCGTATAGGAAATGTCCTTCGCCATATCTTTTGTATCCAATTTCTTTTTGGCATACTCTTGTTCCAGTTCCACATAGCGGCTGGCAATGGCATAGTCCACTTCATCTTGCGTATAGCTTGATTGTACCACCGCCGGTTTGGTTTGATTTAACGGATCAACCGGGGTAGGAGTAATCGTAGTAACAGTGGTAGTGGTGGTGGTAGTAGTATCCGCCGGAGTCGTTTGCATAATTTCTTCTTTATCTCCGGTAGGAGCCAACAATTCATTTTTGCGGCTGGTCGGATCGGGTTGTTTAAAGGAAGTGTCCATGGAATTAACTACTCGGCCGTTGATAAGATTGGAACAAGCCGAAGGGTTTACAATAAAATAGACACTTAGTATCACACACACCAATACAAAAGCTTTGAATAAAATTTTAATCATGTGTTTCCTCCACTTTCATAGCATACAATATTTTCTGCAATTATTCAGCACTCTGCGGCACTTTCCCGCCCTGGAGTTTCTGAACACTTTGTTGGTACTGCGGATTTGAAAAAATCTGTTTTAGCACGGCCGCAAAATCTTCGTTCGCGCTGTTGTTATTAACCACTTCTTGAATTTCGGGATGTTGCTCCAGCAATAATTCGAGTCCACGGTTGCTTAATTCTTCCAAGCTGCGCACATCCCCCTTGGTAGCTTGTTCCAGCTCCCGGTTAAATTTGATAAGGGCCGGGTCTAATTGAAAATCTCTTAAAATGGAAGCGATGGTTTCCCGTGCTTGTTGTTCTTGTAATGCTTCCGGGAGCGGTTGCTGCTCCAGAAAAATATCTTCCCGGGCCGGAGCCCATCTTTCTAACGGGGTATTTTCATCCAATAAGGGCTCCTCTTCCGTTTGCACCAATCGTATCGGTGCGGGATGTTTTTCATTATATATTTCTACACGGTGCTGGACCCACTGATACGTGCGCAGCGCCCCCATATAAATGAGGGCACTACACATAATAAACAATAATATCCAGCTTTTCTTTGACATTATTTATCCACGCTGATCATCTCTACGTCAAATACCAACACAGAGTTGGGCGGAATAGGCCCTACCGGACGATTCCCGTAAGCCGTTTGTGGCGGGCAAACTAATTGCGCACGCGCCCCCGGTTTCATTTGTTGCATTCCTTTTGTCCAACAGGGAATCACGTCCGTTAATTTGGTTTGAAACGGTTTATTGCGGTCGCGGGAGCTGTCAAACTTGGTACCGTCGAGCAACGTGCCTGTATAATGCACGGTAACCGTGCTATCTGCCTTGGGCGTTTTGCCAGAACCGGCGCGCGAAAGTTTAATCATTGCTCCATTATCCAGTACCTTAACCCCTTTTTCTTTTTGGAAACCGGCCAAATATTCTTGTTGTTCCTCCGCACGTTTGGCTATGATTTTTTGGGCATCTTCTTCGTACTTTTGCATGATTTGCGGTTTGTACTGTTCTACATCCGTCTGCGCTTGTTTATTAAGCAAACTATCCCGCATCCCTTGGGAAACAGCTTTGTAGTCATCTTCGTTATCCAAAATCAGTTGGCGTTTCAAATTGTCGCCCAATAAAAACCCCAACGAATACAACATTTTATTGCGTTCCGCCGTATCTTGGGAAGCATCAGAAGCTTCTTGCGCGCAGGCGGCAAGCGGAAATAAACAAAGTAAAGCTACAATTATTTTCTTCATATAAAACTCCTATTTACTGTTGAGATATGTTTCCAAACGGGCCTCTATTTCTCGGGCCGCTTGTTCGCCCGCGGTTTGCATGCTGCGGCGCAACGAATCTTCTCGACGGGTAGTGCCGGCGCGTTGGCTTACATTAAAGCGGGAAAAGGTGGCCCCTTGCGCCGCATCTATTAAACTTACAGCCGCGCTGCTGGTACACCAAATAAGTCCGTTTATCTTTTTGGAATTATACCCCTCCACTTCCGTTTGAACTTTTACGGTAAGCACTTGGTTGGGGTTTTCTTCCTGCACTACGCCAAATCCCATTTTGTTTAGTGCATCCACCACATAGGTAACCATTACGGTACTTTCACGTCCTTCTCCTTCAATCCCCACTAAAACGGCCGCCATTTTTTGTTTTAAAATGTTTCGGTACGGCCCGAAGGTCTCCGGCATATACGAACGGCTACTTTCATCTACAAATTGGTACACTTCATCCAGTTCCTTGCGCCGTTGCACTAACGGTTGCATTTTATAAGCCACTTTCAAATCAGCCAACGGGTCCGCCGGGTCACTAAATTGTGCGGCAAGCCCCCCTAACTGAGCATCGGTTTGATTGAGAAGCGGCGTTAAAACGGTCTGCGCATTTTTGCGCGGCAACACCGCCAATGAATAATAATGTTTGGCAGCGGTTTCCGGATCACGCCATGTTTTTTTAACGGAAGCATTGGCCATTAAATCTCCTGTTACTCCCAGGGCGGTTGCAGGTGTATGCTGGTGCAATTCTTGCTGCATACGTTCCAATGCGTTTTGAGCAGAATCCTTTTTGGAAGACCCTTCCCCGGCTACCACATAGTACTTAGATGCATCCCATTTGGCTACTTGGTAGCTGACTGTTTTTTTATTTAGTCCGCTGCAAGCGCTCAACAGCAACGCTGCAGCCGATAACACAATGATTTTCTTCATAACACCTCTCAATAGGCACTGCGGTGATGCAAGAACACCCGTCCGCCGCGCCCTACCGTTACATTTTTAAAAGTTTTTTCCCCTATTATATTACCATTTCTGTCTTTTAAAAACAGACGAATTTCATGCGTACCGGGAGCCACAAAAATCCGTGTCAAATGCACTTCGGCCGGCAATGTAAACCACTGACGTGTATCGGCCTTTTCAAAAGCCGCTCCCAGTATAGAAACTACCATTTCGGCCAAATCCCCGACATTTCTATCTTCGCTGGATCGTTGGGCAGCATGACGCGCTTGTACGGCCGCAATACGTTTGACGACGGCCCGCGTAACTGTACGAAACCAAATTCCCGGCATCTTTTCATCTAAATCTTGGCGTGCCAAAACAGCCAAATCGGCCATTTTTGCCAGCGGATATTGTTGCCCGTCCACCATTGCCATTGAGGAGCGGACCGCGTAATGTTGCGGCTCAAGCACAGGTAAAGCGATAGTAACGGCTGACCCCATAATCCCGGCATAAATGGCATTTTGCACTTCCGGAGCCACTTGATAGCGTGTTTCTTGCGGCGAAGAAGCAATACTCATCGCCCGGTCCCACGCCAGTTGAAGCGTTTGCGTCTTTTTAAGCGGCACGCGGCCATTGTAATGAAATAAAATAATTTCCCCCAATTGATCTGCCTGTGCGGGCACCGTAAAGTGAGCAACGGGCAGACCTTGCTTACGCATGGCATTTTCGGCATTTTGGCGGGAAATACGTGCATCGGAAACTTGCCCGACCGACTCAAAAATCAAACTGGCTACATACTGAATAAAAGGATCATCCGTATAGCCGTCTTTTTTACGCCCGCGCAAATCATCTAAAAAGAAAACGGCCTTGCGCGCTTCCACGGCGGCATCTTGTAAATTTTCCTGTTCCAAAAAATTTAGGGCACGGTAAAAATAAGTAAAAGCATGTTCATAATCAGCCACGTCGTAAGGAGTAGTCAAATCATTTACAACCACTTTTCCCATTGTAGCCGTAGCACTCTTGGTATAAAGGTCTTCTATGCGGTCTTGCGCCTGAGAAAACAAAACATCACTTTGTGATAATTGATGAGCATCATGCAGTAGCGCGGCTTTATCTAAAGCGTACAAGTGGGCATCTCTGGCCGCATACATTTTATTCTTCTTCGACTCAATATGGCTGGCAGCTTCTTCCGGCTTACCGCTTTCCATGAGTTTTTGTACGTCGGATTTATAGCGCAAAGAAGGCGCCGCACACGCGGAGCATACAACTGCCAGCCCCAACACCCATATACGCGCCTTCTTCATATTTACCAAGAAACTTTGCTATTCTTGACGTATTTTTTAATTTGTTTTTGACCGTTCCACACAATTTGATTCGTTTCCAAATTAATCATTTTCAAATTGGCTTGGTAAAAAACGAGCGATTTGCTCTTTGCTTTATCTACTACGGAGTTGAGCACTCCACTAAGCATAAAATCCGCGCCCACTTCACGGCCGAATGCCTTGCGGGTTTCTTCGCTGGCGAACTCGTCCTGATCCAAACGTTCGGTTCGTATTTCCCCGCGTTCGGCGGCAGAAGCCACAAAATCCACTTTGGCGGAATTAATTAATGCCCGTTGCATTTCTTCCACGAATACACCGGTGTTGATGTGTTCCATCGTGTTATTGAGCACAGTTCCCACAATCACCACGGGTTCTTTCCCTTTTTGGGTTAAGAATTTGGAATACCAACCGCTGTTAAGGCAGTCCGTAATCATTTCCTGGGCTACCATTTGGGCGTCTGTGTCATTCCAACCGCCGCTTACATCTTTCACGAGGTTCGTTTCCACCCTTTTTACTTTAGGAGAACACGCAAACACCAACGGTGCCGCTAGTAATACAATCCAGAGTTTTTTCATATACGCTCCTTTTCTATAAGTTTAAATCTGATACATCCATTCTATCACAAATATGTTCCCCGGCCCAAGAATTTTCTTCATAGGAACAACGCACAGTCCCGGCATCAATATCCAGTTCAAACCACTCGGGCATATCCTCGTGGTCCACCCGTACAATATGGCCGTCTTGTAAATAGAACACATAATTACCACATTTCATTGCAGGTTTTTCTTGGTTTGTAGTAGCCGGGCAAGAAACAGAAAGTTCTAATTGAGTAAAATCCGGCTGATAACTACCGTGGGAAGTTTTGTAAACAGATTCCTGGTAAGCAATTTCCCGCCCGAGGTCCAAGGCATGGCGCGCGTGGATAATCGTTTGGTGTTTTCTGTATTGCGGCCAGCCCAGGGCAATTCCAAAGCCGACGAGCATCACAACCGCTACAACTAATTTGTGCAAAATATTATGGATGTTCATAGTCCCCTCTGTTGTTTTTTATATTGTATCTTTTTTACAACAGAAGGGCCACTTTTTAGCGTTTCCAGTGGTGTTTATCGCGGTAATAGTAATAGTTGCGTAGCGCTTGCAAAAATTGTTTATAGAAGGGGTCTTTTCCCTTTGCTTCTATTTTTTGGAAGATTTCCCGCAAATCGCCCAGTTCTTCCGGTTTCAAATTAAAATCATTCTCTGCATAAACAGCAGCCACTTCTTCTTCCGCTCTCAATCCGTCAAGCGAAATCATCCCATCTAATCCTGCTCGAAACCATGCACGCATATTTGTATTTTTGGGGTCATAGTTCGTAGTGGCCAATACGGTTCCTCCAAATTTTTGACGGCGCAACTGTAACGTCAAATAAACTCCGCCCCCGTTATTGATAAGAATGTCTGTAAGGACTAAATCGTATTTTAAGTGGCTGGGCGTACCTAAAAAATTTTCAGGATCTGCATAAAAATCCACTTGCCAATCTTCCAATTCCGCTACGTGACCTTTCATCCACCTTAGCCAAAATCTACACGCCACGCTGTCCATGACCGCCGCCACTTTAAGTTGCTTGGGTAACGGCAATTTTGCGGCCCACTCTTCTTGATGAGCAAAAAAATTAGGTTGCGAGGGATCTTCAATAGGAGGAAACGGGGTCCCCAGTGAGAATTCCACATAATTAAGCGTTCGATCCGCTCGTTCTTCGGGTGTATAATTCTGCCCCACCCATAAGAGAGAAGGGATAATCCCTGTTCCAACAGCCGTCAAATATTGTTCAACATTTGTTAAATAAGATGTCGCATTCCAAAACCCCTCATCTCCGGGTTCTAAATATAAGCTTGCCTCATTAAGTTGGGTTCGTGCTTCCAGCAATTCACCATAAATACTTTCTATTTCGATTTGCGAAAAAGGGGTATATTCTTCGCCACATTGATAATAAACACGCGCATCAAAATTTTTTGCGAAAGCTTCTATTGCTTTCAAAGCACTTATATAAGTATCATAAGCTTCCTTCGACTGCCTTTGGGAAGGGTTGTACATCGAAAACCTTATATCTTTTTGCGGGGTTATTTTTGGGCGAAACGAATGATCTCTCATTTGGCAGGAAATGGTACGTTGTAATCTTCTGGACAACCCATTTACGACATTTCCGGTTATCCCCCCCCCTTTGGTAAAATGGACGGTTTTAAGGAAAAACCGGGAATGCTTACTAAAATCCCCATCATACAGACAATTATTTTGTAAATCATAAAATTATTCTTTCCTCGCTTTGAGAGCACCTTTATTGTCCAAAATTCGCAGCACACGCACAAGGGACAAAAGACCTATTTTTCCCTTCTTTTTGGACCTAGGTTTTTTCTGGGACTTTTTACAGAAAGATAAGCAAACAGATGAAATAGCCGCCCATTAATACTAATCCGGTCGGCACGGCTACAATAGCCCATTCGCGGGATTTTATCCCTAATTTTTCGGCTGCCACAATGTTGGGTAAATTCCCTTGTACGAGCATACTGCCAAAGGCCGCCAACCCGATAACCATATAAGTAAGATCCGTCACGGAAATGGTAGGGACAATTTCGATAGCGGCCAACGTGGCATTATCAATAATAACCGATACGGCATTTGCAAAGAAAAGGACCTTCCCCCCCAAATGCACAATTGTGCTTTGCGCCAACGGCCGCAACCCGGCACTAATGAGGTTTAAGGCCGCCACGAACATATATACATGTAACGTGCGGCGCAGCATGGAAGCATAGGGCTCTTTATCTTCCCGAATATGCATCGATAAACTGGACCCGGCCTTACGCGCCGCGTATCCGCCCGCAGATGCCAGCGCAACGACCGCCGGTAAAATCCATCCAAAAAAGTGACGCAGCAGAAAGAAGAAATCCGCATGATGCGGCGCCCCGGAAAGAGCTTTGCTGATAATCAGTCCCAACGGCTCGGCCAGGGGTGTCAAAATGGCCCCCAATCCTATGGCATAACAGGCAAAAACGGTAATTTTGACCGTGGCTTCTCTCTCAAGGTTGACCACTTTAAGGACTTCCGCCAACACCAGTGCCGCCACCGTCACGCTTACCAAGGAGGACGCCATCCCCAGCAAAAGAATTAATAAGGCAAAACTGTACTGCGGCTCCAAAGCACGGAAAAAAATAAATAAAATACGGAAAATATAACGGGAATAATTATTAAAAATCACGCTTACCACAATCACAATAAAGGCGACATTCACCGGGGAAACCAGCGTTTCCTTTACAAAATCCCAACTCCACCCTCCGCTAATCGTTACCGCTACGGCCCCCACGGCCAAAAGGAATAACTCCAGGTGGCTCTCCACCCGACGAGATACCAATGGCCATACCAACAAATTAACGGCCACTATTCCCAGCAAAATATTTACCCATAAAGGAGTATAAGCAACAACATTTTCCATATAACCTTATTTTACTAAATAAACGGGACTGCTCCAATCTATTAAATAATTGAGTAAACCCTAAAATTTTAGTAAAATGAAAGAAACCGATTCTTTAAAAGGAGAAACATAGCATGAAAAAAGTATTCGTATTTGCATTTGCCGCAGCTGTGCTGTCTGTAAATGCATTTGCCGCCGATTGCGGTTGTGCCTCAACCGATGTAACCTGCATCAATAATTGTACTTTATCCCAAGTATCCGTGTTGAGACAAAAAATTCAAACAAAAAAAGAAGTGGCCATCGCCAATGCTCAAATTGCCAAAGCCGATGCCCTTTCCGCCAATGCTAACATGAAAACCAAAATAGAAGCCAACAAATTGCAATTGCAATCTGTTGCAAAAGCCCAAAAAGCACAAGCGGAGAAAAAAGAATCTCAACTCAAAGCTGAAGCAAAAGCTAAAAAACAACAAGCCAAAGCCGACGCCAAAGCTAAAAAAGAAGAGTTAAAAAAACAAAAAGAAGCAGCTAAAGCGCAAGCCAAAGCCAAAAAAGAACAGGCCGAAAAAGCAGCAAAAGATGCCAAAAATCAAGCCGAAAAGAAAGTAAACGATTCCAAGAAAAAAGTCGAACAAGCCAAGGCCGATGCTAAAGCTAAAAAAGAAGAGCTGAAAAAACAACAAGAAGAGGCCAAAGCGCAAGCTAAAGCCAAAGCCGAAGCTCAAAAAGCCGCCATTGCCCAAGCAAAAGCGGATGCTAAAGCCAAAGCCGAAGCTCAAAAAGCCGCCGTTGCCAAAGCAAAAGCGGACGCCAAAGCAAAGGCAGAAGCCGAAAAAGCTGCCGCCAAAGCCAAAAAAGAAGAAGCTAAAAAAACAGCTGCCAACACCAAAGCTGCTTTACAAAACGAAAAGAAAGCTTGGCAAAATTTAGCCAAATAAACAACTTTCCGATTGTTTAAACCGCCCCGTAACAAGGGCGGTTTTTTTATGCAAAAAAATCCCGCCCTTTTAAAGAGCGGGACATTTAAAATTGCAGCAATACTAAATTACAATAATCATCCAAATAGCTATTATCAGCAAGATAATACCGGCCACCAACTCTAATTTCTTACTTACCACCGTAGTTGAGTTCGGATTGGCCAAGTGGAATCCCACAATGGTGGAAACAAAAGTGATAACCCCCAACAAAATTACCAACGGGAAAAAAGAACGTCCCATCGTTTCCAAAGCATACCCTACCAAAAAACTGTTAAGCCCGATGATACAGGATAC
>JAEEGL016368352.1_pt1 | contig 42069 bp, 38 predicted proteins | sample 9134231 | NCBI WGS metagenome assembly JAEEGL01 (sample SAMN16246548, study PRJNA631951) | gut metagenome | biome: gut microbiome; feature: rumen; material: fiber-attached | host: Bos | place: Iran: Karaj | collected 2018-10
ACGACTACGACATCACCAAGACCAACGACACCACCACCAAGAACAATATCGACTCCTACTTCTCGCCTGCGCCTCCTGTGGGCTACGACACCGCCTTCGCCTATGGCACTTGGGGTGCCGTCCGTGCCTCGCAGGAGAACAGCCTCCCCATCCGTTGGTATCGCGACAGCACGGCCACATTCTTCTTCCCGAAGGCCAACCAGGTGGCGGTCAACACGGCCAACTACAACCGTTCCACCCTGTGGAACAACACTCCGCAGTATTTCCACGACTCGGTCTACTACCTCAATTGCCACTCCAGCCACGACTGCCCCAGCCACTTCTCCGAGGTGCATGTCGGCATCCTGCCGCTCTTCGAGAACGATGTGGCCTTCGAGGAGGTGCTGGCACCCCTCGGCGGACGTGTCTACATGGAGAACGACACCGTGCGTGTGCGCATAGCCAACTACGGCACCCGCTCGCAGACCAACGTCCCCGTGGTCTACCAGCTCATGCGTGGCAACAACGTCATCCAGCAGGTCGAGGAGATCTGCCCGGTCACCATCCCCGCTGGCCAGACGCATGTCTACACCTTCGACTCGCTGCTCAACATCCCCACTCCCACCCAGAACCAGAACTACACGCTGAAGGTATGGACCGACCTCGCCAGCGACGCCAGCCGTCGCAACGACACCATCCGCTACGACCACACCTTCCGTTCACTGGCCGAAAGCACCTACAAACGCCACAAACCGACCGCCCCCACCTTCGACATCACGCGCGTATCATTTAATGAACTCGACTTCGAGTGCCCGCCGCTGGGTCGCGGTCTCACCGACCTCGCCACCTATGCCTCGCCCGACTATCCCGTGGTCCATGTCACTAAGGGCCTCACCGACTCGCTCATCGTCCAGGTGACACCGCTCGACGGTACCGCCCAGGCCGACCGCGTCCGCATCTGGGCCTACATCGACTTCAACCGCGACGGCTACTTCACCGGTAACGAGGAGTTGGTGTCCGGCGATGCCTTCTACGACAACACCACCTTCTCCACCGCTATCACCATCGACCCCAACGCCTCCTATGGCTACATGCGCATGCGTGTCGTCGTGGGTTCCTACTCCGACTTCATCACTCCCAGCGACACCATCTCCTACGGTGTCCCCGAGAACAAGAACGGCCACAACTTCGACGCCCTCCTCTTCGTCGACGCCGAGACTCCTGCCACCGACATCGCCGTCACCCAGATAGTGGCTCCGCGCAGCTACCTCATCCGCGACGACCAGCCGCGCTCGGTCTCCTTCCGCATCGCCAACAAGGGCTCCGTGGCCGCCACCAACCCCGTGTTCAACTATCGCTTCCTCGCCGAGGATGCGTCGGCCAACGACTCCACCTCCATGGGTACCGTCACCTACAACGGCACCCTCCAGCCTGGCTCCAGCGCCGTGGTCACCATCCCGCCACATGTCTTCCCGCTGGGTATCACCGACCTCACCATCTCGCACAACACGCCTGACGATGTCAATCCCGCCAACAACACCCTCGAGTATCAGTACAACCGCTTCCATATCGTCCGCCTCATCCTCAACGATGACTTCGAGGGCGAGAACAAGTGGTATGCGCCTAAGGGCTACAACCTCTATTCGCACAACTTCTGGGAGCGCGGTGTCCCGCAGAAGGCTAGCATCAACGCCGCCTACTCCGATTCCATCGCCTGGGTCACCGACCTCCACGACAACATCGTCACCGGCACCCGCGGCAACGTCAGCTACCTCTACAGCCCCATCATCAACATCTCGCAGATTAAGGCCGATACCCTCTCCTTCCGCCTCCGTCGCAAACTCACCAACGGAAGCTCCCTGCGTATCGAGTTCTGCAACTACGAGAACAAGTGGGTCAATGTCAATGCCGACTCCCTCACTAACTGGTACAACAACGAGGACGACGAGTGCTTCGACAACAACACCTCCGGCTCCGACTACGACTACTACTGGATTCCCACCAACCTCATTTCGGGCGACTTCCCCGAGATGCTCCAGTTCCGCTTCGTCTACACCACGCCCATGAAGACTAGCGCCACCGCTGCCTTCGGCGAGGGCTGCGCCGTCGACAACTTCCATGTCGGCCGTGCCCGCCGTCCCACCGATGTGGGCGTCATCGCCATTCCCTATCCCACGGCTCCCGCCTACGGACAGACCATCTATCCCAAGGTCGTCGTCCATAACTATGGTACCGATACCGTGCGCCACCTCGACATGGGCTACATCCACTATGGTACCTTCTTGCCCAAGGAGTCCAGCCTCGACTGCCTGCTGCCGCCGTTGGCCAGCGACACCTTCGAGTTCACGGCACCCTTCATCGTCACCGCCGACTTCCCCGACACCTTCCAGATCACGGCCTTCACCATGCTTACGGCCTCCGACCTCTACCGCGACAACGACTCCTGCACCGCCACCTTCCTCCTCAGCCCGCTCGAGAACGACATCAGCGCCCACTCCTTCATCTACCCGCTCGACAATGTGGTTGCTGGCGACTCGCTCCAGGTCACCCTCCGCATCCGCAACTTCGGCTCCTCGCCCATCAACACCGCCACGGCCTCCTATATCGTCAATGGCACGCAACGTGTCGATGAGAATATAGACTTCAACGAGCTTGTCGGCCACCCGCTGGCGCCGATGGCCTACTTCAACTACACCTTCATCCACAAGTTCCGCATGCCCATGGGTGTCATCAGCCTCACCGGCATCATCAAGAGCGATCAGAACGCCTACATCTACAACGACACCATCACCAAGCGTGTCGAGGGCATCAACTCGGTTTCCGACCTCGCCGCCGCGTCTGTCATCGTCGACACCTCGGCCCACACCGTGGTACGCTTTGCCCTGGTCATTGAAAACCGCGGCGCCCGTGGTGCCAATGGATTTGAGGTGGGCTTCTACATCGACGGCGACACCTCGACCATCCATCGCGAGATCTACAGCCGCGATGTCCCGCTGCCCGCTCTCCAGACTGGCTACCACACCTTCGACATCACCCTGCCCGACCGCCCGGCCAAGTACCCCAACGTGACTGGCTTCGTCCACATCGCGGGCGATAACGACAGCTCCAACGACACCACCAGGACCCTCGCCACGCAGTACCTCGATGTCGAACCCCTCAAGCTCATCATCATCGAGAATGCAGCCCCCGACTGCCAGGTCATCGCCGCCATCCGCAACAACGGCAACATCTCGCTCCTCTCGGGCTCCATCTACATCGATGCCACCATCAACGGACAGCCCATCAGCGATGGCTTCCAGCACCGCATCGAGGCCGGACAGACCATCTACCATGTCCTCGCACCGCGCATCCACAAGTCGCCCAACCGCTCCTATGTCGGCTCGGCCGAACTCGAATACGTCAGCGACGCTAATCCCAACAACAACCAGACCACCAGCATCGAGGTCCGTGGCTATTGGGAGGATGTGCCCTTCGTCGAGACCAGCAGCCTGGTGCTCGACCAGAACTATCCCAACCCCTTCAACGACCGCACCACCATCCCCTTCTCGCTGCCCAACGATGCCGAGGTACGCTTCTTCGTCATCGATGCCATGGGCCATGTCGTCGAGTCCTTCTCGCGCTACTTCACGGCAGGCTCCCAGACCATCGACCTCGACATGTCGGCCTACTCCACCGGCATCTACTACTATGGTATCGAGGTGGATGGCAAACGCTGCATGAAGAAGATGATTCTCCGCTGATGCTGCAACGCTTCATAGACTACATCCACCGGCAACACCTGCTCCCTTCGGGAGGGCAGGTGTTGCTGGCCGTTAGTGGCGGGCGCGACTCGGTCTGCATGGCCCACCTCTTCCACCGCGCTGCCATCCCCTTCGCTGTGGCCCACTGCAACTTCCACCTGCGCCCCGGCGACTGCGACCGCGACCAGCAGTTTGTAGCCCGCCTGGCTGAATCCTACGGCGTGCCGTTCCACACCGTCGACTTCGACACCCGCGCCTATGCCGCCACCCACGGCCAGAGCCTCGAGGAAGCCGCCCGCGACCTCCGCTACGCCTGGTTCGCCCAACTATTATCTATTAACTCTCAACTCTCAACTGTAGTAGCCACCGCCCACCACCGCGACGACTCCATCGAGACCTTCTTCCTCAACCTCTTCCGCGGCACCGGCATCGCCGGCCTCCACGGCATACGCCCGATTTCTGAATTAAGAATTAAGAATGAAGAGTTAAGAATTATCCGACCGCTCCTTTGCTTCTCGCGGGCCGACATCGACGCCTATGTCGCCAACAACCACCTCGACTTTGTCGAGGACCATACCAACGCCGAACTCGACGCCCGCCGCAACCAGATACGCCTCCGCCTCATGCCGCTCCTGAGGGAACTCTACCCCTCGGTCGACGCCACCATGGCCGCCAACATCGAGCGCCTCCACGACACCGAACTATTATATAAGGAATATATAGAGCACCTCCGTACCCAATACGTAAAACCTTGTCCTTCCAGGCTTCCCGCCCTTCCCTTCGAGATGCTCGCCGTCGACCTTCAGGCACTATTGTCCTCTCACACCCCTTCACTCCCTTTCACTCCCGTTCACTCCTTAATCTTCGAGATGCTTCACCCATTCGGCTTCAACGCCTCCACCGTCTCCGACATCCTCTCCGCCACCGAAGGGGGAAAACTCTTCTTTTCTTCGACCCATGTCGCCGAGCTCCACAAGGGAAAACTCCTCGTTGCCCCCAATGTGGAACCCCTCCCCGGCCGCCATCCGCAGCCCGGCGACCGCATATTAACGCATTTACACATTAACGCATTAACGCATTCAAAAGGCCGACTCTTGAGCGACTACCTCAAAGACCTGGGACTCTCGCGCATCGAGCGCCGCCACCTCCTATTGGATGCGCCTCACGGCGACCAGCCTGTCGGCGCGGTCGCTGGGTTCGCGGTGGTAGACAAATATGGTGTACTGGTTGGGCGTCTCCCAGTGGTCGCCCTCCAGCCGCTCCGTGGCACTGTCTAGCTGAAGGGAGCTGGCCGTTACTTTTTTTTGCTCCTCCCCTAAGTTAGGGGAGGTGGCCGTAAGGCCGGAGGGGTGTGCCGTCAGCAACAGATACGAATAGTACCCCTGCTTCAGCAGCAGCCTTTTCACGTAAGCCTTGTACTCGGGCACATAGACCATGCGGCTCGCCGAGTCGAGCTTCCAGTCCGTCAGCTGCCCCACCACGTACACGCTCTTGTCAATCATCGGCTGCGCCATGGGCAGGCTGATGTTCACCCACACGTAGTCGGCCTGGAGGGCCTTGTTCTGGCGGTCCCACACGTTCACCTTCATGCCGCCGTTGAGGGTCTTCTCGTTGAGGAAGTGCTTCTTGCTGCGGTCCTCCTCGGGACGCACCATGGCGAACACCTCGCCGCCGTACTCCTCGATTTTCACTATGTTGTACATCGGCGCCCGCAGGTTGCTACAGTCGAAATAGCGGAACGTGTTGCCGCCGTGGAAGATATTCTGCTGGCGGAAGCGGTAGCAGAGCTGTCTCCCCTCTCCCCTTGGAGAGGGGCCGGGGGTGAGGCCGTAGCCGCTGAATTCCAGCCATCTTGCGTTGTCCTCGCGCCCGTTCTGCTGCACCAGCACCCGCTCGTACTCCGGCCGCAGCTGGGGAGCCGAAAAATTTTCAATTTTCAATTTTGAATTTTCAATTTTCACGTCCACCTCCTGCCTCTTCATGATTTCCATCCCGTCGTAGGGCTTGGTCACCTCGGCCTCCACGCCGATGCCCTGCTCGCTCACCCAGAAGCGCCGCGAGAGCAGCGTGTCGCCTTCGTCGTTGGTCACGTAGACCACGTAGTTGCCTGAGTGTGTGAAATCTGTGTATTTGGCGGGAATCGTCTGGTGGTAGTGGATGAAGGGGCGCAACGTGGTGAAAGAGAAGTCGATATTCTCAATCTCGCCGCTCTCGAATCCGTTCATGAACTCGTGGGGTTCCAGGTCGTCGCGGTGCCAGTCGGCGTCGCAGTGGGCGATGGTATAGCGCAGATTCTCAGCCTCGTCGGCCAGTATGTCGAACTGTAGGAGCATCCTCTCGCCGGCGCCCATCGTCAGCACCGGGGCCTCCAGCTCCACGCCGCTGCGTGTCAGCGTCGCCGTCTTCACGTCGGCCCGCCACGCCGAATCCGTCACCCTACCAACCTGAAATTGACCCATCTGTTGAGACGCAGCCTGCTGCGTCTCCCACGTCAACAGCATCAACGAGATACCAATCCACTTTCTCATGTTGAAAAAAATCATGCTGCAAAAATACAAAAAAAACTTGACATACAAGCTGTCCAGTGCAAGAATTCGAGTAATTAGCCCGAAATTGACCAAGTCTTTACCAACTCCCTATCAACTCCCTATCAACTCCCTATCAACTCCCTACCAACTCCCTACCAACACCCTACCAACTCCCACCATGGTAGGAGTTGGTAGGGTGTTGGTAGGTCGTTGATACGCCTTTGGTATGTCGATTGTCGCAATCCAAATCCTTCTGTTTCAATCCTGTAGAGACGCGGCCTGCCGCGTCTCTGTATCCAAGGTTGGTGGCATCGTGAAAAAAAATTTTACCAATTTATTAAAAAGTTGTATATTTGCGGTGAAGTATTGTACCCATACGAGAAGTGCAATATCCGTGTAACCTATTGGGCGTCATTGGTATAATGACCCCGTTGGGTGTATAGGTATAAAGAGAAAAAACAAAAGAAACAGGAAGAAAACCGAAAAAAGAGACAACAGGAAGAAAAAAGAAAAGACAATGAACGAAGCAGCAATAATGGAGAACGTAACCCTGTCGGTGGCCAATTCCGACATACCCGTCCTGCGGACGCTTTCGAGGAGGATGGGCTGGAAGATGAGGGTGAGCCGCCAGAGCAACCAAGAGGCCACCTCGCCTTGCCAATACACGAAAGAGGAGGCCATGCAGCGTGTCCTGAGGGCCACTGCGGATGCCGACTCCGGTAGAGATTTGGTCGCACATGGTGAATTCAAAAAACAGGTTCGTTCATGGTACAGCTGAACTGGACGGCACCGGCCCGACAAGACCTGCAAGACATCTTCCGGTATTACGATGCGCTCTCACACGAAGTTGCGACAAGCTATGCGGAAGAGTTACTCAAGGCGGGCGACTGAAAAGTGAACATCTACCTTTGATGCTGCCGATGGGGCGCTGAGGGGTGGATGTGAAAAGGAAAGAAAACTAACAAAGAAAAGAACAACAAAACTATATGGAATACTCAGTAATTATTCACAAGGACGAGGCCAGCGGCTGGTACACAGGCAAATGTGTGCAGGTGCCGGGTGCTGTGAGTCAGGGCAGGAGCCTCGACGAGCTTATCGAGAACATGAAAGATGCGATAAGCCTCATGCTTGAGTGTTACAGGGACGAGGCCAAGGAGGCCTATGTCGGCCAGAGGTGCTTTTATAGGAAAGTGGCGTTGGCATGAAGAGGAGCCTGTTGATACGTTACCTTGTCGGCAAGAGTTGCGCCCTTTATAGGGAAGGAGGCAGACACAGTGTGTATGTAAACACCAAGACATCAAGGAAAGTGGCGATACCCCGACATCCAGAGATTAACGACATCCTCGTGAAAGAGATTTGCAAGACCCTTGGAATACCTTACCCCGGCAAGAACTAACAGACAACAAGGCAATTAGTGTAATTAGCAGGAAATAAAGAACAAGAGACAAGAAAAATTCGCGTAATTAGAAAAATTCGCCGTTAGAAGAAAGAAGAAAAAAATAAACAACAACAAATAACATTATTATTAACCAAACAAAAACATTATGGAAAGTGAACATCTACCTTTGATGCTGCCGATGGGGCGCTGAGGGGTGGATGTGAAAAGAAAGGAAAAACTAACCAAACCAAGAGAAAGGAACAAAACCATGGCAAGACCAATCAAAGAAACACCCATCCTGTTCGGCGAGGACGCCCGACGATTCGAGGAAAGAATGAAGGAGAAACGCAGTCTTTCCCCAGAGGAAAGGGCTAAACTCATGGAGGCATATTTGGCTTGTATGGCGATGCTGGAACGCGGAAAAAACAGAAAGCATGCAGAAGTTGCCGTTTGAAATAGACAACAAGAATTTCATCATCGCCAAGCTCGACGAGGATGAAACAGTGAAGGCCTTCGATTGTGGTGACGACGACCTCAATGACTTCATTGTGAATGAGTGCGCTCCCTACCGCAAGGAGAAGTTGGCTGTAACCTATGTGTTGGAACCCGAACAGGACACCAACCATGAGCATATTGCAGCTTTCTTCAGCCTTGCCAACGACCGCATCTCGCTGGCTGACTTCGAAAGCAAAACCAACTACAACCGTTTCAGCAGACGTTTCAACAACCCCAAGCGACTGAAGAGTTATCCTGCCGTGAAGATAGGTCGTCTTGGCGTTTCCCTGTCGATGAAAGGTTTGTCTTTGGGATCGTCGCTTTTGAACTTTATTAAGATGTACTTCTTGATTGACAACAAGACAGGTTGCCGTTTTGTTACGGTCGATGCTTATGCGGCTGCCGTGCCATTTTATCAGAAGAATGGTTTTGTGCCGCTCAATGACGACGACCTCAACGACCCTACTCGCCTGCTTTATTATGACCTGAACGACATATCATAATCCACAACGAAAGAAAAAAATAAACAACACAATTAACATCATTATTAACCAAACAAAAGCATTATGAAAAGTGAACATCTACCTTTGATGCTGCCGATGGGGCGCTGAGGGGGTGGATGTGAAAAGGAAAGAAAACTAACCAAACCAAGAGAAAGGAAACGAAATGAGTACTACGGCATTACAGGGATTGCTAGAATACCTTTACGGTACGCTCACGCCGAGCAATATGCGCTGGGTGGCCGACCACCTCATCGAGCATGCCGACCGCGCGGAGAAATCCGGGCTGAGACGTTTCTCCATGGAGGAGGTCGATGCCATTCTCGACGAGGCCGAGGCCGAGATTGCCGCCGGTATCGGGACGTCGCACGACGAGGTGATGCGTGAATGGGACGAAGAGATTGCCTGAATTGCCGACAGGACCCCGAGAAACAAGCTGCAAAAGTCAAATAAAGGAAAAAATAAACAACACAATTATTAACCAAACAAATATTAACCAAACAAAAACAATATGAAAAGTGAACATCTACCTTTGATGCTGCCGATGGGGCGCTGAGGGGGTGGATGTGAAAAAAAAGCAAAAACCCGACCTTATGGAAGAGAATCTACCAAACGATGGAAAACTGAGGAAGAACTACCAGTATTACCTCGACAACTACGACGAGCTCGTCAAGCAGTACGATGGTAAGGTGCTGGTGCTGACGGACTGTAGGGTTGCCGATGTGTGCGACGACGAGTTGCAGGCATACGAAGAGGGTGCTGTCAAATACGGCCTCGGAAACTTCATCTTCCAGCGCTGCAGCAGTCAGCAAAAGACCTATTCTTCAACCTATCATTCGCGTGTAAGAATTTAATGACCATGAAACAGCATCCGTTCACAGAAAGCTATCTGACGCGAAGCAACAAGATCATCACAGATTGTGGTGCGAGCCAATTCGTCACCCAACGACTGCTGGATCTTGGTATGCAACATCCAGACCTGCATGTGTATAGGGCTTTGTGGGACACGGGTGCCGATAGGACTGGCATATCAAAAAAGGTTGTCAAGGATTTGGGTCTCGACATCGTGGCGTATAGCGAAAACCATACCGCTGGTGGTGTTGTCAGTGTCACCATCCATTTGGTGAGTCTGGTGCTCCCCAATAATATTGTGACGCCGCCCATGCTTGTGTCGTGCTGTGATATTGACAGTGCAGATATTTTAATCGGCATGGATGTCATCACGTTGGGGGATTTTGCTGTCACGAATATGGATGAACGGACGACTTTCTCGTTCCGCATTCCCTCTGCCGAGACAATAGACTTCATGAAACAATAACATACGGAATAACAGAAGAAAAAAAATAAACAACACAATTAACATTAATTATTAACCAAACAAAAAACATTATGAAAAGTAAACATTTACTTTTGATGCTGCTGCTGGCGCTATTGGCGCCATGGGCGGCAAATGCACAGTCGACACTCACTGTGTGTGATGGGACGTCGACAAGTAACTATGCCCCCATTAAGGGTAGTGGTGGCACTCAGACGGAGTTCGTCTATCCTGCTTCTATGTTGGAAGAAATGGATGGCGGCACGATTACATCCGTCAAGTTCTTCTCATCGTCAACCGCTACAACCAACTACACCAATACAGTTACGGTGTATGTAGAAGAGGTTGAAGGAACCACGGAAAGCACTTCTGCATGGCTTTACAGCCAAAGTACTGCTACTATGGTCTATGAAGGCACAACGCTCTCTGTCTCAGATGGCGAACTGGTGATTACCTTCAGCACTCCTTTTGTGTACAATGGAGGAAACCTCTGCTTCAACATTTGGAGTGCTAGCAGCACCCCGAGTGTAAGTTACTATTGTGTTACTTCAACGAGCGCTTGTGCTTATGATTATTATATCACACCTCCTGTTAGCACTCCATACAGCACAGCCTCATCCTTGCCAAAGGTTGAATTTACTTACACTCCTGCCTCTACAAGCTGCGAGAAACCCGAGACCCTTGAAGCTACCAACATCACCACTAACACTGCTCTCTTGGTATGGGGCGGTGCTAGCGGTACTTTTAATGTGGAATACAAGAAATCCACGGAAACTGACTATAGTGTCTTCGCCTCCAATGTGGGCCAGAACGTTTTGCTTTACAATCTCGACCCTGCCACTACCTACAATGTCCGCGTGCAGAGAGTCTGTGGCGGCGAAGTGAGCAGTTGGAAGAACACGACTTTCTCCACCGCCTGCGGTGTCATCAACACCTTCCCCGTCAGCTATGGCTTTGAAACCTCCGAGGGTTTTCCGACGGGTGTAAGTAGTTATAGTGCTCCGACAACAAACAATCTGGGCAATTGCTGGCGCAATGAAGCTACCTCGCAAACGGGAAGCTCCGCTGGCCGTCTATGGTGTACTGGTACAAGCAGTCATAGTGGCAGTCAGTCCTTAATGTTACCCGACAAGAACAATTTCAACACAACTATGTTGGTATTTCCGGCAATGAATTTCACCTCTGCCAATGGTTATATCGTAACATTTTGGATTAGCAGAAACGCCACCGGCAGCAATCCCGAAGGCTTCAAAGTGTATGCCAGCGATTGCGACACCATCGGTGCCAATGCAGTGGAGCTGGGCCACTATTCCCGCAATTACAACATAGCCTATCCTCAAATCGAATCGTCTGCCGGCTGGTACTACTATGAGACCGACCCCATCATGATGACCGGGACGACGTATATTATTTTCGAGGGACAAAGCTACTATGGAAATGCAACCTATGTCGATGATGTAACTATTAAAATTGCTCCCACTTGCTTTATTCCCACCGAGGCTCATGCAGAAGTCCTGGATGCCAACAATGCCACTATTAGTTGGACTCCCGATCCCCTCAACGCAGCGGGCGGAAGCTACAGCATCCTCGATGCCGAGCACAATGTCGTGCCTGGTGCTGACCAACTCACCGGTACCAGCTTCTCCCTGAGTGGCCTCAATCCCGAGACCGAATACACCTACTATGTTCGCACCAACTGCTTCAACAGTGAGGAGAACGTTGATCTCGTTGAGGTTGCCTTCTCCACTCCCGCCGACTGCGCCGCCCCCGTCCTGGGGGTCGACGCCTTCACTAATGTCTCGGCTCACCAGGCCACCGTCTCCTGGACGGGCTTCTCCTCCAACACCGCCTATATCGTTCGCTACAGAACAGCCGAATATTTAGATGGTATTACCGAGGATTTCAATGAAACATCATCTTTGCCTACCGGCTGGGCACAATACACAGCAGTATTGGATAATGTGCTTGCCGGAACCGCCACTCTTAGCTCGGGATCTTCTTGGACTAGAACCTCTACTGGTCTTGGTGCCTACAATTGGAAAATCAATGTTTGGAATACGAAAAATGCTTGGATGGTGACTCCGAGTGTCCCTGTTCCTGCCAATGGAACCCTGTCTTTCGATGTTGCATTGACTGCCTATAATGGCGACGGTGCCCCCTCCAGCAGTAATATGCCGACTGCAAATTCGAGGTTTGTCGTGCTGGTATCGAATAGTGATTTGGCCACCTGGACTATCCTGCGCGAGTGGAACAACACCGGTTCGAGCGATGTGTTGAATGATATTAGCAATACCGGCAACACATTCTCTGTCGACCTTTCTGCATACGAAAACGACAATGTAAGAGTTGCGTTCTATATTGAACACTCCGGATCTGGCGACTCTGACTTCCATCTCGACAACGTGGCCATCGGCACCACCATTCCTGCCGGTATCTGGCAGACGGTCTCTCCCAACCCCACCACCACCAGCACTACCCTTACTGACCTGACCGCCGAGACCCCCTACGATGTTAAGGTCAACGGCATCTGCACCGGCACCCAAGAGGAAACCGGCAGCGCCATCCAGAGTTTCAAGACCACCATCGCCTGCCCGAAACCCAATACCCTCACTGTTGCAGCCAACGCTGTCGACCCCACCACCAAAGAGGACCTGACCTGGGTCATGACTGGAGCCGAGACCGATTGGCAAATCAGCTGCCTCAACGGCGCAGTAGAGAACATCATCGACATCAATGAAAGTGAAGTCTCTATCAATCCCACGACCCATGAGGTTTCCTACACACTGTCGGGTCTCACTCCCGGCCAGGACTACACCGTGAAGGTTCGCGCCAACTGCGAAGCCTCCGTCCCCGGTGATCAAACCAGTGACTGGAGTAACACCCAGAACTTCCAGACCGAAGCCACCTGCGTTGAGCCCACCGCTTTCGCCCACGGCACCGTCGATGCTCACAACGCTCCTCTGAGCTGGACCGAAGCCGGTACTGCTACCCAGTGGCAGATTTGCATCAACGATGACATGGACCACCTCATCCTCATCTCCAACACCACCACTGGTGTCACCGTCGAAGGCCAGAACGTCAGCTACACACTGACAGGCCTCACCGCCGAGACCCCCTACACCGTTAAGCTCCGCGCCTACTGCGCCGACGGCGATGGTAACCAGAGCCCCTGGGTGACCACTTCCTTCACCACGCTTGTTGCCTGCCCCGCTCCCACCAACCTTCAGGTTGAGGCCAATGCCCTTGACGCTACCTTCTCTTGGGAAGGCGAAGCTGGTTCATATGTGGTGGTTACTTCCATGAACTCGAGCGACAATCCCAACGACCTTGTCTCTACTCCTGTAACCGGAAACGATTACATCTTCACCAACCTTGAACTCGGCAACCATTACTTCTGGGTGCGCCGCAACTGCTCCGCCAACTATGAGGGTTATAGCACCTGGGTCGGCCCCGCCAGTGTCCATATCGGCTACTGCGAGCCTAATCCCACAAGCCACGACGGCAGTGGTATCACTGGTGTGACGTTTGGTATGGGCTCCAACGTTGTTGAGAATGGTGACGGCACCACCAGTTTGCCGGCATCTTCTCCTTACTATGGAGACTACTCTTCTATGATTGGTGCCGTACAGGCTGGTGTTGAATCGACAATTTCCATCACCACAGCTACTAGCACCTACCCCTATACTTTCGTTATCTGGGTTGACCTCGACAATAGCCTGTCGTTTGAAGACAGCGAGGTTCTCTATGTTGGCAAGGCCGCTTCCGGTGTCGGTACCCACACTGCCACCATCACTATCCCTGCCACGCAAGCTACTGGCGACTACCGCATGCGTATCTACGGTGCCGACTCGTACTTCACCAATTTCTATAATAACGGCTCTACCAATTGGGAAGCAGACCATGACCCATGCGCCACCGGATCTTGGCGTCATGCCCACGACTATACTGTGCGTGTCCTCGAGGCTCCCTCGTGCCTGACTCCTTCCAATGTCGAGGTTACTTACACTGGTGGCACTTCAGCCACCATCAGCTGGACCAGCGAAGCTACCGCTTGGAACATGCGCGTGAACGGCGTGGATGTCAACGGCGTCATCACTAACCCCTACACTCTGACTGGCCTTGAACTGGCTACTACCTATAACGTGGAAGTGCAGGCTAACTGTGGCGCCAACGGCCTCAGCGAATGGTCTACCCCTGTCAGTTTCACCACCGACCTCTGCCAGTCTGAAAACATGTGTGCAATCAACTACAGCTTCACCGATCAATACAATGACAGCTGGAACGACGCATATATGAACATTGTGGATGCATTAACAGGAGAAGTGCTCTACCAACTGACTATGCCTAGTGTTGTTGGACCTTACGAAGGCTCTTTCAATGTCTGCGACGGCCGCGATATCCAATTCGTCTGGGTGAGCGGAAATTATCCTAATGAATGTGGATATGTATTCACCGATATCAATGACGAGGTCATCCTCGAGAAAGCTACAGGTACAACAGCTCCCGATGCAGGTGTTGTTATTACCTACACTGTTGATTGCACCCTTCCTACCTGTGCCAAGCCCACCGCCTTTGCGGCCACCAACCCCGGTCCCCACAGCATTGACCTTTCCTGGACCGAGAACGGCACTGCTACTCAGTGGCAGATTTGCCTCAACGGTGATGAGACCCAACCTGTCACCGCTAATACCAATCCCTTCACTCTCACAGGTCTTGACCCCGAGACCGGTTATATTGTCAAGGTTCGCGCCTACTGCGACGCTACCGACCAGAGTGCTTGGAGCAGTGAGATAAGTTTCATCACCGATGTGGCCTGTCCTGCCCCCACCAATCTGGACGCTACGAATATCACTGCTCAGACGGCTACCCTCGAGTGGAACGGCACTGCCGCTGGCGAATACGAGGTGAGATATGCTGAAGGCGAGGCTATGCAAGAACTCTATCATAATGATGGTGCATACTCAACCAGTATTGGTCTTGGTGGCGGTGAGTTCGAGTGGGGAGTTATGTTCCCCGCCGGCACTTACACCGAGAACAAACTCACAAAAGTATCTGTATACGACCAGTCTGCTATGACAGGTACCGTGAATATCTATAACGATGGTGCCACAGAACCCGACGCTACAGCTTTGGTCGCAACAAAGGCTATTGAATTCACTGGAGCAGAAGATTGGATTGACATTACATTCAATGATGTCACAATCGACCCCACTCAGAATGTGTGGATTATTTTCGACAATGTGAGTGGTGCAGGATACCCTGCCGCCGCGTGCGCCGATGCTGCCGGTGATGTCAATGGTCGCTGGGTTTGTTTATCTGGAACCTGGTATGATCTTGCAAATGCCGGAATGACTGATTATGCATGGATGATTCGTGCCATTGTTGAAGACTATGACGCTTACGGATCGTCTGTCACCACTACTGACGAGACCTATACTCTGACAAATCTGACGCCTGCAACGACCTACACCGCTCAGGTGCGCGCCATTTGCGGCGGTACTGACGGCGAGAGTGCTTGGGTGTCGACAGTCTTCACCACCGAAACCTTCACGATGACCAAGAACATTGTGGCCAATAGCTGGTATGCTCTCAGCTCGCCTGTGAACACTCCCAATGTGACCGATGTCACCAACCTCACCGACGGCGACTACGACTTCTACCGCTACAATGAGGTTACCAGCACCTGGGAGAACTACAAGGCTCACCGCTCTAGCAACTTCACCACCTTCGAGAACGGCCGCGGCTACATCTACCGCCGCAGCAACACCGCTACCCTCACCTTCACCGGTGTCCCCAACACTGCCACTGACTATCCTTACCTCCTCACCGCCGAAGGTTCGGGCGACCTGATGGGCTTCAACCTGCTGGGTAACCCCTTCGCCAACCCCTACACCTATAGCGGCAACTGCTATGCCCTCACCGAGAAGGGTACTTGGATGGCTAAGACCAACTACACTATCCCCGTGTGCGAGGCTGTCCTGGTGAAGGTTAGCTCCGAAGCCAACTATCCCTACCTCAGCAGCAAGAGCGCTCCCAAGGCCGTCGAGGCCCTCGCCTTCACGGTGAGCGGCAACGGCTACGAGGATGTGACCTACGCCATGCTTGAGGAGGGCGAAGGCCTGAACAAGGTTGCCCACCTGGCCGACGAGGCTCCCGCACTGAGCATCCCCGTCGACGGCAGCAACTATGCCATCGCCTACCTGGGCTACGAGGTGGAGAGCTTCCCGCTGACCCTCAACGCCACCGCCGGTGAGTACACCATCGCCCTGAACAACCAGATTTCGGGTCTCAGCTACTGCCACCTGCTCGACAAGGTGACGGGCAAGGAGACCGACCTGCTGAAGGGTGCCTACACCTTCAAGGCCAACGGCAACAGCGACCGCTTCACGGTGATGCTGAACGCCAGCCTCGAAAACGGCGAGATTGCCATCTGGAACGGCAACAGCTGGATTGTGAATGGCGAGGGCACGCTGCAGGTGTTCGACGTGATGGGCCGCAGGGTCTACAACCAGGAGGTTGCCGGCCAGTCGAGCCTGAACACCGACGAGCTGGCCACGGGTGTCTATGTCATCCGCCTCGGCGAGAAGTCACAGAAAATTGTTGTTAAATAAAAAATAAGGAATACAACCATGAATAAAACAAAGATATTCATCACGACAATGCTGGTGGCTGCACTCGCCGCGGGCTGTTCGAAAGAGGACACGAACGGCGAAAGCACCAGAGACAATGTCATACGCATCTTTGCCAGTCCGTTCCAGAACGGCAACGGAAGCAAGGTGATATACGACCCGACGGACGTCAACCAGGTCGACTGGGTGGCAGACGAGCTGATCAGCCTCGGTTGCGGTAACCATGCCGATGATTTCGACATTGAAGGTGTATCAGGCTTCTTCTTCATCAACATCGATGGTGCCTCCAATCCTTTCACCGAGAGTGGAACGCTCTACGCCCTCTACCCCGCCAGAATGGACGCCAACAGAGTCCGGGTGACGAACAATGCGACCACCCGCGAGATTGTGCTCGACACTCTTACCATCGCTATCGACGGTGATGACCACCACAGCATGATGGCTTTCCCGATGGCCTCCTGTGCCGACTACGTGGCCCAGAGCGGGTTCCGGGAAGATTATGAACTTGTGTTCAAGCACCTCTGCGCTGGTTTCAGAGTGAGGCTCAACGGCGTGAATGATGAGCTGAAGGCGCTGCGCATTGTGGCCTTGAGCGAGGTGGCCACTGAAGATAACTTCCGCTTCGTTGTGGACCTTGACGGCAATGGACATTCGGTGACGGCCCGCTGGGGCAAGCAGGGTCACGGCCCCGTGCTGCCCACCGGCCCGCTGGGTGACAACGAGGACGATGTCGTGGTTGGCAACTTCAGCGAGATGAACTTCATCGTCGACAAGAGCGCCATCCTTGACGGCGACCACATGGATTTCTGCATCCCCGTGACCATCCAGAGCTTCAGCGCGCTGGTCATCGTCGGCTACGACGAGAATGGAGATGTGCTCTTCAAGAAGACCACCAACTTCGACACGGAGAGAGAAATCTTGATCAACCGCATGTACACATTGCCTATAATCAACCTTTAATAACCATTAAACGAATATAGCCATGAATACAAAGAAAAAATATATTGCACCAGCGCTTAGTCTGTTTATGGTCCAGGCTGAAGAGGGCTATGCCGGAAGCATGTTTATAGACCTGCTCGGCGACGACGAAGGAGCCACCAACGGCCAGGAGAACTGGAGAGACGGTGAAGACTGGAGCGATGACGGCAGCTGGACTTGGAGCGACTAGTTGAACGACTAATCCCCATCCATTTCAAGGGCGGCTTGTGAAAGCCGCCCTTTTGTTTTGTACTTTTGAAAAAAAGTCGTATTTTTGCAGTTTAAATTTAGATTTTTTGGCTTTTTGACTTTTTGACCTTTAGACTTTTAGACTTTTAGACTCATGGAAAAAGTATATATAGAAACCTATGGTTGTCAGATGAATTTCGCGGACAGCGAGGTGATTGCGGCCATACTGACGAAGGCCGGATACGGCATTGGCGAGAGTGCCGAGGAGGCTGATTTCATCCTGATTAACACCTGCGCCATCCGCGACAATGCCGAGCAGCGGGTGCGCCACCGTGTGCGCGAGCTGAAGGCTATGCAGAACCGCCGTCCGGGCCTGCGCATCGGCGTGCTGGGCTGCATGGCCGAAAGGTTGCAGAGCCGCCTGATGACCGAGGAGGAGAACGTGAGTTTTGTGTGCGGTCCCGACGCCTACCGGCGGCTGCCGGAGATGCTGGCGCAAGTGCGCAGGAATGAAGAATTAAGAATGAAGAATGAAGAATTGGCTGCCGTGGAGCTGAGTGCGACGGAGACCTACGCCGACATTGAGCCGGTGCGCCTGGCGGGCAACGGCATTTCGGCCTACATCAGCATCATGCGCGGCTGCCAGAACTACTGCGCCTACTGCGTGGTGCCCTACACCCGCGGCCGCGAGCGCAGCCGCGACCCCGAGACTATCGTGCGCGAGGCGCAGACGCTCTTTGAGCAGGGCTACCGCGAGGTGACGCTGCTGGGGCAGAATGTGAACTCGTATTCTTGGGGAGTGCAAGGGAGTGCAAAGGAGTGCGAGGGAGTGCAAGACAATACCGTGGGGTTCCCGGAGTTGATGGAAAGGGTGGCGGAGATTGACCCGCGGCTAAGGGTCCGGTTCGCTACGTCGCACCCGAAGGATTTGAGCGACAAGCTGCTGGAGGTGATGGCGAAGTACCCGAATATCTGCCGCTGCATCCATCTGCCGGTGCAGAGCGGCAGCAACCGCATGCTGAAGCTGATGAACAGGAAATACACCGTGGAGTGGTATCTGGACCGTGTGGCGGCCATCCGCCGCGCCATGCCCGACTGCTCCATCACCACCGATGTCATTGCGGGCTTCAGCACCGAGACCCTCGAGGACCACGAGGCGACGCTCGACCTCTTCCGCAAGGTGCGCTACGACTACGCCTATATGTTCAAATACTCGCTGAGAGAAGGCACCTACGCCTGGAAACACCTGGCCGACGACATCGCCGAGGAGGAGAAGACGCGCAGGCTGAACGAGATTATCGCGCTGCAAGGCGAGATTGCGCTGGAGAATAACCGGCTGGAGGTGGGCAAGGAGTATGAGGTGCTGGTGGAGGGTGAGAGCCACCGCTCGAAGGAGCAGCTCTTCGGCCGCAACAGTCAAAACAAGGTGATTGTCTTTGACAAGGGCGATGCCGTGCCCGGCACCTACCGCAGGGTGAGGGTGGAGAAATGCACCGCCGCGACGCTGATAGGGGCGCTGGTGCAATAATTTTTTCGTTATTGCGTTATTTCGGTATTACGTTATATCGTTATTACATTATGGGAAAGGAAAACATTTTGAAAAGATACCCCTGGATGCTGCATGTGCTGATTATGATGGGCGTGTCGCTGGTGATTCTGGCGGTGGTGTTCATCTTTATCCGCATCTATGCCCGACAGGGACAGGAATATGAGATGCCCGACTATGTGGGCAAGAATATCGCCGAGGCGATGGCCGAGAACGAGATAGACCTCGAGTTTGTGGTGCAGGACTCCATCTTCAGGAAGGACTCGGAGGGCGGCCTCATCCTGACGCAGGACCCCAAGGGCGGTACGATGGTGAAGAGCGGGCGCAAGGTGTATGTGAGCATCACGGCCTACAATGCCGATGACGCCGTGCTGCCCGATATGGCAGGACTGTCGGTGAGGCAGGCGGTGTCGGAGCTCTACGGCATGGGCCTCTCGGTGGGAAGACTGACATTCGTGGAAGACCCTTATAAGAACAGTGTGGTGGACCAGAGCTGCAAGGGCAAGTCGCTCTATGCCGGCCAGCAGATACCCCGCGGGTCGGTGGTAGACTTGGTGGTGGGCAGTGGCGACGGTACGGGGACGAACATCGTGCCGTTCGTGATAGGCAAGACGCCGGACCAGGCGCGGAAGGACATCCTGTCGGTGTCGCTCAACGTGGGTGCGGAGCACTATAGCGGCGTGAAACACAAGGCCACAGCGGTGGTCTACCGCCAGGAGCCCGACTATACGGGCGTGAACAGATACCCCTACGGCACCGCCGTCGAGTTGTGGTATATCGACGCCGAGAATACGGATGTGAACAAGCTGGTGTCGGAGTTTAAGGTGGATTCGAGCAAGATTGTGGACTCCAACGAGATGGACGACGGCCGGCCCACGCCAGAGGAGATTGACGACAGATGGCAATGGTAAAACGTCTCGTCATAGCGCTGCTTTTGCTCCAGGGACTGATGGTTCAGGCCCAAGAGGTGCTGTTGCCGTTGCAGAGAGGAACGGCAGGGCGTGTGTCGGCAAAGGATGCCTCGCAGCCTGTGGCGCTGCCTTTCTTCGACGATTTCGCCAAGCCCATGGACCTGCCTGACGCAGGCCTTTGGCAGGCGGAGGGTGGCGTGACCTTGAGCCGTGGCGGCGGACTGCTGCCACCCACGGTGGGTGTGGCGACGCTCGACGCAATAGGCGGCGACGGACGGTTGTATGACGGTGCCTCGTCGGGACGCTTCCCGGCCGATACCCTCTGCTCCCAGGCCATCAAGCTGGGCGGATTGAGGGCGGCGGACTCGGTGGTGATGAGCTTCTATTACCTGCCGGGCGGCGGACAGGGCGACCTGTGGCGACGCATAGGCGACGCGCCCGAGGAGATGGACTCGCTGGTGCTGGAGTTTTACAAAAAGAGCGAGGCGCAGTGGGTCGCCGTGTGGGCGAGAGGCGGCACTGAGGTCGACACCCTGATTGCGGAGACCGGACGGGCTTGGCAATATGTGGCCATCAGCATCACCGATACGGGATTTCTCAACGATGATTTCGCCTTTAGATTCAGAAACTATTGCAGCATGACGCCCACCGCGAAGATGGGGATGAACGGCAATTGCGACTACTGGCATTTGGACTATATCTTTGTCGACCGAGGGCGCACAAGGATGGGCGACCCGGTGTTTCACGATGTGGCGTTTGTGGAGCCGGCACCGTCGATGCTGGCCACCTACCAGGCTATGCCGATGCGCCAATACCGCCAGAGCGACATGGCCGACAGTCTGAAGATGACGATAACCAACCTGTTCTCGTCGCAGTTGGCCACACAGTATCAGTATGCCGTGGTGGATGCCGACGGTGACACGGTGTACAGCTATGACGGCGGCTACGAGAACGCCCCGACTTACCTGCCCGGCGGCGTTTACCAGACGGCGCAGGGACATGCCGCTCCCGCGGTGGCATTTGCATTCCCCGAGAGCGCGGTGGCTACGACATACACCGTGGTCCACACGGTGCGCGAGGGTGTGGGCGGCGACGACTGGCAGGAGAATGACACGGTGCGCTTCGAGCAGGTGTTTGGCAACTATTACGCCTACGACGACGGGACGGCGGAGAACGGCTACGGGCTGACTTCGACGGCCAGCACGGTTTTGCTGGCTTACAGGTTCGACCTCAACATGGCCGATACGCTGATGGCCGTGGATTTCTACTTCAACAGCACGAAGGACGGCGAGAACGAGACGATTCCGTTCCGCATCGTGGTGTGGGAAAACAATGACGGGAAGCCCGGGTCGGTGATATACCGCGACAGGGCGAGCCGTCGGCCGGTGTTCGACGGGCTGAATGTCTATCACCGCTACCTGCTCGAGGACACGGTGTGGGTGAGCGGCAGCGTGTTTGTGGGCTTTGAGCAGGATGGCAACGACTATATCAACCTGGGTTTCGACCGAAATCACAACGTGAGCGACCGCATCTTTTACCTGACGGGCATTGCCTGGCAGCAGAGCATACTGAGCGGTGCGCTGATGATCAGGCCCTGCTTCGGAGTGTCGGCCACGGTGGGCATCGAGGAGCGAGGAATGGAGGCGGAAGAATGGAAAGTGATGCCCAACCCAGCGAGTGAGTGGGTGAGGGTAGAGGGCGTGTCGGAACAGGCAAGAATGATGTTGTACGATATGACTGGCCGAGAGGTGGCCACGGGCAAGGGAAGAAGCCTGAACGTGGCTGGACTGGCCGAGGGAGTATATATCCTGCGCTGCGTGGATTCGCAAGGATGTATTGGCAACAAGAAACTAATAATCAAGCACTGATGGCAGACGAGGCTTTGGAACAGGAGGAGCAGCAAGAGCTGTATGAGCATCACCATATCATTGTCGACCGCGGACAGGAGATGTTACGCATCGACAAGTACTTGCAGATGCACCTGCAAGGGATTTCGCGCACCAAGATTCAGGCGGCGACAAAGGCCGAATGTGTGCGGGTGAACGGCAAGCCCTCGAAAGCCAACTACCGAGTGAAGCCGTTGGATGAAATCAGCATCCTTTTGCCGGAGCCTCCGCATGAGTTCGAACTGGTGCCGGAGCCGGTGGATTTCAAGATTGCCTATGAAGACGACGATGTGATAGTGGTGGACAAGCACCCGGGTTTGGTGGTCCATCCCGGCGTGGGGAACTGGACCGGGACGCTGGTGAACGGCTTGCTGTACTATTTTCAGAATAATCAGAACGCTCAGAGTGCTCAGAATACTCCGACTCCCTATCTTGTCCACCGGATAGACAAGGACACGTCGGGATTGCTGCTGGTGGCCAAGAACGAAGAGGCCCAGGCTTTTTTGGCCAAGCAATTTTTTGAACATACGATTGAAAGAAAATACAATGCTTTGGTGTGGGGAGATTTTGATGAAGACAGCGGTACGATTGAGGGCAACCTGGGACGGTCGCCGCAGGACCGCAAGGTGATGTGTGTCTACCCTCACGAGGAGGGTGTGCCCGAAGAGGAGCAGAAAGGCAAGCATGCGGTGACACACTGGCGGGTGCTGGAGAGATTCGGCTATGTGACGCTTGTGGAATGTGTGCTGGAGACGGGTCGCACGCATCAGATTCGCGCCCACATGCGTCACATCGGTCACCCGCTTTTCAGCGATGTTGCCTATGGCGGTGATGCCATTGTGAAAGGCACCACCTTTACTAAATACAGACAGTTTGTGGAGAACTGTTTTGCCGTTTGTCCGCGACAGGCTTTACATGCCCGTGTGCTGGGATTTGAGCATCCGACCACTAAACAACACATGCACTTCGAAAGCCCGATACCCGACGATATGCAACAGTGCATTGACCGTTGGCGGAATTACGGGAGAAGTAATTAATAATCCCACATCTCATTTCCTATTTCGAAGACTTTGTCCTCGATACGTTCGGCTTCGAGCATGACGTCAAGTCCTTGGCGGTAATCGTAGATTTTGCGGTCGTGGGTGTTGGACTCGCGTGTGACGTAGGCTTCGTAGTGCTGGTTGAGGAAGACCCAGTCCCAGGAGGGCTGGCCGACGCTGTTGGTCGGGTCCATATAGGCCGTGTAGCGTACAAGCAGGCTTCGAACACGCATATTCTGCATGGGAACCCAGAAAAGGGGAAGGTGCCCTAGGGGAATGACCTCGCCGTTGGGTAGCTCGCGGTAGCTCTCTTTGACAGGCGCCAGGGACATGCGGCGGGAGTCCTGACGGGAGTCCTGACGACCGATGAACCAAGTCTCTCGCAGCGAGTAGTTGAACACCTCGGAGCCGTCGAAGTTGTTGGGGCGGATGACGGTCTCATAGAGTTCGTTGTCGTCATCATCGTAGCCTATTTCGAGGAGGAGGGTGTCGGGTTTGGTGTAGCGTCGGAGGAACACCTGGTTGTCCAGCGGTATTAGCAGCTCGTCGTCCTCATAGATGGGTATCTCGTCGGCCGCCATAGCGTCCCAGAGGATGTAGGCAAGACTCTTCTTGCCGAAGTTGATGTATTCGTCGTAGGGGAAGTAGAAGAACTGGTTGAAGAGTTCGGCTGCGCTGATGGTTTTCCAAAGGTCTGTACTCCATATCACGTCTGATTCCCGGATAAAGGGCAGGGGAATGGGACGCGAATCGCCTTGCTCTTGGCTGCTGTAAATGATGTCGGGGCCACGGTCGACGGTTTGGCCGTAGGATGACATTGTCGCCAAGAATGCCAGCAGGAGTAATATGAACGTTTTTTTGCTCATTGAAAAAAGAGTTAAGAGCTTTCACTCTTAACTCTTATCCTTTGGGTTGTTAACTTGTGCCAATTAGTACTCCCACATGTCGGACTCGATATTGAAGATTTTATCCTCAATATTCTGAGATTCCAGCATGGCATCTTCACCGGTGAGGTATTCGGAGATGGAACGGTTGTAGACGTTCGACTCGCGGATGATGTAGCTGTCGAAGTAGCGCTGGATGAAGATGTCATCGTAGGAACGCTCGACGACGTCGTTGTTGTCATCGTAGGCATTGGCATTGACAAAGACCTGACGGACGCGCATGTCGTTCATGGGAATCCAGAAAGACCAGTCGAGGGCAGAACCGGTGATACCTTCCTTCATGTACTGGAAAGCGAGGCCGACGATTCTGACTTTCTGACGAGAGTCTTGTTTGTCGATATACCATCTTTCTTTCAGGCGAATCTTCATGACGGAGGTGCTGTCGAAAGAACGAGTCACCATCACGGTATGAGTCATCACCTCGTCGGTCTCGGGGTCAATCACAGGATTGCCGGATTCGTCGGTGACCTCTTCTTCTCTCGGGAACGGGTCGCCAATCAGCTTCTTCAAAGCCTCGACAGGGTCAAGTTCTTTCACCATATCATCGTCCTCGTAGACGGGGATTTCACCGTTTCTGACGCTGCGCATGATAAGGTTGACCAGGCTGATGCGGCCCTGAGTGCTTGATCCGTTGTTGGCGGGGAAATAGAAGAACTGGTTGAACTTCTCGTTGAAGTCGACCTCTCTCCAAACAACGTGTTCCCAGATTACATCGTTCTCTCTCAGGGGAGGGTAGGGCATGGCTTTTTTGCCAACGACAATACCTTTCTGGTAGAAGTCGTTGGGGTTGCTTTGCTCGTCAGCATCGATGATACTCTGTGCGTTGATTGTGGTGCAATAACCTAGGATTGCAAGCACATAAATCAGGACTTTCTTCATATCTTATTATTTTAATGTTGCAGTGTATGTTACCTGAGTGGTCTTTCCATCAGGCTGCATGACCTCGGCCAGGATGCTCAGTTTGTCGCCCTTGGTGGCTTTTCTGATCAAGGAGGCGATGGCATCGTTGAAGCGCGGACCATTGACGGTCTCTTCCTTCGGACCCACAGCGACGGTCATCTTGACAATTTTGATGGTACGGCTGTCGACCTTGAGCAGGAAGTCGGGGTTCTTCAAAGGAATGACGACAGAACTGGCAGAGAGATCCTTCTTGGCGATACGTCCGCCGGACTCGACACCGGCCAGCTTGATGATAGGAGCAGGAATGTTCTTGATAATCACCTTCTGGCTACCGATGCGCTGGACTTTCTTGTCCACGGTGGCATCGATGTGAATCTGAAGGGTCTTCTGACCCGAGTTGGGTTTCAGGATATAACTGCCTTCGCCTTCGCCTTTGGTGATGGTGGCGGCGTTCTGCGGCTCAATGACGGGCTTCAGGTTACGGGTATCCATACCTGCGGCCGAGATGGTGATGGGGTTCTCAAGACCGGCATACACTACCTGCAAGCCGTCGAGACGCACCACACCAGCGGGCTTGGCCACGAAGTAGACATCGTTGATGGGATATTCCTCGGTACCACCGTCGGGAGAGGTGACATAAGCAGTACCGGTGATGCGCTGTGCACCGAGGGTGTTACAAGTGGTGCGGTAGACCACAGTACCACTGTCGCCGCTGGTGAGTTCCTGACCGTTGATGCGGGCTTTGAACTTCTGTTTCGAGTCGTAGGCTGCCACATTGATTTTGGTCTCGTAGGTACCACCCTGAAGGATGTAGGTGGAACGGGGACGGGAAATCATGGCAATGTCGCTGAACGATTTATCACCCTTGCTGACCTTCTTGTAAAGGACATTGACAGCATCGTATTCGGCGTTCATGGTCTCGGCTTTCAGACGGGTGAGGGTGACCAGTGCAGCACCGGTAATCACCTCGTTGAAGTTGAGAACTTCCCAAGGCACCAAATCACCTTCCTTGTCGTATCCGTCGGAAAGATTCAGAGCCATCTTCACATGGGTGGAATCGTCGCCGAGGGCGGTGTTGACTTTCTTGATAAATTCGTTGAGTTTGTTCTTAATCTTGATGGCACCCAATTCGGGGTCAGGGTTCTTGACATCTCCGCCGATGAAGAACTGGGCGGGAGCGTGGTTGTCTTCCAACTGTTTGTCGGTGAACCAGGCAAAGCCTATGCTGTCAAGAGCGGTACGGACATTCTCCTGAATGGCATTGCCGCTTTCGTCGCGTAGCACCAACTCCCATTTCTTTTTGGTGCCGGGATCCTCGTAGCTGATGGAACTGGCCACTTTCTGTCCAATGAACTCACACTCCATACTGTCAATATAGGAGGTGATTTCTTTTGACAAGCTCTTGATTTCCTGAGCACGCTCGTACATCTCGCGCACTTTATCCGGGCTGTTCTGGTAGGCAAGGTCGAAATTCTGATAGGTGTCCTCGAGTTTGGCCGCAATGTTCTTGTTGGAATCATGCATAGCGGTACCCACGCTCTTGAAACCCTGAATAACCTCGGCAGAGACATTCAGTGCGAGCATGGCGGTGTACACGAGGTACATCATTGTAATCATCTTTTGTCGCGGGGTTTCCGGACAGTTTGTTGCACCCATAGTCTATTGTTTTACGTTGTTACCCATTTAGTTGATAATACAGTCGGTTTAGAGTCTGGTCTGCATGGCGGCCAGCATGTTGCCGTAGACGTTATTCAACTCGGCAACCTTACGGGTAAGGGCGTCAACTTGTTCTTTGTATTTCATGATGCCTTCGGCGGAGTTCGTGAAGTTGGTCAGCATGGTGCCCATCTTCTCCTCGAATTCCTTGTTGATACTCATCTGAGTGGAGGCATTGTTAATCTGCATCTCGTACATGGCATTGATGCTGCTGAGGCTGGCAGACATCTTCTTCATCTCCTCGACATAGGACACCTCGCCGTTGAGCGACTGGGCGGTCTCCTGATAGATGGTGGAGAGGGTGGATATGGCCTCGGGGGCACCCTGCATGCTCTCGAGCAGGCGGCCGGCCTGGTTGGCCACGCCGTCCAGGTTCGACACGAATTTGTCGGTGGCGGTGGTGACGCTGGCCATGTTGTTCATCGAATTGGCGCTATCGGCCAGATTCTGCATGCCTTGGCCAAGGCGGTCGATGAGTTCGGGGCTGATATGTGCATCCTCAAGCATCTTGTCAAGTTTGGCAGTGAGAGGATCGGCGCTGACGGGAGCCTTCTCAATGGGGTTGCCGTCTTCGTCGTATTCGGTCTCTCCGTTGAGGGCGGCCTCGTCAATCATGCCGGCGAGTTCGGGGTAAACCAGACTCCAATCCCACTCTTTGTGAGGTGGTTCGAATGCCGAAAGGAAGAAGATTACACCCTCGACACCCATACCAAGGATAAGCATGATGTTAGCACCCGGCCAGTGCATGATTTTGAACAGGGCACCCACGATAACGACGGAGGCTCCCCATCCATAAAGATAGGCCATGAAGGTCTTATAGCCTTTACTGCGAACGAGATTGTTGATGAAGCTCATAATTCAAATTTTTTGTGTTGTGCTTATTGTGTTATTTTTTTTGTCAAATTTGTTTATCGTGCCACGTTGGAGGCGGTGCGGAGGTTGTCACCCTTCACACGACCCAGGTAGGACTGCACGCAACGGAAGCCGATGTAGCATTTGGCGGTGTCCATGAATTCGAAGTCGCGGGTCTGCACCTGGATGAAGTATTTCTGGTCCTTCCAGCTGCCGCCACGAATCACTTTGCGCTTCATGGCCAGCGGGTCGTCGTCCTTGGCGTTGTAGTTGTAGTAGGGGGTCTGGGCGTTGGCGACGATATAGGTCGACTCGTTGAAGGCATCGATGCACCACTCGCTGACATTACCGGCCATGTCATACAGACCGTAGTCGTTGGGAGCATAGTGGCCGACCATCAGGGTCTTCACACCGCCGTCATCGTCATAGGCACCTTTAAGAGGCTCGTAGTTGGCGAGGAAGCAACCATTTGGATTGCGGACATAGGGACCGCCCCAAGGATAGCTCTGGGCTTGGATGCCACCGCGGGCGGCAAACTCCCATTCGCTCTCGGTGGGAAGACGGAAGTCGTTGAGTCTTGAATAGTTGATGCTCTCGAGATAGCTGTTCATCAGGTTGGAACGCCACACACAGAAGGCGCGGGCTTGGAGCCAGCTGACACCCACCACGGGATAGTTGTCATAAGCAGGCGAGGAGAAATAGTTGCGGGTATAATCCTCATTCATGCTGTAGGCATAGTCGTTAATCCAGCACAGGGTGTCGGGATAGATGTTGATGTACTCGCGATGAATCTGGGCGCCGCGGTTGTTCAGACCTTTGGGACGAACGGCAAACGAACTGCCGCGGTGTTCACTCTTGGCTTCCACTCCGTTTTCCTTCTCAGCGGCCTGGTTGTAGTCGAGATAGTAGTACTCATAGTTCAGTTTCGACACATCGTAGACGCGACGATGGTAGATGTCCGTCAGGAAGAAGCCGGCATCGGCAAGATACTGGCGAATCTCCGGGTCGGAGTAGTCGATTTTTTTCTTATAGTTCAACTGGGGAGGATCCAGCGGCTCGCCATACTGGTCCTCTTCGATGAGGAAACCATCGGCACCGGCCTCACCAAGGATGCGGCGGACGACGGAGTCGCGGACGGCCTCCACAAACTGGCGGTACTCATTATTGGTAATCTCGGTCTCATCCATGAAGAAAGAGCCAATCTGCATTTTGCGGGGCTGGGGCGTTTTGCCGTAGGTGACATTCTGGACACCTGCGCCCATGGTATAGTTGCCTTGATTGATGAAGACCATGCCCTTGAGGTCAATGTCCTCAAAATAGGGACGGTCATTGACACCCACAAGTTCTCCACCGTTGGAGGATTTGCAGCTCCACAGAAGGGCTGTCGATGCGGCGATGATGAAAAACAATCTCTTCATATTGTCAATGTTTTATTTTATTCTTAAACGATTTTTTCTCAAAAAAGTTTCATTTAATATTATAGTATATACTATATATTTTACTTTTGGAATCGAGTGTTGCCCGAGACTGTCGGACGGCGTTTCGGAATGTCGATGCGGAAGCTGCCGTTGACGAATAACTCAATGGTACCGAAGCTGCGGCCCGACTTGAAGGTTCCCAGTTTCGAGGTGGTGAGGTCGTAGGCCACGCCGATACGTAACCACTTCCAGTTGACACCGCCCATGAAGGTGAAGGCGTCGCGGATACGGTAGCCCACGCCACCCCAGAAGGCGTTCTCGTAGTCGACAATCATGGCCGCTTCGGCCTGCCAGGCGGTGAAGCTGGCGGTCTTGATGAGTACCGATGGCTTGAGCTTGAACGAGGGGTTGTAGGTGAATTGATATTCGTAGCCGCCCATCAAGTAGAGAGTGCGGGCGTTTGTGTAGTACAGTTTGTCGCTGTGCGAACCCAAGAGGTTCTTCACCGAGAGGCTGGCGTACCACTCGCCGGGCACCTGATAGTAGAGACCTGTCGAGACGTCAATCATGAAGTCGGAAAGGTCTTTACCTGCCACCGAGGGGTCGCCGGCGCTGCCCGAGGGATTGACTGGGTCGCCAGTCAGGTCGTTGCAGCCACGGAGATTCTCGGTGTTGAAGCCGAAGCTGTAGAGGTTGGCCTCGACGGCAGCGGCGAGGTTGCCAGGTCCCCAGTAGATGCGGAAGGCGTAGTCAAGGTTGATGGTGTTGTTATTGTGGTAACCGATAGATTGCGAATTGAAAAGCAGGCCCACGCCGCCATGAAGGAATTTGACGGGCGCGTCGAAGGAGAAGAGATAGTTGACAGGGGTGGTACCGGCATCCATTCCGGGAAGCGGGGACTGGAGTTTGAGGCCGAGCCACTGGTTGTTGTAAAGAAGGGTGAAAGATAAGGCTCCCGAGCTGCCTGCGTAGGCAGGGTTGTAGCTGAGACGATTGAACATAAAATGGGTATACTGACCCTCGTTTTGCGCGGTGCAAACTGAGGAAAACAGCGTCATTATTGTCAAAAATGACACTATTTTGTGTGCCCAATGCCCTCTTCTCTGTCTATTTAGTGTTGCCACAACGGCTTGTTTTTTATAGTTTTATGTGTCTTTGTTTTCTGTTTCCAATGCCTTTCTTGAGGTTGGAATTGATTGTGCAAAGATAATAATAATTATTTAAATAATGCAAAAAAAAGTTTTATTTTCTTTATTTTTTTATTCCACAGGGGTCAGGTGGCAGTCGTTGAAGGTGTGTTTCAAGGCCCTGCTGAGTTCTTTCGCTTTTTTCAGCGGGAGTCTGACATCCAGGATGATGATGAAGTAGTCCTCCGACGAGGAGTCGATGACGGCTTTGTCTTTGTAAATATCAGGCAGTTGGTTGATTATCTCGAAGGCTTCGCCGTGCGAATGGGCAACGCCCAGGGTCAAGCTGTAGAATTGCTCCGGCATTTTGGGTGGGGGAACGTTTATTTTTTTCTGTACCTCTACGACCTCATCATTGCTGTCGTTGTTTGGCGTAAGTACTTGATTCTCTTTTTTCTTTTGCTTGCTTGATGAAAATGCAATCTGCGGGGATATGCCGTCAGAGGAAAGCCTTGAGGGGACGGAGTCGAATCGCCTGTCTTGGGCTTCACAGATTTCCTCGTAGTCTCCTGCCAGGATGCGCACCGTCACGGGTTGGCTTCCTTTGATGCCGATGCTGTGGGCGGCGCGACGGGTCATGTCGATGACACCGCGTCGCGGGCAGCGGTCGTTGACCTTCACTATCACTTGCAACCCTGTATTCTGGTTGGTGACCAGCACATAGGTGCCCAATTTGATTTTCCAATGGGCGGCGGTGAAGAGGTTTTGATTGAAGATTTCCCCGCTGGCGGTCTTGCGGCCCTCGAAGCGGTTGTGGTAGAAGGTCCCTTTCATGGGATATTCGGTCACAGTGTCGTTGATGTCGTAGTTCTGCGCCCATGACGACGGCAGCGCTAGCGCCAATAGCAGCACCAGTGCAAACCATCTCCTTGGGTCACAGAACTCTACCATACTACTGCGTCTGGGTGAAACCATTGGCCGTGCAGACGTAGCACCTGCTCGATGACATCGCGCACGCATCCGCGACCGCCTGGATGGACGGAGATATAGTCTGCTATCTCTTTGATTTCCACGGCTGCGTCGGCAGGACAGGTGGCCACTCCGGCACGCTTCAGCAAAGGGTAGTCGGGCAGGTCGTCGCCCATGCAGAGCACTTGGTCGTCGGTAAGCCCGTTGTTGGCAAGGAATTTCTCGTAGGTCTTTATTTTGTCGCCACAGCCGGTATACACCTGCTCCACGCCCAGCATTCGCATCCGGTTGTCGATGCTCTTCGATGTGGCACCCGAAATGACGGCCACGGTGTAGCCTTTCTTCACGGCATACTGGACGGCAAAGCCGTCTTTGATGTTGCCACAGCGTACTGTCTCGCCGTCGCCATACACCCACACGTCGCCTTGTGTCATCACGCCGTCGAAGTCGAAGACGAAAGCCTTGATGGGAGCCAGTTTCTCTTTGTAATTTATCATGATTTAATCGTTTGTTTGGCGGTCAGGACAGTTGCCCGCGTATTCAATCATCTGCTCATAGACCTCCTTCCAGCCTTCCCAGCCGTCCAGTGTGTTGAGGTTCTGGTTATGGACGATGCAGCAGAAAGTACCTTCGACCTCTCGCACGCGGTCGATGATTCTCTTGTATTCTTTCAGTCCCTCTTCCGGCGTAAGCCTCAGGTATTTCTTCAGCGTGGTGTCCATCACGCAGAAGGGGTGAATGAGTAGCTCGTTTTCGTGGTCGCGCTCCAAGTCGTAGAAGGGGTACGGGGAACTGATACCGGCGCGGAAACCCACCACATCGGCATAGCCCATGGTGTAGTCGTTCTTGATGCCCGCATGCTGCAGGATGCGGTAGGAGCGTGGCAGCTGGAGCCGCAGGAAGTGGAACCGCGACCGTACCGTGGGGCGATGCAAGATGTCTTCCAAACGCTTGATTTCCTTGTCGGAGGCCATCGGGTTCTCCAGGGTGTGATAGCCCGGGTGAATGCCCATGTTGGCATAGTCGTCCAGGTGTTGCAGCAATTCGCGGAAGTGGGGGTTGAGGTAGGAGACCGGCTTGTCGTATTGCCCGTAGTCGGCCAGCAGGGCGAAGAAAATCAGCTGCGAGCCGGAAATCTTTTTGTGCAGTTCCAGTATGTAGTCGAACGTGTCGTAGGGGTCTTGCTCCCTGTGCAGCAACACCTTGAAGCGCCGCGCCACCTCGTCGGGTTGGTGCCACGAGAATAGATCGCGCGTGGCTCCGACCACCGTGCGGAAGATGCCCTTGTGCGAGTAGCGCCATGCGGCGTCGATGTCCACCGTCTGTACAAAGTGGTAGCTCGGCCCTGCTATCAGGGTGTCGGCATATCGTTGGTTTATCTTCTTGCGTATCAGCTGCGCCCACTGATCCACCACGGGCTGGTCGAGGAATCCCGCCTGCATGGCCAGGCTCTCCTCGGGACAGAAGCGTCCGTGCTCGTCCTCGCGGTGCGGTAGGTACTCCTCGTAGCGTGTCACCATGAAGAAAGTAGCCGCCAGGGGGTCGAAGTCGAAGTCCAGGTCGCGTCCGTAGACGGGGTAGAGAATCCACTGTCCATCGTGGCATTCCGCGTGGGGTTCCTGCTCCTCGATGGTGGTCTCGAAGAGTAGTGAATGGCTTTTGATGAACAGGCTGTCGCCGAGGCGCTTGGGGCCGTAACTCAACTTTGCGTCACCCCATTGCAGGAAGTACTGCTCGTCGGAGGTGATGCTATAGTCGGCGTGGAGCACATGTGTGAAAATCACTTTCAGCGTGTAGCCCAGCCGGTTGGTGAGTTTTGGCACATATATCAGTAGCATTCAGGGTGCAAAAATACGACTTTTTTTTGAATTGGATGCCTCGAGTCTCATTTTTGTTCCCAGAGGAATGGCTAAGTTGTTGTCTCCCAGATGTCCGAATGGAGCTCCGAAGGCGACTGGAAAATCGTATTCCGCCACCGCTTCCATCACAATTTCTTCTGCCGAGTGTCCGAAAGGAATGGTGTTGTCGTGCATGTCGGTCATGCCGCCGACAACCAATCCCGCCAGCCCCTCGAGCATGCCGGCGCGCTTGAGGCACTGCATCATGCGGTCGATGTGGTAGAGGTATTCGTCCAGGTCTTCTATCATCAGAATTTTCTCGCGCGTATCTATTTGTGAACGCGACCCGCAAAGGCTGTAGAGAATCGACAGGTTGCCGCCCACCATCATGCCTTCGGCCTCGCCCTCGCGGCCTCTTTTTGACGACCATTCAACATCGACTTTCTCCCCAAGCAGCACTTTCCTTAAACTCTCCGTTGCCGCGCTCTCCGCGGTGCCAAAGTTGATGGGCATCGTGCCGTGAATCGTGGGAAAGCCCAGGGTGTGGAGGTGGCTGTGGAGCACGGTGACGTCGCTGTATCCCACAATCCACTTGGGGTGCTTGGCGAAGTGGTTGAAATCCAGACGGTCGATGATGCGCACCGTGCCGTAGCCGCCGCGGCAGCAGAAGATGGCCTTCACCTCGGGGTTGTCCAGCAACCCTTGCAGCAAAGCGGCCCGATGCTCGTCGCTGCCGGCGAACTGGTGTTCCTCGGCATACAACCCTTCGGGAACCATCACGTCGAGCCCCCATGCCCGCAGCCGCTCGACGGCTGGAGCCATTTCCTCGGCACTCACCTTCCGCGCCGTCGCTGCCAGCGCCACAGTGTCGCCTTTCTTCAGTGGTTCAATTGTTTTCATCTCCCTTTATAATGCTTTTATTTTAGGTGATATGACCACTTATTACCGCATCACAACCACCTTTCGTGCTGGCCGCTCTCCAATCTTAACTAGGTATACACCAGCGTGTAAAGCCTCGTTGCGTACGTTACGGCCAACCATATCGAACACTCGAACCTCGTCGGTTGTTCCAATGACCACGATGTGGCTATCGGTTGAATAGATACGGATGTCACAGATGCCAACGTCTTCAATATTATCACAATCGGATATTATCCGAGCAAAATTACCCCAGTAGCTATGTGAACGATAGGCTTGTTCTGAACCGCAGGGAACATGCAGGGTGGCAGAAAAAGGAAGTTCCGAATTCACTCCAATTGAGGGTGGGTCAAAATGGGCAATCGAGATGTAGTTTATTCCTGTACAATTCTTAAAAGAATCTGTTCCTAGTGAGGTTATTGTACTTGGGATGTTTATTGATGTCAAACTGCTGCATCCGATGAATGCACGTTGTTCAATGGAGACGATATTTTGTCCGTAATTGATATTCGACAGATTAGAGCATCCTGCAAAAGCCTCTCGTCCGATAATGGAAACCTCGTCGCAAATAACTCTTGATAGATTGCTGCAATGGAAGAAGGCTTGGAATTCTATCTCTTCAACGGAATAAGGAATGGAAACTGAGACCAAACCTGTACATCCAACAAATGCCTGACCTCTGATTTTCTTGACGGGATAACTCCCTCCAGTGCTACGGGGAACATAATCAGGAATCGTGATATTGCCCGTAGGCATATATTCCTCATAACCATCCCATCCAACGGGTGCTGCGTTTGGGGCTGCTATTTCAGCAACGCCATTAATAATTGTGTAATAAAGACGTCCGTTGGGATTGTCGCCCCCAGAACTGATATATTGCCATGCTGCCCGTGATGTTGGTAAACAACTCACCAATAAAATGATGCCAATAAAGATAGTCTTCTTCATATGTTACTTGAATGAATCCTCTATGAATGAAATGATGTCTTTTGATACCTTTCTCGGACCTTGTATCCAACCTTTGATACCATGCAAATGCAACTCGTCTATGGTTATTCTTCCCGACTTTTCCTCTTTAACGAGGCGTAAACGGAAATACTTGTTGTTTTCCATACCAGCCTTGAACTCCGCTTTGTCTGTCCAGCAGGTCTCGTCTTTCAGCGAATTTCTGAACGTGATATTTGTCTCTACAACTTCCATTTTGTAACGAATTCGCATTTCGGGTTTGGTGCAGTAGATGTAAACCACATCACCCACTTCGAAGTTGGCCGATTGCTTCCAATCCACAACATTGTCATGTTTTGACAAGAACTTGGCAAGGTTGAACTTGCTGTTATTAGATGATATTATCCAATTGTTCATATTATGCTGTTTTGACATTCTCTAGCATTAGAACAAATCGGAATGTGTGCCGGTGCCTGTGAATAGAAGTGTCAACTCGGTATCGTTCTGCTCCCACACCAGCAGCCAGTCGCCCTTGAGGTGACATTCCCAACTGCCTGCATAGTTGCCCGATAATTTGTGTGGGCGGTACTCCTGCGGCAGCGAGCCGTCGGCCTCAAGCAGACGGATAGCCTTTTTGAGCAATTCCATATCGTACCCGCGCTTGCGGCATCGCTCGGTGTCGCGGCGGAAGGTTTTTGTCATCCGAATGGTATACATCGCTCAAATACCTAATGATTTAAACATGTCGGACGACGAGGCGAAAGCTTCCACGCGCCCGGCGCGGATGTCCTCCTGCGAGAGTTGGTAGCTGCCCTTGGTGGCGGGCTGCTCGGTGATGGTGAACACGTCGAGCGAGCGAATGAAGTCCACCACGCTCCGCGCCAGCTTGCTGCGCCCGTCGTAGGTTATCGTCATTGTTGCCATTGTATTGTGTTTTTAGATTTACTGCCATTATAACGCCCACTTTCCGTTTTTATTGTGCCCTATCCCTAAAAGCCTCATACAAGCATAATTATTCAGTTGTTGTTCGTCTGTTGTTCGCTTGTTGTTCGCTTTTAAAGCGAAGAACAAGCGAACAACAAGCGAAGAACAAGCGGACAACAGAGAGATCGGAATGCTCCCTGAGGGAGAGAAGAAGGGTCCTTGTGAAAAAAAATTTGCAAATTAAAAAAATTGTTCGTAATTTTGCACTTTCAAAACATTACTGAAAAACACATATATAATCGTTATGACACTAAAGGAAATTGTAGACAAACTCGGTGCCTCGGTGGGTCTTGGCTCCGACAAACTGGATAGGGAAGAGGAGTTCTGCTTCGCTTCCGACCTGATGAGCGACGTGCTGACGCTCAAGGACACTCCTGTGCTTATCACCGGCCTCTGCAACGTGCAGACCATCCGCACCTGCGATATGGCCAACCTCGAGGTGGTAATCTTCGTGCGCGGCAAGCGTCCCACGGAGGACATGGTGGAGCTGGCCGACGAGAACGACATGATTCTCATCTGCACCCCCTATTCGATGTTCAAGACCTGCGGCATTTTGTACGGCGCAGGCATGAAACCTTTATATTAAAAAGGTTATGGGTTATTGGTTATGGGTTATGGACGCTGACGCAGGTTTAATACTATGATGGAGAAGGATTTTTCGTTTGAGGATTTGGATGTTTACAAGGCGGCTCGTATCTTGGTGAGAGACGTCTATCGACTGCAACATCAATTTCCAAAGTATGAGATTTATGCTTTGGGAGACCAAATCAGACGCTCTGCTTCTTCTGTCACATCAAATATTGCCGAAGGAAGTGGCCGCAGCTCATTCAAGGAGAAATCGCATTTTATAGAAATAGCATACGGATCATTGATGGAGGCTTTCAGTCAGCTCCAGATTGCACAGGATCTTGGATATTTGCAGCAAGAAAACATTGATAAGATTAGGCCTCAATTTATCCACGTTGCGAAAATGCTTTCTGGTTTAAAGAATTATTTTGATAACAAACCCCATAACCCACGAGATTGCGCAAGCCGTCCATAACCCATAACCTATAACCCATAACCCTTAAAATCCAGAATTATGCATCAGGAATATACTGTTATAGAAGGCGATTTCGTCAACGCCGGCAAGGCTTCGAGCTCTGTCAAAAAGACGTTGAAGCAGCTGAATGTCAACCCCCAGGTGGTGAAGCGCGTGGTCGTGGCCCTCTATGAGGCCGAGGTCAACGCCATCGCCCACGCCTATGGCGGCAAGGTGGAGGTGGACATCGACAGCGACAAGATACGCATGGTGGTGGCCGACAAGGGCCCCGGCATCCCCGACATCGCCTTGGCCATGCAGGAGGGCTACTCCACGGCACGCCCCGAGGTTCGCGATATGGGCTTCGGCGCCGGCATGGGTTTGCCCAACATGCAGAAGAATGTCGACAAGATGAATGTCACTTCCGAGGTGGGTGTCGGCACCACCGTCGAGATGGAAGTTAATTTTGTATAATATGTTCTATCACGCTCTCCAGATTGATGAACCGCGCTGCATAGGATGCTCGCGTTGCATGAAGATTTGCCCCACCGAGGCCATCCGCATCCACGGCGGCAAGGCCGAGATTCAGGAGCACCGCTGCATCGACTGCGGCCGTTGCTACGAGGTGTGCCCCGCACAAGCCGTCGCTATCAAGGACGACGACTTCAGCATGTTCCGCAAGTATCCCCATTCCGTGGCTCTGCTGCCTTCTGTGTTCCTGGGTCAGTTCCCCGACGACATCAGCGTGTCGAAGGTCTACGCCGCCCTCTACGAACTGGGTTTCGCCCACATCATGGAGGTGGAGAGCGCCGCCATCATCTACAAGGAGGCCAAGGAGAAATACGCCCGCGAGCATCCCGACATACGGCCCCTTATCTCGTCGTTCTGCCCCGCCATCGTGCGCCTGATACAGATTAAGTATCCCTCACTGGCCGAGAACGTGATGCCCATCAAGGTGCCGCTCGACCTCAGCGCCATGTACGCCCTCGAGGAGTTGCAGCGCCGCGGTGTGCCGCGCGAGCAGATAGGACTCTTCTACATTACGCCCTGCGCCGCCAAGGTGTCGGCCGTCAAGGCCCCCGTGGGCGAGGAGAAGAGCATCATCGACGGCGTCATCAATATGAATATGCTCTACAACGGCGTCTACAAGCATATCAAGGACATGGGCAAGAACCACCAGTATCCGCCCGTCACGCGCCACCGCCTGAGCGCCGACGCTGTTCTCAGCACCCTCACCAACGGCGAGCGTCGCCTCTGCACCGCCAAGCGCAGCTACGCCATTGACGGCATACAGAATGTGATGGACTTCCTCGACAAGCTGGAAAACGACGATGTGGAGGGCGTGGAGTTCCTCGAGCTGAGGGCCTGCGACCAAGGGTGCGCCGGCGCGCTGCTGAGTGTCGACAACCGTTTCCTCTGCGGCGAAAGGATGTATGCCCGTGCCCGCCGAGCCGCCGAGCGTGAGCGCAACGGTGAGATGCCGCGCGACCGTGAGATGGACGAGTACAAGGACTTTCTGATAGAGAACTCCTTGGTCGACGAGGTTCAGCCCCGCTCGATGATGGTGCTCGACGAGAATATCTCGAAGGCGCTCGAGAAGATGGAACGCATAGAGAAACTCAAAACCCACCTGCCGCAGATCGATTGTGGCGTATGTGGCGCTCCCACCTGCGAGGCCTTCGCCACCGATGTGGTGTGCAGCGGTGCCTGCCTGCACCAGTGTGTCTTCTACCGCCTCCACCTCGAGCAGGAGGGTAAGATGACCCTCAACGAAGGGCGTTCCAACATGTACTCCGTCTGGGGCGACGACCGCATTAGCGGCGAGATTGAGGTATAAAAAAATGAGGGCTGCCATTCGGCAGCCCTCAAAATTCAGGAGTTGTAGTCTTATTGCTTTTTGAGGGTGGTCTCGCCGCCAATATTGAGATCTTCCTGATACTGGAGGCTCATGCTGCCCGTCAGGGTGTTGGCACTTTTGTTGTAGAGCATCTCGAAGCTGTCATCAAACAATGCACCGTCTCTTCTGACGTCAAGGATGACATAGTCGGTGTTCTGGCGCGGTCTTACGCCAGTGATAACGAAGTTGACAGCATAATCCTCATACAGGTTGGAGGTAACCAAGGCCGACATAGTACCGGCAGAGACGGTCTGAAGATTGCCAGTCCATTTAATGGTATAGGTCAACTGTTGGCTTTGATAATTGGTAGAACCATTATACGTGCCTTCCCATGTTCCTATCAGGTCGGCGGGGTTGACATCCGTCGTCGAGGATGGGCGATTCTCAATGGTGTCAGTCTCTTTGTCGCAGGAGACCATCATCGAGCCGCAGAAAAGGATGACGGCGAACATCGCAAAAACTTTTTTCATGGTAAAATCTTTTTTTGATGAATAAATATTAATCGGGATTGTCGAAAGGAACTTGCTCGTAGTTGCCGTCGCTCTGTATCTTGTACAGCCTGTCGATTTTCATCACCCTGCCGTTGCTGGGCTTGATGCCGCGCCAGCGGAACTCCTGGATGGAGGGCGAGATGTCGATACTCTTCCCGTTCTTGCCGGTGGCAATGGCTGTGATGGAGGGGATGAAGTCGCAGTCGTATTTCACATCTTCGGCAATGCCATCCTTCGGAGTGAGGGCTAGTTTGAAGCCAAAGTTCGAGGGGAACGAGGTTTGGCTGAGGCTGAACTCCCAGACGAGGTTGGAGGAGGTGAAGGGGAACGGCGTAACGGTGACGCACTGGTTGTTGGCGTCGTAGTACTGGAGGGAGGGGGTGTAGCCCTCGGTCATGGCCGTGATGGCTCGGTCGTCGACGGTGATTTTGTAGGTGAGGTCGAGGCGTGCCATCTCAAAGGTCTCTTCGCCGCCGCCACCGCCGCCGGAAGTGTTTTTGTCTTCGTCCTTCGAGCAGGCGACGCTGAACATGGTTGCTGCTGCGACAAACAGCAATGCAAATCTTTTAATGTTTTTCTTCATTTTGTTAGTTTTTGGTGAATGGTAATTTTGTTTTATATATGAAAATTAGATGATTATGGTCTTCCTGTAGTGTAGTCTCTCGTTATGGTTTACGCTGCAAAGATATGACTTTTTTTTAAATAATGCAACTTTTTTTTTGTTGCTAGGGGTGCACTTCGATGAATTCGCCGTGTTGGCGGAAGTGCTCGATGAGGGCGCGGTAGAACTTGTGGCGGCTGAGAGTCTGGACGTTGCCAACAATAATAAGTTTCATACGCGCACGCGTGATGGCGACGTTCATGCGGCGCAGGTCGCGCAGGAAGCCGATGTTGCCCTCGGCGTTGTCGCGCACCAGCGAGATGACAATCACGTCGCGCTCCTGACCTTGGAAGCCGTCGACGGTGCCCACGGTGATGTGACGCTTGAGCTTACGGAAATAGTGCTGCATCTTGAGCAGGCGACGGATGAGGCGTGCCTGTCCGCGGTAGGGGGTGATGATACCGAAGTCCACGCGCTCGCTCTCTATCTTCTGCGGCGAAATCATCTCGATGTAGTCGCGCAGGGCGTGGATGACGAGGCGTGCCTCGGAGGCGTTGCTGACGGAACCAGTGCGGGTTCTGGTCTCTCCCTCAGCCCTTCTCCCTGGGGAGAGGGGAGTAGATACTCCGGACATTTCACTCCCCTCTCCGTGCGGAGAGGGGTCGGGGGTGAGGCTGGTATCCAGCCAAGTCAGCGGTGTGTCCAATGGACTCACCAGACGGTGTGCCGCCTCGGGGGCCGCCTGAAGGCGGTTGTGGTAGAACCAGCGCGAGGAGAAGGACATAATCTCCTCGTTCATGCGGTACTGCGTGGTGAGGAGGCTGACACACTGGGGATGCAACCCCACCACTTTTTGCATCAGTGTGTCGGCAAGTCCACCCTTTATGGCCGCGACGCTCTTCACCGTCGGCGGCAGCTGCTGGTGGTCGCCGCCCATAATCACGCGGTCGGCCTTGAGGATGGCGGCCCAGCAGGCGGGCTCGAGGGCTTGGGCAGCCTCGTCAATGAAGAGGGTGGGAAAACGGCGCCGCTCCATGAGGCGGTAGGCGCTGCCGATGAGGGTGCAGCTCACTACGCGCGCCTCGTCGAAGAGGTCGGCGTTAATCTTGATTTCCAACTCCATCTGTCGGCTGCGCAGGCGGTGAGCACGCTCGCCTTTGGCTCCGGTGGACAACTCTTTGCGGATGTTCCACAGCTCGTGGTAGTCGGGGTGCGACGAGTAACGCCGTTCGTAGCTGCAATCAAGCATTTCGTCGCTCATGCGCAACGGATTGCCGATGCGGAGAACGTTGATGCTGCGGCGCATCAGCTGCTCGCTGATCCAGTCGACGGCGGCATTGCTCGGGGCGCAGACAAGCACCTGCGTCTCACGCTCGAGGGTCTCGATGATGGCCTCGACGAGGGTGGTGGTCTTGCCCGTCCCCGGAGGACCGTGGATGATGCTCACTTCCTGGCATTCGACCACTTTCTGTATGGCATCGTTCTGGCTGCGGTTGAGCCAGGGGAATGACAACTGCGGCAGCGAGCGGAAGGCGGGTTTGACGTTGCCCAGAAGCACATTGCGCAGTCGAACAAAGCGCTCGTCCTCCTTCCTTTCGGCTTCCGCCAGCGACTCCTGCATCACGCGGAACGAAGTGTTGTCGACCCCCAGTTGAACGCCCAGCAGGTGACGATCGGCGAGGCCTTTGATGCTCTGAAGGGCACTCTTAGAGGGCAGGCTTACGCTCATCACGCCATCGCCCACGGCCTCTACATAGCACTGGTGCGGCAACTCCTTGGCCCCGCTGTCGGCAAGGTAGAACACGGTGACGGGCTTGCCTGGCTCGAAGTCGAGTTCCACCTCCTCCTCTTCCACCTTGTAGCGCAGCTCCACGGTGAGCTGTCCCAGCGGGTTGTAGGCGGTGTTGCCTAGGTACACGGGGTAGCGGCAGGCGGGTTCGTGGATGCTGCCCGTCAGCGAGGCCCCTTTCGTCTCGAGGCTCCGCCGGTAGGCTTCCTGTTCCTCGCGGAGCTCCAGCGCCACCAGTTCCCGCAGGCGGGAGAAGTATGTGCTCGTGTTTACCATATCAGTAATAACCTTGAATGATAAAAAATATTGTGCCGAGGGTTCTTACGCATGAAATAATTTTACTATATGTGCATGTTGGTACTAAATAATCATTAGTGTCCACTAAAAATTTAACATTTACCTGCCAGCGATTCCTGTAGGGTTCCGCCTGTAATCCGATTGGTCAAATGTCCGAACATCATCACCAGCAACTGATTCCAGCAAGTGAAGTGTTTCACATAGCGGTCGCCACCGTATTTCTTAACAAGGTAATTGAAAAGGTTCCG
>JAEEGL012782532.1_pt1 | contig 42067 bp, 36 predicted proteins | sample 9134231 | NCBI WGS metagenome assembly JAEEGL01 (sample SAMN16246548, study PRJNA631951) | gut metagenome | biome: gut microbiome; feature: rumen; material: fiber-attached | host: Bos | place: Iran: Karaj | collected 2018-10
TCACCTGTAGCGGGCATTAGGGTGATCTGCGAACTGTTGGAGGCGAAGGTTGAAGATGCCTATATACACCGCAAGGTTGAAACTATCCGTCATAAGACTGAGGAGATGAATGTGCTGCTTTCCGACCTGTTGTCGACTGCCCTGGAAGATCTGGGAGAACTGAATGTCAGCTGCAGCGAAGTTACATCGGATATCTTAGGTAAGCTGGTAGAGGAACATGATACGAAGAAAAAGGTGCTTGCAGGGGAAGTACCTGGTTGTATCATCTGTATCGACCGAAACCGGCTGTCGCAGGTTATCGGGAATATCATCGGTAATTCATATAAATATGCGGATACAGAGATAGAGGTCACCTACGGATACAGGGATCATTATCTTGAGATGAAGATACATGATCATGGGGAAGGCGTTGATGAGGAAGAGCTTCCTCTGCTTACCAATAAATTCTACCGTGGTAAGAAAAGTGCTGCCGATAAAGAGGGAAGCGGCCTGGGCCTCTATATCTCGGCAGAGCTGATGAAGAAGATGAAGGGGCAGCTTATCCTGTCTTGCGAAGGCGGATTTACTGCGACATTGTTATTGCCATTGGCGTAAGGAAAGCAGTGTATGAAATTTCTATTGGCGGCGATCAACGCAAAGTATATACATTCAAACCCGGCGGTCTATTCGCTGTATGCTTATTCAAGGGATAAGCATGAGCAGTCCATGGAGATCGCAGAGTACACCATCAATCAGAGGACAGAAGATATCCTTGCGCAGCTTTATGAGCGGAAGCCTGACGCCATAGGCTTTTCCTGCTATATCTGGAACTGGAATGTAGTAAGGGAACTGCTGGATGATCTGCCTAAGGTTTTGCCGGAAACGGATATCTGGCTGGGCGGTCCCCAGGTCAGTTTTAATGCTCCGCAGATCCTGGATCAGTTTCCGTGTATAAAAGGAATCATGGTCGGCGAAGGGGAAGTGACTTTCCGCGAACTCCTGGATCGGTATGAGAAGCAGGATACGGAGGACTTTTCCGGTGTTGCCGGTTTATGTTTAAGATCAGGATTTACGGCAGAACGGGATATCACCGATCTGAGCGGATTACCGTTTTTATATAATGATACGGAGACTTTCAGCAACAGGATACTTTATTATGAGAGCAGCAGAGGCTGTCCGTACAGATGCAGCTATTGCCTTTCATCGATAGATAAAAAGGTGCGCCTGCGTGACATTGACCTGGTCAGGAAGGAACTTGATTTCTTTCTTTCCAACAAAGTCAGACAGGTTAAATTTGTCGACAGGACTTTTAACTGTGTTCATGAACATGCCATGGCCATATGGCAGTATCTGTACGAGCATGATAACGGAGTAACGAATTTCCATTTTGAGATATCGGCGGATATCATAAATGATGAAGAACTTGAATTGCTGGGGAAGCTGCGGCCCGGCCAGATACAGCTTGAGATAGGCGTACAATCCGTGAATGAAGAAACGCTTGCAGCCATCAACCGTAAAATGGATCTGAAAAGGCTGGAAGATGTTGTTTCCCGGATCAGAAAGAATCATAACATACATCAGCATCTGGATCTGATCGCCGGCCTTCCATATGAAGATTATGAGAGCTTTAAGAATTCCTTTGACCGGGTGTATGCCATGAAACCGGACCAGCTCCAGCTGGGATTTCTTAAAGTATTAAGCGGAGCGCCTATATCCCTGAAGATACAGGAGTATGGGATACTGTATACGAAGCAGCCGCCCTACGAGGTGCTCTGTACCAGATGGCTTTCCTATGATGACGTAATACGTCTTAAGAAAGTTGAAGAGATGGTGGAGCAGTATTATAACAGTGATCAGTTCGGACACGTTCTTTCCTTTATGGAACAGGCTTTTGATTCACCGTTTACCATGTTTGAGACGCTGGCGGCGTTCTATGAAGAAAAAGGATATTATACAAACAGCCCGTCCAGAGCGTACCGTTATGAAGTGCTGCTGGAATTTACTGATATATATGACAGCGGGATGAGAGAGATCTATACGGAACTTCTGACTTATGATCTGTATCTTCGTGAGAATATGAAGAGCCGTCCGCTTTTCTGCAGATCCCTTACCGAAGACGTATATAAGAGATTCAGACATGATTTCTACAGGGAAGAGGAGCAGACCAGGTGCTATCTTCCGGAGCTTTGCGATTATGACAGCAGACAGCTTTCGGGAATGACGCATTTAGAACCTTTTTCATATCCGGTATGGGATAAGGAAGAATTAATGCGCAGCAGAAATAACCTGCAGAAGCAGGAAGATAAATATATCCTTTTCGATTATTCAAAGAGAGATCCGCTTTCCAAAGAAGCGGCAGTATATCAGGTTAATGGTAAAACCTGATCATCTTTACGCAAAAAGTCAAGAGAATACCAATTTGCTATGTTATAAATATATCATCGGACCGATAAGTAACCTAATGATCAAACAGGAGCTTGATTATGGCAAACAGTGTTGAAGTGCTCATGGAAGTGCTTGAGTACATCGAAAATAATATTGCCGGCGACATTTCGGTAGATGATATAGCAAGAGACTGCTATATATCGGTATCAAGCCTTCAGAAGAAGTTTAAGTATGTTTTTAACATGACCGTAAAGGATTATATCTTAAGAAGGAGATTTACCTGCGCGGCACGTGACCTGGTCACGACGGATGAAAGCATACTGGATATCGCACTCAGGTACGGGTATTCCAATCATGAGAGTTTTACAAGAGGCTTTCAGCGGATATGGGGTGTATCACCCAGCGAATACCGTAAGACCAGACACTTTACCGGCCATACTCCCAAGCTGTCTGTGAAGAATTTTGACGCAGTGGAGGATAAAAGAATGGGTGGAATGAAATTTGATCTTACAGAGATATATGATGTAATGCGTGAAAGAAAAGACAATGCATATGTATGTGCGGATATCTGGCATTTAAAGCCTATCAATGATAACATAAGCATAAAAGCCGGAGATGCGGTTATACTTGAGACTATGAGAAGGCTGGAAGCAGCGTGTAACGAAGATGACGTATTTATGCGGGTGGGTGGAGATGAGTTTGTTATCTTTACTAACAGTAAGGATATGTCGCATGCAGAAGATATCGTGATGAAAGTCGGAAACAATCATGACAGTATCAACGTCGACGGACGGGATATTCCTGTTGAAATACATATAGGAGCTTTTATAGGCCTGCCGGATAAGCTTAGTGCGGATGCTGTTTTTGATGAGATCGCAGAAAAGATGAAGATCATACACAAGAAATGACCGGACAATGATTTTTCCGGACATATATGGTAAGATAATGGGGATAGACTGAATGGTTTATCCCCGTTTTATTTGAAGTCAGGAAAGGAATGCTGCAGATGAGTGTTAAAACGGCACTAAAGAACGAATTGACCGGATGGAAGAAATGGCAGGTGCTGTGGATGGTATTTGCCAATGTAATGATACTGGGAATATCCCTTTATCAGGGGGATACGCTTATCGGAATCCTGGCTTCACTTACAGGTGTGATCTGTGTGATCCTATGCGGTATGGGAAGAGTATCAAATTATTTCTTCGGGACCATCAATGTGATACTTTATGCATATATCGCATGGAAAGCAAAGTATTACGGTGATGTGATGCTGAATCTTCTGTATTATTTTCCTACGAATATCATAGGCTGGATATCCTGGAGTAAGAATATCAATTCCGAGACCAATACGGTCTACAAGAAAAGAATGAGTATAAAACAGGACATAGCACTTGTATTGATCAGTGCGCTGGGAGTTGTGGGATACGGATATATCCTCAAACTGCTGGGAGGGAATCTTCCCATAGTAGACAGTATGAGCACGGTGCTCTCCGTGATCGCACAGATACTGATGATAAAACGGTATATGGAGCAGTGGATAATATGGATAGTAGTAGATGCTGTATCGGTGATCATGTGGATCGTGGCTCTCCCTACGGAAGGCGGGAGTATAGCGGTACTGCTGATGTGGGGCGTTTTCCTGGCGAATGCGGTCATAATGTTTGTAAAATGGCTTAAGGAATCAAAGCAGCAGCCCGGTAAGGAGAAGGGGACGGAACAATGAGTTTGGGAAAGAAGTATAATGTGGGAATGTATGGCGGATCATTTAACCCGCTGCATCTGGGACATCTGGAATGCATGATAAAGGCAGCGGGGCTGTGCAGGGAATTATTTATAGTCATATCATACAGGGATAATGATACAGATATACCTCTGCGCATTAAGATCAGGTGGGTTTACCAGCTGACTAAGCATATCGGGAATGTAAGGATCATTACCCTTAAAGACCGGGTGGCCGACAAAGCTGATTATACGGAGGAATACTGGACAGAGGATTGCAATGAGGTGAAGGGAAAGATAGGCAAGCCCATTGATGTGGTTTTCTGCGGCAGCGATTATGATGAGAACAGTTTTTGGAATAAATGCTATGAAGGCTCTGAGTTTATCGTGTTTCCCAGAAATGAATATAATTCCACAGCCATAAGAGGTGATATTTACGGGCACTGGGAATGGATGCCTCAGATAGTAAGGTCCTATTTCACTAAAAAGGTTTTGCTGATAGGCGGAGAAAGTGCCGGGAAATCAACCCTTACCGTTAATCTGGCAAACTACTTTAATACCGTTTATCTGGAAGAAGTGGGCAGGGAACTGTCGGAGCGTTCGGGGACCGATGTTTATATGCTGCCGGAGGACTTTACCGGGATCCTGGTTGAGCATAAAGCAAAGGAGCTCAGGCTGTTAGAACAAAGCAATAAGGTATTCTTTGAGGATACAGACTGTCTGATAACGAAGTTTTTCCTGGATTTCCTTAAGGACGAGGAAGCTGATAAAAACGGACGGCTCGCTGAAGCGATAGCACAGCTTAATTCCTATGATCTGATACTGTTTCTGGAGCCTGATGTGGAATGGGTACAGGACGGAGACAGGAGCGAAGTGATGGCAGCTGACCGTGAAAAGTATTCACAGATGATAAAGGATATTTATGCGGAACACGGCTTTAAGATCAAAACCATAAGCGGTGATTACAACAGCCGCTTTGACCAGGCGGTTAAGTATGTAAAGGAGCTCATTGGCCAGCAACAGCAGGTTGCGTGATTTATATGTATCTCCGTATTAAACTTATATAAAAAAGGAGGTATCGATCATGGAAACTAAAGAAATCTTATACGAATTAAGGACTAAGAACGGGATGTCCCAGGATGATGTGGCCGAAAAGGTGTTTGTTACCAGGCAGGCAGTTTCGCGCTGGGAAAACGGGGATACCGTTCCCAATACAGAAACGCTGAAGCTCCTTTCCGAACTGTATAACGTTTCTATCAATACACTGCTGGGCTCACCTGAGAAGCTGATCTGCCAGTGCTGCGGTATGCCTCTTGAGGATTCGATCATCGGCAGGAATAAGGATGGCAGCCTTAATGAAGAGTACTGCAAATGGTGTTATGCGGACGGGACATTTACCTACAGCAATCTGGACGATCTGATAGAAGTATGCACAAAGCATATGGTAAGTGAGGATTTCACGGAAGACCAGGCACGTTCCTATCTGAAGGAATCTCTTCCCAAACTTAACTATTGGAAGAAATATGATGAACTCGGTGACGGCGGGGAATATGAGGCTTTCAAAGAGCAGCTGGCCGGAGAGATAAATGCTCTTGGTATCGAGGGTATGCCGAAGGTCAAAAAGCTTAATGCGCTGGTCGGCCGGTTTATTAATCTTGAATACCGCCTGCCTAATGGTCTTAATGCAAAGTTTCTTGATGACGGGACTACTTATCTTGGGAACCAGCTCGAATCGGAGATCGTCCCCGGACTCTTCTTTGGCGTTCTTGGCTGCATGGATTTCATTATGATATCAACTTACGGTGAGAACTGTTCCAACCCCGAACTGCTGCTATATAAAAAACGTTGAGCTCTACTTTCCGTAGGTTGTATGCTTTTAAATACTGGTCTATCATCTGTAGCGTAAGACAGATAACCGTATGTGAACAGACGGAAGGAGGAATAAGATGGATCAGTATATAACGGGTGCGGTGATAAAACAGTTGCGTGAACAGAGAAAGATGACACAGCTTGAGCTGGCCGGCGTACTGGGAGTGAGTGATAAGACCGTCTCAAAGTGGGAGACGGGCAAGGGCTATCCGGATATAACCCTGTTAGAGCCCATAGCAGATGCCTTTGGTATATCGGTTCCGGAACTGATATCAGGAAAAAAAGTCTTGAATGTAAATGTGGCTGCCAATATGCTGCGCTCAAAATTTTATGTGTGCCCTGTTTGCGGAAATGTGATACACTCTATGGGTGAAACCGTGGTACATTGCCATGGTGTTCAATTGCTCCCGGCGGAAGCCGAGGCCGCAGACAAAGATCATGCGGTCAGCATTGAACGGGTGGAGGATGAATATTACGTAAAGATAGAACATGAAATGAGCAAGACGCATTATATCACGTTCATTGCGGCGTTGTCTTCTGACCGTGCCCAGCTTTTGAAACTATATCCGGAAGGAAATGCGGAGGCAAGGTTTAAGATTAACGGCGTACGGAAGATATTATACTACTGCAACAGGGATGGACTTTTTGTTGCAGATGCGGTGAAAGCCGGCAGTTAGGAGAAAACAATGATAAAAGCTGTATTTATCGACTACACGGGAACCATGGTTATGGAAGACGAGCCATACACAAGAGAACTGCTCAAATACTTTATGATGCACAGTGATCTTAAGGATCCGCAAAAGGTTCTGAAGATAGTCTGGGGAAAAGTAAAAGAGATCGAGGCTGAATGTTTTGGAGATGCATTTGTTAAGATCGACGAGCGTACGGACCGGATACTTAAATACCTGACAGATAATTGCGGCCTTAAAGGGGATCTGGCATATATGCATGAAGTATGGAGTAAGATCTGGGTGCACGCTCCGCTTTTTGAAGACGTAAAGCCGTTTTTTGAAAGAACGTCTTTACCGGTTTATGTTCTGTCAAATGATGACCTGTGTTATCTGGATGAATCATTCAGTCTTAAGGGACTTAAGCCGGCGGGCGTTATATCTTCGGAAATGGCACGTGCATGTAAACCAAACAGGGCTATATTTGAGAAAGCATTGGAAATAGCCGGTGTTAAAGCGGAGGAGACGGTCCATATCGGAGATTCTGTTACTTCGGATGTTGAACCGGCAAAAGAACTGGGGATCACTCCTGTATATCTTTCGCGAAAGGCGGACACTGTCATTGACGGAGTAAGAGTGATCAGATCACTGGATGAATTACAGTTTTAGCCGGTCTGATCTGATGTGCTCTCCGGGAGAAATATAATATATGCATTTTGTGGATGCAAAAGGAATACTTACAGGCAGCGGTGGGGGCTGCGGTATGAACATATACCGGGGCTGTACCCACGGCTGTATTTATTGTGACAGCAGGAGCAAATGCTATCAGTTTACACATGCCTTTGAGGATATAGAGGTGAAACAGAATGCTCCCCGGCTTCTGGAAGCAGCCCTCAGGTCCAAAAGAAAAAAAGTCATGATCGGTACCGGGGCAATGTCGGATCCGTACATGCACTGCGAAGAAGAACTGAGACTGACGCGCAGGTGTCTTGAGATAATTTCACAATACGGCTTCGGAGCCGCCGTTCAGACCAAATCCGACAGGATACTGCAGGATATAGACCTGCTTGATGAGATCAATAAGAATGCCAAATGCGTTGTCCAGATGACGCTGACCACATATGATGATGAGCTCTGCAGCATCATAGAGCCCAATGTATGTAATACCCAAAGACGCATCGAAGTTCTTGAGGAAATGTCAAAACGCGGAATTCCGACGGTTGTGTGGCTTGCTCCCATACTCCCCTTCATAAACGATACGGAAGAAAACATAAGGGCAATACTTGGTGAATGTATACGTGTGGGGGTGAAGGGTATTATCTGTTTCGATATGGGGCTCACACTTCGCGACGGGGACAGGGAATATTATTATGCCGCGCTGGATAAGCATTTTCCGGGTATGAAGCTGCGATACATAAAAGAATACGGTAACGCCTATGAACTGCCCAGCCCACGAAGCAGGGAACTGATGAACATCTTCAGGCAGACGTGTAAAGAGCACGGGATACTTTATAAGCCGGAAGACTGCTTTAAGTATCTGCACGAGTTCCCGGAAAAATATGAGCAGCTTAACTTGTTTGATATGTAAATAAGGGTAGTGTTTTCTTATGTCAGTGATGATAACAGATCGGAGCCCGCAAAATGAGCACATCGGTAAAAGGCAAAAACGCTGTTCTTAATATGACTGAGGGGAAGCCTATGGGACTTCTCCTCAGGTTTGCGATACCTATGCTTATAGGTAATGTTTTTCAGCAGCTGTATAATCTGGCAGATTCGGTCATAGTAGGCAGACTTGTGAACGCCGACGCCCTGGCGGCTATCGGGGCGTCATCTTCGGTAACTTTCCTGTTTTTTGCATTATGCAACGGTATAGGATCCGGCGGCGGTATTATAACCTCACAGTTTTTCGGCAACAGTAACTCAAAGGCAGTCAAAAAATGCATTACCAATACCGGTTATATAATGCTGGTGTTCCCAACGCTGGTCGGTGTGGCAGCTTATTTTCTTTCAGGGCCCATACTTGAACTGCTGGAGACTCCGGAGGAGATAATGCCCGATGCGCTGGCATATATCCGGATAATGTGTATAGGCATCATATTTGTATCACTCTATAATTATATAGCTTCCATGCTAAGGGCGCTTGGTGATTCGAAGACGCCCCTGTATTTTCTGATCATATCCTGTATCATTAATATTGTGCTTGATCTCTATTTTGTATATAAACTTGGGATGGGTGTGACAGGAGCAGGTATCGCTACGGCTGTCTCTCAGCTTCTTTCAGGGGCAGCATGTATGCTATATGCTGTTAAGACAAATCCGTATTTTAAATTTTCTAAAGAGGACTTTGTGTTTGATAAGAGGATCACATGGCAGGTTATAAAACTGGGCGTGCCTCTTTCTCTGCAGTTCAGCCTGATAGCCATTTCCTGCATGGCGCTGCAGAGAGTTGTGAATTCTTTCGGGCCGGTTGCTGTAGCGGCCTTTACTGCCACCAGCAGGATCGAGCAGCTGATCCATCAGCCTTACCAGACACTGGGAACTTCGCTTTCAACTTATACCGGACAGAATTACGGTGCGGGAAAGAATCAGAGGATAGTGCAGGGTTACCGTAAGGCGCTGGTGTTTATGGCGTTCTTTTCGCTGGCCATGCTGCCTGTTATGCAGATATTCGGAAGGGGCATAGTCAGCATATTTGTTAAGGAAGAGGAAGCGGAGGTTATCGCCATGGGGGCAAAAGCCCTGCGCATAACCAGTCTGTTTTATGTGTTCCTGGGGATTATTTATGTGATAAGGGGAGTGCTTAACGGGCTTGGAGACGCACTGTTTGCGCTTATTAACGGTATTGTGGAAGTCATAGGACGTTTCTCTGTACCTGTTTTTATGACGGGTATCGCTGCGATAGGCGTATGGGGTATCTGGTGGGCTACAGGTATAGTCTGGTTTATCAGCGGAGCTGCAGCCTGGCTGAGATATATTTTTTATAAAAGAAAAGCCTTTGACAGAGGCCAGGGTGTTATAGTGTAATAATATAGAACCAAATTTAATAGTAGAGGAGGTAACAAAATGTCAAAAACCAGAACTTACTATGTCGATGCTTCAGCGCACAGCCAGGGGGATGGCAGCAAGGAGCGCCCGTTTAAACGCATAGGCGATGCTGCAAAGATCGCTGTGGCGGGAGATGAAGTGGTGGTGCTTCCCGGTATCTACAGAGAGTGGGTGTGCCCGGTTAACGCCGGCACAAAGGATGCCAGGATCACATACCGTTCAAAGGAGCCGCTGGGAGCCGTGATCACCGGCGCAGAGGAAGTTAAGAACTGGAAGAAGTATAAAGGGACTACATGGACAGTCAGTATCGATAACAGTATCTTCGGGGCATATAATCCCTATATAGAGAAAGTGGAGGGCGACTGGTATTTTTCTGACAAGGTACGTCATACCGGAGCTGTATTCCTTAATGATGCCATGATGTATGAGGCAGACAGTCTTGATGAATGTCTTAAGGCAAAGGCTGATCCTTATTCCTGGGACCAGGAAGCTTCAAAGTTTAAATTCTTTGTGGAGCAGGCCGGGGATAAGACGGTACTGTATGCGAATTTCCGCGGCGCGGATCCCAATAAAGAGAATGTTGAGATAACGGTACGCCGTAATTGCTTCATGCCGGATAAGAATTTCGTGAACTATATAACTGTCAGCGGTTTTAATATCAACAAGGCAGCTACTACCTGGGCGCCTCCCGCAGCTTATCAGGACGGCATGATAGGACCCCACTGGAGCAAGGGCTGGATCATAGAAGACTGCGAGATATACGGCAGCCGTTGCTGCGGTATTTCCCTTGGCAAGTATCTGGACCCGGAAAATGATATGTACTTCTTCAGAAAGTATGTTAAGAGTCCTACCCAGATGGAGAGAGATGCGGTATGCCGCGGACAGTACCATGGCTGGGTAAAGGAGCGTATAGGTTCACATATAGTACGCCGCTGCCATATCCATGACTGCGGACAGACCGGTATAGTAGGGCGAATGGGCGCGGTATTTTCCCTGATAGAAGATAACCATATCCATGATGTATGTACTTCCGCACAGCTGGCAGGAGCAGAGACTGCGGGCATCAAGCTTCATGCGGGCATAGATGTTACCATCAGGCGCAATCATATCCATAACTGTATCATGGGCATATGGCTTGACTGGGAAGCACAGGGAGCACGTATCACACAGAACCTGCTGCATGACAACCACCGCCCTGACGGCGTTTTGGCAAAACCCGGGATAATGTTCTCGACCGATGTGTTTATCGAGGTTGGACATGGACCTACGCTCGTAGACAACAACCTGCTGCTTTCCAAGGTGAGCGTAACTATACCCAGTGAAGGCATAGCCTGTGTGCACAATCTGTTCCTGGGAGCTTTCAGCCTTATCAATTCCGGCGTGGACAGCATAGTCAACGGACAGCGTGAACCCAGATACACGCCTTATCATATCCGTCACAGGACCGAGGTTGCGGGCTTCATGACCATACTCCACGGCGATGACAGGATATACAATAATATCTTCGTACAGCATTATCCCGTTGAGGATAAGAAGAAGACTCCCGCTGATGCGGATTATATGGAGGTGGGAACGAAGTGCTTCGATATCTTCCCTTCATTTGAAGAATGGAATGCGCCCTTTGCCATCGACGGCAAGCCTGACATGGGAGCTCTGGCACAGGCCCACTTTGGCCATCTTCCTGTATGGATCTCCGGAAATGCATATTTCAACGGGGCAAACATCAGCAGGCATGATAAGAACAAGCTGGCAGATAAGAAGAACAAGGTCAGCATAGAGCTTAAGAAGAGCAATAAGGGAAAGTACAGCATAAAGACCAATGTTTATTCGCTGCTTAAGGATTTCAGTACTTCCGTTATCTGTACGGAGACCCTTGGGAAAGCATTCGAGCCCGAGCAGCGCTTTGAGAATCCGGATGGCACCGACATAATCTTTGATACTGATTATCTTGGCAGCCATCGCGGTATCAGCACTATACCCGGGCCCTTTGCAGATGAAGATTCGGCTAAGAAAAGCCTTTGGGGATAAGGATCAGTCCTTATCCTCCAGGATATCGATGACGACTAAAACGTTGTCGATATCCATCTGCTTATAATCAAGAGATTTACCTGTAACTTTATTTTCGCGCTCAGAGAGTTCATCCAGTTCATCCCAGCTCACAAGGCAGGCATGCTGCTTGTTGGCGGTATCTTTGGAGATACGGATACGGTTGGATTCCTGGGCGCGTTCCTGTCTCTGGAATTCTTCGGCGCGTTTATCCCAGGTTTCCCTGCTCATGGGAGAATAGCCCATGGTATAGTGGAATGCGTTCCAGCGCAGGTGCTCGGTCTGCCCCAGATTCTGAAGTTTTCCTTCGGAAACAAGTTCCCTTTTATCCGCATGGAGACGGTGAAGCAGGGAGGAAAGGAAGTCTGTGCTGGCGCGGCAGCTCATGCGGCTGAAATAATCGCATCTGAGCCACTGCTCCTGCATGGAACCATTAGGGTCGTTATAGTAGTGGTTGATCTTCATTGCGTTGGAGTCCATGTCACCGTCATACAGGATATCTGCATCGTGCAGGCTGGAGGTTTCGTTAACATCATTCATCTTATGGCAGATGACAGTACCGGAGCAGCACTGGTATACAGGCAGATTATTGCCGTTCTTTATCAGCATCTCGAGTATATCATCCGCAATGCCGCGGCCCTTGATCAGATTACCGGTGGCAATGACTACGTATTTAAGATTTTTTGCATGTGACATCAGGAAAGAGCAGAGCTGGCGGCTTTCGCCGCTGTAGGGCTCAAAGCTGACATTGTAAGCCTTGAGCATGGCTTCGTAACGTGTACGGAAGAAACCGTCTATCTGATCGATGCGGGGATCGAATACAAAAGCCCGGAATTCGCTGCCTGCAAACTGGCCGTTGGCGATAAGCTTTTTAAGCACTTCCTGTCCCATGCGTCCGAAACCTACCAGCAGTACTTCCACGTCTTCGGTAGCACGGCAGTTTTCGTCAAAGTCTATTACATTACAGATAGGATATTTCTGCATCAGCAGACGGGCTGTGAGTTCCGAAGTGTCGAAGGTCTTTACATCACCGTAACCGTAGTGGTCTGCATCGGCCTGAAGGCCTGCACCGTGCCTTTCTTCGCGTCCCAGCAGGACCAGGGAAGTGCGGTCTGTGGGGATATTGGCTTTCTGAAGCAGATCGCGCAGATGAAGCACATAATTATGGTTTGCGTTTTCATCAGGAGAGAGGGCATAGACACGCAGATTGCCTTTTTTGGGTTTTACTGATAAGAGATTAAGGAATCCTTCGCCGGGCCCGATGGCAGTCTCGTCGGAGAAGAGTACTGCACCCATGGTGCGGATAGCCGTTTCCTGGCCGGAATCTGCTTCGCCTACGAATACTACGGAAACATGCTTGTCGGCTGCCAGGTGTCTGCCAAGTATTATTGAACTGTCGGTGATGCCGTAGATGAGCTCCACGTCACGGACGTTCAGAAGGATGAGCTGCAGTTTGCGGATAGCGCCTTTGCCCAGGGCAAGGATGGCTGCGCTGGCCATTGAATAATATGCCAGGAAATGAACCACCCAGAAAAGAACCATCCAGATATTGCTTTTGGCACCGGTTATTTCCAGGGCCTTGGTGAATATCGGTTCGTTATTCATGCCGACATACATACGTCCGACATCTATAAGGGTTTTCAGCATTCCCGAGACATGGGACAGGACTCCGTCATGACCGTGGCTGTATCCGAATCCGTACATGATGATACCGCCTCCGGCAGATATGAAGAAGGCGATACCCATTAGTTTTTCCCTTTGCTTCTGCTCCAGGGCCAGATAAAGTATCAGTGCCAGAAAGACTGCTGCAGATAAGACTATAACGGTTACATCGGTTAGCATTTTTTTCTCTCCTTGATGATTTTTAGCTTTGTGTGAGTTTTGCCCTGGCTTCGCTTAAGCTGATATCGTTGCTTCGGGCATATGCGGCTATATCTTCAAATTCAGCCTTGCTGCGGGATACACCGTAGCCTGAGGATTCTTTGAAACGGATGCCGTTCTTTTCTATGGTATTGCGGTCAAGCACATAACGGTCCATCCGGCATTCGCGGACGCCTATGGTGGTGGTGTGCTTAAAGATCAGCTTTACCATATTTTCTTTATGCGCATCATCTGTTATGACTGTAAGCAGTGTGCCGGGGCGGCCTTTTTTCATAAGTACCGCCGTGCAGTATACATCCCTTGCACCGGCGTTCATGAGTTCTTCGCATGCAAAAGCGGTATCTTCTGCAGTCATGTCGTCGATATTGCAGGAAAGCTCCGTGACCTGGTCCTCATTGCCGGCAGTTTCGCCCAGAAATGCGCGCACACAGTTGGCAACCGGGAAATCTTTGTTTCCGCAGCCGTAACCGATAGCGTCGGTGCTCATAACGGGCATGGGGGCAAAGCTGTCTGCGAAGTGCTTAAGCAATGCAGCCCCCGTGGGTGTGCAGAGCTCGCCTTTTATCTCCCCGCCGTAAGAAGGGATGCCCTGTAATATATAGGCGGTTGCAGGCGCAGGGACAGGCAGTACGCCATGGGCGCATTTTACCGTGCCGCTTCCCACATGGATGGGAGAGCAGATTATCTGTCCGGCGCCTATCTCTTTCATAAGCATGCAGACGGCCGTAACATCAGCAATGGCATCCATAGTACCTACTTCATGGAAATGTATCTCCGTCACAGGACGGTTATGTGCATGGGATTCGGCTTCGGCGATAAGGCCGTAGACGGCCATTATATCTTCCTTGACGTCATCATCTATATCAAGAAAATCGATTATAAAGCGGATCTGCTCCAGAGAGGAGTGATGGTGGTGACTGTGTCCGTGATCGTGGTCATGATGGTGTTCATGATCGTGGTCGTGGTCAGGATCATGATGGTGTTCATGGTCGTGATCGTGGTCATGCTCATGGTGATCATGTTCATGATCATGGTGATGTTCGTGCATACCTTCATGTTCTTCTTCGCCATCCACAAGAATACGGATATGCGTGCCGTGGATGCCGCATTTGACGGCGTCTTCACGCAGCATTTTAACTCTTGGTATGTTCAGTGCATTAAAACGTTTTACGAAGGAGTCGGGATCAGGCAGAAGTTCAAGCAGTGCGGCGGTAAGCATATCCCCGGCTGCCCCCATATTACATTCGAGATACAGGGTCTTCATTGATTTCCCTCCAAAATAGAAAAATAATAAAAAGTATAGCATAAAATACTCCATATGTCATCTGAAGCTGATACCACGGGCCCCTTCTTGTGACTTTCCTGAGCGAAGCGAAGGATCTTTCATTGACTTTTATGGTATAATAGCTGTCTGTACCGGGAGGAAGACTATGAGGATTTCACTGGCCCCGATGGAGGGCATCACCAATTTCATATTCAGACGTGTATATCTGAAGCATTTCGGAGGCGTAGATGTAAGCTATACTCCGTTTATCACGGCAAATCAGACACACAGTTATAAAAAGAAGGAAAAGCTGGAGATCGATCCCTATGATGATAAGCTGGTTCCCCAGATCCTTACCAATAATCCGGAAGCTTTTGTATGGGCGGCCAAAAGCATCGCAGATATGGGATATAAGGAGATCAACCTGAACCTTGGCTGTCCTTCGCCTACGGTAACTTCACATGGCAGGGGAGCAGGGATGCTTGCGGATCCTGACCGATTGAAAGCTTTTTTTGAGGAGGTCTTTAAAAACGAAGGGCTTCCGGAAATATCCGTAAAGACAAGGGTGGGCATAGAAGAACCTGCGGAAGCTGCATCGATAGCAAAGCTTTATTCGCAATATCCAATATCGCGTATCATCATCCATTCCAGACTGCTTAAGGATCTGTATAAAGGCAGTGTAAGGCTTGACTGTTTTAGGGAATTCTATGACCTTTTCCCGGCTGAAAAGCTGGTGTTTAACGGGGATATCAACACGGCTGATGATGCGGATGCCGTCATAAAACAGTTTCCGGGCATTACAGAGATAATGATAGGACGGGGACTGCTTAAGGATCCTTTCCTGCCGGAGAAGATAAAAGCGGAGAATGGGATCGCATGCGATCCCGGACGTATAGCTGCTTTCTTATCAGAGCTATGGGATGAGTATGCAGCATATCTGTCCGGAGAGAAAGACGTGCTGTTTAAGATGAAAGAAATATGGAGTTATCTTGCGGCAGGCTGTCCGCAGGGAGACAAAGTGCTTAAGGAAATACGAAAAGCCCAGACACCGGAAGCATACCGCAGGGCAATAAAAAAGATATACGCGTGACACCGGATCGGGTTGGCGGCTCTCCGACTGATGTCAAAAAATGATATATCGCCCTTCAAATAATTAGAGGTGGAATCAAAGGGAAAATGATACTATTGATCTAAAGCGGTCGTGGTTGACATTTTCTGTTTGCATGTATATATGATTTGGGTTATAATACGAAAATGAAAATGACTTCCGTGTATTGCTTGATGATAATAATACAATAGGAGGTTGAGATTATGGCTTGTTTTACGGCTACGGTAGCAGAGGCGGTAGTAGTAAAGGTTATTGAAAAGGTAGAAGCAGATAAGGAAAGCAAGGCTGCAGCAGGGAATAAGCATGTTGAAGAGAGCGTACGCATTCCCATGAGCAGAAAGCTTAAATGGCTTACTTCATTGCTGATAGGCGGTTCCTTCCTTCTGGCCTTTGAGCATGTATGGCATGGTGAAGTGGTTCCCTGGTTCCCCTTCCTTACTGCTATGAACAATCCCGAAGATGCAGCGGAAATGTTCCATGAGATAGCGACGGTGGGCGTTTGTATGGCTGTTCTGGTAACGCTGGTATGGGTTGGCATGTGCATAGCGGCTGATGCGATAGTTAAAAGAGCATCGGGTTCAAAGGAGGCAGAAGCATGACTTTACTCATTAGTATTTTTGCAGCGGTTATCACAACGGTTTTGTGGTACACACGTAAGAATGATAATCTGGGAATTGGTTTCCTTTGTTTTATGTTTTGGGGAGCTTCGCTGATGTGGCTTGTGGATGCCATATTTGAGTATGTAGAGCTTAAAGATGCGTATTTCGCTCCGGCGCTGGAGGATATGATAAATGACGCATTCCTTGGGCTTAGTGTAGTGGCGCTGGCTCTGGTGGTATGGGTAGTAAGGCTTCTTATCACTGATCCCAGGGGAGTGGTAAGACGCAGTCTTAGCAGCAAGGCAGTAAGTAAATAAGAAGAATAAGAGGTAGAAAAAGATGGAGTTAACACTGTTTTTAAATGCATTTCTTTCATACGGACTGGTATTCGTTGTTTTTGCGGCAGCCATAGTGATCGCTTTTCTTATAGGTTTTGGCTTGAGAAAAAACAAAAATAAGAAAGAGGCGGCTGAAAAACAGGTATAACACCATATTCTTTATTGACACAAAAGATATATTTGCATATAATGATAAGGCACAACATCTTGTGCCTTATTTAATTTTTATAACTATATGAAGTGGAATCACAAGGGGAGGAAGACCGATGGCGGAAGTGGATTACGGCGCTGAATACAAACCTGCAAAGAATGTCAAGGTTATCAAAAAGGACAATACCCGTGAGGAGTTTAATGTCCAGAAGGTAATAAACGCCGTGGGGAAATCGGCATACCGTGCACTGACGGATTTTACGGAAGATGAAAAACGCCGTATATGTCAGTTTGTGGTGAATAAAGTGGATGCCATGGGTGTTGACGAGATCCCTATCCCCATTATGCATAATATAGTGGAGAGTGCGCTCGAAGAGGTTAAGCCCATAGTTGCCAAAAGCTACAGGGATTACCGTAACTATAAGCAGGATTTTGTGCGCATGCTGGATGACGTATATAAAAAGAGCCAGTCCATCATGTATATAGGAGATAAGGAGAATGCCAATACGGATTCCGCACTGGTATCCACCAAGCGTTCGCTTATCTTTAACCAGCTCAATAAGGAGCTGTACCAGAAGTTCTTCCTGACAACGGAAGAGCTGCAGGCCTGCCGTGACGGTTATATCTATGTGCATGATATGAGTGCGCGCCGTGATACCATGAACTGCTGCCTGTTTGATGTTAAGAGTGTATTGAGCGGCGGTTTCGAGATGGGTAATATCTGGTACAACGAGCCCAAGACTCTGGATGTGGCATTTGATGTTATCGGAGATATAGTGCTGAGTGCCGCTTCACAGCAGTACGGCGGTTTTACGGTACCGGAGGTTGATAAGATCCTTGAGCCCTATGCGGAGAAATCTTTTGATAAGTATATAAAGAAGTACGAACAGCTGGGCGTTGACCGTACCAGTGCCGAAGCGGAAGCAATGCAGGATGTGATCAGGGATTTTGAACAGGGCTTCCAGGGCTGGGAATATAAGTTTAATACTGTGGCTTCAAGCCGCGGCGACTATCCTTTTATCACCGTGACTGCCGGTATAGGTAAAGGGCGTTTTGCACGCCAGGCTACCATCAGTATGCTTAATGTGCGCAGGAGGGGACAGGGTAAAGATGGCCATAAAAAGCCCGTACTTTTCCCGAAGATCGTTTTCCTTTATGACGAAAACCTTCACGGACCCGGCGGTGAGATGGAGGATGTGTTCGAAGCGGGAGTGGAATGCTCCGCAAAGACCATGTATCCCGACTGGCTGTCACTTACCGGAAAGGGCTATATCGCCAGCATGTACAAGCAATACGGAAAAGTCATTTCACCCATGGGCTGCAGGGCTTTCCTTTCGCCCTGGTATGTAAGGGGCGGAATGCATCCTGCGGACGATAAGGATGAGCCTATATTCGTAGGGCGCTTTAACATAGGCGCTGTTTCGCTTCATCTACCCATGATACTGGCTAAATCACGTCAGGAGAGCAAGGATTTTTATGAGGTGCTGGATTATTACCTGAACCTGATCAGACAGCTGCATATCCGTACCTATGCATATCTTGGAGAGATGCGTGCTTCCACAAATCCCCTGGCATATTGCGAAGGCGGTTTCCTTGATGGACATCTGGGGCTGCATGATAAGATCAAACCGCTGCTTAAATATGCTACCGCATCTTTTGGTATTACTGCTCTTAATGAGCTTCAGATGCTTTATAACGGCAAATCCCTTGTGGAGGACGGACAGTTCGCCCTTGACGTAATGGAGCATATCAATAAACGTATCACTGAATTCAAAGAGGCGGACGGCAATCTTTATGCCATCTACGGAACTCCCGCAGAGAGCCTTTGCGGTCTGCAGGTAAAGCAGTTCAGAAAGAAGTACGGCATTATAGAGGGCGTAAGCGACAGGGAGTATGTAAGCAACTCTTTCCACTGCCATGTGACTGAGGCCATCACTCCCATCCAGAAGCAGGATCTTGAGGACCGTTTCTGGGAGCTTTTAAATGGTGGAAAGATACAGTATGTTAAATATCCTGTATCCTATAATACCGGTGCTGTACGTACGCTGGTGCGCAGGGCTATGGAGATGGGCTTCTATGAGGGTGTAAACTTAAGCCTTGCATATTGCGATGACTGCGGTCACGAGGAGCTGGAGATGGATGTCTGCCCTGTATGCGGCAGCCGCAACCTGACCAAGATCGACCGCATGAACGGATACTTATCCTATTCGCGTGTACACGGCGATTCCCGCCTGAATGATGCGAAGATGGCCGAGATCGCGGAAAGGAAGTCGATGTGAGCGAAATGCGAAGCATTTTGACGGTTGATCGTCGATTATCGCGAAATATTCCAGAAAGAGAAAGAGTAGAGAGATGAGATACCACAATATTACCCACGACGATATGCTCAACGGCGACGGACTCCGGGTGGTCCTCTGGGTAGCGGGCTGCGACCATTGCTGTCCCGGCTGCCATAATCCCATCACCTGGGATCCTGAAGGCGGACTTCCCTTTGATGAAGCGGCAAAGCAGGAGATATTTACGCAGCTCGAAAAAAGTTATATCAGCGGTCTTACTTTCAGCGGCGGAGATCCGCTGTTTCCGGCTAACAGACTGGATGTAAGGGCGTTTGCCGAAGAAGTAAAGAAACGCTATCCCGATAAAAATATCTGGCTTTATACCGGTTATGACTGGGAAGACGTGCAGCATTATCCCGTTATGCAATATGTTGATGTGGTTGTTGACGGAGAGTTTAAGCAGGATAAGAAGGATGTCAATCTGCAGTGGAAGGGCAGCAGTAACCAGCGCGTGATCGATGTTAAGGCAAGCCTGGCACAGACGGATCCTTCCAAGCCTGTGTTATATTGCCCGGATTATAAGGAGTGAACATGCCAAAGATCAGGATCAAGTATTTCAGTGATAAGATAGAGAAACTGCGTTATATAGAAGGCAAGTCAGACTGGATAGACCTGCGCAGCGCCGAAGATATCACGCTTAAAAAGGGTGAATTCAAGCTTATCCCGCTGGGAGTGGGAATGCAGCTGCCCGAAGGTTATGAGGCTCATGTGGTGCCCCGCAGTTCAACTTTTAAAAACTTCGGCATAATTCAGACCAATCATTGCGGGGTGATCGATGAGAGCTACTGCGGCGATAACGATCAGTGGTTTATGCCTGTGCTGGCTGTAAGGGATACTGAGATACACGTTAATGACCGTGTATGCCAGTTCCGCATCATGGAGCATCAGCCCGTGGTTGAATTCGAAGAGTGCGATCATCTTGAAGGTGCAGACAGGGGCGGTTTCGGATCCACCGGAAAGGCATAAGCATCAGAGCCTGATATGAAGGGCACTAAAGGGAAAAAAATCCTTTTAATGCTCTTTTTTTTGTGGTAATATATTGTTATATATGCGCTAAAAAATCGCTAAACGAAGGGCAGCTATGGCTGGAAGATTTACATGGCTGGACAGGATAGAGGGGGAATCTGTCCGCGCATACGATAAGAGAATAAACGATCTGGCGGCATTCCATAGTGGTTATGCCTTTTTGTCGTATGAGAACTATTGCCCTGAGTTCTGTGCTTTTGCGGTATATACGGTCTGGAATCATGAGTTCAATCATAAGCTGGCCAATCCCCTTCCCGACGGCGGTTTTATGATGCATTGTGATACAAAGCGCGCAGAAGAAATGTGTGCCATGGGGCACGGTTTTCCCATATTTGTAAAGCTTATATCAAAGCTGGGACGCCTGTATGTGGAGAGTTTTGCGCTTGCTGATAAGGAAGTGGTATATGATCTTTACTTTAACGGCTGTGAAGTAAAGCCTCCCGAAGGGCATGTATTCTATGGAAATGAGACACCGGGGCTTATGCCGGTGACGTCGAAGGAGGCGGTGCCTTATGCGGCGGCCGGTAGCTTCAGGACTGTTATGGGGTCCTACCGGAAGGCCGGTTTTCATAAGGGCAGCTTTTTAAAAGGCAGTTATCGTAAGGGGGCTTTTGGGACAGGAAGCTACCGCGGCGGAAGTTTTGTGGCCGGAAGTTATTTTGGCGGGAAGTATGGTCTGGGCAGCTATCTGAGGGGCTCTTATATCAGGGGGAGCTTCAGGGGAGGGCTTTCGGGCAGTTATCTTTCCTGGTTCTTCGGAGGTGGCAGTTCCTACAGGCTTCTGTTTGGTGCGGGCAGTTTTTCAAATGCATTCCTGTCTGCAGGAAGTTTCTACAGTGCTTTTGGGGGCGGGAGTTATAAAGGCTTTTCCTTTACACAGGGAAGTTACTTCAGCGGCAGCTTCACAGGGGGGAGTTTTTTACGGAGCAGTTACATCGGAAGCTCCTTCCACGGCAGGTATTTTCTTACGGGCAGCTTTTATAACGGCAGCTATAACCGCGGCAGTTTTATCTACGGAGGCTTTGCGGATGTTTTGGTGAGCTCACAGCACAGTGACGGAGCTAAAGCCTCAGAGAACGCCGGAAATGTGCATGAGGAGTTTGTGATGAGGCGGCTCATAGAAGAACTGGGCTACGGACTGGATCTTATCTGATATGAACGGATTCTATTCTTTATGGACAAAACCATCCGGAGGCGGAGCCGGCAGGGAGTTTGCAATGCAGGACCATGAACTGGCTTGCCTGCTTCTGTCAGTTGCCGCTTACGAGGAATATAACGGCAGGACCAGACTCTACGCCGATAAAAAGGCCGGCGCTTTTTTTATGGAAAGAGGGCTGGAGGATATCTTCTCCCGGGGGATGGAGGAATTTGATGTTCCGGAGGATATAGACCCCAATGTGTTCTGGGCGGCAGGCAAGCTATGCGCCCTTAAGCTGGAGGATATGCCGGCAGTCATGATAGATACGGACCTGATAATCTGGAGAAGCCTTGGCCGGCATCTGCGGGATAAGTCCGTTGCCGTTATACACAGGGAGGAGCTTAATCCTGCTATATATCCCGATCCCGGCAGTTTTGCCACCAAAGCGGGGTATTCCTATCCGAGAGGCTGGGACTTTAAGATAAGACCGGCTAATACGGCCATGCTCTATATAAGAGATAAGGATTTCAGGGATCATTATGTGGAAGAATCCCTGCGCTTCATGCATAATATGGGACCGACGGATGATAAGCTTTGTCCCATGGTATTTGCGGAGCAGAGGATACTTCCGATGTGTGCGGCAGAGCGTGGGCTGAGCGTATATTCCTTTGTGCCTTCCATGGAAGGCTTAAGGGGGCAGGATATGTTTACGCATATCTGGGGACATAAGAATGTCTTTAAATTCAATATGGATGAAAGACGCAGCTTTGTAAAAAGATGCATGCTGCGTATGAAGAGGGAGTTTCCCGATATGTATAAAAAAGCGGCAGCGGTTCCGGAACTTGAGGAATATGCCGCATGTGAGGGGTAAAAGTTTTGCTGAAGGTACAAAATCTGTGTAAAGCCTATGGAGGCAGGGAGATAGTCAAGGACATCTCCTTCGAGACGCAAAAAGGAAAGATTTACGGCTTTCTGGGGCCTAACGGTGTGGGCAAGTCCACCACCATGAACATGATAAGCGGTTATCTGGCGCCCGGAAGCGGGGAGATACTCATCAACGATATCTCCATGATCAAAGATCCGGTAAAAGCCAAGAGACATATAGGCTATCTCCCGGAAGTGCCCCCGCTGTATCCGGATATGACGGTGTCGGAGTATCTGGGGTTTGCTGCAGAGCTTAAGGGCTTAAGCGGTAAGGAAAAGCGCAGGGAAGTGGAGCGTGTGGAAGAACTCCTGGCTCTGGGCTATGTCAAACAGCATCTGATCAAGCAGATCTCCAAAGGCTATAAGCAGAGAGTTGGGCTGGCCCAGGCTATAACCGGTAATCCCGAGCTCATCATACTCGATGAGCCTTCTTCGGGTCTGGATCCCAGGCAGATAGTAGAAATGCGTGAGCTGATACGGCGTCTGAAGGAAGATCATACCGTGATCTTTTCTACGCATATCTTAAGCGAGGTCAGCAGCCTCTGCGATCATGTTATGATCCTTTCCGGCGGCAGGCTAGTTGCGGATGATACTCCGGAGCATCTGGTAAAGGAATACAACGAGCAGCAGCGCCTTAATCTGGTGCTCAAGGGAAATGCCACGGCTGCAGAGCGGGCTATGGATAAGATCAAAGATATAGAGAGCCATAAGGTATGCAAGGAGGATGCGGAATCCTGCACTATAGAAGTTACGGCCAAAAAGGGAAAAGATATCAGGGAAGTGCTTTCGAAAGCCTGCATTAAGGCGGGCTATACCATACTTGAGATGACGGGACGTCAGGTTACCCTTGAGGAAGTTTATCTTGAACTGACCTTCATACGGCCCATGAAAGAGGAGGCAGAAGATGTGGGCAGTATTTAAAAAAGAATGGCTGGGCAACTTCCGCAACTTAAGCGGCTGGCTCTTTTTATCGGTAACCCTGTTCTTTATGGGCTGGTATTTCAGGTATTACGGACTTACAAACGGAATGCCGTATCTTTCCTATATCCTGGATGCGGTGCTGTTTATTTTCATCTTTACCATGCCGCTTATCACCATGCGCAGCTTTGCGGAGGAGAAGCGCCACAGGACGGACCAGCTGCTTTTTACTTCGCCGGTAAGGCTCTGGCAGATAGTGGTGGGCAAATATCTTGCTGCGGTATCGGTATTTCTTCCCGTCTTTCCCGTTATGCTGGCATATCCCCTTATCATGAGGATCTATGGAGATGTTCCTTTTAACGAGAATGTTCTGGCGGTAGTCGGATTCTTCTTCTTTGGTCTGGCGGCATTGGGACTGGGTGTGCTGATATCGTCACTGACGGAGAATCAGATGATAGCGGCTGTGCTTTCCTTCTTCGTGTTGCTTTTAAGCGCGATGGTAAAGGCAATAAGCGGGATGATAAGCCGCGGCGGCAACATGATAACCGCACTGCTTTCAATACTGGATCTTACGGGGCCTTTTGATAACAGCTTATACGGTGTGCTCTACTGGCCTGATTATGTATATTACATATCCGTTGTGGTACTTTCGCTTTTTTATACGGAGCAGATACTTGCTGCAAGACGTTTTTCGGTAAAGACCCACGGAATACCCTGGGCGCTGGTGAACACGCTGAAGATAGTGCTGGTTACTGCAGCGGTATTGGCAGTCAACATAGGAATAAGAGCCCTGCCTTATGAAACAAAGAGCGTGGATCTTACCTATAACGGTATCCGTTCCATAACCGAAGAGAGTAAGCTGGCGCTGGCGAATCTGGACCGTGCCGTGCAGATATACGTGCTGGTCAATGATGAGGACAAGGACGAAACCCTGGAGGCTACGCTTGACCGTATCGTGGAGAGCAGCGGCTTTGTCAAGGTGGACTATGTGGATCCTAAAGAGAATCCTTATTTCTACCTGGATTACACGGACGTGGAGCCCCTTTCTAACAGCATGATCGTGGTAAGCGGAAAGAAGAGCAGGGTGGTGAATTACTATGACTGCTATCAGGTGAGCTATGATTATGCCTATGATGTGAGTGAAGGCGGGTATGTAACCACGGATTACCATGTTTCGGGTTATGACGGTGAAGGCAGGATCATGAGCGCCATCCGTTATGTTATCAATGATCATGTGCCCAAGATCTACTGCATCAACGGACATGATGAATTTGAGCCGGACGAGGAGCTGATAACCAGGATCGCAAATGCGGGGTATGACATGGAGTCCATAAATCTGCTGCTGCATGAGGATATTCCCGATGACGGCGATATCATATTCATACTGGCGCCTGTCAAAGATATGAACGTTGACGATCTTGCAAAGATCAGACGCTTTATGGAAAAAGGAAAGGCTGCATTATTCATTACGGGGTATACGGAGGGCGCGGAGCTTACCAATTTCTACAGCCTGTTAAGCGACTTCGGTATGGAAGTGCTGCCCGGTGTGGTCAGCGAGGCTGATCCTGCTTATTATAACGGCACGCCGGAATTTCTGCTGCCTGAGATAATCGAAGGCGAGCTTACCAGGGCGGTATATACAACCAGCCGTACACGCTTTATCTATATGCCTTTCTCAAGGGGCATACGTCTTAAGGAAACGGCAGATGTGAGCGGATCTACGTTCCTGCGCACTACAGAGGGCGCTTTTGTCAAGGTGGGCCGTGATATGGAGAAGGGCCCCTTCTCTCTGGGAATTTATACTGAGAGATATGGTGACAACGGCGTCAGCAGGGTGGTAACATATACGACAGATTATTTCCTGTATAAGGATATAAATATGGCTGTTAACGGAAGTAACTACGAGCTCTTTATGAGGAGCCTGCTCAAGCTTTCTGAGACTGAGGCGGAAGCGGATGTGCCCGTTAAGCCTTACAGCTATGATCCCATACTGGTAGACCCCACGGCAAGAGGCGTTATCTCTCTGATACTTACCGGTATACTTCCCGGAGCAGTGCTGCTTGTGGGCCTTGGGATCTGGTATTACCGCAGAAGAAACTAAAAAGGAGTGTCATCCCGAGGGATTTTGTCCTGAAGGATCTTACGCAGGAAAGTGTCATCCTGAGGGCTTCAGCCCGAAGGATCTTTATACAAAGGAGGAGAAAACAATCATGAAGATCAGAACACGTTATGCACCCAGCCCTACGGGGAAAATGCATGTAGGTAACTTAAGGACCGCGCTTTACGAGTTCCTTATAGCAAAGCATGAGGGCGGCGACTTTATGCTGCGCATAGAGGATACCGACCAGGAACGCTTTGTGGAAGGTGCTATCGATATCATCAACCGCACACTGGAAAAGACAGGGCTTACCCATGATGAAGGCCCCGATAAGGACGGAGGCTATGGCCCTTATGTTCAGAGTGAGCGTGTAAAGACCGGCATATATATGAAGTATGCAAAGGAGCTTATCGATAAGGGCGAGGCTTATTACTGCTTCTGCGATAAGGAGAGACTGGCTACGCTTAAGACCGAAGTGGTCGAGGGCAAGGAGATCAGCATCTATGACAAGCACTGCCTGGGTCTTTCTAAGGAAGAGGTGGAAGCAAACCTGGCTGCCGGCAAGCCTTTTGTTGTACGCCAGAATATTCCCAATGAAGGTACTACGACCTTTAAGGATGAGCTTTACGGCGATATCACCGTTGAGAACGCCGAGCTGGACGATATGATACTGATCAAATCTGACGGCTATCCCACATACAATTTTGCAAACGTAGTTGACGACCATACCATGAACATAACCCATGTGGTAAGAGGAAATGAGTATATCTCATCTTCTCCCAAATACCAGAGACTGTATGATGCCTTTGGCTGGGAGAGTCCGGTTTATATCCATCTGCCCCTTATTACAGATGAGAATCATAAGAAGCTTTCAAAGAGAAGCGGGCATTCCTCTTTTGAGGACCTTCTGGAGCAGGGCTTTGTGACCGAAGCCATCGTTAACTTTATAGCGCTCCTGGGCTGGAGTCCTGAGGATAACAGGGAGATTTTCTCACTGGATGAGCTGATAAAAGAGTTTGATTACCACAGGATCAGCAAATCCCCTGCAGTGTTTGATATAGTCAAACTCCGCTGGATGAACGGCGAGTACTTAAAGGCTATGGATTTCGATACCTTCTATGAGATGGCGGAGCCGTACCTTAAGCAGACCATTAAGAAGGACCTGGATCTTAAGAAGATCGCCAATATGGTCAAGACACGTATCGAGGTATTCCCCGATATAGCGGAGCATGTGGATTTCTTTGAGGAGCTGCCCGAATACGATATAGCTATGTATACCCATAAGAAGATGAAGACAGATGCTGCGTCTTCGCTGCAGGTTCTTAAGGATTTGCTGCCTGTACTTGAGGCACAGGATGATTATTCAAATGACGCTCTTTACCAGACCCTGCTAAAGTATGTAGAGGAGAAGGGCGTAAAGAACGGCTACGTGATGTGGCCCATCCGTACTGCGGTATCCGGTAAGCAGATGACCCCTGCAGGCGCTACCGAGATCATGGAAGTACTGGGTAAGGAAGAGAGTATAAAGAGGATCAGGAAGGGTATCGAACTGCTTGACAGTGCAGCTTCCGTATAGTAATATCTCTATACTCTGAGAAGGCATACAAGCAAGCGGAAGAGAAGGCCGCGTTAAAGAGGTATGCCAATGAATAATGATATATTTTCAGGTCTGAGTCCCGAACAGGAACAGGCAGTTCGTCATACGGATGGCCCTATGATGGTACTTGCCGGTCCCGGTTCGGGCAAGACTTTTGTGATCACCCGCCGTATAGCATATATGGTCAGCAAAGGGGGGATAGATCCCGGCCATATACTGGTGATCACCTTTACCAAAGCTGCCGCCCTGGAGATGGAGGAGCGTTTCCACAAGCTCTGCGGGGACAGTGGCAGCGATGTGAACTTCGGCACCTTTCATGCCGTATTCCTTGGGATCTTAAAGGAATTCTATCACTATAACAGATCTAACATACTGGATGAGGCTTCAAAGCGTCATTACCTTAAAGAGGTACTGGGCGGATATCCGGACATTGAGGATGATGAGACCACAATAGAGGATCTCCTGGGGGCTTTTTCACGCCTTAAGAATGACGGTCTGCCGCCGGAGGAGTACGATGAGTCAAAGGGGATCTTTAAAAAGGAGGTATTCATTAAGATCTATAATGAATACCACGGTATCCTTAAGGCAGAACATAAGCTGGACTTTGATGATATGGTGCTGGATACGTACAGGCTTTTTGAGGAGAGGCCGGAAATACTGATGAACTGGCAGAACCGGTACCGCTATATCCTGGTGGACGAATTCCAGGACATCAACCCCATGCAGTATAAGGTGGTGCGCATGCTGGCCGAACCCCGCAGAAATCTGTTTATAGTAGGGGATGACGACCAGTCCATATACGGTTTCAGGAGTGCTGATCCGGGAATAATGCTGGGCTTTCCGTCAGATTATCCGGATGCGGAGAGAGTAACGCTGAAAGAGAATTTCCGCAGTACACCGCCTATAGTCGGGGCGGCACTTAAGCTGGTAGGTAATAACAGGTCACGCTTTTTAAAGAAGCTTAGGGCAAAGCGGGACGGGAACAGATCGGTGTTTGTTAACGGCTTTGATGAACGTGCCCAGGAGGCCGGGGCGGTCATTGCGCTGATAGGACAGGCTCATGAGCATATGGATTTCAAAGATATGGCACTGTTGTTTCGGACCAACAGCGGGGCCGGCTACTATTCCAGGGCGCTCTCCGGAGCGGGTATCCCCTTTTATGTTAAGGAAAAGATAGACAGCATTTTTGCGGGGGATATCGCACAGGATATGCTGGCAATACTGGCTTTTGCACATGGGGACAGGAGCCGGAAGAATTTCCTGCGTTTCATGAACAAGCCGCTGCGTTATATACGCAGGGCGCTATTGACAGAAGAGATGGTGGACCTTGAGAAGCTTTTTAATGATAAGAGCATCAAGCCGGCAATAGCCAATCAGATCAGAAAACTCAAATACCAGCTGGAAGGGCTGGAGGGAATGCCGGTATACGCAGCGCTTATGTATATAAGAAAAGGCATGGGATATGAGCAGTGGGCAAGGCTGAATGCCGCCTCAAAGGGCAGGGATACCGAAGAACTGGAAGAAGAATTCGGCTTTATCTGTGATTCGGCCAAAGAACATGATGCCTATAAGGACTGGCTGGAGAGCATTGCGGTTTATGAAAAAGAACTGAAGGAGAACAGCAGGGATAAAGACCGTGATGCGGTACAGCTTATGACCATGCACGGTTCAAAAGGCCTGGAATACAAGCTGGTCATACTGCCTGATGTTAACGAGGGTGTAGTGCCGCAGAAAAAAGCAAGGGAAGATAAGGAAATAGAAGAGGAAAGGCGTATCTTTTATGTTGCAATGACCCGGGCCAGGGACAAGCTGTTTATTTTCTATCAAAAAAAATCTGCCGGAGCAAAACTTAAGCCCAGCAGATTTCTGAAAGAAGCGGGATTATAAAGCGCGATCACTCGTCCTCATCCACGATCTCGTCAAATTCAACGGTATCGAGATATTCGTCGAAGGCGTCTGAAGCAGCTTCGTACTCTTCCTCATCATCGATGTAGCGAAGTGAAGGGTTGCCTTCGGCGTCTTCTTCGTGGCCGTAGATCCAGACCTCTCCGTCTTCATTTTCTCCGTCCTCATCCAGGGGCAGGAGAGCGATGTAATCCTTGCCGTTGCATTCGAATATAGCTACGATGGAACAGTCGACGGTGCCGTCTTCCAGATCCAGCTGTACGTACATTTCGTCATCATTGTCATTATCTTTTTTACCCATGCTAACCTCCATGATCGTTAATTGGTTGGTCTTATTATAGAAAAATATGACTTTAAATACAAGACAAATTATGGTATTATATCTATTTATTGGAAAGCAATAGAGGAATGATATGAAAGTATATGAGCATTTTAAGACAATAACCGGGCATCGTATCGAAGTTATGAAGGGCTGCTTTAAGGTTGGACTTTACTGGCAGGGGCTGACCCATGATCTGTCCAAGTATTCGCTCACGGAGTTTGTACCCGGGGCAAAGTATTATCAGGGTTTTCGCAGCCCTAATGTGGCTGAGAGGGAAGATATAGGCTATTCTTCGGCCTGGCTTCATCATAAAGGCAGAAATAAGCATCATTTTGAATACTGGATAGATTATCCGGTCAGGGATAAGGATACAGGCGAGATAAAGATGATACCGGCCCGTATGCCTAACAGGTATATAGTGGAGATGTTCATGGACCGTCTGGCAGCCTGCAAAACATACCAGAAAGAAAACTACACGGATGCTTCGCCGCTGGAGTATTATAATAAAGGGGATATAAGCAGCATGCTCCATCCCACAACGCAGGCACTTCTGGAGAGACTGTTGAAAATGAATGCAAAATACGGTGAGGAATACACCATACAGTATATCAAGGCAAGACTTTTGAAAAAGAAACAGGGAGGAAATAAAGATAATGGCTGATAAAAAGATCATTCTTACGGGAGACAGACCTACCGGAAGGCTGCACCTGGGACATTATGTGGGATCACTGATGCGCAGGGTGGAGCTTCAGAATTCCGGTGAATATGATGAGATAAACATACTTATAGCCGATGACCAGGCACTTACCGACAACTTTGAAAATCCCGAAAAGATCAGGTCCAACATAGTCAATGTTGTACTGGATTATCTTTCGGTGGGTATCGATCCGGCAAAGACCACGATCTGTGTGCAGTCGGCGCTGCCCGCACTGCATGCACTGACATTTTATTATATGAACCTGGTTACCACTGCAAGGCTTTCACGTAATCCTACCGTAAAGGCAGAGATACAGATGAGAGGTTTTGCGGATGAAGGACTTCCTGCAGGTTTCTTCTGCTATCCCATATCACAGGCTGCGGATATCACTGCATTCGATGCCACCGTGGTACCTGTGGGAGAGGACCAGCTGCCCATGCTCGAGCAGTGCAGGGAGATAGTAGAGAAGTTTAACAGGATCTACGGCGAGACCCTGGTACTGCCCAAGGCAATGATACCTGAGAACGAGATGCAGCGCCGTCTGCCCGGTGTGGACGGTAAGGCAAAGATGAGCAAGTCCCTTGGAAACTGCATCTATCTTTCGGATACCGCTGCCACCGTAAAGAAGCAGGTCAACGGAAAGATGTATACCGATCCCCAGCACCTTAAGATAGAAGATCCCGGACATCTGGAGGGCAATGTGGTATTTACTTATCTTTCAGCTCTGTGCAAAGATGAACATTTTGAAAGATACCTGCCGGATTATAAGAACTTAGACGAGATGAAAGAGCATTACTGCAGAGGCGGTCTGGGTGACGGTACCTGCAAGAAGCTGCTGATCAATGTACTGGAAGAAACTTTAAGTCCTATACGTGAAGCGCGTGCAAAGTGGGAGGCAGATATCGATTCGGTATATGATATACTGGCAGAAGGCACAAAGAAGGCGCAGGAGAAGACAAACGCCACCCTTGAAAGGGTAAGGGCTGCAATGAAGATAGATTATTTCAAAGACCGCTCTATAATAAAGGAGTGGGATGAGCTTTTAAAGAAAGCTGATAAATAAGGACTGACAGAGGTAAGAAACGATGTATCAGAATTCGATGATGGAGCTTAGCGAAGACAGGAACGAGCTGTTCAATGAGCTGGTCAATTACTGTATGGCTTCGGGCGAGATCGACCAGAATCTTTATTCCGAGTATGATGTAAAGCGCGGCCTGCGTGATTCCAACGGTAAGGGCGTCCTTACAGGCCTGACTGAGATATCGGATGTCAACGGCAGTAAGGTGGTCGACGGAGTTAAGGTACCTGCTGAGGGCGAGCTTTTTTATCAGGGCATTAATGTTAATGATCTGGTAGAGGGTAATAAGGGAAAACGTTATGCCTTTGAGGAGATAACCTATCTGCTGCTGTTCGGCTCTCTGCCCAATGAGAAGCAGTTCGAAAGCTTTAAGGCAATACTTACGGATCTGCAGGAACTGTCAGGAGATTTTGTAAGAGACGTTATCCTGCATAATCCCAGCATCAATATAATGAATTCTCTTCAGAAGGCAATACTGAGTCTTTATTCCTTTGATGCCAGCCCCGAGGATACATCGGTACCCAATGTTCTGAGGCAGTGTCTGCAGATGATAGGCAAGACGCCTCTTATCTCGGTTTATGCATATCACGGCTACCGCCATTTTGATCTTAATAAGAATCTGCTGATCAAGACTCCCAAGAAGGAGTACTCCACCGCAGAGAACATACTGCATATGTTAAGACTGGACGGTAAGTTCACGCCTCTGGAGGCTGCTGTTCTTGATACCGCCCTGGTGCTTCATGCAGAGCATGGCGGCGGTAATAATTCAACCTTTACAACACATGTGGTCACTTCTTCGGGGACGGATACCTATTCGGCAATAGCGGCAGCGATAGCTTCTCTTAAAGGACCCAAGCACGGCGGTGCGAATCTTAAGGTGCAGCAGATGTTCCGTGATATGAAGGAGCATGTAAGCGATTATTCGGATGAAGCGGCCATAGCCGATTATCTGGAGAGGGTGCTTAAGAAGGAAGCTTTTGATAAGAGCGGCCTTATCTACGGTATGGGACATGCCATCTATACGCTTTCCGATCCCAGAAAGGTTATACTCAAAGAATGTACCAGGAAACTGGCGGAAGAAAAAGGCCGTATGGCAGAGTTTGAACTGTATGATGCAGTGGAGCGTATATCAGCCGATCTGATCACAAAGAGCAGAAGAGTGTTCAAGCCGGTCTGCGCAAATGTGGATTTTTACAGCGGCTTTTTATACAGTATGCTGGGCATACCGGAGGAGCTGTTCACACCCATGTTCGCCATAGCTAGGATATCGGGCTGGAGTGCACACCGCCTTGAAGAGCTGGTAAATAAGGGCAAGATCATCCGCCCTGCATATAAGTATGTCGGTAAACACAGGGAATATACAGCCTTAGAAAAGAGGTAAAGATCATGGCAGGAAAATACGTGGCGTATGTATCATGTTATACCCAGGGCAGTAAGGTTGGTATGCGGGTCTATGATGTGGATATGGCAAAGGGGGTCTTCACCGAGAAAGAGCAGGTGGAGATAAGCAACTCCTCCTATGTGACCATTTCGCATAACCGTAAAGTGCTTTATTCCATAACCGATTATGGTGTGGAAGCATACAATATCAAAAAGGACGGAACGCTGGAGACCATTTCATCTGCGTCCATAAACGGTATGCGTGGCTGCTATCTTTCCACGGATTACAGTGACCGTTACCTTTTCGTTGCAGGTTATCACGACGGCAAGATCACCATGCTTTCATTGGACGAAGACGGAAAGATAGGAGAGATCACTGACGAGGTCTACCATAAAGGCATGGGCAGCGTTGCTGATAAGAATTTCCGCCCGCATGTGAACTGCGTGAAGATGACCCGTGATAATAAGTATCTGCTGGCCGCAGACCTTGGCCTTGATCACACCAAGGTATACCGTGTGGATCATGAACAGGGCAAGCTTAAGATGGTGGATATAATCCATGCCGAGCAGTATTCGGGCCCCAGACACATCAAGACATCCAAGGACGGCAAATTTGTATATATCATACATGAAGCCAGCAATAACGTGGTGGTATATCATTATTATGAAAAAAATGATAATCCTGAATTTGAGAAGATACAGACAGTATCTACGCTGAACGATTATCATGCAGGGGATTCTGCGGCCAGCGCCCTGAATCTTTCCGCAGACTTCAAATATCTGGTCTGTTCAAATGCCGGAAACAACAGTGTCAGCATATTCAGTATCGACCAGAAGGAAGGAACGCTGAGCAAGCTCCTTACCCTGCCTATCAGCGGGGATTATCCCAAGGACGCTGCGCTTTTCCCGGATAACAAACATCTGGTATCATTGAATCATGAGAATAATACCATGACTTTCTTTGCTGTGGATCTGGAGAAGCACACCCTGGTAATGAACACCAAGGAGATCAAGATCCAGCAGCCCAACTGCGTGGTATTCCATAAGCTGGGCTGAATTTAAAAAGGGGCTGCTGAGCGCAGGCCCCACTGTAATGTCATCCTGAGCGCAAGCGAAGGATCTTATAAACGGGAATTCCGGTTGCGCAGATACAGGTCCAGTACCGTTATTGCGCACATTGCTTCCACGACAACTACGGCGCGGGGAACCACCACGGGATCGTGGCGCCCTGCTATGGTGAGGCTTACGTCCTCACCTTTTTCATTTACGGTATCCTGCGGCTGATATATAGAGGGCGTGGGTTTGAAATATGCCCGGGCCACTATGGTATTTCCGTTTGATATTCCGCCTAATATACCGCCGGCGTGGTTGGTTTCAAAGCTTACACGGCCGTCTTTCATGCGCATGCAGTCATTGTTTTCACTGCCTTTGGAGGAGGCGGCTTTTATTCCGTCACCTATCTCTACGGCCTTGACTGCTCCGATGGAAAAGAGGGCCTGGCCAAGCATGGCGTCCAGCTTATCAAATACCGGCTCACCTATGCCGGCGGGAACGCCTTCTATGCGGCATTCCACAACGCCTCCCAGGGAGTCCCGTTCTTCACGGGCAGCAGCAACACAGGCAGCTGCTTTTTCTGCGAGTTCCATATCAGGCATGCAGGCGGCATTTGCAGAAGCAGCGGCGATATCTTCAAGACTTAAGCTGTCGGCATAAGCTTCGGGGAGTGAGACTGCCCCCAGAGCTGTGGTATAGGCCCGCAGCTTTATACCGTAATGCTCAAGCAGCAGGGCTGCGATGGCGCCGGCAGCTACACGTGCGGCAGTCTCACGGCCGGAGCTGCGTCCGCCCCCGCGGTAATCCCGGAAACCGTATTTGGAATAAAATCCGTAGTCCGCATGGCCGGGACGGAAGGTATCAGCCAGATTGCCGTAATCCTTCGATATCTGAGAAGTGTTTTCAATCATCAAAGATATAGGGGTGCCGGTAGTTTTGCCCTCAAATACGCCGGAGAGTATCTTTACCCTGTCCGCCTCGCTGCGGGCTGTGGTAAGAGCGGAAGTGCCCGGCTTTCTCCGGTCGAGATAGGGCTGTATCAGATCTTCGTTTAATGTAAGGCCTGCGGGGCAGCCGTCGATCACGCAGCCCAGCGCCGGGCCGTGGGATTCTCCCCAGGTAGTCACTCTGTATATTTCTCCGAATGTTGAACCTGCCATTTTGATTCTCCTTAATGGGGACAGAGCGGTATACTGTGCCTGTCCTGACCGATATGAAAGTTTAACACATGGAAGGGGTTATGACAAGCAAGTATAGCCTTGCAAATCCGCCGGGAGCGTTATAAAATGTTGCCGTATGCGATAATCCCGCCGGTCATATGGCGGGCGCTACAATATTACTCGGGAGGGAAAAAGATGTTTACGGATTCCATCTGGGCTCTGCTGCCGCCGCTGGTAGCAATAATACTGGCGCTTATTACCAAGGAGGTATATTCCTCGCTTATGATAGGCATCATCGCCGGCGGTCTCCTCTATGCCGGTTTTAATCCTGTTGTGGCCATGGAGCATATCTTTAATGAAGGGATGATAGGCCAGCTTTCCGATCCATGGAATGTGGGCATACTTGTATTCCTGGTAGTGCTGGGCAGCATAGTAATGCTGATGAACCGCGCCGGCGGATCGGCGGCTTTCGGGCGCTGGGCGTCGACTCATGTAAAGACCCGTAAGGGAGCACAGCTTGCAACTTTTGCCCTTGGCGTTCTGATATTCATAGATGATTATTTTAACTGCCTTACAGTCGGTTCCGTAATGCGGCCCGTAACCGATAAGAATAAGATCTCACGTGAGAAACTGGCTTATCTTATCGATGCCACGGCTGCGCCGGTCTGCATCATCGCACCCATTTCTTCCTGGGCTGCGGCAGTCACGGGTTTTGTGGACGGCACCAACGGACTGGCTCTTTTTATCAAGGCTATTCCCTATAATCTTTATGCATTCCTGACCATCGGGATGATGCTGATGCTCATTTTAAGCGGCTGCGATTATGGCCCTATGAAGAAGGCAGAAAAGAATCTTCCCGAAGAGAAGATGCCGGATAAGTCCATCGTGGAATCGGGAATGACAGGAGCGGAAGAGCAGCCGGCACCTCCGGTTTCCGAAAAGGGAAAAGTGATCCATCTGGTATTGCCCATAATTACACTCATTATCTGTTGTGTGCTGGGAATGATCTATACCGGCGGCTTTTTCGAGGGAGAAAGCTTTGTGGATGCATTTGCAAATTCCGATGCTTCTGTAGGCCTGGTATACGGTTCGATGGCAGCGCTGTTTATAACCGTGATATTCTATCTGCTGTCCAGGGTACTCAGCTTTAAGGAATGTATGAATGCCATACCCGAAGGTTTTAAGAGCATGGTGCCTGCCATACTTATACTTACCCTGGCATGGACGCTTAAGAGCATGACGGATTCTCTTGGGGCCGCGGCTTATGTGGCTTCGGTGGTGGAGAAGATCGCAGAGAACGGTATGGTGATGTCTTTCCTTCCTGCCTTTGTATTCCTGATCGGCGCATTCCTGGCATTTGCAACAGGAACCTCCTGGGGAACCTTCGGTCTGCTCATACCCATAGTGGTATTCACCTTTGGCGGTGATGTTAATAATGAGCTGATGATAATAGCTATTTCAGCATGTATGGCAGGATCCGTATGCGGCGACCACTGTTCGCCCATATCCGATACGACCATAATGGCATCTGCCGGCGCCCAGTGCGAGCATATAAACCACGTATCTACACAGCTGCCCTATGCGCTTACCGCAGCGGCGGTTTCCTTCGTGGGATATATCATAGCCGGCTTTGTCCGCAGCTGGATCATTGCCCTGCCGGTCTCACTTGTGATGATGGCGGCAGTGATACTGGTTATGAAAAAGCTTCAGACCGGGGAGGAAAATGAAGCATGAAGTATCAGGTACTGAAAACAGAAGGCAGAGCCAAAAGAGCGCAGATGGAGACCGTGCACGGCGTGATACAGACGCCGGTGTTTATGAATGTGGGAACCGTCGGCGCCATCAAGGGAGCAGTATCCACAGAGGATCTGGAACGTATAGGTACGCAGGTGGAGCTTTCAAATACCTATCATCTGCATGTGCGTCCGGGAGATGAAGTGGTAAAGGCGCTGGGAGGACTTCATAAGTTCATGAGCTGGGAACGCCCCATACTTACGGACTCCGGCGGTTTTCAGGTTTTCTCGCTGGCAGGCTTAAGAAAGATAAAAGAAGAGGGCGTTACCTTCCAGTCCCATATAGACGGACATAAGATATTCATGGGCCCTGAGGAGAGCATGCAGATACAGTCCAATCTGGGCTCTACAATAGCCATGGCTTTTGATGAATGTCCGCCGGCATTGGCGGAGCGTTCCTATGTGCAGCCTTCGGTCGACAGGACAACGCGCTGGCTGGAGCGCTGTATCAAAAAGATCAATGAGCTTAACGCCCGTGAAGATACGGTCAATAAAGAACAGCTGCTCTTTGGCATCAACCAGGGGGCCGTATATGCTGATATACGTATAGAGCATGCAAAGCGCATAGCGGAGTTTGATCTGCCCGGTTATGCCATAGGCGGTCTGGCTGTAGGGGAAAGCCATGAGCAGATGTATTACATATTGGATGAGACTGTTCCGTTCCTGCCGCAGGATAAGCCTGTGTATCTGATGGGAGTGGGGACGCCTGCAAATATCCTGGAAGCGGTTGACCGCGGCGTGGATTTCTTTGACTGCGTTTATCCCACCAGGAACGGACGTCATGCACACATGTATACGGGACACGGAAAGATAAATCTGATGAACGCGCAGTATGAGAGAGATGACAGACCCATCGAAGAAGGCTGTCAGTGCCCGGCCTGCCGGCGTTATTCCAGGGCTTATATCAGGCATCTTCTTAAAGCAAAGGAAATGCTGGGCATGCGCCTTGGAGTACTGCATAACCTGTACTTCTATAATCATCTTATGGAAGAGATACGTGATGCCCTGGACCAGGGGCGTTTTGCGGAATATAAAAAAGAAAAGCTTGCAGCCATGCAGGGGGAATAAAATTCCTCTTGCGGCAGGGCTTTTTTTTGTGTATTATTAGAAACGATATTTTTTAAACAAACAGGAGGAACCGGTAATGTATTTTGCGACAATGTTATTAGATGAGGCAAGCACTGCGGCAACAGGAACCCAGACAGGAGGAGTCGGAGGACTGGGAATTTCTTATATCATATCCATCGTGGCAATGATAGCAATTTTCTATTTCCTGCTTCTGCGTCCCCAGAAGAAAGAGCAGAAGAGAGTTGAAGAAATGCTCAAGCAGATGGAAGTCGGTGATGTGGTAGTGACCACCAGCGGATTCTACGGCGTACTTATCGATGTTACAGAGGATGACGTTATCGTTGAGTTCGGCAGCAATAAGAACTGCCGCATTCCCATGAGAAAGAGCGCCATCGCCCAGGTAGAGAAGGCAGAGAAGTAAAATACTGTCATTCTGAGCGAACATTTACTGCCATTCTGAGCGAAGCGGAGAATCTTATTATAAGGAGCATAAAACCATGACACTCAATATCACCTGCATACCCGGTGACGGCATAGGTCCGGAGATAGTGGCCCAGGCCAAGAGGGTACTTGAGAAGGTGGCTGAAAAATACGGCCACGAAATGAAGTTTACCGATATTCTTATGGGAGGTGCATCTATCGATGCTTGCGGCGAACCGCTTACAGACGAAGCAATCGCTACAGCAAAGGCTGCTGATGCCGTACTGATGGGTTCCATCGGCGGTGATACAAACACCTCGCCCTGGTATAAGCTGCCTCCGGAGAAGAGACCCGAGGCAGGTCTTCTTAAGATAAGAAAGGCCCTTAATCTGTTTGCAAATCTGCGCCCCGCAGTGCTCTATCCTGAGCTGCGCGGAGCCTGCCCTTTAAAGGAAGAAATATCCGTTAAAGGCTTTGATATGCTTATCATGCGTGAACTTACCGGCGGTCTGTATTTCGGTGAGAGAAAGACCGTAGAAGAGAACGGCATGAAGAAGGCCATTGATACCCTTACTTATACGGAAGAAGAGATACGCCGTATAGCTATCAAGGGCTTTGAGATAGCAATGAAGCGCCGCAAGAAGGTGACCAGCGTTGATAAGGCAAATGTTCTGGATTCTTCACGTCTGTGGAGAGCGGTTGTGAACGAAGTTGCCAAGTCCTATCCTGAAGTTACCGTTGAGCATATGCTAGTTGATAACTGTGCAATGCAGCTGGTTCGCGATCCTTCACAGTTTGATGTGATCCTTACCGAGAACATGTTCGGCGATATCTTATCGGATGAAGCCAGCATGGTGACCGGTTCCATCGGAATGCTTGCCAGCGCATCACTTAATGATACCAAGTTCGGTCTTTATGAGCCCAGCCACGGTTCTGCACCGGACATCGCAGGCAAGGATATTGCCAATCCTATAGCAACCATTCTTTCCGCATCCATGATGCTGCGTTATTCTTTCGATCTTGATAAGGAAGCTGATGCAATCGATGCGGCAGTTGATAAGGTGCTCAAGGAAGGTTTTCGTACCGGTGATATCTTCAGCGAAGGTTGCAAGAAGGTGGGCTGCACCGAGATGGGCAGTCTGATCGTAGAGCGTATTGCCTGATGAAGCAGTTTCTTATTGATGAAAAATGGGCTGTGCTGAAACTTGCAATGCTCTGCATAGCCGTATTAATAGGGATAAAGAAGAATATGAAGAAAAGGAGACGGTCAAAATGAGAAGTGACAGTGTAAAATGCGGAACCGCGCAGGCGCCTCACAGGAGTCTGTTCAATGCTTTGGGCTACACAAAGGAGGAGAGGGAAAGACCGATGATCGGTATCGTATCTTCCTTTAACGAGATTGTTCCCGGACATATGAATCTTGATAAGATCACCGAAGCAGTCAAGATGGGCGTGGCAATGGCAGGCGGCACACCTGTGGTATTCCCCGCTATAGCAGTATGCGACGGTATAGCAATGGGACATATAGGAATGAAGTATTCACTGGTCACCCGCGATCTGATCGCGGATTCAACCGAGTGTATGGCAATGGCACACGGTTTTGACGGCCTTGTAATGATACCCAACTGCGATAAGAACGTTCCCGGTCTGTTAATGGCTGCGGCACGTGTAAATATCCCCACCATCTTCGTAAGCGGCGGACCCATGCTGGCAGGCCATGTACACGGCCGCAAGCGCAGCCTGTCCTCAATGTTCGAGGCAGTAGGAGAACTGGCAGCAGGAAAGATCACCCAGGAAGATCTGGAAGAGTTTGAAGAGAAGGTATGTCCTACCTGTGGTTCATGTTCCGGTATGTATACCGCTAATTCCATGAACTGCCTGACCGAAGCTCTGGGCATGGGCCTTAAGGGCAACGGTACCATACCTGCAGTATACTCCGAGCGTATCCGTCTGGCTAAGCATGCCGGAATGAAGATAATGGAACTGGTAGAGAAGAATATAAGACCCCGTGATATCATGACCGAGAAGGCTTTCATGAACGCACTTACGGTTGATATGGCACTGGGCTGTTCCACCAATTCAATGCTGCATCTGCCTGCTATAGCAAATGAGGCAGGTGTAGACCTTAACCTTGATATAGCTAACGAGCTTTCTGCAAAGACCCCTAATCTGTGTCATCTGGCACCTGCAGGTCCTACATATATGGAGGACTTAAATGAGGCAGGCGGTGTGTATGCTGTTATGAACGAGCTTTGCAAGAAAGATCTGCTCTATACGGATCTGATCACCGTAAGCGGAAAGACCGTGGCAGAGAATATCGCTGGCTGCGTCAACAGGGATCCCGAGGTCATCAGACCTATCGACAATCCTTACAGTCATACCGGCGGTATCGCAGTACTCAAGGGCAACCTGGCACCTGACAGCGGCGTTGTTAAGCGCAGCGCAGTCGTTCCCGAGATGATGGTACATGAAGGACCCGCAAGAGTATTCGATTGTGAGGAAGATGCCATCGCTGCTATTAAGGGCGGAAAGATAGTTGCAGGTGATGTTGTGGTCATCCGTTACGAAGGCCCTAAGGGCGGCCCCGGTATGAGAGAGATGTTAAATCCCACATCTGCAATTGCAGGCATGGGACTTGGCTCATCGGTAGCGCTCATTACCGACGGACGTTTCTCCGGAGCAAGCCGCGGTGCATCCATCGGACATGTTTCTCCCGAAGCAGCAGTGGGCGGACCCATCGCGCTGGTTGAAGAAGGAGATATAATCTCCATAGATATACCTAACAATAAGCTGGATATGAAAGTATCCGATGAGGAGCTGGCAGCAAGACGTGCTAAATGGCAGCCTAAGGAGCAGAAGCTCACAGGTTATCTTGCACGTTACCGCGAGCTGGTAACATCCGGAAACAGAGGCGCTATACTTAAGGTGCCGGGGAAGGATTGAAAGCTTAACTAAAGGAATAGTGAAAACCTTAAGAATAGTGTCATCCTGAGGAGCGCAGCGACGAAGGATCTTTAATAAGAATATCAATAAGGAGAGTAAACTCATGGCAGCAAAGAAGACCAAGACTGCATCATCAGCAGCAGTACAGGAGCTTTCGGGCTCACAGATAGTTATAGAGTGTCTTAAGGAACAGGGAGTCGACACCGTATTCGGTTATCCCGGAGGTACCATCCTTAATATCTATGATGAGCTTTATCGTCATGCAGATGAGATCAACCATGTGCTGACCAGTCATGAGCAGGGCGCAGCCCATGCAGCCGACGGTTATGCAAGGGCTACAGGCAAGGTGGGCGTATGTATGGCTACTTCCGGACCGGGGGCAACAAATCTGGTAACCGGTATCGCAACCGCACATATGGACAGCGTGCCCTTAGTTGCTATCACATGTAACGTAACCCTTCCCTGGCTTGGCAAGGATACCTTCCAGGAAGTGGATATAGCCGGTGTGACTATGCCCATTACCAAGCATAGCTTTATGGTAAAGGATGTTAATGTACTGGCTGATACTATCCGCAAGGCTTTCGCTATCGCAAGGAGCGGACGTCCCGGCCCTGTGCTGGTGGATATCACAAAAGACGTTACTGCTGCAAAATGCGCTTACAAGAAAGCTAAACCTTATGCGCTCAAGTACGAAAAGCAGTATACGGACGCGGATATAGATACTGCCATTGAACTGATAAAGGCTGCCGAGCGCCCTTACATCTATGTGGGCGGCGGTGCGATAATCTCCGGAGCTACAAAGGAAGTGGCAGAATTTGCAAAGAAGATAGATGCTCCCGTATGTGACAGCCTTATGGGCAAGGGCGCATATGACGGCACTGCAGCAAATTATACCGGTATGATAGGTATGCACGGAACCAAGACCACCAACATAGGCGTCAGCAAGTGTGACCTGCTCATAGCTCTTGGCGCACGTTTCTCTGACCGTGTGGTTTCAAATCCCAAGACCTTTGCTCCCAAAGCAAAGATACTTCATATCGATATCGATGCCGCAGAGATAAACAAGAATGTACGTACCGCGGCATCAGTGGTAGGCGACCTCAAAGAAGTGCTTACCATCATGAATAAGAAACTTACAAAGCAGAACCATAAGGAATGGA
>JAEEGL014698829.1_pt1 | contig 42065 bp, 36 predicted proteins | sample 9134231 | NCBI WGS metagenome assembly JAEEGL01 (sample SAMN16246548, study PRJNA631951) | gut metagenome | biome: gut microbiome; feature: rumen; material: fiber-attached | host: Bos | place: Iran: Karaj | collected 2018-10
CACGGCTCCTCCAGACAGCATCGACATTCTCGGTGCCTTTGGGAAGATAGTCATTTACATCGTCGGTCCAGAAATAGAAGACAGCGTCAGGCATCTTATCTTCTGTTATGATTCCCGTGAAAAAAGGTTTAACGGTATTTGCATGTTCTTCAGAGACGAAGCGCTGCTCGATGACATGTCCGGCAACCTCTATCCGGAATGATGTAAATCCGCCCTCTGCTTTTGAGAGGATCTTCTGATCGAGATTCAGAAAAAAATTACTCAGCGCCATTATCTTTCTTTCCTTCGCTCCCTGATGAACGTGATCTGTTTTTTGCGCGCCTTAAAAGATCCGGCACGGAACGGATATTCCTTGTATCAGCAACATATCTTCTGAAAGATACCCGTTCTTCTTCTGATCTGTAACAGGTATTTATGAGCTGATACTCATTTCTGACCGAGGCGTGGTCCCGATATCTTATCAGCTTATCAAGATAAGTACCATACCTGCCGTCATCGGAAACTATCTCAAGATCAGATCCGGTATATGAATCAGTGTAAGGCAAAAGGACCGACATCTGAAATCTGAGGTGACAACTGACGCCTGCACTCTGTGCACAAGATGCCAGTTTATCAAGGTCCAAAGTCCTGCCCTTAAGCATCTGAATAACGCTCACTAACCTGTAATCCCTGTCCATCTTATTTTCGCTTAACATCCAGTTCGCATAGGGAATACAAAGGCATTGTATCAGCTGATCTTCAAAGGAAGGCACCCTGACCTGATGAGACCGGTATTCCGTTACAGCCGAGGAGTTCCAGTAAGACTCCTCTTCGAAAAGTCTCCTGTCGTGTACCCCTTTATGAAGATCGATCATGGTTATGCCACTGATCGTGCGGTCACCAAAATCGCTCTTATCCGCTGATAAGGCAGCATCCCTTATAAGCTCCGCAGCTTTGTCGTAATCTTTTGAATGAACCGTAATATCGTAACCGTTAAGAAAACGCGGTACATCGGGAACAAAAGCGATCCTCATCGCGGCATTGCCCGTAAACATCACTTCTATCCCGTTATCTTTAAGTAATCCTATCTGCTTATTAAGCCACGGTGTGACTGAAGTGTTCTTCACCTGTTCATATCTGTGTATGCCCCGGATCCTCGCTGTCATATCAGCAGGAAAGAAATCCCAGCCCTTTTGGAATCCGAGGATTCCCAGCATCAGCATATAGATATAATTTCCCGAATCGATATCAAGATCTTTGGTAAGATATTCCGCCGTATCTTTCGACAGGTCATTGGCAAAAGCTTCAAACAGGGCTGTATCTGTCCCTGTGAACATGGATCTGATAAGATCTGATTCAAGCTCATTTAATCTCGTGGTCATACTCTTTGATCATGCTCTCAAGGCCAAGGCGTTCCATCTCGGATCTGTACCCTTCCACCTTGGAATTCGGATCGGCTAAGGACACATCCACAAATCTCTTAACATGCTTCCTGTCAGTAAATAACCTGTATATGGGTCTCCATATCCAGAAAACGGGAAGAAGGAAAGGAGCTTTATCGAGCACCGGGAAGATCTTTTTCATGCTTCCGAGCGGAAGGAATATCCTTCTTAAGACATATCCTGTCTTCTTACCGAAAGAGATCTTTTTCTCTCCCTCCTGTTCCTTAAACATGTTAAAAGTATATTTCCGGTTCTCACTGGTCTCGTCGGAAACAACAAGACTCATGTCCAGCAATCTTTCGGATCCTTCGGAGAGATCTTTTCCTCCGAACCATTCATCCAGAGCTGAACATATGGCTTCATAAAACTTTTCAAGACGTACTTCTTTAAGGCACTTATCCAGATAAGCTTTATCGATAGAATCCTCATTCCTCAAAATATAGATATCTATAACGTTTCTTATACTGACCGTTCCGCTGATATAGTGCTTTGCCAAATGCATCAAAGAATAGAACAGGTGCTCTGTCATATTCATATCAACACGGCATCCGGAAGTCCTGTTCTTCATGACATTGTCCCTGAATCCGTTAAAGAAAGACACCATGCCGTATCTGGGATCGGTGATCGACTTATGAAGCTCGACATTGAGTTTATCTTTTTTGTCCCAGACAAATTCATGATAAGTCTCTTCTATAAACTCGAATCCGAGTTGTTCCATGACAGGCTTAATAAGGTCATATTGACCGCGCTCTATATATATGTCCGCGTCACCCATCTGCCTGAATTCAGTCCTGGGATAGAGATACTTGATATAGCTTCCCTTAAGCGGAAGATAAGTTATCTTATTTTCTTCAAAACTTTTGAATATCTTATTGATCCAACTGGTCTGGCATCGGTCGGTATTTATCCCGCGCAAAGCTTCAACCTGGAACAGGCGCATATACTCTGCGGGAACTGCGATGTTGTTATCCTTGATCGCCTGATATACAACATTCACGATGCGCTGACGGTAACAGGCGACATAGATATAATTCCAGTCCAGCCCTTCGTCCGGAACATATTGTTCGGACAAAAGACCTGCTTTAATCAGCTTAAGAATTGCCAGCCTGTTCTTATTCATATTGTTCTCTGCCGTTACCTCATAAGATGCCCCGGGCATGCTGCCGTCTTTAAACATATGCACGTGCTTCATAAAACCCGCACGCATTATAACATGGCTTAAGCCCTGTTGAGTAATCGGTCATGCTGTTTTCCGGCAACTTATCCGGCAATATACTCTCTTGCTGCTTTTTTGAAATTCTTCAGACCGTCAGTATCCTTATACACTTCAAAGAGCTTTTTATACGGTGTATATCTCACGGCAGAGATAAATTCCATGATATCCAGGTCTTTTTCTTCACAGTCTCTTTTGAGTGCATCGAAAAGCGCCTTTTCGCCTGCTATCCTTCCGCATGTCCATGAAGGTCCGCATTTCAGTTCTTCTGAACCGTCATCGATAACAAAGCTTCCTGCAGAGATCAGGTCCTCTGCTCCTTTTATGCTTAAGAAAAGATCATATCTTCCTTCTTCGATCAGGAACTTATCATATTCCTCATCAAAGTATTTTAGTTCCTCCTGATCAAACCGGATGCTGACTTCCAAAGATCTTCCGGCCTTTACCGAAGGCTTGGCAAATCCTATAAGTGACACCTTCGCTCTTGGCATCACCGGCTTTGTCTTCGAGACATATAACTGTACGACAGCTTTTCCGTCAAGCTTACCTGAATTTATAAGATCGAACCTGACGCTTATCTGTCCTGCCCGCTTATTCGCCCTGATATTCTTTATGCTGAATCTTGTGTAGGAAAGTCCGTATCCGAACGGATAGAGAGGCTTTATCCCCCGCTTTATATAACCCCTGTAACCGGTATATATGCCCTCACCATATATGCATGTATAGCTGTCGGGATAGCAAAGATAAGCCGGAGTATCCCTGTAAGACACCGGGAATGTGCAGGGAAGCGCACCTGAAGGATTGACCCTTCCCGTAAGAATGTCGGCCATAGCTTTTCCGCCCATCATTCCGGGATAGAATACGCAGAATATCGAATCTGCAATGTTTTCCAAACCTTCCAGTTCAACGGGACCCGGAACATTAAGTATCAGGCATATCCGTCCCTTTCCACTCTTTTTGGAGAGTTTTCTTATAAATGACACTGTCTTTCTGTTCATCTTTAAGTCCGGTCTGTCCGAGCCTTCACAGGATCCGACATTCTCGATGATCACTGCGGTCGCACCTTTGCGGAATGCTTCATAGTCATTTGTCAGGACATGGTCCGCGCCGAGAATATCCTTAAGCTCTGATGAAAGGACTGTCGTCCGGTCCGTAAAGACCTGAGCGCTTCCGGTGCCGTAATCTCTGAACCGTTCAGGGAACTTATCAAAAAATACGGCTTTTGAAGTCTTCTTAAGAGGGAGCGAACCGTTATTCTTAAGCATGACGATCCCTTCTTTTGCCGCCTTATATGCGGCTTTATCCCCGGCCTTTTTATATTTTGCTGAAGTAAGACCATCAGGAGTCTTTACGTCTTTGAATCTTATGATCAGTTCAAGGACCCTTAAAGCAGCTTCATCAAGATCTTCAATGGATAATCTTCCGTCTTCTGCTGCCTTTACGATATCGGAAGGATCCCAGGGACCCGGCATAAAGAGATCCTGCCCGCTTGCGGCAGAATCGCCTGTCCTGCCCGTGCAGGCGCCCCAATCGGTTACCGTAACGCCTTTAAAACCCCATTCCCTGCGAAGGACGTCTTTTAACAGCCAGGGATCTGAACAGCACGGGACACCGTTGATCGAAGGATAAGATGTCATAAGTGTTGAAGCGACTTTGCTGCACGCTTCAAATGCCGGAAAATATAATTCTCTTAACGCACGCATCCTGATAAGTTCATTTATCAGGCCTCTGTTTATCTCAAGGTTGTTGCATGCAAAATGCTTAACGTCAGAAGCAACACCGGTGCTCTCGACTCCCCTGCACATCTCGGGCGCAAGTTTCTTTGCAAGGAAAGGATCTTCCGAATATGCTTCAAAGAAACGTCCGTTAAGAGGCTCTCTTAACAGGTTCACGTTTGGAGTCCCGAGGAGCACTCCTACCTTATAGACCAGCGCCTCCATTCCGAGTGCTTTTCCGGTCTCAAAGACAGTTTCCGGATCCCATGAGGATGCAAGAAGGATTCCGGGAGGGTAACATCCGGGAGTTTCATCGATCCCGCCGCGGTATTCCGTAAGACGTTCGTCAATAGCATCCCTTAATTCCTTCCCGCGTTTTGTAAGCTTATCCGTGTCATAGAAAAAACGGATCACATTATCTCGCTCTGTTGCATTGTAATCTCCCGAAATATCAGTAAACAGGTGACCTAGCAGGTGCTCAAAGTTGATGCCTGTACCGCCGTCCTGCATGTTGAGTTCGGGAATATAACCTGCAGAGGTATCAAACCCTCCGATCGAAAATGGCGTCGTACCGCAAAGAAGTCTTGCCTTGTCGGCAACAGTCATTTTGTTTAAGAATTTAATAAGGTTCATAGCTTTATCCGATACAAGGTAATCAGCCTTGTGTAAGTTCAGCTAATATCTTCTCACCTGTGTTCATGATCTTATCATCTAACACACAAAAGATGATATCTATCTCATAATCCGTCTCGGAGCTGATAAAATCCCTGCATGCCGAGATTGCTCTTTCCCATGCCTGCTCAAGCGGATATCCGTATATGCCTGCGGAAATCAAAGGGAAGCCTATCGAATGAAGGTCATTTTCCTTTGCAAGTTCAAGTGAACTTTGGTAGGCGCTGTAAAGAAGTCCGGCTTCGTTTTCCCTGCCGCCGTGCCATACAGGTCCGACTGCGTGGATCACATTTTTTGCGGGAAGATTAAAACCCGGCGTTATCACCGCAGAACCGGTGTTGCAGTGTCCGATCTTCATGCAGGCGGCAGTCATTTTCGCGATCCCGGCGCCCCGGAAGATATAGCCGCAAACTCCGCCGCCCATCATGAGAGCTGAATTGGCTGCATTAACGACTGCATCAGCAGCAAGTTCGGTGATACTTAACTTGCGGATCTTAATGTCACTCACAGTCAAATGCTCCTTTCAAGGATTCCCCTGATCCCCGGCGGTCAGATCCTATGCCCAGATATATTCGTATTCGATCCAATAACTTATCTCATCATCATCAGAGTAATATGTCTCCCTGATCATATGCCCGTCTTTATCGTATTCGAAAGCAGTATGGGATGTTATCTCCCCTTCTTCGCCGTATTCCTTGTGGTCGGTTATTTTCCCGTTAGTATCGTATTCGTTTATCTCACCGGATATCATGTTGTCTTCGGCATCATACCTGATATCCTTTATCACCTGATCTTCCGGATCAGATTCAAACTCCTGTTTGTAAAGGATCTCGCCTTCTTCGGGGTCGTAATATGTCGCATTCAGTTTAGTCCCGCCGGAACTCTTTACGGCCTCTTCCTTGAACGTGATATTTCCGTCAGCATCATAACCTGTGCTGACCGCTCTTTCTCCTGTGGCACCATAATCGTATTCGATCTTCTTTTCGACTGTTCCGTCATCTCTAAATACAGTCTGTTTTGTCATATTGCCCTGAGCGTCATATTCATATTCAGTCCGGCTGCTTATGCTGCCGTCAGCAAGATATTCGACATGCTTGATGAGATTATCCTGATCATCAAACTTGTTCTCATCCCGGCTTACAAGATTGCCCTCACCGTCAAAGGCAGTGGTCCTTACAAGATCACCTATGCCCTCGCTTTCATATTCATACCATCCCAGGATATTGCCGTCCTCATCAAAGAACGTGTCTTTTTCTGTCATTCCGGTCTCATCGAATTCATATTCATCCCAGGCAAAGTCTTCATCGTAATTCCTGTAGACAGTCCTTTTCATGATAAGACCGTGAGAATCATATTCATCCACCGTGCTCGATATCACGTCACCGTCTTCATCATATCCGTACTCTTTGATCCTGCATCCGTAACGGTCATATATATATTCAAATCTGGAAGTAATTTCACCGTCGTCATCGTATTCAGTCCGTCTCAGGATCAGGCCCTGATCATCATATTCCTCTTCTGCCGTGACATAAAAGGATTCCTCATCGTAATACTTCGTTTCTGTCACATGCTTAAGTCTGCTTGTAATTTCCTCTTCTGTCGTGGCTGTCACTTCCCCTTCATTCTTCTCAACGGGCAATGATTCTCTTGCCGTTGAAGAGATCTTGACAGGCAGCTGACATCCCAATAACTGACAGGATATTCCGAATACTAATACAACTGATAAAACTCCTTTTGCCTTCATACCTGATAACCCCGCTTATGGAACATGTACCATAACAAAAAATGCAACTCGACGCCGCATATTATACCCGATTTTCAGGCAATAATCATATAAAAAGAGCTGTTCCGGTAAAGAAACAGCTCCCGTAATATCTTTTGTCAAATAAGATTACTGAAGGATGGCAAACTTCAATGTGGCCTGGACAGCAACTTTGCCGTTAACCGTTGCTGTAGCTTCACCAAGGCCTACAGGACCTTTTACTGCAGTGATCCTTGTCTCAAGTCGTACAGTATCTCCGGGAACAACGGCTGCCTTGAACTTGCACTTATCGATTCCCGCAAACACTGCGATCTTGCCCTTGAAATCTTCTCTGGAAAGGATCGCAACAGCGCCTGCCTGTGCAAGAGCTTCAACTGTGATAACACCGGGAACTATCGGCATCTCAGGGAAGTGACCTCTGAAGAAATACTCGTCATAGGTGAAGTTTTTATAAGCGATACAATATTCACCCGGAACGTAATCCTCAACCTTGTCGATGAGAAGGAAAGGATGTCTGTGGGGAATGATCTTCATGATCTCCGTTGTGGTAAGCGCATTTGCCATTTATGGATCCTCCTTATTCTTCAAACTTCCTGACTATCATTGAAGCATTGTGTCCGCCGAATCCCAGGTTGTTTGTCATAGCATAAACTATATCGCGTTTTTTAGGTTCGATAAAGGTGTAATCGAGATCCATCTCGCCCTCGGTCTCTTTTGAGCCTGCCGTAACATGAACAAAACCGTCCTGAATGGATTTTACGCATGTGATGAGTTCAACACCGCCGGCACCTCCGAGAACGTGACCTATCATGGACTTCGTCGAGTTGATCGCAATATTCCTGATATCTTCCTTGAAAGCATATTTCATTGCCCGTGTCTCGAAAAGATCATTGTGATGGGTTGAAGTTCCGTGAGCATTTATATAGTCGACGTCAGAAGGCATGATGCCTGCTTCCTTCATCGCAATGATCATTGCTTCTCCTGCTCCGCTTCCGTCTTCTGCGGGTGATGTGATGTGATATGCATCGCATGTTGCTCCGTATCCGACTATCTCGGCAAGTATCTTAGCGCCCCTTGCCTTAGCGTGTTCATATTCTTCTATGACAAGCACGCCGGAACCTTCACCGATAACAAATCCGTCCCTGTCCTTATCGAACGGTCTGGAAGCTGTCTCCGGATCCTCGTTTGTGGATAAAGCGGTCAGAGCCGCAAAACCCTGGACGCCTGTCTTGCATACTGCAGCTTCGCATCCGCCTGTTATCATGACATCTGCATCGCCGTACTTAACAGCCTTGAAAGCATCACCTATGGAGTGAAGTCCTGTTGCGCAAGCCGTAACCACGCATGTGTTGATACCTTTCATTCCGTACATGATCGCGATATTGGCCGAAGCCATGTTGGCGATCATCATGGGGATGTACATGGGAGCTATCTTTCCGCTCTTCTCATATCTTACCTGCTCTCTTTCATGAGCCTGCATGGAACCGATACCCGAGCTTACGATTACGCCTACTCTGTAAGGATCTTCCTTCTCCATGTCAAGACCGGACTGCTCTATCGCTTCCTTTGCGGCTGCGACAGCGAAATGAGCGAATGGTTCCATGCGCTTCATCGTCTTGAAATCCATATAGTTCTGAGGATCAAAATCCTTTACTTCGCAAGCAAGCTTTACCTTGGAATTGCTTGCATCGAATTTTGTGATCGGCGCTGTGGCTGCCTTTCCTTTCTTAAGACCTTCCCAAAAAGTCTCAACGCTGTTACCCAGCGGGGTGATCGCACCCATGCCGGTTACTACGACTCTGTTTGCCATTTATTCTGTTTCTCCGTAAATCTTATTTTCGAGATGCAATTAAGCATCAGATCACATGTGCATTCCGCCGTCAACGCTCAATACCTGTCCCGTGATGTAAGAAGCATCATCAGAGCAGAGGAAGTTGACTGCATTGGCGATATCTTCGGGCTGACCGTAACGCTTGAGAGGGATCATTTCAAAGATCGCCTCCTTCTGCTTGTCTGTGAGGACAGCTGTCATGGGTGTCTCAACATATCCGGGAGCAATTGCATTGAATGTGATGTTCCTTGAAGCGAACTCTCTTGCGCATGACTTGGTAATACCGATGATTCCGGCCTTTGAAGCGGAATAGTTGACCTGGCCTGCCTGGCCCTCGATGCCGACGATAGAGGAAATGCTTACGACTCTTCCCTCTCTCTTCTTCATCATGATCGGTGCTGCATGCTTGATGAAGTTGAATGTACCCTTGAGGTTAACTGCGATAACTGAATCGAAATTCTCCTCTGTCATCTTGATGAGCAGTCCGTCTCTTGTGATACCTGCGTTATTTACGAGGATGTAGATCCCGCCGAAGTCCTCGTTGATCTGAGCTACTGTCTCGCCGACTTTCTCAAAATCTGCAACGTTGCACTGATAAGCCTTGGCATCAACGCCCAGAGCTTTTACTTCTTCTTCAGCTTCCCTGCTGTTTTCCAAAGGGCAGGCATCAACGATAGCGATGTTATATCCGCTCTTTGCAAGCCTGATGGCGATAGCCTTGCCGATACCTCTTGAAGCGCCTGTAACTATAGCAGTCTTTCCTGTATTTTCTGACATTATCCTACCTCCTGTTATTCAGCTGTTTTCTCTAATAGTTTTTCTATATCTTCAGGTGTTGATACACCGATCACCTTTATGGACGGAACCGTCTTTCTGACAAATCCTGCGATCGTCCTTCCGGGACCAACTTCGATTATCGTATCGACACCCATCTTCTCCAATTCATAGAGCGTCTGTTCCCACTTTACGGGATTGGAAACCTGGGCTTCAAGAAGTCCTTTTATCTCCGCTTTGTCGCTTACGGGAGACGCTGTAACGTTCGGGATATAAGGGATCTTAAGATCCTTCAGTTCGACATTTGCAAGTTCTTTTGCAAGTTCCTCGCCTGCTGTTTTCAGAAGAGGTGAATGGAAAGGTCCTGAAACATTTAATTCGACAACCTTCTTTGCGCCTGCTTCCTCGAGCCTCGGCATTGCCTCATGAACCGCTTCCTTTTTACCGGTGATAACGATCTGTCCGGGACAGTTGAAGTTAGCGAGCCAGCAGCCGTCGATCTTATCCGTAACACTTTCGATAGTCTCAGCATCAAGTCCCACAATGGCTGCCATCGTGCCTTCACCTGCAGGAACGGCATTGGACATGAGTCTTCCTCTTAATCTTGTAAGTCTTACCGCATCTTCAAAGCTGAGCGCTCCTGCCACATAAAGACTGCAGTATTCACCGAGCGAAAGCCCTGCAGTAACGTCCGGCCTGATGCCTGCAAGGAGCAGAGCATCCGTAATAATGCAGCATGCCGTAACCAGAGCCGGCTGTGTATATTCCGTAATGTTGATGTCTTCATTGGGCTCGAAAAGGAGCTTGTTCATATCCACTCCTGAAGCCTTTGCCGCTTCGGAGATCATGTCGGCATAGTGTTCGCCCGACTTGACGAATTCTTCTGCCATTCCTACTTGCTGTACGCCCTGACCCGGATAACAAAATGCTATTTTCATTATGCTTCGAGTTTCCTTCCTAAAAGTTTATCTGCCTGCTCGAACATTGATTCAATGATTACTTTGGCAGGTCTTACTTCCTTGACGAGACCTGCGATCTGGCCTGCCATGAATGTGCCTTCCTTGATGTCGCCTTCCACTACAGCCTTGCGGATACTTCCTGCCGTAAGTCCCTCTAACTCTTCAAAGGTAACACCGCTCTGCTCCATCTCAAGATACTTGTTGGAGAGTGCATTTCTTATCTGTCTTACAGGGTGGCCGTAAGATCTTCCGGTAACTCTTGTTGAGTTGTCCTTTGCCTTGATGACCATATCCTTGTAATTCTGGTGAACATTGACTTCATCACATGCACAGAAAACAGTCCCGCACTGAACGCCTTCGGCACCGAGCATGAAAGCTGCCGCAACACCTCTGCCGTCTGCGATACCGCCTGCAGCAATAACCGGAATGGATACAGCATCAACGACCTGGGGAACCAATGTCATTGTCGTAGCTTCACCGATGTGTCCGCCGGACTCCGTACCCTCTGCGATAACCGCGTCTGCACCGCACTGCTCCATCCTCTTTGCAAGAGCAACACCTGCTGTGACGGGAACGACAATGATGCCTGCTTCCTTCCACATATCCATGTACTTTTCCGGAGAGCCTGCGCCTGTCGTTACGACCTTAACCTTCTCTTCTGCGATAACCTTTGCGATCTCGGGAGCTCTGGGATTCATGAGCATGAGGTTTACGCCGAACGGCTTGTCTGTTGCTTCCCTGCACTTCTTGATCTGGTCACGGAGCCAGTTCTCGTCAGCGCCGCCGACGCCGATGATGCCGAGACCGCCTGCCTCTGAAACTGCTGCAGCGATGTGCCAGTCAGCAACCCAGGCCATACCGCCCTGGAAAATAGGATATTTAATTCCAATCAAATCTGTGATCCTGGTCATAATCTTATATCTCCTTTTTCACTGATTAACTTTAGTAAACAATATAGTTAGCATCCCATGTGAGGCCTGCGCCAAAACTTGCGAGCACGAGCTTCATTCCGGGCTTGAGCCTTCCGTCCTGCTTCATTTCGGTAAGGAGCATCGGAATGCTCGCAGATGAAACATTGCCGTAATTCATGATGTTCATTGGGAACTTAGCTCTGTCGATCCCGAGTTTTTTAGCAGTAGCTTCGATGATGCGCGCATTTGCCTGGTGGAGGATAAAGTAATCCACGTCATTCTCGAGATCAAAGCTGTACTTCTCAGCAAGATCCTTGATTATCTGAGGAACTTCCGATACTGCAAACTTAAATACTTCTCTTCCCTGCATGTAGAAAGCAGTTGCTGTCTTGAAGCCTTCTTCCTCCCACCTGTCGGGCTGTCTTGCAGCCTCGCATCTGAGGCAGTCGCTTCTATATCCTGAAGATCTCATGATGAACTCGTTACGCTTGATGTCCTCAGCCTTAAGAACCGCAGCACCTGCACCGTCGCCAAAGAGGATACATGTTCCTCTGTCCTCATAGTTCGCAAAATTCGAATTACACTCGGTACCGATTACAAGAGCAGTCTTGGAGTTGCCTGACTCGATAAAACCCTGAACAGTATTGAATGCAACGATGAAGCCGGGACATGCGCATACAACATCAAAGCATCCGCAATTCTCGGTTACGCCCAGTTCTCTCTGAACAATACAGGACAGAGCAGGTATAACACTGTCTGATGTAGTAGAAGCCGTTACGATGAGGTCGATGTCCTTAGGATCTATCCCCGCATCCTCTACGGCTTTCTTTGCAGCCTCAACAGCCATCGTAGACGGCTTCTCTGTAATATGGTCTGCAATATGTCTTTCCTTGATACCGGTACGCTCTGTGATCCACTCGTCGCTCGTATCCAGAAATTTTGCAAAGTCGTCATTGGTTACGACCTTCTTCGGTATATACGATCCGAGACCTATGATTCTTCCTGTCATTTAACTTTCATCCTCTTTGCCAAAGCCTTCCTGAGGGCATAATACCCCTTTCGGCCAAATAGTTTGATTATCAAAGTATTCCACAGGAAGGCTGTTTTGTCAAGAGCTTTGATTATCAAAGGAATGGCAATTTGCCCGTAATTGACCTTCTCTGATGTATCAGATAAACGCATACTTGCTATAATCCGAGCAGAAAAGGTTAAGGCATGGAGAAAACATATGGAAAAGTCTGCATCAAATGAACAAAGTAAGATGAAAATATCGTCTGTTTTATCAGATTGGGACAGCAATTGATTTTTTTGTGGTTTTTATATCAGCAGAAATAATACCGGTCCGTTTTTCAGTTAACGTTTAAACGGCCGGTTTTTTTCTGTCACTTCTCAAATCTTGAAGCAGCCCATCCGCCTTCGTTTAAGTGGGAACTTGTAAGGTTAGCAAATCCCTCAGGTGAAAGGAGTGGGATCTGTAGTTTCCTTATGGTCTCAGGATCAAGCTTAAAATCGTTTGCACAATATTCAGCGCCGGCCTTCTTAAGATCGTCGAGATATACCCTGATCTGCCTTTTAGCCTTGCCCGTCATGAAGACTTCGCCCATGGGACATAGGATGCATGTATATCTGTCTCTTCCGCCGCAGATCAGGTCGTACTGTGCAAGAAGCGCCGGATATACCGGTTCTAATTCGACATAGCCGCAGGAACTTATGACTACGAATTTCTTATTGAAGATAGAAGGATCTCTCATCTTGTTGAATGTCTGCCCGTCATCTGATCTTGTGCCCATATAAGGTTCAGCCAGAGACAGACATCTGTCGGTAACAGCCTTAAGCTGAGAAGGCATGCCGTAGAAATACAAAGGGAAACTCTCGATGATGATGTCGGCTTCCTTTACAGCATTTAAGATCTCCGGCATATCGTCTTTGATCGCGCATGTTCCGTCCTTGGATGCCCAGCATGCAAAACAGCCTCTGCATGGCTTGATGTCCTTAGCGTAGATATTTATCTGCTTTACTTCCGTACCTTCCGGGAAACCTGATACGAACGCTTTGGTAACGTTGAGCGTATTGCTTCTTTCAAGCTTGGGACTGCCGTTAAGGATAAGTACTTTCATTAAAGACTTAATCCTCCGTCAAGAACGATAACCTGACCGGTCATGTAAGAGAAACCGTCAGATAAAAGGCTTGCGACACAGTTTGCGACTTCTTCTGCAGAACCGAAGCGCTTCATGGGAACAGCGTCCAGATACTTCTCGGCAAGGTCACCCGGAATGGACTTGATCATGTCGGTACCGACAAAACCGGGAGCTACGGCATTTACCTGTATGCCGTAAGGTGCAAGTTCCTTTGCCATAGTCTGAGTCATGGAATTGACCGCGCCCTTCGTCGCGCTGTAAACAGTCTGACCGGGAACCGCAAGAATGGAGCTGACTGAAGATATGTTTATGATCTTGCCGCTCTTCTGCGAACACATCTTAAGGCTTGCCGCCTGTGCGCAGTTGATATATCCCTTGATATTGATGGCAAGGCTCTTTTCGAGAGAATCAGGTCTTATCATGAGAAGATAAGCGTCGTCGACAACACCTGCATTATTGACCAGGACATCGATAGTCTCAAAGCTTTTCTTGATGTCCTTGAACATCGCTTTGACCTGGGCGATGTCAGAAGTGTCAGCCTTGAAGATCTCGCAGCGCACACCACAGGAGATGATCTCTTCCTGTGTGGCCTTTGCGGCCTCATCGTTGCTCGCATAGTTGAGTGCTATGTCATAGCCTTCGTTTGCAAGCTTCAAAGAGATGGCCTTGCCTATTCCTCTTGAACCGCCTGTAACAACTGCTGTCTTGCCCATAATTACCTTCCCTGATCTAAGTTATGCTTTTGTCAGAAGTATCGCAGAGAAAAGTGCACTCGTGCCGAATGATACAGCAATACCGTTCTCACATCTTCCCTCATGGATATCCTGTGCAAGTTTTGCGAACTGCAGCGATGAAGAAGCTGCTCTGGCTTCACCGAATTCTTTCTTTATGAGTTTGACCTCGATATCATCTCCGAAGATCTTTTTGTAGATATTCATCTCAAAGTCATCAGTCTCTTTGATACCGTTGCCGAAGCCGTAAATACAGGATATATCTTCAGGCTTCATTCCGGCTTCTTCCAGAACATTATTGAGCACCTTTGTAAGCGCTGCTTCAGACAATCTTGAATTGTCAGTCCTGTCGCCTGATGTATCCCTTGCCGAAGAGAATCCGGCAATCTTCGCATACCGCTTTGCACCGCGCTCTGCAGCACTTGAATCCTTCTCGATCACACAGGTGACTGAACCTTCACCGAGGACAGCCCTGCCTTCGCCTGTCAGTCCTGAATCTCGGTATATCTCCTCATCAATATCGGTGCATTCGTCAGTTCCCGATGCGAGCATCATGCTCTCATAACCGAACAGGATGGCGCCTGCGGCAGCACATACGCTCTGAAGGCCCGACTGGAAACCGTTAGCTATGGTTACGTTATAGCCCTTGATACCGGTTGCAATGCTAAGGTATCCTCCCGCAGCGTTATAGACTGTATTCGGGAAAGCAAAAGCAGAACCCTTATCGATTCCGTCTCTGATGATGCCCTTCTGAAAATTGGCGATCTCGGTCATAGGGCCGTCATTCGTTCCTATGCAGATACCGATTATGTTCTCGTTTTCTTCAGAAACGGTAATTCCAGCATCCTCTAATGCCCTGACACCGCTCAGGAGCTGGAGCTGCGAGAGCCTGTCGAGCTTTCTCAAAAATGCGGACTTAATACCGTAAGACTTGAAAACATCTGATTCGAGTTTTGTAGTATATGTGTTTGTATTCTCATCGTATTCACCGTTTACGATACCGATACCGGTGACATAGAGATCCTGTTTGGGACAAAGAAGATTAAGTTTGTTTGGATCTCTTGCAAATACGATGCTTGCGTTGTTGCCTCCGAACGCGAACGAATTCGACATCGCATAATTGACGTCTCTTTCACGCGGTTGGTTGGCAATAAAATCAATGTCTCCGGATTTTTCTTCCAGGATCTTAAGATCCTCGTCCGAATAACCCGTAGTGGGAGGAAGCTTGCCTTCAGCAAGTGCTTTGACTGTCAGCACTGCCTCAATGGCACCTGCCGCACCTAAACAGTGACCGGTCATGGATTTTGTGGAACTTACGGATACATGATCGTTGCCTTCGAACATCGTCTTCAAAGACAGAAATTCTGATTCATCGTTCTTTGCCGTACCGGTGCCGTGCGCATTGACATAATCGATGTCCGAAAAATCAAGACCCGAGTTCTTGATCGCGCGTCTGATAACACTCATCTGGCCTTCGCCGTCAGGTCTCGGTGCAGTGATGTGATATGCATCCGAACTTACGCCGGAACCTAATACATCACAGTATATTTTCGCGCCGCGCTTAACTGCATGTTCGTAGCTCTCGACGACAAGAACGCCTGCGCCTTCGCCTAACGTAATACCGTCACTGTGGTTGAACGGGGAGCAGTCAGAGGGCGCAAGTGCCCTCAAAGCATGGAATCCCGAATAAGCAAGTGACGAGAAAGAGTCGCATCCGCCCGCAAGGAAGATCTCACCTCTGCCGCCCCTGATCATGTCGATCGCGAGCGCAAGGCTGAGCGTTCCTGCTGCACATGCATTAACGATATTTGCCGTTATTCCGCCTGCATTATAGAAATCAGCGACATTGCCTGCAATAACAGTAGCAGGCATTGACTTTAGATCTTCGAGGTTGCCCTCTCTTCCGCTGCACTTTTCTTTATAATATTTTTCGACACAGGCAGCTCCCGCGATACAGCTTCCGAGAATAACACCGATATTGGCTGCTTCCTCGGAATCCATATCGATCCCGGCATCAGCCAGTGCTTCTCCGGCTGCTTTTATTCCGAGCGCAGTGGTCCTGTCATATCTTCCGTCTGCAAGCTGCTCATTGGTAAGACCGACTTCAGCGCCCTTATGGGAATAGCAATCTGAAGTATCAAAACTCTCAACATCTTTGATACCTGACTTGCCGCTAAGCGCTGCTTCAAAACATTCTTCAGTATTGTTTCCGATTGCGCTCACGATGCCAAGGCCCGTGATAACGCAACGTCTTTCATTCATCAGCATTATCAGCCCTCTATATGTGATTCAACAAATGCTGTGAGTGTCTCGATGGAACGGAAATCCTCTTTTGTGGCGCCTGCGCCGGAAATGTCAACTCCGAAGAGATTCTCGATACCTACGATGATCTCAATGGAATCGATGGAATCAAGTCCGATATCCTCACCGAAAAGCTCTGAATCGTATTCGAGCTCATCTTCCGGGATCCTGAGTCTTTCTACAAGCATTCCCTTGATCTTCTCGGCAATCTCATTATTCATTTCCAAAATTCCTCCTAATTTATAATAAAAGGTAAATTCACACGAATAACCTTACACTATGTTGCTCTGTTTTTCCAATGAAACGGAATAAAAGTGCAAAATCACGTTGAACTTCTTGAGCTGCTTTAAGTACATCCTGCATTTCATCCCCCATGAGGAAACATAGAGGATATCGCCTTCTATGTCAGTTACCGTGACCCAGTGATATCCGCACATCGTCTGATGTCCGTTGGGCAGTTCGACCGCAACATTATTGAACGGAGCCGTTATGAGCATGACCACCGGATCGCCGCCCTCCAGATATTTGGGGATCTTCTCCCACCATCTGAACCTGAAGGGTCTGACCTTAACAGATAAGCCTTCCTTAACGCCGAGCTTTTTTATGCCCCTTCGAAATCTCCCGGCGCTGACACCGAAGCTTCCCAGGAACTCTTTGCCGAAGAGTTTTCTTGGATCTCTGTTCTTTCCGACGGTGATGGGTCTTATATAGTCCTTGGCTTCGAAAAATCTCTTGAAGTATTCTTCCCTGGTCATGCCCTTCTCACCCTTAAGGCGCATTACGGCATCCAGACCGGCTATTATTCCGCATCCGCTGTTAAGGAGCATCGGATCAGGAAGCCACATCTGGCTTCCTCCGAATGATTCCTCACCGTTCTTATCAACTATCTTAGGTGGCAAACTCATCTTAAAAGCACCTCCGCCCAGGCTCCCTCAACCGGCATTCCCGTTAATTCAACTGCCCCTGCTTCCCTTAGCCTTCTGCGGCTTTCGTAGACACCGACACCGGAAGGTACGGGAGCCATATAGCATTTTATTCCTTCCGAAGTCCACTTTCTGACCAGTGGCTCAAGTTCTGAAGATGCCGTTCCCGAATGATTGCAGCAGATAAGCACCCTGTCAAAACCTCTATCGGGGATCACCGCACCCGGCACCGAAGGGATGATCAATATGTTATGGAGCACGCCGGTAAAGAAATCCTTATGATCTTTTGCTTCGGGCATCTGCCCGTCTTTATATTCGTCATATATTCCGCTGATATCGGGTGATACGATAAGATGCGCTTTGTAAAGCTGCCGATCCCATTTTCTGTTCCTGAACACTACACCGGACCTGCCTTCTTCAAGAGATCTGACCGCAAAAGCCAGGTTCCCTTCTGCTTCTTCGGGATCAACATCAGGAGATCTCATCGAACCCGTGATAACAAACGGGATCTTAAGAACCGGCAGCACCCTTGCGGCAAGCTGCGCAAAAAAAGCACAAGTGTCAGTCCCGTGAGTTATAAGTATTCCGTCGTATTCCGAAGCATTTGCCTCGTCAATGATCCTTCTTAATGATTCACGGTAGATAAAAGGTGTCGCATCTTCGGAAGAATAAGTCTTGAAATCAGGGAAAACGAATTCGTGCGAAGGATATTTTTCGAGCAGAAAGTCACGCGCAAATGAAGTCTTTCCGAGCTTTATTGTTCCGGAGTCGTTTGCTGACGAGATCGTCCCTCCGAGCATCGCGCCTAATATCCTCATTTCCCTTTCCTTCCAAAGCACATTTAGAGTAAAATTTACTCGATAATTATAATTCACGGGGGTCTGTATGAGAATAGCAAGCTGGAACGTAAACGGAATAAGGGCAGTTGCAACCAAGGGGTTTGCCGAAAGCCTTGAGAAGATAGGCGCTGATGTTATTGGAATTCAGGAGATAAAAGCCTTAAAGGAACAGTTGGGACCAGAGATCACTGACATTCCCGGATATAAAAGCTGGTTCTATTCCGCAGAGCGTAAGGGTTATTCCGGTACAGCCCTTTATTCGAAGATCGAACCTCTGAAAGTCGACTTCGGCTTCGGAGTTGAGGAATTCGACCACGAGGGAAGAGTCATCAAGGCAGACTTCGGTGACTTTGTGCTGTTCAACATTTATTTCCCTAACGGCGGAAGAGGCGATGACTTCGTTAAGTTCAAGCTCAGGTTCTACGACTGCTTCCTCGATCAGGTCGATGAACTTAAGACAAAGGGCAAAGAGGTCATCTGCTGCGGCGACGTAAACACCGCTCATAAAGAGATCGACCTGTCCAATCCAAAAGCGAACTCAAAGATCTCGGGATTTTTACCCGAGGAAAGAGCATATATGGATAAGTTTATCGAAAGAGGACTTACGGACACTTTCAGGATGCTCCATCCTGAAGATAAGGAATGCTATACCTGGTGGTCTTATAAGACTGCCGCAAGAGAGCGGAATGTGGGCTGGAGGATCGATTATTTCTTTACGACATCAGGACTCAATTCCCGCGTAAAGGAATCAAACATGATGACAGACATTATGGGTTCAGATCACTGCCCTATTTATGTTGATCTGGATTAAACTGGTCGTCGATCAGCATCTTTCCGTTGAGATTAAGGAACAATGAGGACGTCGTAATATTCATATCCATCTTGCCTGAATACTTGGGATCTTCGAGAGTCGTTACAACGCTTCCTTCAATACGGCAGTTGGATACCCTGACTTTAACGGTCGAATCAACTCCTCTGTAGATGCCTGTCTGACCGCCTTCAATGTCGACTTTGACAGCCACATAATCAAGACAGATATTGGAAGGTGCTGCTGTTCCGGAACCCATAACGGTAATGTCATGAGCTCTTGCCTTTGCAGTAAGGGCAGCACTGTATATGCTTAATTGCAGATTATCACTCTTCTTGGAACCGATATGTACTACGTCATTTCCGAAGAAATCCATGCTGACCGAGGAATGCTCGATCATGATATCGCACTTGCCGGTAAATGAACCGATTCCTATAGCCGACAGAGCGCCGCTCTTGATCTCAAGCGCACAATTGCTTATCAGAGGCTCGATATCGCCGTATAAAGAACCGACACCCACACACTGCTGTCCCATAAGGCTAAGTCTGTATGCGCCTCTTCTTATACTCAAATGTCCTCCGAGGCCGCTTCCGATGGCAACGCCTTTGGTCGCACTTATGGTTATCTCAATAAGCCCGTCCTGATCGAAAACAATATCCCCGTGGTACGAATCCATATCGTTGCCTATACCGAATGAATCAACATCCGTAACGAATATGGAAAGCCTTCCTTCGCCTTCGAACATCAGATTTGATGTCGAAGCAAGTCTGATTCCGCCGTCAATCAATTTGTTCTCGCCGCTGAGCGCAATAACAACATCACAATCTTTTCCGATATCAATGGCTGCAGGGAATTTCTCGCCGGTAAATGAACAGTTCTCGAGAAGGATCCGGCCCTTATAACCGTCCTCTATGTCAAGTCTGATCCTTGCCTCATCGCCCGGAACTCCGGAAATAACAATGTCTCTGTGAGTTACCTGTCCTGAAGTAACGCGGATGGTGTTGATACCTTCTTTGGCAAGATGCGAAAGAGATATCCTTGCTTCCCTTCCTGCGATATATTCTTTTTTTGCACCGTCCATATTCCACTTTTTGCTGTGGATCTGGATCTCCGATTTGATCATGGGATCGATATCCTTCAGGATCACCTCGGACGGTCTTGCCGTGTAATAACCCTGGATAAGGTCTATTCCGAGCCTTATAACTGTGGCGATCTCTTCGGCAGTCTCTATTCCTTCTGCAAGCGCCATAATGTTGTTATCGTGTGAGAACTCGATAATGTCCTTAACAAAGTGCTGCTTTTGAGGTGAATCCTGAATGTTGGCCAGAAGCGCTCTGTCGATCTTTACATAATTCGGCATATACCTTAGTAGGTTGCTGACATTTGAATATCCGGTTCCGTAGTCATCTACCGCTGTCTCGACTCCAAGCTTCTGGAATTCCTTCTTCATCTCAAGGAGCACATCGTCATCGATCTCCGACTGTTCAGTAAATTCGACGACGAGCTTCTCAGATGATATCTTCGTCATATCATAGATCTTCTTGAAATCCTTTATGTTCAGAAGCTGACCTGGGATGGAATTGACAAATATCTTGGTCCCGGGCTTAAAGGCTTCATCATGTTCTTTAATGAATTTCAGGACATTGCTGAAAGTCGCATACTCGACGTCATAAAGCCTTCCGAACAGTTCGGCATACTTTATGACAAGCAGCGGCTGGATTATAGGAGATGTCTCAGTCCTCATTAATGCCTCATAGGCAAAGATCTCACCTGTGTGAGCATTGACGATCGGCTGGAAGTGATAATTGATCCTGTTATCATCCAATATGTTATTAACGATCCTGGCTTCCTTGATCTGATCGTCGTTTAATCCGTCAGCATCAAGCTTTTGCAGGCTTGTCTTCTGTCCGTTCTTTCTCGACAATGCAACATTTACGAGATTCTCATAATCTTCACGGTCCCTGGGCTCACCTTCAGCCATCCCGTAGTAAACTTCGATCTTTCTTATGTTGCCTGATAGCGTGGTGTTGTATTCTTCGAGCCTTCTGTTGATCTCTTTTATCCTCTTGTCCAGAACCTGAAGAGTATCGGCATTCCTGATGACCTCTAATGCTACCATCTCACCGTTGCCCATGCAGTAAACTCGGCCTTTGGTGAACACATCACACATCAGACGGCCGATCTCGATTATCGCATTATCTCCTGCGATCCTTCCGTCCTCATTATTGATCCTTGAAAGATTCTTTATGTCGACCGCAAGAGCTCCCACCTTTTCGCCTCCGACAAGAGGATCCATCCTGACGATATCTTCAGCCTGTCTTAAGAAACCGTTATAGTTATAGATACCTGTGAGAGGATCTCTGATAAGACTTGCTTCAAGCTGTTTATTGATGCTCAGAAGTTCATCATATCTTCTGAAGTTCTCCAGTCCTCTCATTATGCTGTGAAGCCAGAAACGGTAGGATCTCTTATAAGATCCGGGTTTGGTAAATGAGAGAACGGCATATCCGAAGGTCGAATCCTCGAAATGCAGCGGAGTAAAGAAAAACGCCTCCGGCTTATCCCTTTCCGCTTCAAGTCTTGGTATAAGTATGTTCCTGTCAAAGAAAACATCGGAACTCATTCTGTCACAGTTAAGGTGTTCGGGACGGCATGCAATAACATGCATCATCTTTTTGGAGAAGTATCTGTCCGTCTCGGTCAGTTTTTCAACAGAAAGCCTTGAATCCTCTATGCTTCCGGACATCTTCTTGGCCATCTGCTGCCAGTTGTCATTAAGACAGAGACTGAAGCTCTCAAATTCCCTTATCTGGAAAACATAAGAGAATACTGTCCTGCAAAGTCCGTCAAAATCGTTCTGGATAACAAGATCCTCATCGAGATGGTTAAACGATGAAAAGACACTGTTGTGTGATGTATCGGTCGGCCATACCTTGCGGTATTTCATGTCGATCTCGTTAATGCTCTTGGTACAGCCGCAAGAACTCCCCTGGAAGAAATCGCCAAGGACCTCAAACGGGCTTATATCCTCGCCATTCATCAATTCGATAAGATTTTCGATGGTATGTGCTCCCATAGCCTTGGCGGGAAGCTTTATGGAAGTGATCGGCTCAGGTGAGTATCTGCCTTCCTCCATCGAATCGTAACCTATGACCGCAATATCCTGCGGGATCCTGACTCCGCCTTCGGAAAGTGCCGTGGCAAGACCTATCGCCATGCAGTCATTTGCGCATGCTATCGCCTGGGGAAGTCTTCCGCCCTTCTTTATAAGACGGTCCCCGAGATTCTCTCCGCTCGTATACCAGAAATCACCGTAGAACACTCTTTCCTTGCCGACAGGAAGATTATGCTCGGACATGGCATCGATAAAACCCTGAAGTCTCTGGCGTGAATATTTATGCCAGGCCTTGCCTGTGAGATATGCGATATCTGTAAACCCGTGATCCTCTATAAGATGCGTGACGAGCTTTTTTGCATTCTCATAATGGTTCGGGAAAATGGACGGAAAATACCTGCTGTCCTTATCAACAAATATTACCGGGCACTTGCAGCGGTCATGTATGATCTCCTCTATGCTGTCCGCCAGTCCGGGCGACTGAAGTGTATCTCCCATAACGGCGATCGCATCAAACTTTTCATAAGGAACAAGCGAAAAGACTGATGTCTCGCCTATCTCTCTTACCCTGCTGTTTTGATATTTAAGATAGCTTGCAAAAACAACGACATCCATGTCGTTTTCAAAAGCCCTGCCGGTAAAACCCTCAACAAACTGAGACTGATAATATTCATCAGCCTGTCCCATAAGCAAAGCTATTCTTTTACGTCCAGCCATCAAAAGCCCCTTACCGTTAACCGATGCTCAATACATCTATAGCGGTCTATATATCTGTTTAAGCAAGCACTCTGTCAACCGGAGAATAACCGGTTGTTTTTTTGAATTTAATGTTACTCTCAAAACTCTCCAGACAATCTGAAGGATCGATGCGCTCGAAGTTCAGTGCGCCTAATGCATCTCTCTTGATCTTTACAGATGCAATCGTCACTTCCTCGTCATTTCCGGTCGCGGGATTCAGGATCTTATCAACCGCATGGATGATGACCTGCTGTACGGGAAGGAGCGCAAATGTGTCCCTTGCAACTCTGAGCATCGTGCTGGATACATAATCCTGGACAAGCTCATAGTATGCAGACTTGGAGAATTCTTTCATGACGATCTCGCCGCTGGCCTTCATATCCGGATACTCGGTCGGGATAATGTCACCCGACTTGACCTGGAATTCGATCTCGAGCATCTTGGGATCGTCAGTTCCGACCTCAAAACCGCTTCCGTATTCAAGAAGATCGTCAAAAGGATCAACTTCTTCGATTACCTTGAAATATGAATCTATATCACCGGCAAGAACACTCTGTGCAAAAGGCTGAAGTTCCTTTAACCCGCCGGATACGGCGCCGTTTGCGACTGCCTCCCAGTCGATATAGCCGTCAGACTGCTTATGAACAGACTTGAGAGCCTCGATCCCTGCTGCGAACTCTTCGATCTTAGCCTTGGACTGGGCGATGAGCTCTTCATTGACTGCTGCTTTTGCAGGAGCCGGTGCAGCTGCTGCCTTTGTTCCCTTGGGAGCCTTAGCTGCCTTTGTATCTGCGGCAGCGCCCTTGCCTGCAGCCTTCTTGCCCTTGGCATCATCCTTCTTGCCTGTCAGAGCACCGACAACATTCTTAACATTAGTATTCTTGGTGTAGTAGATTCCCGTTCCCGGAATGCCGACAGTGGTCCTTGCCTGACCCTTCAGATTGACTGACTGTCTGAATCCGCTCTTTCCGAACGATACACTCGGTCCGGATTTGCTTAAATTGAGCTTCAAGCCCTTGCCCAAAGAGATAGATTTGCGGAAATTAAGTCCCATATGTCATGCCTCCGGTGGAAAAATATTAAAGTTATTTTATCACATTAGAGGTATAAATTCTTTACCGGATGCGAAACCGTAAATCGAATTTGAGACTCCTGTTTTTCTATCGGAAAGCAGTTAATTTTAATGTTCGACTGATTGTCCGACTTTTTACCCTCAAATAGTCGAGCATTGAGTCGATCCTCAGGGACGGGCACATGCGTCTGCCGGCAATTCACCGCAGCCGAAAACTCTTCGCGCAGTCAGGAAATACTTACCTTAAGAAGCCTTCGATGATCTTCTGCTCGGCGTCCTGCTCGTTAAGACCTAAAGTCATGAGCTTGGTGATCTGTTCGCCTGCGATCTTTCCGATGGCAGCCTCGTGGATCAGTGAAGCATCGACACAGGTAGCCTTAAGCTTAGGTGTAGCAACGATAACGCCCTTGTCCATGATGATGGAATCGCACTCGGCATGACCTTTGCACATTGCATTTCCTGAAATGTCGATGATGACATCCTGCTCGGATTCGCCCTTGGCGACACCGCGGCTTACGATGTCACAGACGGAACCGTCGCCGTTGAGAGCCACCGTGATCTCAGCCTTTGCAGTCTGGTCGAAGTTTGTAAGGATCTTGTCGTGCATGATGAGTGTCGCATCAGGTCCGATCTCAGCCTTTGTGATCCTGCAAGTATCGTTGATTCCGGCAATTTGGGAAGTGTCCATATCCATCGTGGCACCCTCTTCGAGATAGACGACAGTAGTAGGATTCATGAATCTCTTGCCCGTGCCGGTACCCTCGCCGTAATGCTTTTCGATGTATTTGACCTTTGAATTCTTTCCGATATGGAAGGTATGGATTCCGTCATGCTGGCTGTCATGACCGCCGCAGTTGCTGATTCCGCACCCGGCAATGATGGTGACGTCGCATTCCTCACCTACGAAGAAATCGTTATATACGCACTCTTTGTGACCCGACATGGAAATGATTACCGGGATGTGGCAGGATTCGTTCTTTGTACCGTCCTTGAAATAAACATTGATTCCGTCGCCGGATTCCCTGGATTCGATCTGGATATTGGCGGTCGAGTTCCTTGCTTCACTCTTGCCGTTGGATCTGATATTGAACGCGCCTACAGGAAGGCTGTCCAGTTCCGCAACTTCTTTTAGCATCCTCTTCTCAAGATCATCCATTGCAGACACCTTCTTTCTGAGAGTATGCACAGCCGCAGCCGTAACGTCCCATGTTGAGCTCACTCATGACCTTGACCGATTCGTCGTACCTGTCGACCGAGCCGTCCTTCAGATAGATGATCTTGTCAGCGATCTCCAGGATCCTTTCCTGATGACTGATGATCATGATATTGCCGTTAGTAACTCTTCTTAAATTCTCAAAAACCTTGATAAGGCTCTGGAAGCTCCACAGATCGATACCTGCTTCAGGCTCGTCGAAAAGGCTGAGCTTACCGCCTCTTGCAGCAGCCATTGCGATCTCGATCCTCTTCATCTCGCCGCCTGACAGAGTATCGTTGACTTCTCTGTTCAGATAATCCTTAGCACAGAGCCCTACTGCCGACAGGTATTTGCAGTCCTTTGTTACATCAACACCTTCACCGGCGGCAATGCTCAAAAGATCCTTTACCTTTAAGCCCTTGAACCTTACGGGCTGCTGGAAAGCGAAGCTGATTCCCAGGTTGGCACGCTCGTTGACAGCGAGATCCGTGATGTCCTGACCGTCAAAGATGACCTTGCCGGATGTGGGCTTAATGATGCCCATAATGATCTTCAGGAGCGTGGATTTGCCGCTTCCGTTAGGCCCTGTGATGGCAACGAACTTATCGTCTATCTTAAGATTTATATCTTTAAGTATGTCCTTATCATCAGCATGAAAGCTGATGTTCTGAAGTTCAAGCATATTGATTCTCTCCTCTTTATTAAAACCAACTTACTTTAAATGGTTTGACGATAATTATCAATAGTTATTTTCGGCATATGCCGAAAATGTTCATGCGCTGTTTATTATACTTTTTGCGAATGGTAACCATACCCAGATCGTTATTCAACATGATGAGCAGGGGTGTTACAATATCTAAATTATAATTAAGGAGTATTCTGGTGTATGTGCGGAATAGTCGGTTACACAGGTAAGAAAAAGGCAGCTCCTATCCTTTTGGACGGTCTTGCAAAGCTCGAGTACAGAGGCTATGACTCAGCCGGTCTCGCGATAAGGGATGGTGAATCCAACCCGGTAGTCGTTAAGGCCAAGGGCAGACTTAAAGTCCTTTCCGAGAAGACCGACGGCGGCGCAGCACTCAAGGGCACATGCGGTATCGGTCATACCAGATGGGCAACCCACGGTGAACCCACCGAGAACAATGCCCACCCCCACATCGTAGATGACTACAACGTAGTCGGAGTCCATAACGGTATCATCGAGAACTATCAGGAATTAAGAGACAAGATGGTCCGCAAAGGATATAAGTTCTATTCAGAGACCGATACCGAAGTCGCTATTAAGACTATCGATTACTACTACAAAAAATATACCCACGATCCGATCGAAGCTCTCGCCAAGACAATGGTCCGTGTAAGAGGTTCTTATGCACTCGCAGTAATGTTCAAGGATCATCCCGGCAAGATCTTCGTGGCCCGCAAGGATTCCCCGATGATAATCGGATACGATAAGGATGCCGCATATGTCGCATCTGACGTTCCCGCAATCCTTAAATATACAAGGACCGTTTATTACATCGATGATCTTGAGATGGCTTGTCTTGAAGCAGGCAACGTCACATTCTATAATCTGGACGGTGACACAATCGAGAAGACCCCCTCCGAGATCGACTGGGATGCGGCTTCAGCCGAGAAGGGCGGCTTCGAACACTTCATGATGAAGGAGATCCACGAACAGCCCAAGGCAGTTCAGGATACTTTGAACTCCGTCATCGTTCCGGACGGAGATTCCCTGAAGATCGATCTTAGTTCCTCGAATCTTACTGATGATGATCTCAAGAGTTTTGAGCAGATCTATATCGTGGCATGCGGTTCGGCATACCATGTCGGATGCTGCACACAGTATATTATCGAATCGTTAGCGGACATCCCCGTCAGATGCGAGCTTGCGTCAGAATTCCGTTACAGAAAGATGCCGCTTAACCAGAAAGCGCTCTGTATCATCATCAGCCAGTCCGGCGAAACTGCGGATTCTCTCGCAGCTTTAAGGGATGCAAAGGAGAAGGGTATAAAGACACTGGCCATAGTAAATGTCGTAGGATCTTCCATTGCCCGTGAGGCAGATTATGTCCTCTATACCCTTGCTGGACCCGAGATCTCCGTCGCAACCACCAAGGCATACTCGGCGCAGCTCGCCATCTGCTATGTTCTTGCGATAAAGCTCGCACTTGCAAAAGGCACTATCAGCGAAGATGAGGCAAAGGATCTTACTTCGGAAGTAATGTCTATCCCTGCCAAGATCAATAAAGTCCTTGAGGACAAAGAGCGTCTCCAGTGGTTTGCAGCTAAGCTTGCCGCCCAGAAGGATATTTTCTTCATCGGACGCGGCATCGATTATGCCATCACACTTGAAGGAAGCCTCAAGATGAAGGAGATCTCCTACATCCACAGTGAGGCTTATGCTGCAGGAGAACTTAAACACGGTACGATAAGCCTCGTTGAGGAAGGCACTTTTGTGATCGGCGTTCTTACACAGAGCGGACTTTATGAGAAGACCCTCTCCAATCTCGTTGAGACAAAGGCTCGAGGAGCTTATCTCATGGCCCTCACCTCTTTCGGCAATTACGCGATTGAAGATTCAGCCGACTTCGTGGTATATGTTCCCAGGATAAATGAGCTCTTCGCAGCTTCACTGGCTGTCGTCCCTCTCCAGCTCATGGGTTATTATGTATCCTGCGCAAGAGGTCTGGATGTCGATAAGCCGCGTAATCTCGCGAAAAGCGTTACGGTCGAATAATAATTTCATTCATAAAGCCAGACGTAACTTCAAGGCATGATCACCGGTCATGCTAAAGTCCTGTTTTGCGGACAGTTATCCTGTCAAGTCTTTAATACGTGAATCCGCACGTCTATAATATTGATATGAGTAAAAGAAAACCCTACATCTTTATGACACAGGATAAGCTGATAGATCTATGCAGATATGATATCGGCTGGATCGAGACTGTCGGCGGAAGTGACATCGATGCTTATCCCGAATCAGGTTTTGAGGTTCAGTGCGAGAGTGAGTATCCGATGCTCTTATCTGATCTTAAAGCCGCGCTGACACACTTTGAGGAAGAGAAGACTTCCTTTAATGATTTTGCATTTGACTGGTGGTGCCCGGTAACCACATATTTTTATGCGGATCTTTGTCTTGACGAACTCCTGGGACCCGACAGCGATATGATCTATGATCTTCCATATCCTCCGATCCCTGAGACAGAAGACGAAGTGTTTATCACCGTCATGGTCAAGATAGCCGCCGTAACCGACACCATTGAAGACGGCAGATTTCCTGATGGCACGGCTTCAGAAGTCCTGAACATACCCGAACTTCTCGCCATTATTGATAATTATGAAGATAATAAAGAACTTCCTTATGAAGAGCGCACTTATACCAGAGAACAGATGCTTGCTTTCCTTAATCACTGGGATAACAGTCTGCTTCTGACGGATGCGCCGGAGAAGATAATAGAACAGTTCGTGAGATTTACGGACATTTTATGCGAAGAACATGTTTTCGAAGCGCTAAAGATAAAAGCATTCGCCTGCAACGGCGGCAATTCCGCCTTTGCCTGTGATTACAATGAAGCAGTAAGGCTTCTGGTGATCCTTCTTAAGGAATTCGGATTCGGCTATGCCGCCAATGCCCTTGCCTTCATTTATTACGACGGCAAGATCACAGGAAGACCCGATTATGACAAGGCCTTTGCCTATTTTTCCATAGCATCGAATTACAACATATCCGAAGCAAAGCTCATGTTCGCGGATATGCTCCTTCTGGGACAGTCAGGCAATCCCGATCCTATTCTTGCATGCAATATCTTCCTTCAGGTCTATCACGACTGCAGGATCAGATTCGAGGCGGGCGATTATAATACGGATCTTCCCGAGAGCGCATTAAGAGTTGCAAGGACACTCTCGATCTTCCCTGATCAGAAGGTCAAGAGGCTCAAGGTCCTTCTTGAAGCCGCATATTCCGCATTCGTACGCTATCAGACCAATAAGCTGCATACTGATCTTGAGTTCACCAAGCAAGTCCAGGCTGATATCGATAAAGTCATCAACGAGTTTGATGACACTGTTCCCGTTAAGCTCAATACCGGCTGGCAGGATCTAGGAAGTGACGAGATCGCTGATGTCTTCGATGATTTCACCGGACCGCCGTTTCCGGCTTACTACACGGTTAATGTCAAAAAGCTCAAGAACGGCAATTACAAGTTCAGCTTAAGGCGCCATTCGATATTCCCGGGCGCGCCTGCCCCGTTGTCTTTATCGGTCCAGCCGTGGCTTCTTTCCGCCGGTCTTTGCGACAGGCTCGATTTTACGATCCCCGGCGAATATGGTAACGAGGCTTTAGAGTATCTTGCGACTTCCAAAGAGGCGGGAACCTTTGACAAGCTTGTAGTCAAGAACACTTCTGACAGGTCTTCTTCATTATTCTCATTTATAAGGAGCGGCAAAGTCGTTCTCGGTTTCCAGGCCAAAAAGATCTTCTTTAACAAGCCTTCCGGAAAAACAATAGGATAAAACGAACTGGAATATCCTCAGCGAAGGTATATAATTGCACTTGTCCGCTATTTCAGGACATGGGGTAACAGGTGGTAATCAAGACTGATCACATCAGGATAAGATCTTTTATTGCAGCGGCAATCGTGCCGGGCCTGTTGTTTTGCGCATGTAATTCACAGCCTGAAGGATCATCCGTCTCCGGATCAGAAAGCGAGATCTCATCCGCGTCTGACACTTCCGTCACCTCTGACACTGCTGAAGAAACATCTGTAACGACTGAGACTTCCACAACAACGGCAACTTCCGTGACCACTGCCGAAGAGACATCTGCTCCATCAAACGGAGAAACTTCTTCAGGTGAACCGCTCATAACGGATATCGGCTATGGTTCCTACGGTTTTATGATGGGAAACTTGAGACTTCATTCACAAAATGATATCTCCATGCTGATACAGCCGGAAGATGCTACGGTTTATGACTTCGGTGTCAGGGAATGTTCATGGATAGATGCATTCTATATAGAGGAATCATTTGACATGAATGTCTTTGATTCATCCTACCGTTTCCTTGGTTTTTATAATGATGATACATCGATCAATTTCGATCCCGGCTCGAAGATCGGCACATGGAATACTCCAAAAGGTTCGGAGCTTGAGCTTTACACGACAGAGATCACCATTATCTCGCACAACCTTGAGATAAAGATCCTCCCGGAACACCCCTCTGTAGGGGATTTTTACAAAGTGTCAATATGCGGCAGAGGATATTATGTATCCGAAGAGCAGCTTCAGATGGCGGATTTCTTCCTAAGTTATCTTGCAGAAGATCCGGGTGTCGATCCTTTGGAGGGACTCGTAAGTTCCGTCAATCACACATATTATTTCTGATATTCTTCCAGACACTTCTGATACGCATCAAGAGCATCCTGAGCAACAGCCTTCCATGAGAAGTTCGCTTCGATATAAGGGATTGCATTGGAGGATTTTGTGCTTAAAGTATCCTTTTCATCAATTACTCTCTTAATGCTTTCCGCGATACTACCGGCATTGTTCTCGGCCATCCAGCCGCAGTCATTATCAGTGATCTTTTCGCCGAGATTCGTGCCCCGCGTAACGAGGCATGGCAGACCGTAACTTAAGGCTTCGAGTATACCGCCCGGCATACCCTCATGACGTGATGTCTGGACAAAGACATCGGCATTCAGAAGCTCGTTTTCCTTAGCCTCACCGGTTATCTCGTGATGAAGTGTGACAACATCACCGACGCCGAAGGATTCGATAAGTCGTTCAAGATTTGCATATCTTCCGACGCAGTCAGGACCGTAGATATCAAGAGTGACCTTGTTCGCCTTCATGATGTCAAGATCTTTGCTTACTGCCTCAAGGAGAAGATCAAGTCCTTTGACGTGTGCATCAAGACGCCCTATAAACAGTAATTTAAGACCGTCTTTACTGAATGAGGTCTTTCTTTTCGAGGGCATAGTCACACCGTTGGTAGCTATGAACTTTTTCCGTCCGAAATCGGTCGTGTCATATTCCTCTTTGGACAGACACTGGAGAGCCAGGGCTTTATTCGTAAACCTGTTGAAAAGCAGGATATTTGCAGCTTTCTTCTTAAGTGCCTTGCTCTGCTGTGCTTCTTTCCTTAATTCACCGTGAGGGATAATGATATAAGGTATCTTTTTGCTCTCGAGCTGTTTTCCGATCGAGAGGAATTCCTTCCTGTAGCACTCCTGAAATATAACAAGATCAGGATGATCGAATGGCTCGGGCATCCTGTCTATATCAAACGATTCGGCATGCGGGATCTGGTTTATGGGAGCCTTTATATCCCTGTCCCTGACATTATACAGGGCAACTTTATGGCCGAGCTGCTCCTGGATCTGAAGATACTGCGGCACGACCACGCAAACACCGCTGAAAGGATCATTTGTGATTGAAGCTATATGCAATATGATCATCTTATTTCTTCCCGTGAAGCATCTTCTTGAATATCCATCCGCGCAGCCGTCCGGGAACCAGGGCAACTATGAACTGGACCATTATGGAAACGGCGTAATCGGACCAAGAGATATAACCTGTGGCATAGACCATCTTTCTTCCGGTCCTGTATTTCTTAAAGTATGCCCAACCGCCTCTTCTGTCAAACATCGCCTTCCCGATCCTGGCGAACACCAGAGAGTCATCCACATTGCTGCACTTCACGCCGTTTTTCATCATGCGGACCCAGAGATATGTGTCTTCCATCAGAGGGCATGACTGATAGTTGCCGGCATCGAGAACGGCCTTTTTCTTGTACATGACGGTCATGTGATTAAAGCCGTCTCTTCTCTTCTGATATTTCTTTATCGCCTCATCAGTCAGGGGAACAGTCCTTTTTGCGACTATGGTATCGGGCGTATCTTCGAATTCGTCAATGTGGCTTCCTGTTATGTCTAGATCAGGATCATTCTTAAACTCTTCGAGCTGTTTCTCGAACCTGTCTTCTCTTGCGATATCGTCTGTATCCATCCGCGCGATAAGATCGTTCGAACATTCAGGAACGCCTGCCTGAAGAGCAAGTCCCAGTCCGCGGTTCTCCTTTAAAGGAACGCGCTTTATAAGGCCGGGATATTCCTTCTCATACTTTTCGAGGACAGCATACAATTCATCAGTGAGCGGTCCGTCTTCAACGACCACCCACTCATCAGCCTTTACGGTCTGCCTTAAGAGACTTTGAAAGCACTCCTCGACATATCCGGGCTTCTCTTTTATATAGAGCGACATCAATACGCTTAAACCGGCCATCTGTTCCTCTTCACAGGTAATGATCTGCGATAATTCTATCATTATTGTCTTCAGTCATCAGCAAACACCTTATTTATGAATGCCTCATCATATTCAAGCACTGAATATCTCGGGAACCATTCCATCCTGAGTTTTGCGAACAAAAGCAACGGATGCTTCATAAAGAACTTCTTCATCACCTTGCGGTCTCCCGAATAACGTTCTTCAAAAGCCTGCTTCAGTAATTTATTAAGCTTGTCATCCGGCTTGAAAGAAGCCTCTATCAATCTGTTCGCGGCATTCCTGTCACTTTGCATCCGTGATTCCCATTTACTGCTGCCTGCAGTGGAAACTCCTGTTCCGTAGCCGTACATAGCTACACAAGATGGACAGTAACTGATCCTTACCCCGTCGTAAGCCATAAGTCTGTATGAAAGATCCTCACAGTATATTACCTGTCCTTCGATCTTTCTGAGATATCGGATAAATACATCTCTTTCGATCAGGGTCGACACTCCGTGGATATAATCATCAAGGATAAGATAATTGCGCTTTATCCTGTTTTGATCATAACCTGAATCAGTGTAACAACCGGTCAATTGAGGGGGTGCGGATTTTCTTATAGGCGAGATCATCTCTTTTCCGGAATCGAAAAAGAGTATATCCCCGAATGACAGTGATGCTTTGTTTTTCTCAGCGTTATCGAACAGTTTCTTAAGAGATGAAGGGCCCGAAAGATAATCTCCGGGGCTTATGAGTTTTACATATTTTCCGGAACTATTTTCCACCCCGCTGATAACGTTGATGACTGTTCCGTGGTTTTCACTGTTTAATACAAGTTTATAATCAGCAAAGGATCCTGATCCGAAAAAAGATTTCAGTTCTTCTTCATGGTTGGTTTTCGAGCCGTCATCAGCAACAACGATCTCATAACTTATGCCTTCCTGCAGCATAACGGATCTGAGCGTTCTCTTAAGCTCTGCAAGATCGGCATTATATGTCAGTACGACAACTGAGATATCAACCATGCTTCACTCCTTCTTATGTTCAAGAGAATTATTGTATATCTGTTCGACGATCGCTTCCGACGAATGAACATACTTCATAAAATGTTCGTTCAGGATCCGGCCTCGTTCTTTCTCAAGCGGATCATCACCGTTCAAAAGCCTGTTGATCGTATCCGAGAGTTCGTTCCAATCCCTTGCCTGATAAAGCCCGGGAAGGATCTTTTTAAATGACGGAGTGTATTCGCATTCAAAAGGACAGTAAATGACCGGTTTTCCCGTCATAAAAAACATCGGTATAACAGAGGATATATCGGAGATAAGGATATCCGTCTCATTAAATGTATCGAGAATACTTGGATTCTTATCTGTCTTAATGCCGTTTGCATTCCAGTCAGAAAGGATCTTATCCTTTTCTTCTTCGGTGATGATCCCCTTCTTTATAAAGTTATCCCACATAAGAGGATGAGGCCTTACAGTAAGTGAACCGGCATTGCTGTCAAACTCTCCCATCTGCTTGTAGTAGTCAAGGAAGTGACTGCCGCCCACTACAGAATCCGTACTCCATCTCGGTGCCCAAAGGACTCTTTTATATCTGCACTCTTTATCAAGAGACAGCCCCTTTTCGTATGAAGTGTATCCGACGCTGTAAAATCTCTTATGTGTACCCTTTGAATACTTTGCATTCAGCATGTCCGCAACTGATTCGTCTTCATGGAATCCGAGATAAACATCTTTGAAAAAATCATTGGGATATTCATCGTTATCTTCAAATTCATGAGTCGCATAAGTAATGTAGCAAAGCCTCGTATGACGTACGATCTCCCAGCTTTTCAGGTGTGAAGGATAGTATTCGCTGAACGGTCTCTGGACAAAGACATAATCAAAATCATCAAGGACAAGATCACACCATTGCCCGTCTTTTATCGCTTCGATCCTGTTGCCGTTGATACATTCATTTACAAAGTAACCGGAAATATTATCTTCAAAGCTTTTATTCCTGATATTGTAAGGCGGCATGATGATCAGCCACGGATCGAATCTCCCGTCTTCACACATCAGTTTGTAGATCGGCTGCTGGACATGCCATATCTCAGGCATCTGGACAATGAATCCGACTTTAATCACATCGTGGACCGGTCTTGATTCAAACCCGCGGATAAGGCGCAGGGCATTTCTAGTATCCGCCCCGCGCTTTATTGTCTTAAGTCCTTTGATCAAAGCCGAATCCGCCATTATTTCTTACCCTTGATGTTCTTATACATATTTATGAAGTAATTGCGCTTTATGATAATTATACCGAGAACAATAACCGCGATAACTATCCTGAGCCACAGTATGCCGTATAGCAGAGCTCCGGCTGCAGCTATCAGGCAGAACAGCAGGAACAGAAGCACAAGGATCTTGTAGTTGTACATATCGTCTTTCCTGTCTTTTTCTTTCAGGATCTTTCTCATTGCAAGATAGTTGCAGAAAGCAAACAGCACATAACTTATGAACGTCGTGTATCCTGCAGCGACAATACCGAACCTGGGGATAAGGAAAAAGTTCAGAACGATATTGACGATCGCGGAACCGATCGAAGCCCACACGAGCTCTTTCTTCCTCTCATAGAAAAATTCGACGTTGATGAACAGCTGGGAATAGAACAGCAACAGAAGGCTTGCTGCAACAGGAAGAACAACGGGAGCAGCCGTCGCATACTTCTGACCCCAGATAAGTATAAGTTCCGGTGCAAACCATATAACACCCAGAAGGAGGACGCCCATGAGAATGGCAATTGCGACAGAGACTTTTCTGTTATCTTCGCTCTTACCGGCTTTAAGCTGACCGTAGAACCACGGAACGTACGAGTTGTTTATGGCATTGAGCACAAAAGTAAGTATCATTGCGAAGTTGTACGCTATGCCGTATTCTCCGGCAGCATCCTTGCCTAACATGTGCTCTATCATGATCCTGTCACTCATATTGAAGATCGTCTGCGACAGATAGTAAGCGATAAGCGGGATATTGAATGCAAGTGCATATTCCCAGTAGGTCTTATTGAACATCTTTTTGCCGCGGAAAGTATTCAGAATAAAAAATCCCGTTCCTGCAATGATGGTAAAGATGGCAAATCCGACTATCCTTCCATATCCTTTCTCCTCACGGTTAAGGACGATAATAAGTGCCAGGACAGGTGAAATAAGAGAGTTCAGGAGCGATGCGGCAACGACGGCTTTATATTTGAATTCGAATCTCTGCTTGCCCGACCACAATGACCATGCAAAATCCGTAAAGATGTTCGCTATCATTATCAGCATTATTCCTGTCGGCAGATCGAAAACAATATTGAACGTATTCCGGAACGGTATATAGATCACAAGGAAAAGCAAAGTCAGGAATATGGATATACCCTGAACGGAGGATATATATTCATCCCTGTTTTTCTCGAACTTTACCATCGCAGTCTGGAAGGAACCTGCATAGAGATTCAGTGTCAGGAAGATCGTTAAGATACCCATCCATGTACTGTAGATGGTTACTTCACCAAACTGTTCCTTTGTAAGGAGATGGGCGAAGATCGGCGACATTATAAGTGATAAGCACTTGTTGATAATGCTGCAGACTGTATATGCAGCTGAAGCTTTTAATGTCGGCGACATATTCTGCCATTTTTGTCTGATCGGGACCATTACCTGCTCCGTATATATTCTACGAATTCATCGTAGTCTCTGATGTAATCTTCCGGATCGTAGTAGTCCGAAGCTGCAACACAAAGAACGGAATCTTTCTGAAGCCACAGCATCTCCCTCCATGTCGGCTGATCGATGACAACGCCGATCGACGGGTCGTAGAGTTCTATCTCTTCTCTTCCGTTGTTATTCTCAAGTATCAGCTGAATGCGTCCGTACGGACAGAAAAGAAGCTGCTTGAGTTCCTTATGAGCATGAAATCCCCTTCTCGTTCCTTCAGGAACTTTGGAGATGTAATAGATACGCCTGATATCAAATTCCACATCATGATTTCCTTCAAAGAAAGACAACTCACCTGCGCCGACTGTCGGGATCGTCTTGATATGGATCACCTTGCATCCGGCGACGGAATCCTTCTCGTTGATATCATCGTCTTTGAGAACGGAATACCACTTAAGGTCAGCTATACCCTCATATCTTGCAAGGACCTTTGCCGGGATATCCAAAGCTTCATGGAAATTGTGCTTATCGTAGAAACGCACAGCCCTGGTGTTCTTCCGGCTTACGCACCAGTAAACACAATCAAGGCCCAATTCATCAAAAGCCTTCTTTAAGATGGCTTCCATGCCGAACCACGAATAGCCTCTTCCCATCGCTTTCGACCTTACGGTGATGGCAAATTCGGCGCTGCCGTCCTCAATGTCACGCAGGGTGACAGTTCCCATATATTCATCTTCGTCTGAAGCGATAGCGAGGTTGACATCCTTTTTATCTTCATTGCTCCTTAAGATAAATGCTTCGGCATCACTTAAGGTCTTCGATGCGAAATCAGTCCTGAGCTGTCCTGTCACATCAGCATCGTGCATCCACTCAAGCATCAGCGGGGCATCTTTAAGTTCCAATTGTCTCAGATGCATTCTCTAATCTCCTTAGAAGCTGTTAACAGCATCGATAACATATCTGATCTGTTCATCGGTCATGCCATAGTATAACGGCAGACTGAGCTCGGTCCTGCTTATCTCCTCGGCTACGGGAAGAAGCCCTTCTCCTATACCGAGATCTTTATAACACTCCTGAAGATGGATCGGGATCGGATAGTGTTTATTCGTTCCGATCTCAAGATCTTTAAGGTGCTTTTCAAGCTTGTCTCTTTCATCACATCTGACTGCATAGATGTGCCATACGGGAAGGCAGTCTTCGTTTACAAAAGGTGTGATGACCTTTTCATTCCTGATGCCTTCCGTATATACTCTTGCGATCCTTCTCCTGTCTTCATTCACCTTGTCGAGAACAGGGAGCTTTGCCGACAGGAATGCAGCCTGAAGTTCATCAAGCCTGCTGTTGTTGCCCTTGTAGATGTGATGATATTTATAATCCGAACCGTAGTTTCCCAATGCCCTGACCATATCAGCCATTTCCTTGTTATTTGTAATAACGGCTCCGGCATCACCCAATGCACCGAGATTCTTTCCGGGATAGAAACTGAATCCGGCCAGATCACCGAATGTTCCGACTTTCCTTCCCTTATATGTTGCCCCGTGAGCCTGCGCACAGTCCTCTATCACAAAAAGGCCTTTAGATCTTGCGATCTCCATAACAGGATCCATATCGCATGCCTGACCGTAGAGATGAACGGGAATTATTGCTTTTGTTAAAGGGGTTATCTTCTCTTCGATCCCGGACGGATCGATATTGAAAGTTCTTATATCGGGCTCGACAAAGACAGGCTTTGCTCCGACATATGTGACTGCAAGTGCGGTCGCAATGTATGTGTTGGACGGAACGATGACCTCATCACCTTCGCCTATACCCAATGCCTTAAGGGATAACATCAGTGCATCAAGGCCGTTACCCACGCCTATTGCGTACTTAACTCCGCAATAATCAGCGAAAGCCTTCTCGAAGGCCTCATCTTCCTCCCCCTCGATATACCATGACCTCTTATAGACGCGTTCAAATGCGCCTCTTAAGTCCTGATCAAGCTCTTTCTCGAGCGGAATAAAAGAAACAAAAGGAATCTTCATATCATCAAATCCGTCTTCTTATTATTTTGCCTATTATACCACGAGCCTGTTTACGGGAACTGATAATCCCCGAACGACACATAATACGGTTTGTGCGCTACCCTCTGATCTTCGGGAGGCAATTTCATGTAATCGCCGTATATCGCCGTAAGCGCTTCATCGTAACCGTTCTGAAGCTGAACCTCGGTATCTTCGAACTTCATCGTGACCGTGGGAAATGAATGGTCATATCTTATCAGCGAGCCTGTTATGTCGGACGGAACCAGCGTATCATAGCAGATAATGTAATCATTTCCGGGATGTGTAACGAGTTTTAAATACTCTTCGTACAGTTTTTTCGACTTATCCGGATCCTTATGATGGAAGTCGTACATCAGGCGCTTAACAAGACTTGAAATAAAAGATCCAAGACCCTGATCCTTAATGAGCCTGGACTTGAACTTGTAGTATATGTATCTGCGCTTTATCTTAAGAGCTTTTTTAATGATCTCTTCTGTGTTGTCATCGGCATAATCGAAAAGGAAGATATCGAAGTTTATCGGTCTTCCGTATCCTTCACCGCTCTTTTCGAAATCATTGTTCCAGGATTCTGAAATGAACACCGTGTCCTTATAGTAAAGCTTCGGGAATATCTTATCCTGCCACTCGTAATCCCCGTCAGGGCTCCCCAGGAAGAGATTTCCCGTATCCTGAGTCTCGAAAACCTTCTTGAGCTTGTCATATTCCGTGCGCATCATTCCGATATCTATATCGTCATCCCACGGAATAAAACCCTGATGCCTTACTGCACCTATTGCCGTACCGAAACACACAAAATATTCAATGCCGTTATCCTTGCAGATCCTGTCGAACTGACGCATCATGTCAGTGAGGATAAACTGTATCTTCTCAAGCATATCCGGTGTATAAGTCTCGCTCATCTTCCATTCTCCCCTGATCAGAACTCAACCTTATAAGCAACATGGCTCTCGCGCTTCTCCGGCGGCGGGACCCACATATAATCGCCAAACATATTTGTAAGCACCTCATCGTATGCTTCGGGGATCGGGAATTCATATCCGTTGAACTCAGCCATAATGGTCTTTGTGAGTTTTTCTTCAGGATAATTCTCATGAGTATATCCTGCGGAAGGAATACCGACCCAGCCTGTATGACGTTTCTTATTTCCGAGCTTCTCACACATCTTCAGGTAGAATCTCATCCCGCCGACATGAGAGAAAAAACTTCCGAGTCTTCTTCGAAGCTTCCAGTATTCGGCAACGTCTTCAAGTTCTTTAGCCTTCTGCTCAATAACAGGAGACGGATATTTATAATCAACGCATACACTTGCCGCTCTGTATACAAAATTGTAAATACGGCAATGAAGTTTTCTTAGCAGCTTATTTGCCGGAACGTTCTCTATTATGAACACATCAACAAAGAGCATATCGAAAGCATCGATCCCTGCATAAGGGATCTCAACATATTTAGTCCCCTTCCTGAAGATCTTGATCGACTTGACCACATAGCGCTCATCACAAAGAGGCTCGGCCACAATGTATTTGTCCGGGAATTCCTCGCGGAATCTTGCTACGAGTTTTTCCGCTTCGCTCCGGAGCATCATGAGATCGATATCATCATCCCACGGAATGAATCCCTTGTGTCTTACCGCTCCGAGGAATGTTCCGCCGTAGAGCATGTATTTGATATCGTATTTTTCACAGACATACTTGATATCGAGTAAGATCTTAAACAGTTCATCCTGCATTCTCTTCAGGGTGTCATCGTCAAGAATATATTCCGGAAAACTAGCCGAATAGAGTTTTTTACCTTTGGCCAAAGACTTGAAAACCTCCTGCTGTCAATCGCTCAATGAATCCGGGAATTTGTAATTGCCGAATTCGACACGGTATGTCTGATGAACATCTTTCCTCTCTTCCGGAGGCGGGCTCATATAATCGCCGTAGAGCTTTGTAAGAGCCGCATCGTAATCTCTCTGCATCTTGACTTCGAATCCTTCGAACGTCCCTGTCACAGTCGGAAATACCTGATCGTACCTTATAAGTGAAGCTCTGATATCCGGCGCTTCAAGATCGTCGAAATTGATGATGTAATCACTCTTCGGATGGTCCGTGAGTTTTACGTATTTGGCAAATTCTTTCTTCGATGCATCAGGATCTGAATGATGGAAATCATACATGAGCCTCTTTATGATGCTGAATACAAATGCACCCGGTCCACGGTCCGTTATCACCTTGGATTTAAACTTGTAGTACATGTAATTGCGCTTGAGCTTTAAAGCCTTCTTTATCGTCTTCTCGATATATTCAGGATCATTATCCGTATAGTCGAAAAGAAATATGTCGATATTGACCGATCTTCCGAATTTGTCACCGCATAGCTCAAAACTGTCTTCCCAGTACTTCAGTTCGATTATCGTGTCTTTGCAGTAAAGCCTCGGATATACCTTCTCCTGCCATTCATAGTCACCGTCAGGACAGCCCAGGAACAGATCACCTGTATCCTGCTCTTCAAAGACTTTCTTGAGCTTCTCGAATTCGGAGCGCATCATGCCTACATCCGCATCATCATCCCATGGGATAAAGCCCTGATGTCTTACGGCACCCAATTCCGTACCGTAGCAGACAAAATAATCAATATCGTTGTCTCTGCAGATCTTATCGAACTGCTCAAGCATCCGGGTAAGAACATACTGCAGTTTCTTATGTGAATCAGCTGAAATATTTCCCATATAACCACTCCAGGCAAATTAAACAGCGGTTTTCCCGCCATCACAATTGCAGATTATAACACATATAATAAATCTAATAACATCGCGTATTAAGGCAGATCATAAGCAAGCTTTAATAAACCTGACTTAAAAAGCCCTTTACAAACAGACATCTGATTGTATAATTGAGTCGTCCAAGGCGGAGTGTAATTCTCCGACCGGCGGTGAACGTAAGAAGCGTAAGCCCGCAAGCCTCATAAATTCTTAAGGTGAGGTTGACCCGGTGAGATTCCGGTGGCCGACGGTAAAGTCCGGAAGAAAGGAAGTGTGTTTTCTATGTCTGTAAGTCAAACAACCGTAAAAGCGGGTTCTCAAGCTGCGCGCAAGATCATGATCCGCCGTATTTGCTCATGCGGTATCCTTTCCGCACTGGCAGCTATCCTCATGTATCTTGAGATCAAGCCGTCCCTGCTGTTGCTGCCGTTCCCGGATTTCCTTGCATTCGATTTTTCCGAGATCCCGGTACTCATCGGAACCTTTGCTTTAGGGCCTGTGTGGGGTGTCGTTATTGAACTCATCAAGAATCTCCTTCACCTTCCCGCCACGGGAACTATGGGTGTCGGTGAGCTCTCTAATTTCCTTACGGGTTCCATCTTCGTTTTGACAGCCGGTCTTATCTACCGCAAATTCCGCACAAAGAAGGGTGCCGCAGTTTCTATGGCTGTTGCAACGGTGGTCCTCGCTGCCTCATCAGTTCCCGTAAACGCTTTCATCAATCTGCCCTTCTACGCAACTGCAATGGGATTTACTCTTGATAAGGTCATCGGCATGAGCAATGCGGTCAATCCGCTTGTTAAAGACCAGATATCACTTCTCCTTGCAGTATTTGTTCCTTTCAATCTGCTCAAGGGAATTGTGGTCGGACTCGTTACGTTCTTTGTTTACAAGCCCATCTCCAAGCTGATCAACAAGACTTACGATCAGACGCACGCAAAAGCAAAGAAGTAAACCTGATTCAAAAATGCAGGTATAAATAAGAGGTTATCTCTTAAGTGAACCAATCACTTTTGAGATAACCTCTTTTACTGTTATAACATTTAGCAGCAGGAAGGGGTGTTTTATCTTCTCCCCACCGCATTTTCGGCGATCATTTCTATCGCCTTGACGGACTGGGGCCATTCGGGATGCGCTATAGGGAAAACATGATGCATCTTGAGGTCACCGTCATTCTTTGCTTCGTAATACATGGCATCAGGGAGCTTGTCTTTGAATTCA
>JAEEGL016466215.1_pt1 | contig 42064 bp, 33 predicted proteins | sample 9134231 | NCBI WGS metagenome assembly JAEEGL01 (sample SAMN16246548, study PRJNA631951) | gut metagenome | biome: gut microbiome; feature: rumen; material: fiber-attached | host: Bos | place: Iran: Karaj | collected 2018-10
CTCCAGCCAGGCGCGGGGGACGCGGGCCCTGGCGAAAATGCAGCCCATCAGGGCTACGACGACATACAGACGGCCCTGGAACTCCACGACGTTGCCCTCGACGCCCTTGAGCGGGCCGCGGGTCACGCGGACCCGGTCGCCGAGGGAGAGGGGCTGGTCCACAAGGCCTCCCTCGAGGGTCGAGCAGTCGAAGACGCGGCGGAAATCCTCCATCTGCTTCTCGGGCACGACCATCATCTGGTGCGTTGCACAGTCAATGACGTAGTTCAGAGGAAGGAAGCGCTCGGTCACGAGGGCGCAGGCCTCCTCCTTGGTCGCCTTGAGGAAGACGAGGTTCGGGACCGCCGGGGTCTGGGCGATGCCATGGCCGCGCGTCTTGCGTCCGGTACGCACCGGGACGAAAGCCTCCACGCCAAGACCAGTGAGGGTATCCCTCATCTTGATCTCGCCGCGGAAGAAGCGCGTTTTTGCCACGAACCAGTTTTCCATTCCCGTCTAAAACTTTTTACCGGTGACGATGCTGAGGAACGTCAGGCCAAGGACCTTGGCGTCAAACCACAGGGAATGGTTGCGGAGCCAGTAGAGGTCGAGGTCCAGACGGGTCAGCATCTTTTCCATCGTATCGGTGTAGCCGTTGTATAAAGTCGCATAACTCGTAACACCGGGCCTGATCTGGTACAGGTAGCGGTAGCGCGGGTTATGCTGCATAATCTGATCAATATAAACCTGGCGCTCGGGGCGGTAGCCGATGAAGGACATATCGCCCTTGAGGACGTTCCAAAGCTGGGGAAGCTCGTCCAGGTGATGGTTGCGGAGGAAGCGGCCGACTTTGGTGAGCCGGGGGTCGCCGTCGCCGGAATAGAGTTGCGCACCGGCAGCCTCCGCATCGGGCCGCATCGAGCGGAATTTGTAGATTTTGAAGGGTTTGCCGTCGCGGCCGATCCGCTCCTGGGCAAAAATCACCTCTCCCCCATCCTGCAACTTAACGGCAATGGCGCAGATGGCGATGACCGGCGAGAACAGGATCAGGAGCACCCCGGAGACGAGGATGTCGAAGGCGCGTTTGAAGAAATGGCCCGTGCGGGTCATCCCGTCCGCCTGCGGCGTAACCTGAGTCTCGGATTCTCCGGATTTCTTGCCCTTGTGGTCCCAGTCCTTCGGGAAGAAGACGCAGTCAATGCCGCCCACCTTCCACTGGAGGGAATTGAGATCGTCGGGATCGGCGCAGAAATAGACGACTTTGTCTTCAATGACGCGGCCGGACATAGCCCGGTCGGCGGAGACAAAGCCCACGACATCGTATTTCCCTTCTTCCTCAACATCCTTAGCCAGCAACACGGAAGAGGCTCCGGTGCCCATCACAAGGGCATTTCCCCGGGCCGCGACCTCCTTGACATCCGTCTTTTCGGAAGCATACAGGCTGGCTGAATAGCGAAGATAGGAAATGATGGCGATGCTCAGCAGCAGGTCCGCGAAAATGGCGACAACACAGAGCGCGGCCGAACCGAACCGGATCAGACCGAAGATCAGCACCAGGCTCAACGCCACCTCCTTGAAGAGGATGGCACCGACAATCTTGGCGGTCGAACGAACGGTCATATAACGCCGTACACTGCGATGACTGCCGGTAATCAGAATGCCCAGGAGAGACGCCACAAGGGCGATCCCCACCCATTCCAGCACGATGAAAGTAAAGCCGGGAATCGGTTCGGACAGCCAACGGACAAGAAGAATTGCCGCAAGCGATGCGAGGCTCATCATCCCCGTATCCTGCAGCAAAATCAACCGCGCACTGCGGTATTCCTTCGACTTGTCGACCATTTTCTAACCTTTAATTGCCAACTTCCTGTCCCATAGCACATTACCCTTCGCCCCTCCAGGAAAGAATACAAAATCGTACAAATTTACGGATAATTCCGCTAAAAAACAAAAGAATTATTCTCTTATAATTTGTGAAAACTCCATGATAGGTAAAAAGTTCAACATTATTGGGATGGTGGCATTGAAAATGCCGCAAAATATGGTTATATTTGCAGGTTAAAACGAACCTTTATGGCAGAAGACAAACTCATCGATATCAACGAGCAGTACGGGGACGACAAGATCAAGCACCTGGACGACACCGAACACATCCGGCTCCGGCCGGGTATGTACATCGGCCGTCTCGGCAACGGCGACAATCAGGGAGACGGTATTTACGTGCTCCTGAAGGAGATCGTCGACAATTCCATTGACGAATTCTCGGCGGGATACGGCAAACAGATCCGCATCACCGTCGAAGGGCAGGAAGTGACCGTGCGCGATTTCGGCCGGGGCATTCCCCTGAATTCGGTGGTCGACGCCACCTCCAAGCTCAACACCGGCGGCAAATTCGACGATTCCGTCTTCAAGAAAAGCGTCGGCCTCAACGGCGTCGGCACCAAGGCCGTCAACGCCCTTTCCTCCTCATTCTACGTCGAATCCTGCCGCGACGGCGTCAGCTCCTTCGCCCACTTCTGCCGCGGCGAACTGAAAGACAGCGGCAAACGGGAAACCTCCGAGCGCAACGGCACCCTCGTCCGCTTCACCCCCGACAGCGAGATGTTCGGCAATTTCGCCTTCAATATGGACTTCGTGGAGACGATGGTCAAGAACTACTCTTATCTCAAAAAAGGATTGACCCTCGTGCTGAACGGGACCTCCTACAAGAGCGAGAACGGCCTGCTGGACCTCGTCACCGAGAATATGGCCGAGACGCCGCTCTATCCGCTGATTCACCTGGAGGGGGAAGACATCGAAGTCGTCCTCACCCACGGCAACAGCTACGGCGAGAACATCACCTCCTTTGTCAACGGGCAGAATACCCGTGACGGAGGCACCCACCTTGCCGCCTACCGCGAGGCTATTGCCAAGACCCTTAAGGAATTCTACAAAAAAGAATACAAGCCGGAAGACTGCCGCCAGGGCATCGTCGGGGCCGTCGCCATCCAGATCCAGGAGCCCAACTTCGAGGGCCAGACCAAGACCAAGCTCGGCTCGACCTACATGTGGGAGAAGCCCGTCAAGAACGCCGACGGCACCGTCAAGCGGGGCCCGGACGGCACGGCCGTCATCGACCGCGGTCCCACCATCCGCACCTACATCAACGATTTCATCGGGAAGGCCCTCAACGACTACCTGCATATGCACCCGGAAATCGTCGCCCCGATCGAGGACAAGATCAAGTCCTCCCAGCAGGAGCGCGAGGCGATTTCCGGCATTCAGAAAATCGTTCGGGAGCGCAGCAAGAAGGCCAGCGTCTACAACCGCAAACTCCGCGACTGCAAGTACCATTTCAACGACAAACTTCCCAAAAACAAGGAAGAGGAGGCTGAGCGCTCCAGCATCTTCATCACGGAGGGTGATTCTGCAAGCGGAACCATCACCAAGGTGCGCAATGCCAACAACCAGGCCGTCTTCTCCCTCCGGGGCAAGCCCATTAACTGCTATAAGGAGAGTCGCAAGAAGGTGGCCGAGAACGAGGAACTCAACCTGCTGGTAAGCGCCCTCGGCGTAGAGGACGACCTCGAAAACCTGCGCTACAACAACATCATCGTCGCCACCGATGCCGATGACGATGGAATGCACATCCGGATGCTGGTGCTGACCTTCTTTATGAAGTATTACCCCGATCTCATCCGCCGCGGGCACGTCCACATCCTGCAGACGCCCCTGTTCCGGGTCCGCAACAAGAAAGACACCTGCTACTGCTATTCCATCGACGAGAAGGAAGCGGCGGTGGCCCGGCTCAAGACCGGGGTGGAGATCACCCGATTCAAAGGCCTCGGTGAGATTTCTTCCAACGAATTCGTCGATTTCATCGGCGAGAAGATGCGCCTCGACCTCGTGAAACTTTCCGACGAAGAATCCATCCACGAGATTATGGAATTCTATATGGGGGACAACACCGCGGAGCGGCAGCGCTTCATCCGGGAGAATCTCCGCAGCGAAGAAGAACTGGAAGACGTCAATATATGAATCACTACAAGACCACCTACAGTCCCGGCTGGGCGAAATTCTGCCGCCGGATGCTCAAACTGATGGGCTGGACGGCCGTCGGCGATTCGATGCCGGAGCCCAAGGCCATCGTCCTCGGCGTTCCGCACACGAGCGTCTGGGATTTCGTTATCTCGTATTTCTATTATTCCGGATACGGGAAGGTGGCGCATACGATGATCAAGAAAGAATTCTTTGTCTGGCCCCTCGGCCCCATCCTCAAGGCGGCCGGGTGCATCCCCGTTGACCGGACCAACGCCTCGACGATGGTTCGGAGCATGATATCCATTATGAAGGAAGAGGACAATTTCCACGTGGCCATTGCCCCGGAAGGGACGCGCAAGGCCGTCAAGCGCTGGAAGAGCGGCTTCCACCTTCTCGCCAAAGAGACCGGCGCGGTTGTCTACGCCGGGTATTTCGACTGGGGCACCAAGCGGATCAGCTGCGGGGAAAAATTCGAGTTGACCGACGACGCCAAGGCCGACCTTGAGCGCCTCCAGGCCTACTATGAGTCCCTCCATATCCAGGGCAAACACAAAGATCAATACCTTACACATTAGGATTTCCCATGAGCAAAAAACGGCCTTACAAGATGCGTCAGGCATCCCGGGAGGTCAATTGTACCAACCTGAACTGGCTCTACCGCTATGCCACCAAGAAGTATGAGCGGCGGAAGATGTCGCAGTACAGCGACGGCGGGCAGGCTTATACCTACGGTGAATTCAAACTCAAATGCGACCGGCTCTCGCAACGGCTTCTCCGCTTCGGCATCAGCGCCGGCGACAAGATGGCCATCCTCTCGCAGAATATGCCCAACTGGACGGTCGCGTTCTTCGCAGCCACGGCATTCGGCCGGGTCGCCATCCCCATTCTGCCCGACAGCAGCGAGAACGAGGTGACCAACATCCTCACCCACTCCGAGAGCAAGGTTATCTTCATCTCGCAGCGGTGTATGTCCAAGCTGAGCGAGGAGATGAGGGAGAAGCTGACGCTCGTCGTGGACATCGAGACCTTCGAGTTCATCAAGAAAGACCAGAACGCCTTCCAGTGCGACGGCGTGGTGAAGGATCCGGCGCCGGACGACCTGGCGACGATTATCTATACCTCCGGCACCACCGGCAACGCAAAGGGTGTGATGCTCAGCCACCGCAACCTCTGCCACAACATCATCGAATCCCTCAAGGCTGAGCCCTGCGACAAAAAGGACCGCTTCCTCAGCATCCTTCCGATGGCGCACGCCTACGAGATGGGCATCGGATGTCTGTATCCGATTTTTGTCGGCGCCTGTGTGTACTATATCCAGAAGCCCCCTACCCCGAGCATCCTCATCTCCGTGATGAAGAAGATCCGTCCGACGGTGATGTGCTCCGTGCCGCTGATCATTGAGAAGGTCTACAAGTCCAGCATCGTCCCGACCGTAAAGCGCTCAAAGGTGCTGACCTGGATGCAGGCCAAGTTGCCGCACCTGTTTTATTCGCTCGTCGGCGGAAGGCTGTACAAGACCTTCGGTGGCAAGCTGCACTTCTTCGGCGTGGGCGGTGGCAAACTCGATCCCGTCGTGGAGGAATTCCTTTTGAAGTGCAAATTCCCCTACGCCATCGGCTACGGCCTCACGGAATGCGCCCCGCTCGTATCCAACGCGATGGTCGGCCGGACCAAGGTCGGCTCGATCGGCATCGCCTCCTACCAGATGGAAGTGCGGCTCGACAACGTCGACCCCGAGACCGGCGAGGGCGAGATCGTCTGCCGCGGCGACAACGTGATGCTCGGGTACTACAAAGACCCCGAGCGGACGCTGAAAGTCATCGACGACCAGGGCTGGTTCCGCACCGGGGACGTTGCCACGGTCGATGAGGACGGCTATTATTTCATCAAGGGCCGCCTCAACAACACGATTGTGGGACCTTCCGGCGAGAACATCTACCCGGAAGAGATCGAGATGGTCCTGAGTGATATGGAAGGGGTCCACGAATCCCTCGTGATGGAGCGCGACGGTAAGCTCGTAGCCCTGGTGAAGTTCGACGACAAGTTCCTCGACTGGGACCAGGAATACGAGGACAAATTCTTCGAGAATCTCGCGGCCCGGAAGAAGGCCGTGATGGATTTCATCAACTCCAAAGTCGGCAAGAACTCCAAGATCAACGAAGTCGACGCCGTCAAGGACCCGTTCGAGAAGACGGCCACCGGCAAGATCCGCCGCTTCAAGTACAAAGACTCCCACGGCGACGAGCCCGAAGCGCCCACCGACACGGGCGAAAAGCCCGAGGTTCCGCACGAATAGCCCGGTTTCCGCCCGGAACCTATCCTTCCGGAGACAGGATCCGGTCGCTTTCGCCGGATTCTGCCCGGAACCTATTCTCCCCCGGCAGCACGTAGATCCCGCACGGCGGGAATGCGCCTTTGTCTCCCTCTGCGGGGTATAGGGTGAGGCTGGAGCCATCGGCCGTGATATGCAGCACGAACTCCTCCTCGCCGTCCTCCGGTCCCAGTTCCCGCTTCACCCGGAAATGCGGATTCTCGGCGCCGCATCTTTGATACCCCTCCAGCCCTACGAAATCAAACGCCTCCACGAGATCCTCCGGATCCGTGAGGTCGAAGACCAGTGACGAGGCCTCAGAGATCTCGATGACCTTTGCCTTGCCACAGAAAGCATACGGGATGCCGGGCTCCAGCGGGAGCACGTCCCCGGCCCGAACGGGAATTTCGTTCAACAACTCCTTGAGCGCTCCGGACTGCCCTGCGGCGTAGAGCTCGGCCGCCGTGATCCGGCGCCGGAAGCCCAGAAGCGCGTGAGCGCCGGGCTCTGCGGAGACCACCATCCAGACAGCCGTCTTGCCGAGGCTGTCGTAGCGCTGCTCTGCCACGGTGTCGTCTGCGTGGACAAAAACAGGTGTCTCGCCATCGAACTCAATTACCTTTACGGATACCGGGAACTGCAGGCCATAGTATTCAAAGGTATCGTCTCCCACCATCTTCTCGAGGTAGGTCTGCATCAGTTCGCTGAGGGTGTTGCCGTCGAGCCAGCCGCCGAGCACTTCGGAATCGATATAGCCGAGGTCGGCCAGCAGCCATTTCTCCTGCCCCCAGGGCCGCTGGGTGTCGACGGGAGTGAATTGGAGCGGATAGAGGTTCTTGTCCATTTATTTCAAATTAAATCCGGGCGAGGCCCAGTGTTTCATCGTATCGCCTTGAGCGGCATAGATCAAATAGCCCTCGAGGTCTTCTCTCTCCAGCAGAAGCTGCCGGGCCTTCTCGAAGCCGAGCACCATCGCCCAGGTGGCGACGGCATCGGCATCCGCGGCTCTCGCCGTGACGATGGTCGCGCTAAGGAGGCTGTCCTGCGCGGGATATCCGGTGCGGGGATCGAGGGTATGGCCGTATTTGCGGCCGTCTTTGATATAGAATTTGCGGTAATTGCCCGACGTCACAACCCCCTGTGCCCCGCCGGAGGATTGCCAGACTCCCTCCAACATCTGGCCCGGAGTATTGTTGCCATCCACCGGGCGGTCGACGCCGATCGACCAGGGATTCCCGGCGGGATTGACTCCTTCGCAGAAAATCTCTCCGATATCCACCAGCATATCCTTCACGCCGAGAGAATGGAGGTATTCGGCCACAAGGTCGCAGGTATATCCTTGGGCAACGGCGTTGTAATTGAGCCGGGGCAGGGCGGTGCCTTCCAGCACGACATCCTCCGGACTGAGCGAGCCGTCTTCGCGTAGCACACTTCGGAGCGAGGGGACGAGCCGCTTCATGCCGGACACGGAAAGGGCGCTGTCCACCCTGGACTGCGGCGGTAGCGAATCCGTCGTGAATCCGAAGCCCCAGATGTCGAAAACCGGGCCTGCAGCCACGTCCAATCCTCCTTCCGAGGCTTCATAATACGCCCGGGAGAAGTCGTAGATGTCCAGGAAAAGGTCATTGGGGAAGACCGTCTCTCCCCGGTTGAACCGGGAGAGCATCGAGCCCTTGTTGTAGCCCGAAAGCGTCGTATCCACCCGCTGGAGAATGCTGTCGACGGCTTCCTGAATCCGCTCCGGCTTCGCACGGACGCCCGAGAGAGAGAACTTGACGGCATACGTCCCGCCTTGGGCATATCCCCGAAGGACGGTGTATCTGTCCGGATGTGCACAAGCCAAAGGCAGCAGTAAGAGCAGGATTCCAAGTAATCTTTTCACGACAGGAGAGGTTTAACGCACAAAATTAGCAATTTTCAAGGAAAATAACGATATTTGTACGATTATACCTTTCGTTGTATGAGAAGAACGCACATTATACATCTCCTGGCTGCCGCCCTGCTGGCTGCGACGCTGATGCCGGGTTGCAATAAGAATGAGGAAGATGAAGTCCTCCCGAGCCTGGACGGCTATATTTATACGGTTGTCTATCCGTACCTCCGCCAGATGCCTCCCGAGCACGACGAGAGCGTCCCGGGGATCCGGATTGAGGGCGTCACCCATCCCGAAGGCGGGGAAATCGGCTATTACTGGAAAATCTCCCCGACGATGGAGAAATACGATACGCTCGATGCGGGTTCAAACCTCATTTCGTTCGACAGAATGCTCGAGAAACTCGGCGGCACACTGACCGAGCCCGGGGAGTATACCCTCATCTCCTGCGCCTACGCCAAGGGGTATTATTCCACATCCCAGGCACTGACCTTCTACATCGTTGATCCGGCGGTCAACGGCTCCCTGACGGCCACCGGTCTTTTGATCGGCATCGACGGCAGCGACACCGTGACCGATGTACGGGACAGCAAGGAAAACAAGTATTATACGATGCCCTCCGGGGGGATCCAGTGGATGCGCAACAACCTGGCCTGGACCGGTGCCGGCATCCCGCTGTATGACTGTGAGGTAATGAGTTATCCCTTCGGCCGTTTCTACACCTGGGAAGAAGCGCAGACCGCCTGCCCGGAAGGCTGGCGCCTGCCTTCCGCTGCCGAGTGGGATGCCTTCGGAGACGTTGCCGGAGACCTGATGTGCAACGCCCGCTTCTTCGATGAGCCGATGTGGGAGTATTGGCCCCAGGTCAAGATCACCAATAGCAAACTGACAAGTGTCGTCCCTTCCGGATACGCTGTCAAGGGGGATTACAACTCCTTCACCGGCTTCAAGGAATATGCAGCCTTCTGGACGGCGGATGCCGATCCTGAGGATGCCTCGATGGCACAGTACCGCTACATCAACGTCAACCACCCCGAGATCTACAAGGCTTCGGCCGACAAGGCCACCTTCTGCGCGTCCGTCCGCTGCGTCAAGTAGCGCACCGCACTATGACCGAACGCATCGACAAATTCCTCTGGTCGCTCCGTGTCTTCAAGACCCGGACCGACGCGACCGACGCCTGCAAGGGCGGCAAAGTCAAGGTGGGAGGCGTCAACGTCAAACCCTCCCGGGAAGTCAAGCCCGGGGACGTCATCCAGGTGCACAAGGGCAACGTCTTCTATTCTTATAAGGTTATAAAACTCCTCCACAACCGCGTCGGAGCCTCCCTTGTCCCCGAATACGTCGAGGACCTCACGCCGGAGGAAGAACTCGCCAAACTTCACGCCCCCGTGGAGACTTTCTTTGTCAAGCGCGACCGCGGTGCCGGCCGTCCTACCAAGAAGGACCGCCGCGAGATGGAGCATCTCTGGGATGCGCTGGATCTGTAATTACCGCAAATCGGTGACGACCCAGTCGGAGCCGAGGGAGGAGCGGGCGAACTGGAAATCGGAGAGGGCGCCTTCCGGGGCGTAGCGGATGCCGGTGAGGCGGAAGCGAGATACCTGACCATTCTCCATTGTAAGAGAGATATCCAGAGAATCGGTACCCGAACTGTTTACTTTCAAGGATTTGTCAAACGACTTATAGCCGGCCACGATGGCGGCCGGATTGGTCATTACATCCTCCGCGTCGACACTTTCCACGATGGCTTCCTTGCCGCTGCGGTCGAGCGTCCAGCGGACTTTGCCGTCGGAGTATACTTCCAGACCGTCGCCCTTGAGAAGGTACGCGCTCCCCTGCACGGTCATCTTGCCGGAAGCGACGTTGTCGTACGTCTTGCCGCCGGACGTGTAGCCGTAGGAATAATCGAAGGTCACGCGGTGACCGGCCGCCTTGTCCAGCAACGGAATGCTCTGGGCCGAGGCCGTGAAAGCGGCAAGCAACAGGGCCGCAGTGAAAAGGAATGCTGAGAATCGTTTCATTGTACCGATGTATTTCCGGACTCCCCTATTTGCAAGGATCATTCCACGGGCGCTACTGCCCGAGGAAATGCGCGAGGATTTCGTCCAACTCGCGGAAATCCTTCACGAGCACCTCACGCGGCTTGGAGCCGTTCTGCGGGCCGACGATACCGGCAGCCTCCAGCTGGTCCATCACCTTGCCGGCGCGGGCGTAGCCCATTCCGAGGCGGCGCTGAAGGTCGGAGGTGGAGCCCCGCTGATTCTGCACGATGAGCCGGGCGGCGTCCTCGAAGTGGTCGTCGATGTTCTTCATATCGACCTCTCCGGGGCCGTCGTTGCTCTCGGAAGGCGGCTCAGGCAGATAGTACGGCGTATTGTAGCTCTTCTTGTAACCCTGCTGCGACCAGATAGAATCGGTCACTGAGGCAATCTCGTCGTTGCCGATGAGGGCGCACTGGATACGCTCCATATCGATACCCGTATAGAGGAGCATATCACCCCGGCCGATGAGTTTCTCGGCGCCAGGGGTATCGAGGATGGTCTGGGAATCGATGCGCGAGGTCACGCGGAAAGCGATCCGCCAGGGGAAGTTCGCCTTAATGAGGCCCGTTACGACGTCCACCGTCGGGCGCTGGGTAGCGAGAATGACGTGAATACCCGCAGCACGCCCCTTCTGTGCCAGACGAATGATCGATTGCGTAATGCCGCGCGACTGCGCCTTGGCCTCGGGGCCGGCGCCGGCCGACATCGTGAGGTCGGCGTATTCATCCACCACCACGACGAGGTACGGGAGGAAGCGATGTCCGTCCGTCGGCAGGAGATGGCGGGACTTGTACTTCTCGTTATAGAGCTTGATATTGTTGACGTAGGCCTTGCTGAGCAGCAGGTAGCGCTCGTCCATCTCGATGCAGAGGCTCTGGAGCACGGCGGCCGCATCCTTGGCATTCTTGATGATGGCGTGAGACATCTCGTCGGCCGCATCGGAGGAAGTCGGGAGCACAGCCAGATAATGGTGAATCATCTTGGCGTACGAGGAGAATTCGACCATCTTGGGATCGATGAAGACGAACTTGAGCTCGGACGGGTGCTTCGAATACAGCAGGGACGATACGATCACATTAAGGCCCACGGATTTACCCTGCTTAGTCGCACCGGCGATCAGCAGGTGCGGCGCATCGGCAAGGTCGAACACCTTGACCTTCTGGGTGATGGTGTAGCCGATGGCGACCGGGAGCTCCGCCTTGCTCTCGCGGTAGGCGGGGTCATTGAGCATCTTTTTAAGCGGAACCACCGACGGGGCGTCATTGGCGACCTCGATACCGACCGAATCCGACAGAGTCACCACGCGGACGCCGCGGGCATTCATCGAGATGGCGATATCCTCCTGGCGGCTCCGGATCGATGCGATCTTCACGCCGGCGGAAGGATATACCTTATACAAGGTTACCGTCGCACCGACGATGGCCTGTACGTCATCCACCATAATGTTGTAGCTGGCCAGGGTCTGGCGGATCTTGTTGTTGTTGCGCTCGATCTCCTCCCGCGTCACCTCGTGGTGGGTGCCTGCATAATCGTTCAGAAGCGTAAGGGAAGGCGCTTTGAACTGGGGCAGTTCGTCACGGTTGTTGATCGGAGGAAGATCTTTCTTCACCTCCGCGTCAAGCGTGTCGTCCGTGAAGACCGCAATCGGCGTTTCCGCCTTCTGCGGAACAGCTGCGGGCTGGGGAGCCATAACGGGCGCGACGACCGGCGGGACAATGATCTCAGGCTCTTCCGGCTCATCCGTCTCAAAGACGATGTCCTCGAAATCCTGCCCCGAATCATCCGATTCGTCCAACTCCTGGGCCGCCTCTTCGACGCCGTCCATATCGATTTCCGGATTGTCCTCCTCCTTGCCGAGAGACATCAGCCAGGCCGAGAACCGGCGGCTGACCATGAGCAGCCAGATGCAAATGAGCACCGCGAGAAGGATACCGGTCGGAATTACGCCGATCATCCGGCAGAGCCAGGCCCGGGAGGCAAATCCGACGCCGCCGCCAAGGCCATTACCCAGAAACATCGCATCCGTGCCCGCCAGGGTGCTGATATAGGCAAGCAGGAGCGACAGGAGATACGTCCCCGAAAAGACGGCGACAAACCGACGGAGAGAGGGTTTGAAGCGCTTTTTGACGACCAGCAGGAGCGACAGGGCAAACAGGTATCCGGCGAGGACGAAGGAAGCGAATCCAAAACTATTCCCCACCAGGCCGTTGGCGATACGGAATCCCAGCATTCCCCCGGCATTCCGGACGCCCTCAGCCTTCCCTTCCGCCACAGCGGTACCATTCAGCAGGTTGCCGTCCACCTTCCACGAAAAGACATACGAGAGGGAGGCAATGATCACGAGCGCCGTGATGCAGGTGAAAACAAGACCGGAGATAAACAGGATCCGGTCTTTCTTCTCCTCGGGCATATCTTTCCAGAAGGAGAATATGCTGATTTTGCGTTTGGTTTTTTTCATCCCGTTATTTCTTCTTCCCACGGCTACGCGAACGGTTGCGACGTCCGCTCATATTGAGATTCATCATCGGGCGGGCCAGGCGGCCGTCCATCTGGATTTTGGTGAGTTCCATTCCCTCGGGGACCTTCACACGGCCCTCGGAAAGGCGCTCGATATCCTGGAAGATGGTCGCGTCGGAGACGCTGTCCTTGTTCCAAATGAGGTACTGCTGGCGCATATAAATCGCCAGGGAGCGGATCATTGCCGTCTTGACCTCCCCTTCCGGCTCGGTCGCAATGAGGTCGATGATCGACTCGATGTTGCGGCCGTAATGGCGGGCCTTGAGGGGCCGCTTTTTCAGCGGAATGATCTCGGGCCGGGATGCGATGATCTCCGGCTCGGGAGCGGGATACGGGGCATCGATGTCCAGGTCGAGCCCGGCAATCAGATAGAGGTGATCCCAGAGTTTCTGGGCAAAATTTTCCTGCTGGTGCACCTGGGGATTGAGGAGCTCCATGACGCGGACGATACCCGCGGCCTGGCGGGAACGCTTCTCCCGGTCGGGCTCGGCCTTCATATCCTCCACCATCTTCAGCACGTTGCGGCCGTATTCCGGCATCTTGAGCTTCTCTACTTCGGTGTTGTAATAAAGTTTGATTGTATGTTCGTTAGCTTCCATCGCGAAAAAAAGATTCTATTAATTTCGATAGCCTACAAAATTAATAAAATCTTCGCGATTCGGAAAAAAAATATACAAAATTAGATGCGGAGCTACACCCGCATCCAGTAGACCGTCTCACTGATGCCCAGCAGGCTGCCCTTGACGGCGAGACGGCCGTCGGCCAGGAAGCGGACAACGACATTGGCCCGGATGCCGCGGAGAGGATCATAGACCTTGGTCTCCCCCCACTGGTTCTTTTCCGCATTGTAGCGAAGACCGTCCATCAGGACGATACGGTCGCAGGGGGTGTCCCGGAGCGCTTTATTGGGATTCTTGACATCCTTCCGCTTCTCCCCGGTCGCGGGATCGATAGCGTCCTTGATCCAATACACCTTGGCGATATAGGTTCCATCCGTCTTTTTGGAAATCCTTGCCTTGAATTCATACCCATCCTGGGTGGACTTGTAGTTACCGAGAATGGCATCCGCCGCGTCCTGGGCCGAAAGGGTCCAGGCAAACAGCAACGGGAAAAGGAGCATCAATAATCTTTTCATCTTTCTGTCGTTATTCCGACCCGGCTGCGGTAGGCATTCACGGCAAGGCGGTAAGCGATCTGCCGGTCCGTCAACTGCTCCCGTGCCGAGGTCACGGAGAGCTGTGTTTGCAATAACTCTGCCAAAGTCACTTCGCCCGCCTCATAGCGGATGCGGATCCGGGAAAGTGCATCCTCAGCAAGGGCGACCGACTCTCCTGCAATGCAGAGTTCGTCCCACGCCGTTTCGACTTCCTGATAAAACATCCGCTCCTGCAGACGAAGCCTCGACGTCAGATAGTCCCGGTCCGTAACGGCTTTCTGCACGGCATATTCATAGCGGCGGGCACGGAAAACGGCCTTGGGGATATCGGTCAGGGGAATCTGAACAGTAGCGAAGACGAGACCGTTGAAGGAGCCGTCTTTCGGGCCCATCAAGGCCGAATAGCCGTATCCGCCCCCCACGGCAATCTGCGGCAGAAGCTCCCCGACGGCCATTTTCTTTTCCTGCTGCTTCGCTTCCACCTGGATAGAGAGCAGCCGCTGCTCGTTGATGGTGGAGAGATCGGGATCCTCGAGAAGCACCTCCCGGGGAGGCGGAAGGGTGCCGAGAGAATCCGACAGGGTGATGGATGCGAGGTCCAGATAACGGTAAGGATAGGCAATCCAGTCCAGCAGATCCATCTTCAGCAGGGAGATTCCTCCTTCCAGCCGGCGGATGCCGGCGGCGAGCTCATTCTTTTTCAACGCCAGCTCGAGCGTCTGCGGCTCCGTAGCCAGGCCCGCGCTGCGGGCGGAGGCGACATTCTTTGTCAGCGATTCCAGGAAATCGGACGTCTCCCGGAGCGTCTGCCGCTTCTGCTGCAGGGCCACGATGCGCCAGTACTTGGTCTCCACGCTGTCGAGGACGCTGCGGCGCAGGATGCTGTCCTTCAGCAGGGCCGCTTCTTCGCCCAGGTCGGCCAGCCGGTTTCCCGCCCGGATCCGGCCGCCGGCATACACCGGCTGCATCAAGGTGGCGGCCACGCCGTAACCCCATTTGAGCGTCGAATAGGAAGGTTTGATCCCGTTTTCGCGGGCCAGGGCGCTCAGGTTGGTATTGAGGTCATTGGCCGCATCGCTGTTGCCCAGGACATCCGTGAGGGTGATCTCCACCAACGGATGGAGGGCGTAGTAGCTGAAACCGGTAATGGAAACCTTCGGCAGATACTCCAGACGGGCCTCCGTCTTCTGCGCCCGGGCGGAAAGGATATCCAGCGAAGAATTCTTCACGGAAGCATTCTGCTGCGCACCATATTCGAGACAATCCTTCAGAGAAAGGGACTGCGCCGAAGCGGTCAGGGCGACCGGCAGGAGAATTCCTATGAGCCATCTTTTCATCGCTTGTCGGCTTTTTTATTGAGCTGCCAGTAGGAGACCGGCATCACCAGGGTAATCAGGAAGATGGTCAGGAGGGTCCCGAAGCAGATGGTCACCCCCATCGGCATCCAAAGAAGGTCGCCGCTCAGGATCATCGGAAGGACGCCGAGGGCGGTCGTGCAGGAGGTCAGGAAGATGGGCCGCATCCGGCGCTGACCTGCCTGATAGGCAGCGTCGCGGACACTCTCGCCCCGCTCGAATCGAGCCTCTTCCGCGAATTCAAATAGGAGAATTCCGTTGCGGACGATGATGCCGACAAGCGAAATCAGGCCCAGGACGGCCGTGATGCTGAAGTCCAGGCCGAACACCCACAGGCCGAACGAGGCGCCGAACAGGCAGAGCGAACTCAGCACCATCGTCAGCAGGGCGAGGGATGCTTTGCGGAAATGCAGGAGCAAGAAAAGGAAGAGGATGCTGCAGGCCGCGAAGAAAGACCAGCCGATTTCGGGAATAACCGTCGCATTGATGGCTGAGAGGCCCCCGTAGACAACTTCCACGCCTTCCGGAAGCGAAGGCTCAATCTCGTTCCGGACATATTTCCGGAGTTTTTTCTCCACCGCGGGCTGGCTGATGCCCATCTTTAGGTCGCAATAGGCGCCGACGCTCTTGCTGCCCCCTTCCCGGCACAGGCGGTCCAGCTGCCATCCCGGTGTGATGGACGCCACCTGTCGGAGAGGAACGCTCACCGTGGGGACCGGTGTCGGAATCATCTGGTCGCCGAGCGTCCGGTACACCGCCTCTTCCCCGACCCCATCACTATATATATTTACAGGAAGCGCCCTGTCATCCTCCCAAAGGGTTGCGATGGTCTCGCCGCCGAAGGTCCCTCCAAGCGCGAGAGAAAGAAGCGCCTTCGACACACCCAGCCGGGACGCCTCGTCCCCGTCAAGGGTAACGTCCACGACCGGCACCCATTCTTCCGCATCGCAGTGGACCCACTGGGTCTCGGCGGTCAGCGAACGGAGATAGGCCGCCGCCTTTTCGGCCGCCGGGAGCAGGTCCTCCCGCTTTGCCCCGCGGAACTGAACGGAAATCGGGGCCTCGACAGGCTGGAAATCCATCTGCTTGAAGCGGATTACCGCATCGGGGAACAGGTGTTCGTAACGCTGCTCGCATTCCCGCAGGATCTGTTCCGTCGCGAAGGTGGAGCGGGTCGTAACGATCAGCTGTGCCGTCTGGGGAGACGGCAGAATGGGAGTATAGGTGGCGGAAAAACGAGGGGCGCCCGTGCCCACGAAAGCGGTCACGGAGAGCACCCGGTCATCCTCCCGGAGGATCTTGCCCAGCGAATCGGCCCGCTCGCGGGTGGCGCGGACGCTCTTGCCGGGGCGTTCGTACATTTCGACGACAAAGTAATTGCGGGCAGCCTTCGGCAGCATCTGGATCTCCAGACGGCTGAACATCAGCGCCCCGAGAACGATGGTCGTCACACCGCCGAGCAGGGTTAGATGAGGATGGCGGAAACACCAGGCGAGACAGTATTCATAGAAATGCTGAAGGGCGTCAAAGAAGCGGTCCTGGGCCCGGGAAATCCAATTCTTGCGGGTAACCGTCCCCGGCGGAAGGATGTATTTCACCTCCAGGGAAGGAACGATGGTGACGGCATAGAACATCGACATCATCAGCGCGATCAGAACGACCCATGGGAACAGGCTTACGAAATCGCCCAGATAGCCGGTGATAATCAGCTTGATCGGGAAGAACATCAGGCAGATGGCCAGGGTGGCGATAAACGTGGGCATAAACAACTCCTGCGCACTCCGTGCCGCGGCGTCGATGCCGGAAACACCCAGCCGCTGCTGGTTCATATAGCCGTCCATCGTAATGATGGAATCATCCACGATCATTCCGAGCACCACGATAAGGGCGGCCAGGGTGACCGTATTCAACGGCATTCCCGTCAAATACATCACGGCAACGGCGACGCCCGTACAGACCGGGACGCCGGAACTGGCGATCAGGGCCGAACGCATCGGGAAGAGCATCAGCATAACGGCGATGACGACCAGCATCGAAATCAGCAGATCCCGCAGGAAGGACCATACGCTCCGTCCGACGACCTGCGGCTGGTCACAGATCCGGCCGATGGTAACGCTCGGGGGAAGGGTTTCCCGGTAGGCCGCAAGGACCTCCTCGACCCGGTCGCCGAAAGCGACGATGTCGTTGTCGGGCCGCATTTCGACGTTAATGATCAGGCAGGCGTTCCCATTGTAGGACACTTCCTGCTCGGGCTCCTTGAAGCGACGTTCAACCTTAGCGATGTCGCGAAGCCGGACGACGTTGCCCAGCGGATCGGCATAGACAATCCGTTCCGCCACCTCGCGCTCACTTCCCACCGTACTCCCGACGTGAATCGCCTCCCGGTCCGAAGCCGTCTCGACGGCCCCGGCCGGAACGGAGAAGGACGCGGCCCGGTATTCGAGGAAAAGCTGTTCGGGGGCGATGCCGTAAGAGGAAAGTTTCTCCTTGTCGATCGTCACGGCGATTTCTTCCTGCTGGGCGCCCACGACCGAGGCCCGGGCCAGCTGAGGCAGGCGCCGGAGCCGCTCGCAGAGTTCGTCGGCATAGTCCTGCAGCTCCTGGTAGCTCTTGTCGGAGGACTCGAGGGTGATGAGCATCGAACTGGTGGAGCCGAAATCGTCCAGCACGGCCACCGCCAGCACCCCCATCGGGAGGGTCAGTTTGCGGGCCTGGAGGCCCAACTTGATTTTGGACCAGACCTCATCCTTGCGTGCCTGCGGGACATCTTTCCCGAGATCGACATAGATATAGCAGATGCCGTCGCGGGTAACGGAGCGGACCGTTTCCCGGTTGACTTCCTTGAAGGTAAAGAGGTACTCCTCCAGCGGGAGGGTCAGCTGGGCTTCCACCTCCGCGGCCGTAGCACCCGGATAGATGCCGGCCACGAGTCCCTGCTTGAGCTGGAAGACCGGGAATTCGTCCTTGTTCATCCGGAACAGGCCGAAAATACCCAGGCCGACCAGGGCCAGCACGGCGAAGATCACCAGCCCCTTCTCGCGGACAGACCACCGCACCCAGGAGGCGATGCCGCCTTCCGGAACCATTCCCTTCAAGTCCTTGAGAGCCATCTCTTAAAACTGCGTTTCGACCTGCATTCCGGTAGAGACTTTGCGGCCGCCTTCCACGATGACGAGATCCGTAGCCTCCAGGCCGTCGGAAATGATGATCCCGCTGCCGCTGTAGCCGCTGACGGTGACCCGGCGTTTGGCGACGATACCGTCCGTAGCCGTCCAGACATACCGCCCGTCCATATCGGTCATCACGGCCGAGGTAGGGATGACGATCTGCGGGGTCTCCCCTTCCGGAAGATACAGTTTGCAGACCATTCCGGGCGCCAGTCCCGGAATCCGCTCCTTGAGCGATACAACGCAGGTATAACTATGTGAAATCGGAGAAGCCGTAATTCCCTTGACGGAAAGAACTCCCGTGGAGGTCGTATCCAAGGCAGGGAAATACAGGCGCAGGGTCTCGCCGACGGCGTGGGCGGAAAATTCACCCTCGGGAAGAGGGAAATGCACTTCCGGCGAGCGGAGATCCACGAGGCGGAGAAGCTGCTCGGCCGGAAGGGTCTCCACGCCCTCGGTCAGATAGACTTTGTCCACCACACCGGAGAACGGAGCCCGGACCGTACAGCGCTTCTGCATATCCCGGGCGGCCGCATCCGCCGCACGGGCTTCGTCGAGGAGCGTCTTGACCTTGACATATTCGACCTCGGTCACCGTCCCGCTCTGCCGGACGATCTGGATGCGCTTCCAGGCATCTTCCGCCTGGGAAAGCCGGGAAGCGGCCGCTTCGCACGCACTGGTCACCGACTGGGATTCGATCCGGGCAAGAACCCGGCCTTTCTCCACCCGCATTCCCTCCCGAACCGGCAGGGAAACAAGGGTTCCGGCCGCAGGAGCAACCAGATTGGCGGTCTGACGGGAAACCACCGTGCCCACATAGCCAACCGATCCGCGTCCGTCCGACGCGGCGGCCTGCTGCACCTTCACGACGACCGGAGCCGCCGGCACCGACCGGGTCGGAAGCAGGCGGCTACGCCCCTTGCACGAAGGGAGAAGCGTCAGGACGAGGAGCAGAAGGACAAAGGAAGTCTTATTCATTTTCGGTGGCAATGCATTTAATCTCCGACTCGCTGACTTCCCCATCGAGGTTTAAATGGCGGAAAGTGCCTTCACACTCCAATTCGAAGAGGATCATCCGGTCGTACTTGCGGCCGGTTCCGCTGACCATAAAGTCCTGGCGGACCGTCTCGTCCCCGATGGCCGGGCGCAGAAGAAGGCTGCGCAGGACCGGTTCGAGAATGATTTCCGATCCGTCAACGGTAGCCGGGAAGACAACTGGGTCCCCGCCGGTGATATTCATCGTGACGACCATCCGGTCACCCTCCTCGCGGACCACGTGCATCTGCCCGCTCTCCGGCACCAGATGCCGGATAAAGGTGGTATCACGATCGCCCAAAAGGCTCGAGACTGTGCCGCTCACTGTCAGGTAGCCGCCGGTCTTGAAGGAATAATCCCCCTTGAACGCCGCAGGCCCCTTGGTGCAGGACGCCGCAAGGAGCAGGAGCATCAGCCAGCAGGCTATTGTAATTTTTGCTTTCATCGCAATATAATTTTCTAGAGCCTGCAAATTTACTAAATATTACGATTATGTAGTAAAAAATTAGTTGTATTAGTGGATGAAACCGTGGCCGCCCGTGGCCTCGTGAACGGGAGGGGCCCGCAACCGTCAGGTTGTGGGAGGGATGGAGGTGCGAAGCACCGGAAGTTTCAGGAACTAATACAACTGATTTTTTAGGCAATCTCTTCGATAATATCGTCCGAATCCTGTCGGATATACCAGAGATAGCCGGAGACATTCGTGTAGCCGAGGTCGCGGAGGAGTTGCTTGTAGCGGCCTACCTGGTAGCGGTAGGAGGATTTCGCCTCGCCGAATTTGTAGTCGATGACGATGGCTTCCGTGCCGGAGACGACCACGCGGTCGGGACGGTGAAGAGAGCCGTCCGCACCGAGGATCTCGACCTCGTTGAGGATGGCCGATGGGGCGTCCGGGAACCAGCCACGATCCTTCACGGAGGCGATCTTCCCGCGAAGGAAGGCTGTCGCGGCGTCCACCTCGTCCGCACCGATCTCTCCCCTGCCGGCCGCACCGCGCACGGCCTCTTCCAGATCGGAGGGCACACGGACCGCCGAGAGGATGTCGTGATACGCGATACCCCTCAGGCGCTGGGAGGCCTGCGTACCCACGGCTCCGTCCGCGGCGAAGAAATCGGCCGCGTCCGTGCTGACCTTGAGGCGGCTGTCTCCCGAAGTCACGTCCCCGAGCGGCCAGGAAGGATAGGCCAGGGCGACGGTCTCCCCTTCCGTCTCGCCGGGAATGGAAGCGAAGTCGTACAACTGACCGACGGCAAAGTGGTCGGATCCGCCGAGAGTGCCGATGTACTGCTTCAGCAGCCGGGCCATATTGTCGCCCTTGCCCTCAGTGGCAATCACCTTGAGACCGAAGCGGGGCCGGGTCATCGCGACGTAGAGGATATTCAGGTTGTCCACCCGCTGCAGCTCCCTCTCCCGCACAAGGTCGCGGGCAAAAAGAGAATCCTCCAGGGTACTCGAGAATTTGACATTGAACAGCGCGTCAACCTTGCCCTCAAGGGGAGTACCCTCCACCTCCGGGGCGCACCAGTAGCCGGTCCCGTCCTGCGAATCCGCCCTGAAATAGGGAATTCTCTCCACGAACGGCAGAATGACGAACGGGAATTCCAGCCCCTTGGATTTGTGGATGGTCATAATGCGGACCGAATTGCCCGTAGCCGGGGAACTGATCTTGGGATCGCTCTCCGCCCAATCCTTAAGGAAGCCGGGAAGGTCGTTGCCGCCCCGGGACGTCCAATCCTGCAGATAATCCATAAAAGACTGGATATAAGGGACTTCCCCTTCCGTCGAACCGCCCGTCACGGCGATGGCGCTGCGGAGGATCTGCTCAGCGAGCGAAGGCAGCGAATCGTATGCAGAAGGAATCTCGATCCCGGCCGCCCAGGCCTCATAGCCTTCGACCCGAACACTGGGGCGTCCTTTCTCATCGGTTGTCGGCGGCATATCCACGAGGGCAAGCCCCGAAACGGTCAAGCGCACCAGATAAGAAGACTTGACCGAAAGCGAGTCGTCGGATACCACGGGAATTCCCTCCTCGATGAGCCGCTGCGCAATGTCGCCGCCCTCGCGGTTACCCCGGACCAGAATGGCGATATCGCTGTATTTCAGTCCCTTTTCGGAGAGATCCCGGATGGTGGAGAGGATTTCCTCCATCTCGGAATCCTGGTTCTCCACAAACTGCACCTCGACGCTTCCGGGAGCGGAGTCATTTACGCAGACCTCCTGCTCCACGCGGGCATACAGGTCCTGAAGGTTCAGCGCCTCCGCCGCAAAAGTGAAAAAGCTGTTGTTGAATTCCACGATTTCCCGCAGGGTGCGGTAATTGCCATCCAGCGGATCGGGCTGGAAACGGGGGAATTCGGTGGGAAGCTGTTTGGCCAGGAGTTGCCAGTCCGAACCCCGGAACCGGTAGATGGACTGCTTGACATCGCCGACAACCAGATTTTCAAAGCCGCCGGCATCGCTGTTGCGCAGGAGCGGCAGGAAATTTTCCCACTGCACGATAGACGTATCCTGGAACTCATCCAGCAGGAAGTCCTCGAAGCGGACTCCGAGTTTTTCGTAGACGAATGGGGCGTCGGAGCCGTCGATGATGTCCTTGAGGATGGTGTTGGAGTCATCCAGTGAGAGGACGTTCTTTTCCTTCAGGAGGGCGGAGAACTGTTCCTCCAGCTCGCGAGCAATTCCGAGGCCGGAAATCTGGCCGAGGAGGATGCGGGCCGTGCGATAGGTCTTGAATGGCCGGTCGAAAAGCGCGCAGAAAGCCTCGAAAGCCGGCCGGAGTGCCGGTTCGACCGCCGTAAGATAGCGCTGATTAGCTTTCGTAAACCACTTCTCGGGATCAGGAGCATCCCGAAGGAAGGCAGCAGAAGGCTTCCAAACCTCCACTCCCCGCTCCAAAGCGGCATAGTCCGCCACGGCCGGCAACGAACGCCCTTTGAGGTCATCCGCACTGAGCCCCGCCGCACCCAGGGCATCCAGAACACGCTGTGCGCCGGAAAGAACTTCCTTCTCAAAAGCATTGGATACCGCAGTACAGGCCTCTTTGATGCGGAGGAGATTCTCCCGGGAAAACATTTCTTCGATGCGCCTTCCTTTCAACTCCCCCTGAAGCCGATCCGAGCGGAGGCTCCGGGCAATCTGTCCGACGGCTTTTTCCAGGGAGAAGCGACCTTCCCGCTCGAGCGATTCCATCGCACTGTCGGTCAGCCATTTGAGGAGACCCTTGTCGGCCTCGGAGAGATTGTCCAGCACCCGGTCCACCGCCTCGTCGACCAGGGCATTCTTGTCGAGCTCGACCTGATAGGAGGCCATCTGCCCGATCTCACGGGAAAAAGCCTTCAGGGTCTGCTGGAAGAAGCGGTCGATGGTGCTGACAGCGAAAGCGCCGTAATCGTGGAGAATCCCGCCCAGGCATTTGCGGGAGCGTCGCCGGAGTTCATCGGCCGAAGACAGCACCGCAGGGACGAAATCGTCGAAATAGGGAGACTCCTCCGGGGTCTGCGACAGGGTATGGAGTTCCTTCAGAATGCGCCGTTTCATCTCGTCGGTAGCCTTATTGGTAAAGGTCACCGCCAGAATGTGACGGTATTGGGTGGGCTCGTTGCTCTCAAGGAGGAGCCGGATGTATGTTTTTGCGAGGTTGTAGGTCTTACCCGAACCCGCAGAGGCTTCCATCAGACGAATCATTGGCCACAAAGTGTTAAGAACGGACAATAGCCGCACGCCTTGGAACCGACAGCGCGGCGGAAAGGAACGGAGAGGTCACCGATTTCACCGAGGAGATCCTCCAGAGGCGGCTCCATCTGTGTCAGGAAGCGGGGGCTGACGCTGAAATCCCGGACGGAATCCGCCATCATGCGGGAAGTCGAATAAATGGCATTCTGCAGAGACTCGGCAGTGACTCCGAGCTTCTCGGCCGCCATCCGGTCGTACAGGTAGAGCTGAAGGGCGATTTTCGGACGCTTGTCGTCATTCTCCCCAAAGAGGCGGCCGACAACATCATCTACATTCTCATCGTTGATATCCATTTCACCGTCGCTCACCCGCCCGGTCTTATAATCCACAACGCGGACCTTGCCACCAGGGATGCGGTCGAGCCGGTCGACGAAACCGATAAATTTGTAACCCCCGATTTCGGTATACAAGTCTTTCTCCAAACCGAGAATCTGGAAAGAATCCGCCCCCTTCTCCCGAAGGTATTCCAGGTCGCGGGAAAGGGTCTTCCGGACATATTGCAGCAGGATGTCCGAAGTCACGAGATCGCGCCCGGACACTTCGATGGTGCGGAGTTCCCGGCAGACCGCCTCGGCAATCATCGCTTTCAGGCGAGCAGTATCCTTGCGGATTTCCTCCAGATAAGTAGCCGTCACAACCTTGGAAGGCACTTCGTAGATCTGCTGCATCACCCCGTGGAAGGCCCGGCCGAACATTCCTCCGTCCATACTCTCGGCCACATCCTCCGTCTCGGAGAGCCGCAGGATGGTATGGAAATAGAACTTGGCTGGGCATACAAGGTAGGCCTGCAGGGAGGACGCCGACAGGTAACGGTCCTTCAGGATCTCCAGCATCTCCGGAGTCTTGGCGATATCGGACGGCGCGGTAACGGGGCGGACCGGGGAGACGGCCGTCCTGACGCGGAGCGGTGCCCCGTAATCATACTGGAGCTGCTTGATGTAGCGGCTTTCCTCCCCCGACTTGACCCCCTCCGTGCGATTGTCGTAGACAAGAATGACTTTGGATGCGCGTTGAATAAGCCGGTAGAAATAGTAGGCCCAGACGGAATCCTGATACTCGTAGGTCGGAAGATCGAAGCCCTTGCGGAGCTCCGGCGGAATGAAGGAGGAACTGACGCTGCGCCGCGGGAAGACGCCCTCATTGGCGGAAAGGATAATGACGGTGTCGAAATCCAGGGCGCGGGTTTCCAGCGGTCCCATCACCTGAAGGCCCTTGAGCGGTTCGCCGCTGAAGGGGACGGTGAGGGTCGAAAGCATCCGGTCCGAAAGCGTGAGCCAGGTGACGGGCAGGACCTCCAGCGAAATGCCGGAGAGTTGCCGGAGCGTCGTGTAATAGCGCTTGGCAAAGTCCAACTCCAGCATATTGCCGCCTTTTTCGGCAAGCCGGGTGGCCAGGAGTCGAACGACTTCCAGGAGATACTCCGCAAGAGCGGCATTCTGGGAGGCGGAGGCTTTGGAAGGCTCCGTCACAACCGGGCGGAACACCGCGGAAAGCAGGCCGTCGCCGGCAAGATCCGCCGCCGGAATATAGTATTTCGCATCGGAGACCACCTTATCAGCCACCTTGGCCTCTTCCTTTGTGAGGAGGCTGCGGAAAAGGCTTCCCGAGAAGATCCGGCGAACCTGGGCGTGGTAGAAATACCACCCGTCCGGACGTTTGCGGAGGTGAATCTGCATCGCGGCGACCTGGCCCATCAGGGAGAAAAGTGCACTGGAGGACATCGGGCAGCCCATCGTGACATTAACTTCCTGAACCTCGGGCGGGATACTGGAGAGAACGGGCGTCAGGAGGGATTCGTCCGGGAGGACGACGGCCGTCCGGATCCAGTCTCCGGAGCAGCCCTCCAGAAGCGAGGGCAGGAGCTTGGCCTCTCCGACGCCGGACGGGACGCTGACGACCTCGAATTCGGGCGTTGGGAGTCCTTCCGGGTCGGTCTCGAAGTCGTTTTTAAACTCCTTCGTGAATTCTCCGAGAAACTTCGAGGACTTGTTCTTGGGATCGCGGATCCACTCGCTCTTATAATCCCAGACAAAGCGGGCGAGCCCGGCATCCTGCATCTTGGACAGTACGGACTTCTCACACGCGTTGAGCGCGTTGAGTCCGACGAAGATGAAACGCTCCGAACGGGGGAATTTTTCTTTCAGGAAATCCACGACGGGTTCATCCTTGATCTTTTCCGCCAGGTCACGGTAGACCATTCCCTCGTAAGAAAGGCCCTTGGCACAGAGGCTTTCGCGGAATTGCTCGTAAAGCGGGGCAAGGATATTCCAGATCTGAAGGAAACGCCCCTTGACATCGCGTTTTCCATCCCCTCCGGGAATACGGCCCTTGAAGTGATCCGCAAAACGGCGGATCGCCTCTTCCTGCCTGGGGGTCAGGTACTCGAACGGGTCCTGCAGGCTTCGGAAATCGGCCACGTTGGCAAAAAGCCCCTTCGCGTCGACGAGGTACTTGTCCACGTCGTCGAAGTCGGACAGGAGGACATCCCCCCAGAAAATGAAGTCATCGAGGGTCTCCTTGAGCGGGGAAAGTTCCTTGTAGACATCGTACAGCTCCAGAATCAGCGTAACCTTATCGGTTGCCGAGAAGCCGCCGGCGCGATAGAAGAAATCATTGATCGTGACCGCCTCGGGCGCCCACTGCACCTTGGCCGCCGGATCCGCCGCCATCGCCTCGGAAAGATACTTCCGGAAAAACGCCAGAGACCGCCGGTTCGGAAACACAAAGCAGCTTCCCCAGGCCTCTCCGGTCCGGTAGTAGTGCTCTGCAACTTGTTTTAAAAATGGTATCATACCTATATATACCCGCAAAAAGGCAAAATATTACCCGTAATTATTACTTTTGTGCGCCCAATCGTGCATACGGATGCACGAGTAGGCGCACTTTTCCTGTGTTTTCGCACCCAATCATATTTCTTCCAGCACGATTAGGCACACTGAAGCAGTCAATTATTTGATCAAATTCCCCAGAATGTCCCGCGTAATCGTCCGCGTGACGGAAGTCGTGGCATTCTTGGTGGCGCGCTTGGCGAGGTCCTTGCCCTTGGTCTTCTTGCCAGTGACAGCATTGCCGGCGGCAACGGCGACAACGCCCGTCACGGCCGTGATGACACCTTTGAGGATCTTGCTGCCGAGACCGTTCTTCTTTTTCTTCTCGGCTTCCTTCTCGGCCTTGGCTTTCTCCCTGGCCGCAGCGGCTTCCTGCTGGGCCTGCACCTTAGCGGCGGCAGCCTCCTGCTTCTCGGTCTCTTTGGCAATGCGCTCCTGCTCGGCGGCCTTTTCGGCCTGCTCGCTTTCCTCAATCAGTACCTCGAAGGCACTCTGGCGGTCGATCGGGGTGTCGTAGCGGCCATAGAGGCGGCTGCGGCGGATGATTTCGCTGCGCTGCGACTCGCTGATGGCGCCGATCTGGCTCAGCGGGAAGAGGATCTTTGCACGCTCCACGATGGACGGAGCGCCCTTCTCGTCGAGGAAGGAGACGAGGGCCTCGCCGGTCTCAAGATTCATAATGGTGTCGGCGGTCGAGAAGGCCGGATTCGGGCGGAAGGTATCCGCTGCGGTCTTGACGGCCTTCTGGTCCTTCGGCGTATAAGCGCGGAGGGCGTGCTGGACGCGGTTGCCGAGCTGGCCGAGAATGCTTTCGGGAATATCGGTCGGGCTCTGGGTGACGAAGTAGATGCCGACACCCTTGGAACGGATGAGGCGGATAACCTGCTCAATCTTGTCGACCATCGCCTTGGAGGTGCCGTCAAACAGCATATGAGCCTCGTCGAAGAAGAAGATCAGCTTGGGATAATCCATATCGCCCACTTCGGGAAGGGAGGAATAGAGCTCCGACATCAGCCACAGCAGGAAAGTCGAATAGAGCTTCGGCTGAAGCATCAGCTTGTCGGCCGCGAGGACGTTCATAATGCCCTTGCCCGCCTCGCACTGGAGTAGGTCATAAATGTCGAACGAGGGCTCACCGAAGAACTTGTCGGCGCCCTGGGCCTCGAGGGTCAGGAGGGCCCGCTGAATGGCACCCACGCTGGCCGAGGTGACCATACCGTAGGAGGTCGTAAACTCGGATGCGTGATTAGCGACGTAGTTGAGCATTGCCCGGAGGTCCTTCATATTCAGGAGCAGCAGTCCCCTGTCGTCCGCGATGCGGAAGACGATGTGCAGCACGCCGGTCTGGGTCTCGTTGAGCTCCATCAGGCGGGCCAGCAGGTCCGGTCCCATCTGTGACACGGTGGCCCGCATCGGGTGTCCCTGCTCGCCGAAGACGTCAAAAAAGCGCACCGGGCAGCCCTGGAACTCGGGATTTTCAATGCCGAATTCCGGCAGGCGCTTCTCAATGAAGCCGCTGAGGCGGCCGGCCTGGCTGATACCGGAAAGGTCGCCCTTCATATCGGCCATAAAACAGGGCACGCCTACCTGGCAGAAGGTCTCGGCCAGTACCTGGAGCGTGACGGTCTTGCCCGTCCCGGTCGCACCGGCTACGAGTCCGTGACGGTTTGCCATCTTGCCGACCATTGAGATCGGTCCGTTGTCTGAATGGGCAATGTAAAGCCCTCTTTCTTTGTCAAGCATAAGATTTACTATTTATTATTTAATTGTTTCAGGAAATACCACAGATAGAACAGTCCCCCACTGAGTAGGAAGACGCCAAGGCCAAGCCAGGGGCTGAGGGCAGCGGGGACGTTGAATCCGATCTTGGCGATGATGATGTAAGTGGTGACGACGGCCGTCATAAAGCAGGCCGGGAGGAAGGTGATGAGGTACCACTGCTTGCCGCGGGCACGCACAAGGTAAACCGTGATGGCCCAGAGCATAAAGGTCGCGATAGTCTGGTTGGACCAGCCGAAATAGCGCCAGATCAACTCAAAGCCGTCCTTGTCGCGGATGCTGAACCAGACCAGCAGGCCGGTGACGACAAACAGCGGAATGCAGATGACAAACCGCTTCCAGACGGTCTTCTGCTCCATCTTGAAGGCGTCGGCGATAATGAGCCGGGCGCTGCGCAGGGCCGTGTCACCGCTCGTGATGGGAGCCGCCACGACGCCGAGAATGGCAAGGATGCCGCCCGCGATGCCGAGCCACCCCTTGGAGACGAGGTTGACGATGCGGGGCGCGTCCCCGATGCCTTCCGCCCCGAGCTCAGCCTGACCGCCGCCGAAGAAGAAATAGGAGGACACCGCCGCCCAGATGAGGGCCACGATGCCTTCGGTAATCATTGCGCCGTAGAAGATGGGCCGACCGCTCTTCTCATTCTCCATACAGCGAGCCATCAGCGGGCTCTGCGTGGCGTGGAAGCCACTGATCGCGCCGCACGCGATAGTGATGAACAGGCACGGGAAAATGGGGGTCGCCGCATTGCCCGTGCGGTTGCCCAATCCGTCCCATACCTCCGGGATGGCAGGCCATTTGATAAACAGCCCGATCATCAACGCAAACGCCATAAACAGGAGGGCAAAGGCAAACAGCGGATAGATCTTGCCGATGATCTTATCGACCGGTAGGAGGGTAGCGAAGAGGAAATAGGCGAAGACGATGCCGAGCCAAAGGAGGATAGCCGCTTCGCGGTTGCCGCCGAACCAGCCGGATGTCATATCGCCGAGGATGGAAGCCGGGCTATAGACGAATACGGAGCCCACCATCACCAGCAGGAACACCGTAAACACCAGCAGCACCGCCCGGGTGCCTCTGCCGAGGTATTTGCCAACGAGTTCCGGCAATCCCGCTCCCCCATTGCGCACGGAGAGCATTCCGGTGAAATAGTCGTGAACAGCGCCCGCGAAGATGCAGCCAAAGACAATCCAGAGATAGGAGGCCGGGCCGAATTTCGCACCCATAATGGCGCCAAAGATAGGTCCGGTCCCCGCGATATTGAGGAATTGGATCATAAAGACCTTCCAGGAAGGCATCTTGATAAAATCCACGCCGTCGGCCTTCTCCAGGGCCGGGGTCTTCCGGGCCGGATCGGGTCCGAACACCCGCTCGACGAACCGCCCGTAGAGGAAATACCCCGCCACGAGCAGCACCAGACTGATGATAAAACTAAACATAGCCGCCGAGAAATCTAAAACATACAAATATAGTAAGAAAAAGATTCCGGGGCAAGCCCGGAATGACGGTCAGCTGAAAAACGTAAAGTGCACCTTACCGTAAACTTTGGTCTTGACGAAGTGCGGGTGGGAGGAGAAGTCGTATTCGCCGGGGTGCTCGAGGATGAAGTAGCATTCCGGGTGAAGGATTTCGGCGGCGAAGACTTTGTCGGGGAGGGTGTCCAGGCCCTCGAGGGCGTAGGGCGGGTCCGCAAAGACGATGTCGAATTTTTCGGTGCAGAGCGGAAGGAAGTCGAAGACGTTCGCACGGACCATCGTCACGTTGTCGAGCCCCAGGCGACGGGCTTCGGTTTTGATAAAGGAAGCGTTTTCGCGGGCCATCTCGATGCTATAGACGCGGGAGGCGCCGCGGGAGGCGAATTCAAAGGCAATGGAACCCGTACCGCCGAAGAGGTCGAGGACCTTCAGGTCGGCGAATTCGTATTCGTTGTCGAGCACATTGAAGAGCCCCTCCTTGGCAAAGTCGGTCGTGGGACGGGCCGCGTAATGCTGGGGCGGCTGGATGATCTTGCCCTTCAGGCGTCCTCCGATAATCCTCATAGCTCCTCCACGCCTTTGAAATAGCGGTAGAGCGAGAGGCGCTCGTCCTCGGTGAGAGGCGTCCGGAAACTGATGGAAGAAACCTCCGGATTGAGTTGGAAATTCTTGAGGGCGAGGAAGATAAAGTACTCCGCTGTCGTAAAGTCGACGGCTTCGTAGACGTTGCAGAGCTTGAGCTCGGCATCCTGGGCGATCGCCAGAAACAGATAACCGTCGCGGTAAGAGGCCAGGATGCGATTGTGCTCCTGAATACCGGCGAGATCCCGGAGAATGTAGTACATTTCGGGCAATACCTCCACGCTGCTGCCATCCTTGAGAAAGACCGTCTGCGAGATGAGCCGGGACAGCGACTCGTCAATGGAATTGGAATAAACCAACACCGCCCCGTACTCCGGGACGGCGATGGTGCCGATCTTGTCGGTGTCGGCGATCTCTGCCACTTCCGCAAGCGCCGCTCGGGCATCGGAAGGATTGAAGAAAATCTCAGGAACCAGGGCGACCTTCGGGGTCAGGAGGGAAATCTCCACCTCGTCGTAGGCCTTTCGGAACTCAGGCGCCGTGAAGAGTTTCTCGGCGCCAAGCCAGGGGGAAGAGACCGGCTCCTCCCCTGTTATCCTGAAAGAAAAACCGCTCAGGGAAACCTGTACGGAAATCTTACTCCCAGTTTCCGGCATTATTGTTCGGAGCGGAAACGCTGCCTACCTGGAGGCCCTCGTAGCGGTTCTGCTTCTCGCGGTCGGCATTGAGGTTGACAATCAGCTGATGATCCATTCCCTTGAGGAGGGACTTGTAGGGCATCTTGGCCTCAAACAGCGGAACGTCCACGCCGGAGACCTTCTTGACGATCGATTCCATCAGGACGGAGTCGCCGCTGAACGGAATGAAGGCCAGGGAGTCGATGTGGAAATCCTCGCGGTTCTTGAAGAGGGTGTCTTTCACGGCCAGGTCGGTGGAAAGCGAAAGGACGACGTTCTCGCCCGCAAGATACATCGCATAGAGCTGCTCGGGGGTGATGCGCTTGTTCTGCTTCTTGATTTTGGCGGTGTTGGCCACGGCGATGGAGTCATCCTGTGAGCCGAGCTGCATCACGACCTTCATCTTGCCGTTGAGGTAGAACTCCTTGAGGGAGTCGATGCTGGCGGTGTAATGGTTGTTGACACCTTTGAACGCCACCTCGAGGGTACGGATGTCCTTCAGGCGCTGGACGGCCACGGCCTCACGGGCGTCTTTCTCCTTGTTGAAGTTGACGGGTTCCATCACGCTCCGGTAGATGAGGATGACAAGCAGGACGGCCAGGGCGGCGAGAAGGATCTCAGCGATGATTTTGATTGCTTTTTTCATTATAGTTGTCTTTTCAATTTTCAAAAGTCCTACAAATATAACCATTTTTCATTACAATCAAAAAAGTTTTCTCGACAGGAAGAAAGATTCCGGAACAAGTCCGGAATGACGGGAGGTATTGTCCGGAATGGCGGGAGGTATTGTCTGGAATGGCGGGTGATATTGTTCTGAATGACGAAAAAATTTATTAAATTTGCAGATTGATTATGAATTTAGTAGAGACAGAGAAGATCAGCGAGCTGCGAAAGAGGCTGATGAAGGCCGGGAAGGTCGTCATCACGTCCCACGTGCATCCCGACGGGGATGCGGTGGGGAGTGCGACGGCGATGCTGTCGTATCTCACGGAGCATCTCGGGAGGGAAGCCGTCGTGGTCCTTCCGGACGAGGTGCCCGCTCATCTGCGGTTTGTCGTGCCCGAGGGCCTTCGGAGCCGGGTCAGATGGGGCGTGGAGGCTGCGGCGGACGCGCTGCGGGAAGCCGATCTTGTCCTTGCGGAGGATTTCAACGAATTCTCCCGTACGGAAGATCTCCGGGTTTATTTCCAGGATTTCAAGGGACCGCGCATTCTCATCGACCACCACGTCGGCCCTGACACCGCTGCCTTCGACCTCGTCTTCTCCGAGACGGAGATTTCCTCCACCTGCGAACTTCTCTACTGGATCCTGACGGAGATGAGCGGCACCGGTTCCCTTCCGGAGACGTGCCGGGACGCCCTGCTGACCGGGATGACCACCGACACCAACAATTTCGCCAATTCCGTATTCCCCACCACACTGGAGATGGCTTCCGCCCTGCTCTCCGCGGGGGTCGACCGCGACCGCATTCTCGAAAACCTCTACCAGAAAGGGCGGGAGAACCGCCTCCGCCTTCTCGGCCACCTTCTTTCGGAAAGGCTCACCATCACCCCCGAAGGGGCCGCGATTATGATCCTGCGGGCCGCCGACCGCGACCGGTTCGGCATTCTCGAAGGCGAGACAGAGGGCTTCGTCAATATGCCGCTCACCATCGACAAAGTCCGCATCAGCGGATTCTTCAAGGAAGAAGACGGCATCCTCCGCGTATCGCTCCGGTCCAAGAAGCCGCTTTCCTCCCGCGCCCTTGCCGTCAAGGCCTTCCACGGCGGCGGGCACGAGCAGGCAGCCGGCGGCAAAGTCCTTGTTCCGGAGGATATCCCCGATCTGGACGCCGCCCCGGAATACCTCCTCGGCATCTTCAAGGATTATCTCAAATGAAAAAATTCTCCCGCATACTGCTCTGCGTTTTCCTGGCCTCCTGTACGGGTCAGGCCCTGCAGCAGACCTACGATAACCAGGAGAAGAAGATCGACAGTTTCGTCGAAACCCAAACCAAGGGTAAAGAGGATGCGCACGTCGAATACAACGGCGGCTCCGTGCGCCTGGTAATCCAGGAGGGCACGGGCGAAACAGTCCTCTCCGACAAGGGCACCGTCTCGTTCTACTATGCGGGCTATGTCTTTACCGGATCCACGCCTTCCGGGTCCAACCTCTTCGCCACCAACCGGAAAGAATCGGCCGACGCGGCCGGATGGCAGCTCACGGATGAATCCGTCTTCGCCGTCACGACGGTCAGTCTCGAGGAAGGGAACCTCATCAAGGGCCTTCAGAACGGGCTCGTCGGGGTCAAGGAAGGGGAAGAATGCTGGATTCTGTTCTCCGGCAAATACGGCTACGGGAAGAAGGCCATCGGGGCCGTTCCCTCGAAGTCGGCCCAGATTTATCATATCTGGATAGAAAGCATTTCCAACGATTAGATGACTATGAAAAGAAACACCATACTGCTCCTGGCCCTTGTCGGCATCGTCGCCGCGGGTTGCGCCAAAGAATCGAAAAAAGACACCAAGGCCGCTGACAAGACATATTTCGAGGCCCTGATCAGCCTGCGTTATCCCGATGCGGAAGCGACGGAAAACGGCGCCTACATCCTTGAAAAAGAAGAAGGGGCCGGCGAGGCTATCTCCGCCGAAGACAATTGCTACATCTTCGTGGATTATACCCTCACGGATATAGACGGCAATGTCTCCGTCACCACCGTCGAAACCGTCGCCAAACGGGTCGGAACGTATGACAGGAGCTACTTTTACGGGCCGAACATCTGGTATTTCGGCGACACGTACAGCGGAATTTATGCCGGCCTCGAGGAGGGAATGGACGGGATGAAAATCGGGGAACGCCGCAAGATCGCCGTCCCCTACTGGCTCTGCACCTATGACCGCTATACCACCCTCAAGAAATATATGGAGGAAGCCAAGGAAGGCGGTTCCCACGTCATCTATGACGTTACGCTCAGGGACTACTGCCCGGATATCAAGGAGTGGCAGGGAGATCAGCTTGACACGTACGCGAAGACCTATCTGGACGGAGCCGATTCCACCTATATCGCCGGGAATGAGAAACTGGACAAATTCGGCTTCTACTTCGTCTCAAAGGGGATCGCCAACGAAGAGGACCTCACCTACGAGATGCCCTCCGACACGACGCTCTATCTCAACTATACCGGCAAACTGCTGGACGGAAAGGTCTTCGACACCACGGATGAAAAGACCGCCAAGGATGCCGGCCTTTACAGCTCTTCCCGGACTTACGGTCCCATCAAGATCAACCGGAATGAGAATTACTCCAAGATCTCCTACGGGGACAACGAGTCCGACCTGATCTCCGGATTCAAGGCCGCCATATACATGATGCACCCGATGGAGAAAGCTGTCACCGCCTTCTGGTCCGACCTTGGCTACCAGTCCACCGGCACCGGCTACAGCATTCCTCCCTACAGCCCCCTCGTATTCGAGCTGGAACTGGTCGCGAAACCCGAATAAATGGCCCAGGGCAGCATACCCCTTGAGCTGGGCACCGAACGGATCGGCGTACTCCTGAGAAAGTACGCCATTCCCGGCATCATCGCGATGACCGCGTCCTCCTTATATAATATGGTGGACAGTATGTTCATCGGCCGGATGCCCGGAACCGGATCGCTTGCGCTCTCGGGGCTTGCCATTTCCCTCCCCCTGATGAATATTTCCACGGCGCTCGGCACGCTGGTCGGCGTCGGGGCTTCTACGATGATTTCCATCCTGTTGGGGCAGAAGCGATACGACTCCGCCAATCGCGTCCTATCCAACGCCGTGAGCCTCAACATCATCGTGGGCCTGGTTTTCACAGCCGTTACGCTCCTCTGGATGGATCCGATTCTCCGTGCCTTCGGCGCCACGGAGAACACCCTCCCCTTCGCCCGGGAGTATATGATCGTCCTCTCGCTCGGCAACATCGTCACGCACCTGTACTTCGGCCTCAACAGCATTATCCGCGCCTCCGGAAATCCGAGAATCGCCATGACCCTGACCCTATTCACGGTCATTTCCAACGCCATTCTCGACCCACTGTTCATCTATACCTTCCATCTCGGCATCCAGGGTGCGGCGATCGCGACCGTCCTCTGCCAGACGCTGGCGCTGATCTACACGCTCATCTATTTCTTCAAGCCCGACCGGTTCCTCCGCCTGGAGTTCCGCGGCCTGCTGCGCGTAGACTGGAAGATTGCCTGGGATTCGCTCAAAATCGGAATGGCACCCTTCCTGATGCATATTGCAAGCTGCGTGGTGGCCATTTTCGTCAACAACCAGCTCCTCAAATACGGCGGAGACCTCGCCATCGGCGCCTACGGTATCAACAACCGGCTCACCTTCCTCTTCATTATGGTCTGCCTGGGGCTTAACCAGGGGATGCAGCCGATCGCCGGCTACAATTTCGGGGCAAGACTTTACTCCCGCGTCAGGAAGGTTTACTTGAGGACTGCCTTCTGGGCCACCCTCGTATGTGCAGTCGGATGCATCGTTGCGCTATTCCTGCCGGGGCTGGCGGTCCGGATTTTCACAAATGATCCGCCGATGATCGAGCTGGCCGAGCGCGGTCTTCGCCTGATGAACTGCATCTTCATCGTCGTGGGCTTCCAGATGGTCGCCGGCAACCTCTTCCAGTGCCTCGGGATGGTCCGGAAGTCGATCCTGATGTCGCTCTCGCGCCAGTTGCTGTTTCTGGTCCCCTGCCTGTATCTGCTGCCGCTGTGGCTGGGGCAGGACGGGGTTTGGATCAGCTTCCCGATTTCGGACGCCCTGGCGGCCGCCCTCGCTCTGTTCCTGATTCTCCGGCTGTTCCATAAATTCTCCCTCCTCAAGGACGGCGACGATCCCGCCATCCTCGGAAGCACGCTATGATCAAAGCCCTCGTCATTTCCCTCCTGACCCTTACCGGCAGCCTTAACGCGGTCATCACCAACAGTATGTCCGAGGAGCCCGAGATGGCGCCGGTCGATGTGCTGGTCGACTCGTTTATGCAGGCCTGGAATATCAAGGGCGCGTCGCTGGCTGTGATGGATCACAACCGGCTCGTGTATGCCAAGGGCTTCGGATGGGCGGATGAAGGGCGCAGTGAGCGGACGCAGCCCGGGAATCTTTTCCGGCTGGCCTCGGTCTCGAAGCTGATTACCGCGACGGGCATTATGCTACTGGAGGAACGGGGGGAACTTTCGCTGATGACCCCGGTCTTCGGGCCGTTCGGGGTGCTGAACGAATTCGATGACGCCATCACCGACGACAATTATTACCTGATCAATGTCGAGCACCTGCTCCGGCACCAGGCGGGCTTCACCACCAAGCGGGGCGATCCGATGTTCTCGACGCTGAAAATTATGGAGAAATACGGGCTGAAGGAGCCTCCCTGCGACTCTACGCTGACCCGGTGCCTTATCTCGGAACCACTTGATTACGAGCCCGGCACCGACTCGGACTACTCCAATTTCGGCTACCTTCTCCTTTCGATGATCATAGAGAAGGTTACGGGGCGATCCTACGAGGAATTCATCCGGACGGAAGTGCTGGAGCCCTGCGGCTGCTTCGATTTCCACATCGCCGGGAATTATTACGCCGACCGTTATCCGGGAGAAGTACGGTATTATCCGCCGAAGGGTGCGAAACTATCGCCCGACTATCATGGGGATGGGTCGCAGGTCTTGCGTTGTTATGGGGCCAGCGATATCCGTGGCCTCGCAGGCTCGGGCGCCTGGGTGGGATCCGCCATCGAACTCGCCCGCTTCGTCGCATCCGTCGACGGCCTGTTCGGCATTCCCGACATCCTCACCCGCATCAGCGTCAACCGGATGACGCAATACATCGACGACAACACTTCCCCGCTCGGCTGGCTCTCCGTCACGCCGGACGGCGAATGGCGCCGCACCGGTTCTTTCGCCGGCACCAACGCCATCATCAAATGCTACCCGGACGGGCAGTGCTGGATCCTCATCACCAACACCAGCACCTGGAAAGGATCCTCCCTCGCCCGGGAGACAGCAGGTGTCTTCGTCCAGGCGAGGGAGATCGTAGGTGGTGCGCTACCGTCAGCGAAAGATCTTTTCCTGACGCCGCGCTGATTATTTCGCGAACATTACCGCTTCTGCAATCGAGTTGAGCTTGGTGTCGACCGTGTCGCCACGGCTGGCAAGCACGCACGGCGCGGTGGTGCCGACGAGCATACCGGCCTGACGGACCTCCGTGCAGAGCTTGGAGTTGGTCTTCCAGAAGACGTTGGCGGACTCGATGTTGGGGAAGAGGAGGCAGTCGGCATCGCCGGCGACGGGGCTGACGAGCTTCTTGATCTGCACGCTCTCGGGATCGATGGCGACGTCGAGGGCCAGCGGGCCGTCACCGACGCAGCCGCGGATCTGGCCGCGGTCGGCCATCTTGGCGAGCATCGCGCCCTCAATGCAGGCGGGCATCGAATCGAGCATCTGCTCGGAAGCGGCGATGAACGCGATCTTCGGCTTCTCGATGCCGAAGCTGCGGGCGACCTCGACGAGGTAGCCGGAGATCTTGACCTTCTGACGGAAATCCGGCAGCGGAATTACGGCCATATCGCTCATAAAGATGAGCTTCGGATAATTGGGATTCTCGATCACGGCCACGTGGCTCAGGACACCCTTCGGAGGAAGGAGGCCGGTCTCCTTGTTGAGGATGGCCCGGAGGAATTTGTCGGTCGAGCAGAGGCCCTTCATCAGGACGTCACCCTGACCGTCGTGCACAAGCTGCACGGCCTCGGCGACCGCCTTGAGCTCCACGGGATTGTGACGGATGTCGAATTTGGCGGGATCGATCTTGCAATCCTCGCAGACTTTCTTGATAAGGGCTTCGTCACCGACGAGGGTCACTTTGACAAATCCCAGATCCACGGCCTTGGAGCAGGCCTCGATGGTGTGGGCATCCACCGCCCACGCGGCTACCATTCTCTTGCAGATCTTATCCGCCTTGAGCTTGGCATACAGGTCATTGAAATTCTTGATCATATTGTGTAAAAGTTTTACTTTCCTTGTACGAGATGCATCGTATCGCGGGCGATGACAAGTTCCTCATTGGTGCAGATGAGGGCGGCCTTGACGGCCGAATCGGGGGCCGAGATAATCGTGTTGGCCTCCCAGGCGGCATTGTTGGCTTCGTAATCGACCTTGAGGCCCAGGTAGGAGAAGTTCTCCAGGACCCTTCTGCGGAAGCGGCCGTTGTGCTCGCCGATACCGCCGGCGAAGCAGATCAGGTCGACGCCGTTCATCGCGGCGGCATACTGTCCGATCAGCTTGATGACATCGTAGTTGACCTTGTGCAGGACAAGCTTGGCCTTGGGATCACCGTCGTTTGCCAGGTCCATCAGCTCCCGGGCGTCGGAGGTCTTGCCGGTGAGGCCCATAAAGCCGCTCTTGCGGTTGAGGATGGTGGACATCTCGTCGACGGTGCAGCCGAGCTTCTTCATCAGGTAGAGGACGGCGTTGGCGTCGATGTTACCGACGCGGGTGCCCATAATCATACCCTCGAGCGGGGTGAATCCCATCGAAGTGTCAACGCATTTGCCGTTCTGGATGGCGCACACGGAGCTGCCGGCGCCGATGTGGCAGGTGATGATCTTGGAATTGTTGATGTCGAGCCCGGCGAGAAGCGCACCCTGCTCGGCCACATACTGGTGGCTCGTGCCGTGGGCGCCGTAGCGGCGGACGCGGAATTTCTCATAATATTCGTACGGAAGGGCGTACATATAGGCGTACGGCGGCATCGTCTGGTGGAAGGCGGTGTCGAAGGTAACGACCTGCGGGACCTTCGGAAGCACTTCCTGGATGGCATGGATGCCCAGCAGGTGGGCAGGATTGTGCAGCGGTGCGAAGTCGCAGCAGAATTCGATCTTCGAGAGGACATCGTCGTTTACGAGGGCACTCGAGGAGAAGAAATCGCCGCCCTGGACGATCCGGTGCCCGACGGCGTCGAGATCCTCCAGCGACTTGAGGACGCCATTCTCGCCCGTGAGGGCATCGAGAATAAGCTGCATACCGACCTTGTGGTCGGGAATCGGGAGATTCTTGACGATTTTTTCGCGCCCGGCGGGGGCATACTGCAGAATTCCTTCGGGGAGGCCGATCTTCTCGGCGATACCTTTGGCAATCACATCGTACACATCATCGCTCTTCATATCCAGAAGCTGATACTTGATGGACGAGCTGCCGCAATTAATTACAAGAATGATCATATCGATTGGGTTAGTTAGTACTCGGTATATCCGAACCACAAATATAACCTTAATTTGCCGGTTTTCCAATTCTGCAGCCCAATATTTTGACCCTTTTCCCCCTGCCGGAAGGTTTTCCCCGGTTATATTTGTATACGCGACCCCTCAGCCGCCACAAGCGGCAGCTCCCCCGGGGAGCGCCACCCCACCGCCCCCTCGCCGGGGGCCCGTCGGCCTGATGGCCTCCGTAATGTGCCATACGCAGAGCTGTGCCGCAGTGTAGTGCAGTGCAGCACCAACCGTGAGCGTTTCGCCAGCCGCAGTGCTTACCGACCTGGCCGGTCGTCATTCCAGGACTTGTCCCTGGAATCATTTTTTTTGTAAATTTGCACCGTAATGAACACTGAGGGACGGATTGTGGCGCTGTCTCTGTGTTTGGCCGCGGGCGTGGGGATCGGAGCGTTGGTTGCGGGGCGCTGGGCCATACATCTACATATATGGGCACTGGGGTGCTGCCTCCTGACGGCAGCGCTACTGCTGGCGTTGGCCATCCCGGCGCGGAGAACGCCTGTCCCGCCCCCCACGTCATGCTCATCTATGACCCCCACGTCATTCCCGGCGGCGACACAGACCTCACACCGAGCAACGCCCCCTGCAGCATCGCGGTTCTCTCCCCACACGTCACCCCTAGCCCCTACACATACCTCGTTCTCCGCCGCGCCCCCGGAGTCATTCCCGGCCGCAACCGGGAATCTATTCCCGCGCACCTGGCTCTGCTACCCCCTGATGGGGGTGCTGGGGAGCCTGTGCTACTGCACGGCCGTGATGCCGCCTGGGGCAGGCGGGGGCTTGGGGTGGATCGGCGAGGCCGCGGCCGGACTCCGGGGCGCCATCGACGCCCTCCCCTTTCCGCACGAGAGCACGGCTCCGCTGCTGAAGGCCTTTCTTACCGGCGACCGGTCAGGGCTTCCGCGGGAGACGGTGGCGATGTTCCGCCGAAGCGGCGCCTCGCATCTACTGGCCCTGTCCGGGCTGCATATCGGCATCATCTATACCATCTTCTCCCGGGCACTCCTCGTACTGGGACATTCGCCAGCGGCCCGGACTCTCCGATTTCTCATCACCGTACCGGCAGCCCTGCTATTTACCCTTATGACAGGGGCCTCCCCTTCCATCGTGCGCGCATTCCTATTTATTACCCTGAGCGAACTTACCGCCCTACTCGGCCGGCACCGGCAGCCACTCCGGATCTTCTCCGTTGCGCTCACCCTCCAGCTCGTCATCAGCCCGACCGTCATCACCTCCGTCGGATTCCAGCTCTCCTACAGCGCGATGCTCGGCATCTTCCTTTTCTTCCCGCCGATGCAGCGATGGTATCCCGCCGGCGGTCCACGCTTCAACCCCGTCCGTCGCCTCTGGGAAATGGCCGCCCTCAGCATCGCCTGCCAGCTCACCACAGCCCCGCTCGCGTGGCTATACTTCCGCACCTTCCCCCGTTACTTCCTCATCACCAACATTCTGGCACTCCCGCTCACGACCGTATGTATCTCGCTGGGCATCGGGACGCTCGTCCTTTCCAGCCTCGGCCTCTGCCCAACCTTCCTCCTCACCGCCACGGATACCATCGCCACCCTGCTGCTGCGGTGCCTGGAGATCATCGCCGCGATGTAGCAGCGGAGCAGGGCGGTGAAGTGTCACTAACGTCCCAGTATCTGACAGGTTAGTGACGAAAAGATAGGTAAAGTGTCACTAACGTCCCAGTTCCAGACAGGTTAGTGACGAAAGGATAGGTAAAGTGTCACTAACGTCCCAGTATCTGACAGGTTAGTGACGAAAAGATAGGTAAAGTGTCACCAACGTCCCAGTTCCAGACAGGTTAGTGACGAAAGGATAGGTAAAGTGTCACCAACGTCCCAGTCCTTGGCAGGTTAGTGACGAAGGAGGGGTGATTAGGGCGAGGCTGTCCACAAAAACGGGGTGATTTTGTGGATGAATGGGTGTTTTTGTGGGCGGGGATGCCGGCTGGGGAATGGGTGGTTTGGAATTAAGGGAAAGAATGTGTACTTTTACAATCGGTTATGGGAAATACGCACATAGTGATTATGGCCGGAGGGATTGGGAGCCGCCTCTGGCCGCTGAGTACACCGGAGATGCCTAAGCAGTTCATCGACGTGCTCGGTACGGGGAAATCCCTTATCCGGATGACGATGGAGCGGTTCCTTCCGGTCTGCAAGCCGGAGCACTTCTGGGTCGTCACCTCGGAGCGATATGTCGCCACGGTGAAGAAGCATCTGCCGGAAGTACCTGACGAGCAGATTCTGGCGGAGCCGGAGCCGCGGAACACCGCGCCCTGCATCGCCTACGCATCCTGGAAGATCCAGGCCCACTACCCCGACGCCAACATCGTGGTCACTCCTTCCGACGCCCTGGTCCTCGACCACGAGGTCTTCACGGACGCCATCAGCAAGGCACTCCGGGCCACGCAGGATTCCGGCGCCATCGTCACGATCGGCATTACCCCTTCCAGGCCCGAGACCGGCTACGGCTATATCCATACGTCGGACCGCACTCCCGGAAAGGTTGTCAAGGTGCTGGAATTCAAAGAGAAACCCAACCTGGCCACTGCAGAGAAGTACCTCGCCGATGGGGCCTACCTCTGGAACGCCGGCATCTTCGTCTGGAATGTCCGCACTATCATCACCGAACTCCGCAGCCACGCCCCGCAGATTGCAGGCATTATGGACGCCCTCGCCCCCTCTTTCTACACGGACCGGGAGGCCGCCGAAGTCCGGGCGCATTTCGCCGAATGCGAAAAAATATCAATCGATTACGCTGTGATGGAAAAATCGCCGCATATCCACACCGTCGCCTGCGACCCGCAGTGGAGCGATCTCGGCAGTTGGGGCGCCCTCAGGGAGCACATCCCCGCCGATGAAAACGGCAATGCAGTCGTCGCCAGCGGCGGCCCGGCCAGCGCTGAAGTCCGCCTCTTCGACTGCCACGGCTGCATCGTCCACACCGACGGCACCCGCAAAGTCGTCCTGCAGGGCCTTAAGGACAGCATCGTCTCCCTCCGGGACGGCAACCTCCTTATCTGCAAGCTTTCAGAGGAGCAGCATATTAAAGAATACTCTGCAGATTAATTCGCCTTTGCTCGGGATGACAAGAGTCGTCATTCCGGGCTTGACCCGGAATCTTTTCCGAAAAAGTCAAAAAAAATTTGCAGAGTTCAAAAATTAGATATACCTTTGCATCCCCGATTTGGAGATCCGGTTGGGACATTGGAGGACTCGTTAGCTCAGTTGGTAGAGCACAACACTTTTAATGTTGGGGTCTC
>JAEEGL010716879.1_pt1 | contig 42060 bp, 27 predicted proteins | sample 9134231 | NCBI WGS metagenome assembly JAEEGL01 (sample SAMN16246548, study PRJNA631951) | gut metagenome | biome: gut microbiome; feature: rumen; material: fiber-attached | host: Bos | place: Iran: Karaj | collected 2018-10
AGACCAGGGTTGTGAACAGTACCGCGCTGACGCACGATGATGTTGCCGGCCTTTACGACTTCCTCGCCGAACTTCTTGATACCAAGACGTTTGGAATGGGACTCACGGCCGTTCTTGGAACTGGATTGACCTTTCTTGTGTGCCATAATCTTTCAGTCTTTTAAAAGTTAAGCGATAGCGTCGATGTGGATTTTGGTGAGCTTCTGGCGATGGCCATTCAGCGTCTGGAAACCCTTGCGACGGATCTTTTTGAATACGAGCACCTTCTTGGCCTTGGCGTCATCGTCCAGGACGGTGGCGGTTACCTTGGCGCCTTTCACATAGGGAGTACCGACCTTTACCTTGCCCTCATTGTCCACGAGGAGGACTTTGTCGAACTCTACGGATTCTCCGTTCTTGGCAGCGAGCCGGTTCACGAAGATATCCATGCCAGCTTCCACTTTAAACTGCTGGCTTGCAATGTCTACGATAGCGTACATGCTATAAAAACTTGTTAAAGTTTTCGGCCGTAAGCGCCTGCCCCTCACGGGCGGGACTTGACTGAGCTTAGCGGTCATCTCAAAAAATGGACTGCAAAGATACGAATAATTCTCAGAATCACAAATTTTTCCGCAGCAAAAACCTAGCGTTCTTCTCCCGGGACATGGCCGAAGAGTTCCTTGTAGCATTTGCTGAAGTAAGACGGTGTGCCGAAGCCCACGGCGTAGGCCACCTCCGCTACGGTTTTGTCCGTGGTTTTGAGCAACTGTTCCGCCGCTTTCAGGCGCGTAATGCGCACCAGCTCAACGGGGGAGTAGCCGGTAAGGGCTTTCACCTTCCTGTATAGTTGCACTCGCGAGAGACCCAGTTCGGAACCCAACTGTTCCACACTCAAGTCTTCGTCGCCCAGGCGTCCGCGGACCAGGGTGCGGAAGCGGGACAGGAAGTCGTTTTCCTGCGGCCTGGCGGCGCTTTCGCCAGTTTCCAGGTAATGCTCCTTGAGCAGGATGCGGCTTTTCAGGAGATTGCCGATACGGGAAAGCAGCACCCGTTCGCTGAAGGGCTTGGAAATGTAGGCATCGGCACCGGAATCATAGCCTTCTGCGCGCTGGTCTTCCAGCGACTTGGCGGTAAGGAGGATGACGGGGATGTGGCTGGTGGCCAGCTGCCCCTTGAGCGCCTTGCAAAGTTCCAGGCCGTCCATGACGGGCATCATCACGTCCGATACCACCAGGTCCGGCAGTTCGTGCGTGGCTTTTTCCAAGGCCTCCCGGCCGTCGCAGGCGCTCAGAATGCGGTATTCGCCTTCCAGCAGTGTGCCAATGAAGCGGCGAAGGTCTGCGTTGTCGTCCACCACCAGGATGGTGGGACGGTCGCTTTCGACCACCCGGCTGGCGGCCTCCTGCTTGTGGCTGTCCTCGCGGAGATAGGTCTCCTCGTAGCGCTCCGTATAGGCCGATGCCGCTTTGCCTTCGCTCACGCTGGCTCCTTTTTGCACCAGCGGAAGGCGCAGGGTAAAGGTGGAGCCCTTGCCCAGCGTGCTTTCCACGCTCACGCTGCCCTTGTGCAGCTCCGCTACGGCTTTTATCAGCGCCAGGCCTATGCCGGTACCGTTACTGGACTCATTGGCTTTGTAGAATTCCTCGAAGATATACGGCAGTTTTTCCGGCGGGATGCCCTCTCCGTCATCGGCAACGGATAGGAGTGCCGATGCTCCTTCCTGCTTCACGGAAACAGTGATGTGCCCGTCTGGCCGGGTGTGCTTGATGGCGTTGCCCAGGAGGTTGAACAGCACCCGCTCCACAAGGCGCATATCGGCCTCTACGGTAAGGGCCGGGAAGCCTTCGTAGGTAAGGCTTTGGGAGGTGCCGCTGAACCCGCCCATCCATTCCTGCACGGCGGCGGGGAGGTCAAAGCGGGAGGCGTTTAGCGGACGGTTCCCGCTCTCTATCCGCCTGAAATCCAAAATGTTATTCACCAGTTGCTGGAGAACGGTCACATTGCGGCGGGCCATCAGCAGGGTTTGCTGCTGGTCCGGGGACAGCGGGCCTTCCAGGACATGCTCCAGCGGCCCGGCAACCAGGGTGAGGGGCGTCCGGAGGTCGTGGCTCACCTGGGTGAAGAAACGCAGCTTGGCCGCGGTGCTTTCTTCCAGTTTCTGTTGGAGTTCCCGGGTGCGCATGTAGCTCCAGTAGGACTGGGCGGCAATCAATACCACCAGGAAGGCAAAGGCAATCACCAGCCACATGATAATGCGCTGGGTGTTGTATTCCATCAGAAAGGTGTCCAGCCGGGCGTTGATGTTCTCCACATTGGCCCGCTGATTGGCCACTTCCGCTTCCTGCATCTTGAGGATGCGGGCGTTGCGTCTGTCTACCAGGGCACTCTCCAGCAGGTTCTCCCGCTGGAAGGGCGCTCCACGAAGGATATTCAAGGCCAGTTCCATCACCAGGTCGCCCCGGGTAGGGTACAGGTAGGAGGCGGTGAGCTCTCCGTCAATCACTTCCTGCAGGCCGGCTTCCGGCAGGGCGTCCACGCCAAAGAAAGCCACATCGGCAGGGGAGCCCAGGGCTTCCCGCGCGCCCTGCGCCATGCGGTCGTTCTGGCCAAAAACGGCATCGGGCCGGATGCCGCGGGCCATCACCTCTTCCATGGCGTCATAGCCGCCTTCCCGGAGCCAGCCGCCGTACGGCGCCACGGTGAGTAATATATCGGGATATTGCTGCAGGGCCTCTGCAAAGCCTTTGTGGCGGTCATCGGCAGGGGAGGAACCCTCCAGGCCCGGAATTTCTACCACCCGGCCTTTCTTGTTCAGGAAATCGGCGATGTAGTGCCCCATGATGCGGCCAATCTCCACATTGTCGGCCCCGATGAAGGCGGTGTATTTGTGCGAGTCGATTTTCCGGTCGAACAGGATGACCGGGATGCCGGCGTCAAAAGCTTCTTCTACGGCAGGGGTAATGGTGTGCGACTGGTTGGGCGAGACAATGAGCAGGTCCACGCCTTCTTCGGCAAAGCGGCGGATTTGCGCCATTTGCTTCTGGCTGTCGTCATCGGCCGATGAAAAACGCAGCGTCACCCCCTCCACGCGGGCCGCGAGGGAGAGTTCGTCGTTCAGCTTGCTGCGCCAGATGTCGTCGCTGCACTGCGATACGCCTATAACCAGAGACTTCTTCCCACCGGAGCAACCGGTGAGAAGAAGTACCGCTGATATGAGTAGTAAAAGCTTTTTGGTCATTTACTTGAGATTATCCGGAACAATGGGCATGGCACCGCTCTGGGTGCACACGAAGGCCGATACCTTGACGGCGGTTTCGTGGGCCTGGGTGACCGTTTTTCCCGTGAGCAGGGAGCCGACGAACGCACCGGTGAAGGAATCTCCGGCGCCAACGGTGTCGGCCACCTTCACCTTGGGGGTATCCAGGAACGACATGCCGCCTTCGTAGAAGACATAGCTGCCGTTCACGCCGCAGGTGAGGATGAGCATTTTCAGGTCGTATTCCTTGATCAGGTAACGGCATTTCTCTTCCAGGGCCAGGCCGGGCAGGTTGAACATCCGGGCCATCACCACCAGTTCCTCGTCGTTGATTTTCAGGATGTCACAGCGGCGGAAAGAGGCCTCCAGCACTTCCTTGTCATAGAAGTCCTGGCGCAGGTTGATGTCGAACACCTTGAGGCAGTCTTTCGGTACGGCGTCCAGGAACAGGCCGATGCTCTCCCGCGAAACGGGGCTGCGCTGGGCCAGGGAGCCAAAGCACACGGCCTGGCACTGCAGGGCCAGCTGGGCCAGTTCCCTGGTGTACGGGATGTTGTCCCATGCCACGCCGGTCTTGATTTCGTACTGCGGAACGCCGCGGCTGTCCAGGGTCACCTGCACGGTGCCGGTAGGATAATCCACGCGGTCCAGGTGGTAGGGCAGATGGTGCTCTTCCAGGGCCTCCACAATTTCCTCGCCCAATTTGTCCTGGCCGATGGCGCTCACCGCCAGGCCTTCCAGCCCGAACTGGCTGGCATGGTAGGCGAAGTTGGCGGGTGCTCCACCCAGTTTCTTTCCCTCGGGAAGCATGTCCCAGAGGGCTTCTCCGATACCTATAACGAATTTACTCATAATTATTTCCCAACTTTATTCAGATAAGTGAACAGATACACCACACCCACGGCCATGACAGCAATGGCGCCGGCCTGGCCGATAGCGTCGGAGGCAAAGCCCATCAGGAGCGGGAACACGGTACCGCCGAACAGGCCCATGATCATGAGGCCGCTCACCTCGTTCTGTTTCTCGGGAACGGCCAGCAGGGCCTGCGAGAACACGATGGAGAAGATGTTGGAGTTACCGAAACCGACCAGGGCGATGGCCACATACAGGATGGCCTTGGTGGTTCCGAAGAACATGCCGCACATGGAAAGGGCCATGAGGATGACACTGACCAGGAAGAACTTCCGGTGGCTGAACTTGGACAGGATGAACGAGCCGCTCAGGCAGCCGATGGTACGGAAAATAAAGTACAGGCTGGTGGCGAAACCGGCTTCCGTGAGGGTCATGCCCACGCGTTCCATCAGGAGCTTGGGTGCGGTGGTATTGGTACCCACGTCAATGCCCACGTGGCACATAATGCCCAGGAAACTGAGCAGGACGATGGGTTTTCCCAGCAACTTGAAGCAGGCCACGAAGCCGGAAGCCTTGTCGGCCACCTGCTCCCGCTCGATGGGGGAGAGGGACAGGAACAGGGCTGCCAGGATGCCGATGACACCATACACCGGGAACAGCACCCGCCAGCCCAGGCCGAAGGACGGCATGGCGGCGGTGGCGCCCCACATGGCAATGTACGGTGCCATGAAGGAAGCGATGGCCTTCACGAACTGGCCGAAAGTCATGGTGCTGGCCAGCTTGTCACCTTTGATGATATTGGTAATAAGGGGGTTCAGCGAGGTTTGCATAAGGGCATTGCCAATGCCCAGCAGGGAGAAGGCGGCCAGCATAAGGCCGTAACTTTCTCCGAAAATGGGAAGGATGAGGGAGACGACCGTCACTACCAGGGAAAGCAGCACGGTATTCTTCCGGCCGATGCGGTTCATCAGGATGCCCGTGGGAACGGAGAAGATGAGGAACCAGAAGAACACCAGCGAGGGGAAGATATTGGCGGCAGAGTCTGACAGGTTCAGGTCCTGCTGCACATAGTTGGAGGCGATGCCCACGAGGTCCACGAACCCCATGGCGAAGAAGCAGAGCATCACCGGAATCAGTTGCAGTTTCTTGTTCATTTTGCAATCGGATAAAGGGTTACGTCGGCCTTGGTATTGCCGTACATCTTGAGGATGTTATACGGGGAGGTGGGGAACACCAGGTTGGTCATGGCGAAGTCCTCGCCGAAGGCTTCGATGCTGGCGCTGTCTACCAGGAGGCGGAGCTCCATCTTGCCACCCACGGCGGTGGGGGCGGTGGTGACGGCCGCGAAGGACTTGGAGAACTTTACGGTGCCGCTGCCGCGACGGTCCATGGAGAAGGTCTGCGTGGCGGCATTGTAGGAAAGGACCACCTGTTCGCCGGTCTCGTTGGAAAGCACGAAAGTGGCATCGTCCTTTTTGGAAAGGTTAAAGCGGATGACCAGTTCATAGGCACGCTGCGGCGTGTCGAACAGCTCCACCGGGGCGGTGGAGAGGGTCATCTGCACGGGATTGCCGCGCAGGGCTTCCATTTCCGGGGACGGGGTGCTCTTCAGGAGCACTTCCTTGCCTTTGCGGATGAGACTGAGGTCGCGCGGAACGGAGTTGGCGCTGCGGAACTGGGTGGTGGGTACGGAGTTGGCGTATTGCCAGTTGCTCATCCAGGCGATGGCTACGGTCCTGTTATCCGGCGCGTTGCTCCAGGTAACGGTGGCGTAGTGGTCCTTGCCATAGTCCATCCAGCGGGTAACGGTGGGAAGGTCGTCGCACTTGAAGGTTTTGCCGTCGTAGCTGCCCACGAAATACTGCGTGGCGCTGCCACCGAAGGGACCGCCGGGGTTGATGTTGAGGATGAGCACGTACTTGTCCTTGCCCTCGAAAGGCAGACGGACCAGGTCCGGGCACTCCCACACGCCGTTGTGGTTGCCATAGGCCAGGCCGAAGCTGCTGTCGTAGGTCCAGTCCCTGAGGTTGTCGGACGACCAGAACTGCACTTCCTGTCCGGCGGCCAGAATCACCTTCCACTGTTTGCTCTGGGGGTCCCAGAACAGCTTGGGATCGCGGAAATCGGGCGTGTCTTCGGCCATGATCACCGGGTTGCCGGCATATTTGGTGAAGGTGCGGCCGTTGTCCAGGCTATAGGCGATGCTCTGGGTCTGGTTGTCGCCGGCCGATGTGTACATGGCCACAATGGCGTCTTTGCCAAAGCCGGCCACGTTGTCCTTGTCGACGATGGCGCTGCCGCTGAAAATGTCTCCCAGGGCGTCCGGAGCGATGGCAATGCCCAGGTGCTCCCAGTGAATGAGGTCTTTGGACACCGCATGGCCCCAGTGCATGTTGCCCCAGAAGCTGCCGTAAGGGTTATACTGGTAGAAAAGATGCCATTCACCATCCTTGTACACCATGCCGTTGGGGTCGTTCATCCAGCCCCAGGCAGGGGAAAAGTGGTAGGTGGGACGATACTTTTTCTCCTTGTTCGTGTAGGTGAGGGCGGGAACGGTTGTCATCTCGCTCCAGCACATATCGTCCGAAGGGTCCCGGCGTACGCCGCGGCCCTGGCGCATGGTGATGTCCAGCAGGATGCTGCTGCCGTTCCACTCGCCCAGGTCCAGCGGGACCAGATAGTCGGTCTTGTCAATGGCCAGGCTTACATTGGCTTTGTAAACCTCGCGCCCGTTGGAGAGCACTTTGACAACGGCCTCCTGGGCGGTTTCCTGCACGGGGAGCATTACGTAGCGGTCTTTCCCGCCAAGCTGCACCATGCTGTGGGTTTCACTCAGGTGGGTAATGGTAAGGCTCTGCTGTGCAGCGGCCGAGAGGGAAATTGCGAAAAAGCAGAAGAATGCTATTAGTTTTCTCATGTTAGGTGTGTTCCAACTGCTAAGTTAGTAAATTATTTCCAAATACGGCTAAGTTCGCGGACCTGGGCTTCTACGGAAGCACCGGAAGTCTGAAGCTGGTTGTAGATGGAAGAGGGGAATACCAGATTGGTCATGGAGAGCGTACCTTCCTGGGTGAACAGTTCCACGGAGGACTGATCCACGAACAGGTCCAGGGTTACCTTGTCGCCATTCACGCAGATCGGGCCCTGCATGGAAGGAACAGAGAAGGTGCCGTTGAAATTCACCTTGCCGGTGCTTGCGTTGCGCTTAACGGCTACAAGGCGGCTGGTACCGTACACTTCCACCACCAACTTCTCGCCTTTCTCGTTGCTCAAGGTGATGGTGGTGTTCTGGTCCAGACCCACGGTGAGACGGAGCTGGTAGGCGTCAAAGGCTTCCCAACTGCTGCCCGCGGGTTTCCATTCCTTGGCGATGCCGTCGATTTCTTTCACAACGGTGCCGGTAAGGAGCGGTTTGCCGTCAAATTCCACCAGTTTGAGCTCGCGCGGGAGTGTCATGGCGGAGCGCCAGGGGTCGCAGGGGACGTTCCCGGCGTAAGACCAGTTGTTCATCCAACCCAACATCACCAGGCGGCTGCCGGTGTTGGACCAGGTAACGCCTGCGTAGTTGTCCATACCGTAGTCCAGCCAGAGCGGATAGTCGCGCTCGTCGGCCGTAAAGGTGGTGCCGTCGAATTCTCCGGGGAAGTAGAGGGTGCCGGAGCCCAGGATGGGGCCGCCGGGATTCACGCTCACGATGAGCACCCATTTCTTGCCGCCCTTGTAGTCCATTTGGACCAGGTCCGGGCACTCCCACTGCAGGTCGGGACGGCCGGCAAGGGGCGTGACGAAGGTGCTCAGGTGGCTCCAGGTCTTCAGGTCCTGCGAACCATAGAACTCAATGCCTTTTTTCCAGCCTTTGGCCAGCGACATAATCCATTTGCCGCTCGCTGCGTGCCAGAACACCTTGGGGTCGCGCAGGTTGTCATCGTCGTTCTTGATGACCGGGTTGCCGCTGAAGCGGGTGAAGTTTTTGCCGCCGTCCGTGCTGTAGGCAATGGACTGCTGCTGCTTCCCGTCGTCTCCGGCCGATGTGTACAGGGCCACCATGGCGCCTGCGCCAAAACCGGCAGTGTTGTCTTTGTCAATGACGCACGAGCCGGAGAAAATGGCGCCCAGGTTGTCCTTGGTAAGGGCCACCGGCTGTTCGGTCCAGTGAATCATATCCGAAGACGTAGCATGGCCCCAGGACATATTGCCCCAGCTGTTACCCTGCGGATTATACTGGAAGAACAGGTGATAAACGCCATCCACGAACACCATGCCGTTGGGGTCGTTCATCCAGTTTCTGGACGGGGTGAAGTGGACCTGAGGGCGGTAGAGCTCGTTCATGGAACTGCCGGTTTCCGGCTGCTCGGGCGTCTTTTCGGTAGGGTCGTCAATCAGCGGATTATAATCCTGCTTGTATTTTTCCGGCGCACATCCGACGATGGCCGCCGCAACCAATGCGGCAGCCATCGGGATGGAGAAACGCTTATTGAAAAGCTTATGCATGTTTATCTGGTTTTCAGGTATTCAAGCGAGTTTTTAGCAAGCGTAAGGACATTGTCCTGGTAGATGTTGTTCTTGGGATGGGCGCTCTTGTCGGGAGTGCCGTCGCTGTTCTTCATGGAGAACTCGCAGCCGCCGTTACCAATGCACAGGAGTGTGCCCTGGAAATCGGTCTGGCCCTGCTGGGCTTCCCATACGTTAAACTGGCTCACCCACCAGATCTGGCTGTCCCAGGTACCCAGCGGGAATACCCCGAACTTCTGGGTGAGCTGCGTGTAGCAGGCCTCTTCCTGGTTGCCGATACCGGTCCACAGGCTGGGCAGGTTGAAGAACAGGCAGTTATGGTCTTCCGTCCAACCGGGTCCCTTGAAGGCGATGAGCTTGGTGTCAGGGGTGGTCTCCACCTCCAGGCCCTTGTAAATGGGGTGTGTGGAATGGTCCTTCTTGAACTTATGGTCCGGGTTCAGCTCTACGGCCATCTTCCAGACATCGTTGTTGATACCGCCAACACCGGTGCCAATGGCGCGGTCGTTGCTCTTGAGCTCGTCCAGGCTCACGCGGCCCAGGTGACCGGCATACACGGTGGCATGGCTCCACAGCAGCAGGCTGCCGCCGTTCTTGTACCAGGCCTGGATAGCGGGTGTGGCGGCCTCTACGTTCGCCGGTATGGCGAATACTTCCGCTTCACCTACGCCTTCCAGGTCACGCAGCCAGAACAGTACGCGGAAACGTTCGATATCGTCCACGGAGTCAATGTCGTCGAAGGAGACAAACTCGGCGGTGGGATAGGTCTCGTGCAGCCACAGCCAGGCAGCGGCCTCGTCGTCGTCACCATCGGCCACCAGGGTCTCCGGGTTGGCGTAAACGCTCAGGAAACCAATGGCGGTTTTGCCGATACGCAGGGAGGAAGAGACGGGGAGGGCAGTGCCTTTGTCGTTCTTGGCTACCAGGGTGACATCCCAGGTTTCGCCGTCCACCACATCCACAATCAGGTAACTGGTGGCTTTTCCGTCCAGGACAGCCGTCTCTACCTCTGTGCCGTTGGTGGCCGTGAGTTCGATGCTGGAGGCATCTACTGCCGCATCCCATTCCACCTGGGCGTCATAGCCGCCCACTTTGTCCAGCTGGCGCATGGTAACACCGCTGATGCTGGTGGCACCGGGACGGGTGTACTGTTTTACAGCGCCCGTGGAAACGTTGCCTTTATCATCGACGCGTTTGAACACGTACTCGAAGGGAACGTTGGTGGGAACCATCAGATGCTTGTAGGAGGTACCTGTCACGGTTTCATCGGAGAAGATGGTGCCGCTTCGGTAGGTAATCACGCGCATATTGGCATCCTGGGCAGGCCAGGACCAGACATAGTCGTCACCTTGCAGCTCACCGGTAATCTGGCTGGCATCGGGAGCCTGGAGAACGGGTGCTACACGCTCGATGCCCTTTTTCTGACAAGCGCAAAGGACTGAGAGAGCGGCGCAGGCCGTCAATACGGATTTATAGAGTGTTTTCATACGTGCCGATGATTAATTATAGTTCTTGTTTTGGGTATACAGGCCGGGAACGTAGTACATCTGCGGATAAGGGATGGGGAAGTACTCGTTCTTGGCGGATGTGAAATGAGCGTCCTTGTAGTAGCCGGCATAGGCCTGGTCGCCGTAAACGCTGTTCTGCTCTTTCTCGAAGAACTTGTTCAGCGTGGTGGAGGCGATACCCCAGCGGCGCAGGGAGAAGAAACGGTCATACTCCATGGCCATCTCCAGGCGGCGTTCCCACTGAAGACGGACGCGGGCTTTCTCCTTGGTGTTGAAATCGCTTTCCGGGTACAGGGCAATCTGGCACTGGTTGGCGGCATAGCCAATGTGCTTACCCACGGAATTCATGGCACGCTGGCGGATGTCGTTGACGATGCTGCGGGCTTCGTTCAGGGAGCCGGTCTCAATGAGGGCCTCAGCACGCATCAGCATCACATCGGTATAGCGCAGCACATAGTCGTTCATCGGGAAAGCCTGCCAAGGGTTGTCGTAAACTTCGCCGTTGGAGCGCTGCGGCACTTCCTTCAGGGAAGAGTAGTAACCGTAAGTGCTGGGGTTGCGGGAGTTGTCCGTGGTCATGGTGGAGGAAGCCTCGTACTTGTAAGGGAAAGTAGGCATGGCTACCGTGTGGAACAGACGCGGATCCCATTTCTGGGCGTTGGGGTCACCGTTGACGGGGTAGGCGATCTCGTCGTTGAAATGCTCGAACATAGGCAGGCCGTCCTGGGTCTTGAAGGCGTTCACCAGGTTCTGGGAAGGCTTGTGGAAGTCCCAGCCGCAGGACCACATGCCCCAGCAGCCGTTGAGCATGTTGCTCCAGTTGGCGCGGCCAAAGCGGGTATTGTCGTCCTCGTAGTTGGAGTGCTGCACGGCAAAGATGCTTTCCTTGGAGTTCTTGTATTCCGGGAGGAAGATGTCGCCGTAGTCTTCCAGATAGCCGTAGGTGGATTCCTCTACCACTTTGGTATAGGTGAGCACCTGCTGCATGTGCTGGGCGTTGATGTGGCTTACGCCCGTGTTGGCCTCGTAACCGTCGCCCCAGGCCATGGTGAGGTAGCACTTGGCCAGGTATGCGGCAGCGGCAATCTTGTTGGCGCGGCCACCGTCGGCCTGCGTCACGGGAAGGTTGTCATAGGCGAACTTGAAGTCGGCCACAATCTTCTCCATGAGTTCATCGTGCGTGAAGGCGTTGTTCTTGGTCTGCTCTTCGGTGTGATTCTCGTAGACCTCTTCGTCCACCCACGGAACCTGATACCAAAGCTGGACGAGTTTGAAGTAGAAGTGGGCGCGGAGGAAGCGGACCTCGGCCTCGCGAATCTTGGCGGTCTCTTCACCCAGGGCATCCTTGCCGTATTCGCGGAGGGAAACCAGGGCGCGGTTGCAACGGCTCACCGAGCAGTAAAGCTGGTACCAGAGCTCGTCCAGATGGCCGCCGGGGGTGGAGGAGGTCAGGTTGGACCAAACTTCCACGGCGTGATAGTCGGTATCGGTGGTGCCGGAGCCGCCCTTGTAGCAGTCATCGCTGCTCAGGTCGCCGTAGGGCCACAGGTTGAAGGGATAGGTATACCAGTCGTCACCCAGTTTGGCATAGGCGGCGGTTACCATCTCGTCGGGCTGGCTCATGGCCAGGCCTTCGCTGATAACACCCTTGGGCTGCACGTCAATGAATTTGTTGCAGCCGAAGACGGTTACAGCACTGCAAATAGCGAGAACTTTATAGAATGTGTTCATAACGATATTCCTATTTATAAATTAGAAACCAACCTGAATACCGAAGGTGAAGGAGGTGCAGTTAGGATAGGCCCAGTTGGGGTTTTCGGGGTCGGAGCAGGTAAGGCTGCTGCTCTTGATGGTGAGCAGGTTCTGGCCCGAGATGTAGACGCGGGCGTTGGTCATGTGCAGTTTTTCCATGACGTTCTTGGGAAGCGTGTAACCCAGTTGTACCTGGCGGAGCTTGGCATAGGAACCGTTCTCCACGAAGTAGGTGCTGGCGCGGCCTTCGTTACCGGTGTTGTTGGTGGTGAGGGCCGGGATGTTGGAGCTCTTGTTGGCAGCGGTCCAGGCGCCCAGCATGCGGTTACCCTTGTTGGAACCGGGGTCGGTGAGGGAGAAGAAGTCGGTCTGGAACTTCTGGTTGTTGTATACATCCTGGCCGGCGACGCCCTGCCAGAACATGCTGAAGTCGAAGTTCTTGTAGGCCAGGTCGATATTCAAACCCCAGGAGCAATCCGGAACGGGGCTGAAGATCCAGGTCTGGTCCCATTCGTTGATGATGCCGTTGCCATCCAGGTCGGCATATTTGAGACCGCCCACGCGGGCATTTTCCTGGCCGCTGGCGAGCACTTCCTCGCGACTCTGGTACAGACCGTCCACGACATAACCTACGATGGAACCGTAAGGACGGCGGGACTGAACCAGGTTCTCGGTAGCGGTGTGCACATAGGAACCGGTAGTGGTTTCCGGCAGATAGGTTACGCGGCTGCGATAGAAGTCCAGGTTACCGAAGATATTGTAGTAGAAACCGTTATCCAGGGTCTTCCTGTAGCCCAGGGCGAATTCCATACCCCAGTTGCGGAGGCTGGGACCGTTGAGCCAGGAGGCACCGCCCTCACCCATGGAACCCAGATAGGCCGGGTTGATGAGCATGTCCTTCACATTCTTGATGTAGGCGTCTACGGTACCGTAAACGGAGCTCTTGAACAGGGAGAAGTCCAGACCTGCGTTGTACTGCTCGGTGGTTTCCCACTTCAGGTTGTTGTTCTGGCTCTGGGTGGCCAGGAAGCCGGAAGGGAAGGTGCCGGAGCCCTGCAGCCTGAGGTCGTAGGCGGTGGACTGGTTGCGCTCGCCGCCGTAGATGGATTCGTACAGGCCGAAGCGGGCGTAGTTGGAAATGGCCTGGTTACCGGTCTGGCCCCAGCTGGCGCGGATTTTCAGATCGTCCACCCAGCTCACGTTCATGTGCTGGGACACACGGTAACCGAGGGTGAAGGCGGGGAAGGTACCGTAACGGTTGTTGGCACCGAAACGGGAAGAACCGTCGTGACGGATGGTGAAGGAGGCCAGCAGGAGGTCTTTCCAGTTGTAGTCGATCTTGCCGAAGAAAGACACCAGGTTGTAGCCTTCCTCAATACCGTAGGAACGCTGGGTTCCGGTAGCGGCCTTGGGGAACATATAATCATAGGTCTCCAGGGCGAACATCTGGGCGTAGGCGTTGAAGTCCTGGACGCGCTGGCTGTACAGTTCGATACCCGCCAGGGCATTGAGGGTGTGGTCGCCCAGCTTCACGTTGTAGTTGGCGGTGTTGGACCAGGTCCACTTGAGGTCGTTGGTCTGGCCCATGGTGGTGGACGGGGTGTCGTTGTTCACCACGTCGGAGTGCCAGGTGTAAGTGACGGAGTGGATGTAACGGTTGTCGTAGTCCAGGCCGAAGTTGGAACGCAGGACCAGGCCCTGGATGGGGGTGATGTCCACAAATGCGTTACCGAAGATACGCCATACCTTGAGGGCGTTGTCGCGGTTGTGATACAGTTCGCGGAGCGGGTTCTGGCGGTCGCTCATGCCACCGACAGGGCCGGAGAAGGTGACGCCGTCTTCCTCGTAAATAGGAAGAGTGGGGGCCATCTTGAGGGCGTTCTCCATAGGAGCGCTGTTCACCTGGCTGGTGTGGGTGATGGTGAGGTTTTCACCGATGGTGAGCCATTTGAACACCTTCAGGCTGGTGTTTACACGGGCGGCGATATTCTGGAAGTCCGTGTATTTCAGGACACCCTGGTTTTTCTTGTAGCCCACGGAAACCAGCACGGAGGAACGGTCGGACACATTGGAGACGGAAAGGTCGTAGCTCTGCAGGAAACCGGTACGGGAAATGGCCTTGAGCCAGTCCGTATCGCTGAAGCGCATGGTCTTTCTGCTGTTCATGAAGCCGTCGTACAGACCGTTGATGGTGTAGGTGTTCATCTGGTCGGTGGCGGGGTCATAGGCCTGGATGGTCTGGCCTTTGGCGGCCTGGAGGTCCAGACCGTAGTTGGCGGCATACAGAACCGGGTCCAAACCGTCGTTGAGGGCGGCCTGGGCCATGGCCGTAGCATATTCGGCGCTGTTGGACAGCGACATCATGCTCTGGCGGTTGTACATCTGGGCGGTGAGATTGGCCGAGAAGTCGATGCTCACCTTGTCGCCCTTCTTACCTTTACGGGTGGTGATCACGATGACACCGTTAGCAGCGCGGCTACCATAGATAGAGGCCGATGCGGCGTCCTTGAGCACCTGCATGGACTCGATATCGTTCGTGTTCAGGGAGTTGAGGCCGCTGGTGGTAGGAACACCATCAATAATATAAAGCGGGTCCTGGGAGGAGTTGAAGGAGCCGATACCACGGATGCGGACGGTACCTTGTCCGCTCGGGGAACCATCACTGGTAATGGTCATACCGGGAACGCGGCCCTGCAGGGCACGCATGGGATCGGTGCCGCTGGTGGTCTTCATCTCGTCGGTCTTAATCACGGAGACGGAACCGGTGAGGTCGGCTTTACGCTGGGTCTGATAACCCGTCACCACCACCTCGGAGAGTTCGGCCACGTCTTCATCGATGACCACTTTGAGGGTAGGTGCTGCGGCCACCTCGATGGTGCGGTAGCCAATGCAGCTGATTTCCAGGATTTTTCCTGCTTCAACTTTGAGGGTAAAGTTACCGTCGAGGTCGGTTACGCAACCATTCGACGTACCCTTTTCCATGACTGCGGCGCCAATGACGCCGTAGCCGTCGGCCGAAGAGGTCACAACACCTGTGACCGTAATCTGCTGGGCGAAGGCGGTTACGCCGGCAAACAGCAGGGCCGAGAGTAAAATTGACTTAAGTTTGAACATATAATATTGGTTAAGTAGTTCCGTGTTCAGGAGCGGTGGTTTTCGCTCCCGCAAATATAAGGTAGATTATCGGCAAGCTCTCTGACGAATGTTTCATTTGATGCAACAGATGTTTCCCCGTAACATTTATTGCATCATTTGTACGGATAATCAGCCCCTTGCTAATACGCGCACAAAGTCGTATCTTTGTGCCGCTTTTATGGAACGCGTCATTCTTGGCATAGACCCGGGAACCCAGCTTTTGGGTTTTGGCATCATCCGCGTGGAGGGCAAAAAGGCCTCCTACGTGGACATGGGCGTGCTGGATTTGCGGAAAGATCCGGATGCCTACACTAAGCTCCAGTCCATCTACGAATGCATCAGCGAAGTGTGCCGCAATTACCATCCCACGGAACTGGCCATCGAGAGTCCCTTCTACGGCAAGAACGCGCAGGTGGTCCTGAAACTGGGCCGGGCGCAGGGTGCGGCTATCCTGGCGGCCAAGGAATACGGCGTTACCAGCGTAACAGAATATGCACCCCGCAAGGCCAAGGAGGCCATTGTGGGCAATGGCGCCGCCTCCAAGGAACAGGTGCAGCTGATGCTGGAAAAGACCCTGGGCGTAAAACTGGAAAGCCGGCATCTGGATGCAACGGACGCCCTGGCCATCGCCCTGTGCCACCACTATGAAACATCGTCTCCGCTCACCGCTTCCAAGGGGAAGGGCGGATGGGAACAATTTTTGAAGGAAAACCCCGACAGAATTTCCCAATAGGCTATTAAACCTTTTCACCTGCAGGGTGTCAAAGAACCAGTTGTATTAATCAAAATATGGTTAGAAGAATCTTCCTGGCCCTTGTGGCCCTTCTCACTGCCCTCACGCTGAGTGCGCAGAATTACAAGGTATCGGTCCAACTGCAGGATGCCAGCACCGGTGAATCCGTGGGCTTTGCCACGGTTTCCATGGCTCCTGAAAAAGGTCAGCACAAGTACACCCTGTCCGACGATAACGGTAAGGCCGTCATCGAAAAGCTGCGCGCCGGCAAGTACACCATCAAGGCCGAACTCATGGGATACCTCCCCTGGGAGAAAGTCATCGACGTAAAGGCCGATACGGACCTGGGCGTGGTGAAAATGGACCAGGACCGCCAGGTGCTGGACGCCGCTTCCGTGAGCGCGGTGGGTAACCCCATCGTCATCAAGAAGGACACCGTGGAGTACAACGCCTCCTCTTTCAAGATCAGCGACGACAATATGCTGGTGGACCTCCTGAAGAAACTGCCCGGCATCGAGGTGGCCGAAGACGGCTCCATCACCTCCAACGGTGAAACTATCACCAAGATCACCATCGAGGGCAAGACCTTCTTCCTGGACGACCCTCAGCTGGCCACCCAGAATATCCCCGCCAAGCTGGTGGAGAAAGTGAAGGTGGTGAAGAAGAAGAGCGAGCAGGCCGAATTCACCGGCATCGATGACGGTGAAGACGAAACCGTCATCGACCTCTCTGTCCAGAAGGGCATGATGAACGGCGTCTTCGGCAATGTGATGGCCGGCGGCGGCCACGACGTCCCGTCCAGCAGCAAGGCTATGAACGACTGGCGCTGGCAGGGTGCCTTTATGGGCGGCCGCTTCACGGAAAAGAGCCAGCTCTCCATCATCGCCAATGCCAACAATACCAATAACCGCGGTTTCAACGACCTGGCCGGCAATATGATGGGCAATATGATGGGCGGTGGCGGTATGATGGGCCGTGGAATGGGCGGCTGGGGTGGTAACAACGGTATCACCACCTCCTGGATGGGCGGTATCAACGGCAACTGGGATCTCCTCGGAGACAGGATGCAGCTGGGCGCCAACTATCTGTACAACGGCTCCATCATCGACGTGAAGGAGAATACCTATAAGGAGACTTACCGCGACGACGGTTCCACCCTCATCTCCAACACCGACGGTCTCAGCAACCGCTTCACCGACGGTCACCGCTTCGGCGTACGTCTGGAACACAAGTTCAGCGAGAACACCTCCATCCTGTTCCAGCCGCAGTTCAACTTCGGCCGCGGCCGTTACACCCAGCAGAGTGAGTTCGACACGGATACCCGTCTGGCCGATGGCACCGAGAACAAGACCAACAGCGGTTTTACCAACAATACTGGCAGCAACAACAACTGGAGCACCAACGGCTTCCTGCTGCTGCGTCAGCGTCTGGGCCTCCCGGGCCGTACGCTCTCTGTGAACGCTACCTGGCGTCTGTCCAACAACGTGCTCAACAGTCTGAACCAGTCCCTCACCAACACGGCCTTCGACGCCAGCGGCAATCCTACTGCAGGCACCGAGGTGAACCAGCGCATAGAGCAAAGCTCCAAGAGCCAGTCCGTGGGCGCCCGTCTGGTCTACACCGAACCCCTGGGCGGCGACTTCTACCTGGAAGGCAGCTACAATATCAACTATGCTGTGTCCGAGTCCAACAAGCTGGTTTACAACAGCGGTGCTTATGACTGGGGTACGGATCCCTTCACCCTGGGGATGGGCGCTCTCCAATATACCACTGCCGGTGAAACGCTGGATGATACCTATACCAACAAGATTATCAACCGCAACCTTAACCAGAACATCGGCCTGGCCTTTATGTATCAGGTAGAGACCGTCCGTGCCCAGTTGGGTGTATCGGCCGTTCCTACCAATACTTATAACCAGACCAACGGCAAGGAATACAAGAGCAATGTGTGGAACTTCGCTCCGCGTGCCATGCTGTTCTACGACTTCAACGAGAACTCCAACGTACGCCTGTTCTACTTCGGCCGCAGCAGCCAGCCTTCCACCAGCCAGTTGATGCCGGTGCTGGACAATTCCAACCCGCTGAGCCTGAGTCTGGGTAACCCTTACCTCACCCCGTACTTCAGCCACAGCGTGCGTAACGAATGGGAAATCTCCAACCGCCAGACCTTCTTCTCCCTGCGTATCAACGTGCAGGGCGGAATGGTGCAGAACCCCATCGTGAACGCCAGCTGGTACGACATCAACGGCCGCCAGTACTCCTTCCCCGTGAACGGACATAACTCCTGGAACGGCGGCGTGCGTATCATGCTTAACGCGCCCATCGCCAAGTCCAACTTCTCCATTTCCAACATGACCAACGCCTCTTACTCCAAGAGCGGCAGCTTTGTTGGAAAATCCAGCCTGGACATGAGCAGTTATCTCACCTCCGACAACTTCGACTACGAAAAATTCCACCAGGACTACTTCGAGAACGGCAGCACGCTGTGGAACGACAACTTCCTGGATAACACCACCCGCAACCTGAGCGTAACGGAGCGCATCCGTCTCACGTACCGCTCCGACGCCATTGAGGTCACCGCTTCCGGCCGTACCCGCGTGAGCAAGCCCTGGTACACCGTGCAGGAAGCCGTGGCTGCCACCTGGAACAACCAGGTGAGCGGTTCCTTCAAGTGGACCATCGGCCAGAGCGGTGTGGAAATCGGCACCGACGCCAACTACAACTGGTACAACGGCTACACCACGCCCCAGGATCCCCAGCTGGTTTGGAACGCCAACGTTTCCGTGCCGCTGTTCAAGCGCCAGGCCACCCTGTCCCTGCGCGCCTACGACATCCTGGACCAGGCCAAGAACCTGCGCGTGAGCATCACCGACAACTACTATCAGGAAACCCTGAACAACACCCTGGGACGCTACATCATGCTGTCCCTCACCTGGCGCTTCGGCAGCTTCGGCGGACAGAACGGTAACCGCCGTATGGGCCCTCCCGGTATGGGTGGTGGCTTCCGCGGCGGCCCGCCCATGGGTGGCCGGTTCTAGGTCCTCCTGAGGCCTTGGCCTTTGGTCTCCGTCCACTTCTCAAACGGAGCCTGCATGTCGGGCTTTTTTCGTAACTTTGTGAGCCAATGAAACGCATCCCTGTTATATTTGGCGCTTTGGCGCTGGCTTTTACGGTGCTCATGAGTGTGCCGTGGCTGGTGCCGCATATGGGCTGGACGGCCCTGGTGGGCGTGTTGCCGCTGCTCATTATGGAGCGGCTGGCTACACAATATAAGGTAAAGCGTTTTTGGTGGTGGCATTACGGCTGCTTTGTGGCCTGGAACGCCGTTACCACCTGGTGGGTGGGCGGGGCCACCGTGGGCGGGGCCATCTTCGCCATTCTGGCCAATGCCCTGCAGATGTCCGTCATCTTCGGCAGTTTCCGCTGGGTGAAACGCCGTACCGCCGGCGTGCTCCCGTATCTATACCTGGCTGCCGCCTGGATTGCTTGGGAGCGGTTTTATCTGACATCGGCCCAAATCTCCTGGCCGTGGCTGGTGCTGGGCAATGCGTTTGCCGATACAACCGGCCTCATTCAGTGGTACTCCGTGCTGGGCAGCCTGGGCGGTTCCCTTTGGGTGTGGGTGAGCAACCTTTCCCTCTTCGGCCTGATGGTAGCCCTCTCCGACGGCCGGATGGCCGGGTGGAACGCCAAGGCCCGCATCGCCGCGTTCGCCGGTACGGTCGTTGCCCTTTTCGGGCCGATGGTATGGTCCGCCCGCCTGTCTTTCAACGAAGTAGGGCCTTCGCGGGAGGTGGTCATCGGCCAGCCTAACCTGGACCCTTACCAGAAGTTCGAATCGTATACGCAGGAGCAGCAGGACAGCTGCCTCATCGCCCAGTTTGAAAAGGCCGATTGGCCCGCGCAGGGCCCTGTTCTGGCCCTGGCGCCGGAGACCTTTACCAGTGGCCTGTTCACTAACGGTATTCCGGCCAACCACACTGTACAGCGCCTGCAGGCCTTCCTGCAGCAGCACCCCCAGACAAGCCTGATCTTCGGGGCGTCCACGTACGACAGTCATGTTTCCTATACGGCCCCCAACCGCTGCTCTTACGATCTGGGTGTGCAGGCCGATGGCCGCCACCTCTGGTATACGGCGCACAATTCGGCTATTCTCCTGGATGCTACCGGCCCCCGCGACATCTACCACAAGTCCAAACTGGTGGTGGGGGTGGAGTCCACGCCGTATCCCCAGGTATTTCTTCCTCTGGAGCGGCTCCTGGGCGGCAACCTGATGGGAAAGGACGTGGGTCAGGCCCGTGTCTCCTGTCTGGACGGTATTGGCACGGCCATCTGCTATGAGTCCGTGTACGGGGAACATTGCGCGCAATATGTGCGCAAAGGCGCCAAGCTGCTCACGGTCATCACCAACGACGCCTGGTGGGGCAATACGCCGGGCTATAAGCAGCATCTTAGTTACAGCCGCCTGCGCGCCATCGAGACGCGCCGATGGATAGCCCGCTGCGGCAACACCGGTATATCGGCTATCATTGACCCGCGCGGTCGCATTATTGCCCGCACGCCCTGGTGGGAGCCCGCCGTGCTGCAAGGCCAGGTGCAACTGCTCCAAGGCCAGACCTTCTTCGTGCGCTACGGAGATATGGTAGGCCGCATCTGCGTTTTCCTCTTCCTGCTTCTCGCCGCCGCCGCGGTGTTCCGGGGGCGCCACAAGTAGCACCCTCGTAATACACAGATTATCAGTGATTTACAAAGAAACGTACCCTCTCCACTTTTCAATCAGCGCCTGCATGTCCTGCGGAAGGGGGGCTTCGAAGTGGAGGCGTTCGCCGGTGACAGGGTGGGTGAAGCCCAGGGTGCGGGCGTGGAGGGCCTGGCGAGGGCATAGGGCAAAGCAGTTCTGGATGAACTGCCGGTATTTGGCGTAGATGGTGCCCTGGCGGATTTCGGCGCCGCCGTAGCGTTCGTCGTTGAAAAGAGGATGGCCTATAGAACTCATGTGCACGCGGATCTGGTGCGTGCGGCCCGTCTCCAGGCGGCATTCCACCACGGTGATGAAGCCCATGCGCTCCAGGACCCGCCAGTGCGTCACGGCCCATTTCCCTTTGTCGGGGTCATCGTACACGCGGAAGCGCAGACGGTCGTTGGGATCCCGGCCGATGGTCCCTTCGATGGTACCCTCGTCCTCCTGGATGTTTCCCCACACCACGGCGGTGTAGATGCGATCGATGGAGTGGACGAAGAACTGATCGGCCAGATTGAGCTGCGCAGCGGGGTTCTTGGCCACCACCAGCAGGCCGCTGGTGTCTTTGTCGATGCGGTGCACCAGCACGCCCATCCGCTCGTCCTCTACGTCAGGGCTCAGATGCAGGTAATAGGCCAGGGCGTTTACCAGCGTGCCGTTGTAATTGCCGTGCCCGGGGTGCACCACCATACCGGCGGGCTTGTTCACCACCAGCACGTCATCGTCTTCATATACTATATCTAAAGGTATATTTTCCGGCAGAATCTCCGTGCCGCGGCGCTCGTACGGCATTACGAACTTCACCACGTCGCACGGCCGCACAATGTAATTGGCCTTGACGGGTTTGTCGTTCACCAGTACATAGCCCAGTTTAATGGCCTGCTGCACCCGGCTGCGGGAAGTGTCCTCCTGATGCTCGGCGATGAAACGGTCTATGCGTACCGGTTCCTGGCCTTTGTCGACGTTCAAGCGAAAATGCTCGAACATTTCATCGTCCCCGGCCTGTGCGGGGACCTCATTCAGAAGGTCCTCTGTCATTCGGCAGGCAGTTTGGCGCTGTCCAGCGTGAGGGAGAAATTGACCTTGGCACCCAGGGTTTTGGTGTTGCCGGGGGTATCCTGCTTGTACACCACGGCATTCACAGAGTCTGCGTAGGTGCGGATGTCGGAGTCGAAGCGCACCGTGCCCACGTTCAGGTATTTGTCGTGGATGGCGTCGATGGCGCTCACGTATTTCATGCCGATAAGGCGCGGCACTTGGGTCTGGTTGTTTTCATCGGCCACAGCCACGGTGAGATCCACCGTGGAGCCGCTTACCACCAGGTCTCCGGCTTTCACTTCCACGCCGTCTACGCTCTGGCCCAGCACCGTATTGGTGGCAATATCCTTGACATAGCTAAGGTAACCCATATTGAGACCGCGGTTCTGCAGTTCGCTGCGGGCTTCCGTCACGGAGTAGCCGAACAGGTTGGGCATCACCACCTTGCGCGGCACCACCGAATTGATGGTGAGGAAGATGCTTCTGCCCTGTTTTACCGTGGAACCGGCCTTGGGCTGCTGACGGTACACTACGCCGCCGTTGAGGCGCCGCACAAACACGGAGTCCACCACCTTCACGGCCACCTTGTTTTCCTTGGCCAGCACCTCTGCCTGCGCCACCGTTAGGTTGGTAAAGTCCGGCGCAATCACGGTTTTCCCGTGTCGCGTAATGATCCGAAGACTGATGGAAGCCCCCACTACAAGCAGCATAATAAATGCAAACGCCATCAGCAGGTTCCTCCAAATCCACTGGTTATCCTTGACAGCCTTCTTGGCCTTTTCTTTAGCAGCGCTCATAACTTTTCGTTAACGGTCTTGCAAAGTTACAAAAAAAGGGTGATAAGCCACACGTTTTTATGAAGCGCCGGAGGGGTATTTCTTTGTAAATCATTGATTATCAATGTTCTAATTATTTTTCTTTATCCCGTTGGGGATAAAGAAAATTTCTTATATGTTTGATAATCATCGCTTTATACAACGAGCACCTGCGGCAGACCTGCCGCAGGTGCTACGAAAACAAATTGCCGCAAACTTTACAGCGCCAGCTTCAGGCCGTCGAGTTTGTTCCACTCGCCGCGGGTGAAGTCGGGCATTACTACGGGCATGCTGCCGTGGTTGATGGAGACTTCCGTGAGTTCTACCAGGGAGCTCCATTCGGCGGCGTCATACACGTCCTGGTCCAGGGGAAGGCCGTTGTGCAGGCAGTAGATGAGACGGTAGTCCATGATGAAGTCCATGCCGCCGTGGCCGCCCACTTTCTTGGCCAGTTCTTCCACTTCCTTGGCGATGGGGTGCTTGTACTGCTGCATGAGGGCGTCACGCTCTTCGTCGGACATGAATTCCTCGGCGTCCAGGTTGTCGTAGGCTACGTCCTTGAGCTGGGCGCCGCCCAGGGCCAGACCTTCCACGGGATACTTGTTGGCATAGCCCTTGGTGCCCTGGAGCTGGTACATACGGCTGTAGGGCTGGGGCGTCACCACGCGGTGTTCCACCAGGATGGTCTTGCCGTTGTGGGTGCGGATGAGGGTGGAGGTGTTGTCGCCGTTGGCATACTTGGGAACGGCGCCCTTGCCGTAGCGCTCATCGGCCTTGTCCTGGCCGGCGAAAGCGTCGGTGTCCATGGCTACCAGCACGTCCATCTTGTCGCCGCGGTGGATGTTCAGATCCTGGCAGATGGGGCCAATACCGTGGGTGGGATACACGTCACCGTGGTGATCCTTGTTGTATTTCATGCGCCAGTCGCCCTGGTAGTTGTCCCAGTAGGGTTCCAGGTTGTGGCAGTAGGAGCCTTCTCCGTGAACAATCTCGCCGAAGAGACCCTGCTGGGCCATGTTCAGGCAGGTGAGCTCGAAGAAGTCGTAGCAGCAGTTCTCCAGCATCATGCAGTGCTTCCGGGTGCGCTCGGAGGTGTTCACCAGGTCCCAGCACTCCTTGATGGAAGTGGCGGCGGGAACCTCGATGGCCACGTGTTTGCCGTGCTCCATGGCATATACGGCGATGGGGGTGTGCAGCTGCCAGGGAACGGCCAGGTAAACCAGGTCGATGTCCTCCAGCTCGCACAGCTGCTTGTAGCCTTCCTCACCGGTGAATTCGTATTTGGCACGAGGGGCGCCATGGCTTTCCAGCACCTGCTGGGCGTTCTCCACGCGGTCTGCATACAGGTCGCACAGGGCTACCAGGGAAGCGTCTTCCAGATAGGGGAAGCGGTGCACGGCACCGGTGCCGCGGTCTCCCAGGCCCACCAGGCCGATGCGAACGTGCTCGATGGGTTCGGCCGCGAAGCCCAACATGCTCTGCTGGTCGGCGGGACGGGCCGGCGTGTTGTAGATGATCTTGTTGTCTTTGATGGTGTAGCCATATTCATCCTTGCTGCAGCAGGAGAAGGCCACGGCTGCAAGGGCAGCCAGTACTAAGATTTTTTTCATATGGTTATTACAGTTATTCCAGCATCATGTTACGGAAGTCGTCAATGTCTTTCTGGGATACACCGGCCACATCCAGGAGATATCTTTCCACGCCGTTGGCGAAGGTGTCGTTGGTTGAGAGGCTCCAGAAGTAGGGAACCACATCGCTGTATACCCATTCCTTACGGGTATTCCTGAAGATGGGCTTGGGATTGCCGCTCTTTTCGGAAGAGGAAACGCTATAGCCTACAGGAGCGAAGTAGGTTACCTCATAGGCCTTGGAAATGTCGCCTTCGCGAACGCCCAGCAGACCCAGCAGCAGGATGTCCAGCGTGCCGGTACGGTCACGGCCCAGGGAGCAGTGGAAGTATACCGGCTTGTTTTCACGCAGGCAGTTCACCACGAATTCAAAGCACTGCTTGCCGAAGTTGCCGTCGGTGTTGCCGTGCGTGAGCATCCATTTACCGCCTTCTTCGATACCGGGAGCCAGGAATGCAAGTTCGGGGGTCACGGGCTTGTTAAGCTTGTCGCTGTTGCGCAGGTCCAGCTGGGCGCCGATGCCCTCGGCCAGAATCTGTCTGGCACCGGTAGGGTTCACGGTCTCGCTCTGCATACGGCCGCCGCGATACAGCTTACGGAATTTCACCGTCTTTCCGTCCACGGTGGGCCAGCCGCCCAGGTCACGTCCGTTGCGGCAGCCACTGCGGAAGAATACCTGATGCAAATGGCCTGTGGTGTTGAAGCTGCCTTCGGTAACCACCTTGCCGCTGCCATCGGCTATCACGCTATAGGTGTACTGGTCGTTGGGCACCAGGTTGGAAACGTTGACAAAGAGGGAACCGCCTGCCAGGGTGGACTGCATTTTCCATCCGTACTTGTCCGTAAGGGTAAAGACCATTTCGTTGTCGCCGTCCAGGTCGCTTTCCTTCCAGTTGATGCTGTAGCTCATGGGCTGGTCGGAGTTGGGCTGGTTATCCCAGTCGAAGGCCTTTCCGGCGGGGTCTTCTTCCCCGTATTCATTGTACGTCTTGCCGTTGAAGCCGCCGTAGAAGTTCAGGACTTCGGTATAGGACCAGTCTTTGTCCGGATAGGTCACTTCCGTGAGGAATTTCTCTACGTTAGGATTGGTGGCCAGCACAGTGGAACCGTTCTCCAGCGGTGTGGCGGGGACAGCCAGCGGATCCTTGGGCTGACGGAGGGTAACGGTCTTCTGGGCCTTTCCTGCCGTGATGAGCACCTTGCCTTCGCGGGCTACGGGAGACGTGTTGTCATCGTACTTGATGCGGATGGCAATGGTATTCTCGGCCGGTTCTCCGCTTGCGCTCTCGACGGGGATTATCACCCATTTATTCTCAGAGGTGATGGTCCAGGGGTAGTTGGTCTTGAACCTCAGGAGCGTGCTGCCGCCGTTGACATCGGCGTCGACAGATTCTTTACTCACCATCTCGATGAAAGCTTCCGGTTCCGGTTCGGGTTTGGGTTCGGGATCCACTTTTCCATGTTCGGGATCGGGGTCGGGATCCGGTACAACTTCTTTCTGGGCCGGTCCGCAGTAGGCCAGCATGGGGATGAGAAGGGAAAGGAGTAACAGTTTTTTCATAATGGGACAGTCTTTTAGTTATAGGACTTCGATTAAATAATTACCTTCAAAGCTGGGCGTGATGACCGGGTTGGCGCCTTCCACGGTGTAGGAAACAGGCTGGTCGGCCGTGTATTCCGTCACGGTGTAGGTCCGGGCCGGATCCAGGCCGCGCAGGGTGATGGGCGTTCCCTTCCAGGCCGATGCGTAGAAGGCGTAATACAGGGCGCCGTCCTTTTCAATTACATGGGCCTCGGGCTTGTCTATACCATAAGTATACAGGTTGAGGTAAGTGCCCTTGGAGAGCATCTTTTCCTTATAGATAGGCACCCACTTGCGCAGCAGGGCCTCTTTTTCCGGGGTGAGCAGGCTGCCGCCGTTCTCCGTGGCGTCCGGGTTGGGCTTGGGCCAGGTGAATTTGGTGCCGATGACACCGCCCACGCCCACCTGCGACGCGAAGTCCAGGCCGCCGTCACTCAGTTCCACGTGGTCTGCGTAATAAGCCAGCGCCGGCGCCAGGGCGGCATAGGCCATGCGTTTCATGCGGATCTGGGCGCTGGAAGTGGGATCCGACGCCACCGCCTGGTTCATATAGGGCAGGTTGAAGAAGTTGATGGCGCAGCCGCAGGGGCAGATTTGCACCACCGAGCCAGGTTTGTCGTACTGCGCGCGGTTATACAGATGCTGGAAGAACTCTGGGAAGCGCTCGGGGGCCTCTTCCGGGTAGGCGAGGCCGCTGGCGGGGTTGTAGTCGGGTTCGCTCAGGTTCAGGTGCTGGCCGTCCAGCTTGAAGCCGTCGAAGCCCCAGTCCACCAGGAACATGTCCACCAGGTCTTCCGTGTATTTCCACGTATGGGCGTTCACGGGGGAGAGGTACCAGCTGTCCCACCAGGAGATGTCCTCGTGGGTGCCGTCCTTTGTCACCAGCAGCATTTCGGGATGGGCCGATGCCAGCGCGCTGCCGGGATCGGCCGCCATGGGCGCCCACCAGATCTTGGCCTTGAGGCCCGCGGCGTGCACGGCGTCCGTCATCCGGCGCATGCCTTCTGCGCCGATACGGTCGTTGGCCATCCAGTCGCCCTCGCAGATCTGGTAACCGTCGTCGATGTCCACCCACTTGAAGCCTAACTCAACCACCTTGGGGAGGGTATTGATGACCTCGTCCGCGGTGAAGGTGCGCTCATAACCCCAGGCGCACCAGACGGGCTCGTAGGCCTCTTCCGGGGAAACTGGGGCCTGCCAGCCATACGTATCGTGCATATAGGCGGCAAACTGCCGCAGCGGCTGGAAGAAGTCTCCCTTGCCCGCAATGACAAACTGCTTCAGGGCGAACAGGGTGTCTCCGGGAGCCACTTTCACGGGCGTTTCGAACTCCTGCCGGATAATGGCCGTGGTGGTTTTGCCCTGGCGGTACACAGGGATGGAAACCTGCCGGATAACCGGTTCGGCCAGGCCCACGCTGCAGCAGGCGTCTTTGCTCCAGATGCTCACCATAGGGATGCCGCCGCCGTAATCGGGGTCATTCATGCCCAGGAAGTTGCGCTGGAAAAAGTCTTTTTCCACGGGCAGCACCCAGTCTTTGCGGTAGGTGGTGGAACTGGGCTGGAAGGACCAGACCTCTTTTCCCTCCACGGTAACGGGGGAGGTTTCAATGACATCTATCTCCACCGGCTGCGTGCCGTTGTTCACAAAGCATACGCTGCGCAGGGTGAGGTCTCCGGCCGGAGTGGTGGTGACCACCACGTCCAGGCCCTTGACAGCATTGCCGTTCAGAAAGGCTGCGTCGGTGGCGGGTTTTTCGCAGGACAGCGCCAGGGCTGCCAAGAAAAGGGTATAGAATAGTTTTTTCATATTTTACAGTGCGATTTCCTGTCCGAAACGTTCCTTGCAGATCCTGCGTACGTCCTCCAGGGAGGTGAAGGCACCGGTGCCGCCTGCGGCGGTGGTGTTCACCGCGCCGGTGAGGTTGCCGGTCTTCTGGCATTCCTCCGGGGACAGACCCTTCACAAAGGCGCTCACAAAGCCGGAATTGAAGCTGTCGCCGGCGCCGATGGCGTCTACCACATTCTTGTTCAGGAAGGCGGGGAGGAGCTTGCGGGAACCGTCCTTTTTCACCAGGAGGGAACCCTTGGAGCCGCATTTCACCAGCATGATGCCGCCCAGGTAGGGGAGTACTTCGGCGATGGCGTCTTCCAGGCTGGCTTTTCCCGTGAGGGCGCACAGTTCCTTTTCATTGGGCATGAACACCGTAATCTTGGGCAGCACCTTGGGATAGTCCAGCGCCCATTTCTCCATGGGGTCCCACTGCGTGTCCAGGGATACCGTGCAGCCGTTTTCGGCCGCGGCGTCCAGTACCTTGTGGATGTCCCGCAGCAGGGCGCTCTGCATAAACAGGGAGGAGAGGTGGATATGCTTGGAAAGGGCGAAGACGCTCTTGTCAATCTGGTCGAAGCCCATCACGTCCATGGAACCCTGATAGGTGAGGTTGGCGCGGTCTTCCCCGTAACTCATGCAGATGGTGGCGCCGGTAGGGGTGTCTCCCTCGCCGATAAAGTGGGTGGCCACGCCTTTTGCCTCCAGGGAAGTGCGTACCAGCTGGCCGAAGGAATCCTTTCCCACCAGGCCCACGAAGCATACTTTGCTGCCCAGGGCGGCGGCGTTGGCGGCAAAGATGGCCGTAGAACTGCCCAGCGTAACAATCATGTCCTTGCAGAACTTCTCTTTCCCGATTTCGGGTTCCGATTCAATGCCGTTGAGGATGATGTCCACGTTGAGTTCGCCGATGGCGGCAATATCGTATTTTTTCATTTCATGAAAGTTTTAGCGTTATCCTTTGCGTTTAACATTGCGAATATGCAAAAAAAATGCGAAAATATTTCATATGGTTTCGGATTATGCGCAAAAAAAGTATTTCGTTTTGTTTCGTATAAAAAAATCCTTATATTTGCAGCCGACACTAAAACGCCACCTTATGGATATTTATGATTCTGCACAAGGCCGCCGCTCCGCTATTCTTCAACTTTTGAAGGACGATTCTTCCGTAAACGTAAGTGAACTCAGTAAACGTTTCGGCGTTTCGGAAGTGACCATCCGAAAGGATTTGCGCATCCTCAAGGAGAGGAAGCTGCTGGTGCGCGTACACGGCGGGGCCATCATCGGCGCCTCGTCCATGGCCGACGAAGTGGAGGAACGCCACGTGAACTTTAAGAAATTAGTGAACGCGCGCGAAAAGGAAGCCATCGGCCGGGCCGCCGCCGCCCATATCAAGAACGGCGACACCATCCTGGTGGACTCCGGTTCCACGGCGCTGGAAGTAGTGAAGAACCTGCACCGTTTCGATGACCTCACCATCATCACCAACTCCATCGGCGCGGTGATGGAGGCCCTGAAATACAAGCGGTTCCGCGTGATTCTGCTGGGCGGTGCCGTGCGCGAAAGCAGCCTGTCCATCGTGGGTCCGCTGGCCGAGAGCAACCTCAAGTTGTTCTACTGCGACAAGCTGTTTCTGGGCGTGGACAGCTTCTCCGTGGAAACCGGTCTTTCCACTCCCAGCGTAGAGGAAGCCAGCACCAACCAGGTGATGATTTCCCGCGCCCGGGAAGTGATTGCCGTCTTCGACTCCTCCAAGGTGAACAAGCGCGCCCTGGCCTTTATCGCAGAGACCGAAAAGATTCATACGGTGATTACGGACAACAACCTCCCTGCCAATGTGAAACGACAGCTGAAGGGTATGAAGATTAATGTTGAAACCGTAGTGTCGTAGAAAATCGAAATACTTTGAAACATTTTTCAAAACATACTAACCTATTGATATATAATTATTTGTCTTGCAATCAACCCTGTTTCGGTTTCGGTGAAACAAAATTTCAAAACACAAAACGAAACATTTTGAGGGATGTTTTATACATTTGCATGACAGATTATTTGCCAAATGACACAGAATTATAACACTTACAAGGAGATTCTCCAGCAGCCCAAGGTTTGGATCAAGACTTTGGACTATGTGCGCGCCCACAAGCAGGAGATCCAGGCATTTACCGAAAAATACCTAAAGGAAAACTATGAAATCGTACTCACCGGCGCGGGTACTTCGGCTTACATCGGCGACGCTTTGGAACCGGCTCTGTTCACCACTTCCTTCCGTGGCGCCAAGGCCATAGCCACTACCGACATCATCACCAATTCGCAGATGTTCTTCGACAAGGACAGCAAGGTGCTGCTGGTTTCCTTCGCCCGTTCCGGCAACAGCCCGGAGAGCGTGGGTGCCATCAAGATTGTGGAGAAGACCGCCGGCAAGGTGGCCCATATCTTCATCACCTGCAACAAGGACGGCGAACTGGCCCGCACCAAGGGCGACAACATCCTGTGCCTCCTCCTCCCTCCGGAAACCAACGACCTTTCCCTGGCCATGACCAGCAGCTACTCCACCATGATGCTGTGCTGCTCCATGATCGCCAACATCGGCCGCATCGAGCAGGACGCTCCGCTAATCAAAGAGGTGGCCGATTGCGTAGAAAAGGCCATGGCTAAATACGAACCCGCCATTGAAAAGCTGGCTTCCCGCGATTTCAAGCGCGCCATTTTCCTGGGTTCCGGTCCCCTCAAGGGCGTGGCCGAGGAATGCCGCCTCAAACTCCAGGAACTCACCGACGGCGCCGTCATGTGCGCCTTCGATTCCTTCCTGGGCTTCCGTCACGGTCCCAAGGCCGTGGTGAAGAATGATTCCCTGCTGGTGTATCTGGTTTCCCCCAATCCCGCAGTGCGTCGCTACGAGCTGGACCTCATCCGTCAGGTGAAGGCCAACAACAACGTGGTGGGCACCCTGGTGGCCTGCTTCTCCAAGGACGGCCTGGCCCCCGACGACTATGACCTGTGCGTGGAAACCGGCATCACTCCTTCCATGCCCGCCTGCTACGGCGCCGTGAGCTATGTGTTCGTGGGCCAGATGCTGGGCATGTTCAAATCCGTCAACATCGGGCTCTGCCCGGACAGCCCTTCCGTTTCCGGAAACATCTCCCGCGTGGTGGAAGGCGTTACCTTATATATCGATTAAGTTATGCCCAAGACAGAACAACTGCTTCACAAACTGGATGCCCTGCGGGAGAAGACCGGTGTTCCGCGCACCATCTTTGCCGCATGCCCCAATTCGCCCACCGTCATCCGCGCGTCCCTGCGTGCGGCCAAGCGCAACAACGCTCCCATCTACTTTGCCGCCACCCTCAACCAGATTGACTGCGACGGCGGTTACACGGGAATGACGCAGGAAGATTTCGTGCGCACCGTCCGCTTCGAGACCGAGCGCGTGAACTTCACCGGCGACGTCATCATCGCCATCGACCACGGCGGTCCCTGGCTCAAGGACAAGCAGCGCACCGAAAAGTGGAGTGTGAAAGACGCCATGGACGGCGTGAAGAAGTCTTTCGAGGCCGCCGTACTGGCCGGCTATGACCTCATTCACGTGGATCCTACCGTAGACATCAACGTCCCCAAGGGGGAAATCATAGACATTCACGTGGTGGCCGCCCGCACCGTGGAACTCATTGACCACACGGAGCGTTTCCGCAAAGAGCACGGCATCGCTCCCATCTCCTACGAGGTGGGCACCGAGGAAGTGCACGGAGGCCTGGCCGACGAAACTACTTTCGACACTTTTATAAGTGAATTGAAAAAAGGGTTAATGGTTAAAGGACTGGCCGATGTCTGGCCCTGCTTTATCGTGGGTAAAGTGGGTACGGACCTGGATACCACCATCTTTGACGGAGAGGTGGCCCGCCGGCTCACGTCCAAGGTACGTCCTCTGGGTAGCTACATCAAAGGTCACTACACCGATGATGTAGCCAACCCCGAGGAGTATCCTCTTTGCGGCATGGGCGCCGCCAACGTTGGCCCCGAATTCACCATGAGCGAATACCGCGCCCTCTGCGAACTGGAAGGCCTGGAGAAGAAATTCCATGCCGAAGGCAAGGTGGGCGTCCTCTCCCACATGAAGGAAGTGCTGCTGCAGGAAGTGCACGACAGCCACCGCTGGGAGAAATGGCTGCACGCCGACGAACAGGGCAAGGACCTGGCCCAGCTCACGGAGGACCGTCAGGACTGGATCATCGCCACCTGCTGCCGCTACATCTGGCAGCAGCCCCGCACCCTGGCCGCCCGCGGCTTCCTCTATGCCAACCTGGAACGGCTGGGTATCGACGCCGAAGAGATTGTCCTGGGACGCATCGAGCGCGACATGGACAAGTATTTCCGCGCCTTTAATCTGGTCGGTGTGAACGATTTACTATAGGAAATGAAACGAAATTCATTATATTTGCATCTAACAATCAATAACCAATTGGTCTAACCATGAGAAAAATCTATTCCTACCTGCTTGCAGCCGTGGCAACCGTAGTGTTGGCCATCCCTGCAACGGCCCAGAAGATTTCCATTTCGGGCCAGGTCCTGGATGCATCCGACGGCCAGCCGCTCATCGGCGCGGGCGTCATGCTTTCCAACGGCACCGGTACCATCACGGATTATGACGGTAAATACGTCATTCAGGCCGAAAAGAACGCCACCCTCACTTTCTCCTCCCTGGGTTATGTGAGCGTAGTCGAACAAGTGAACGGCCGCACCGTCATCAACGTGAGCCTTTCTCCCGACACCGAATCCCTGGAAGAAGTGGTCGTTTTGGGTTATACCACCCAGAAGAAGGCCGAACTTTCCAGTGCCGTGGTTTCCATGAGCGGTGAAAAGCTGCGCGACGTAGCCACCAACGACGTAGGTAACATGCTGCAGGGCAAGGTTGCCGGCGTGGTGGTCATGAACGGCTCCGGCCGTCCCGGCGAGAACGCCGACATCCGCGTCCGTGGTACCGGCTCCATCACCGCTGGCGCAGGTCCCCTCTATGTGGTGGACGGCGTAGCCGGTGGTTCCTTCAGCCCCAACGATATTGAAACCATCACCGTCCTGAAGGACGCTTCCGCCACCGCCCTGTACGGTGCGGCTGCCTCCGGCGGTGTTATCGTCGTTACCACCAAGAGCGGTTCCCAGGACAAGACCCTGGTAGAGTTCAAGGCTAATGCCGGTATCAAGCGCGCCCTGTACGGCCGCTTCCATCCCATGAACTCCAAGCAGCTGTTCGATTTCAACCAGGCCATGGGCGTGAATTATTCCGAAGACCTCCTGGAACAGGATTTCGACTGGCTGGGCAATATCTTCAAGACGGGTGTCGTCCAGGATTACTACGCATCCGTTTCCGGTAAGGCCGGCAAGGTTAGCTACTTCGTGAGCGCCGACCACTACAACGAGCAGGGTACGGCCATCAACTCCAGTTTCCGCAAGACCAGCGGCCGCCTGAACCTCACCGCCCCCATCACCGACCGCCTGAACCTCACCCTGCGTCTGAACTATTCCAAGTCCCACGACCAGACCGAGTCTTCCTGGCGTCTGCTGGAATATGCCTACTATGCCATGCCTTGGGATATCCCCTATGTGCAGAACGAAGACGGCACCTATTCCAACGAGTATGTGTTCATGCAGAACAACGTCCGCCCGGACAACGGTGGCAAGTGGTATACCCAGAACCCGTCCAACATCTTCCACACGGAACAGTACAACTATGGTAAGGGCTGGGGAGAAAGCCTCACCGGAGACCTCCAGTTAGTCTGGAATCCCTTCGACTGGCTCACCCTCACTTCCATGAACCGCTACGACACTTCCAGCTCCTTCTGGGAGTCCTATACCGATCCCCGCACCTACGACGGTCTCACCACGCAGGGCGGCCTGAGCAACAGCGAAGGCGAATGGAACGGTTGGGGTACCACCAACCTGGCCAAGCTTCACCACACCTTCGGGGACCACGACGTCAACGGTACCCTGGGTTGGGAATACGGCGAAGGTTATTCCCGCACCCTGGAGGCTTCCGCCACTAAGATCATGCAGGGCAAGCGCGCCCTCTCCAACGCCGATGTTCCCGGCAAGCCCGTTGGTTACGACTACCGTACCCGCGCCTGGGCTCTGCTGGCACAGGCCCAGTACTCCTACCTGGGCAAGTACGTCGTAACGGCCTCCATCCGCTACGACGAAAGCTCCAAGTTCGGTCCCAAGAACCGCGGCGGTTTCTTCCCGGGCGCTTCCGCAGCCTGGATCATCTCCCGCGAGAACTTCATGAAGAACGCTACGCTGTTCTCCCTGTTGAAACTGCGCGCCGGTTACGGTAAAACCGGTAACGACAATATTCCTAACTTCCAGTATCAGGAAACCTACTCTCCCAGCGAAAGCGGAGACGGCGCCTACACCCTGGACCGTATGGCCAACCCCTATCTCGGTTGGGAAGAGGCCTACATGGCCAGCCTGGGTATCGATGCCGAACTCAAGAAGAACTGGAACATCAGCCTGGACCTGTACCACACCATCAACAGCAAGATCCTGCTGCAGGCCCCGAGGGATCCTTCTTCCGGGTTCTTTGCCGTGATGGACAATGTGGGTAAAGTCCGCAACATGGGTGTCGAACTCGCTGTGGACGGTGCCATCATCAACAAGAAAGACTTCCTCTGGACCATCGGCTTCAACATGGGCTTCAACCAGAACCGCGTTCTGGAGCTCCCCGACGGCGAAGACATTATCATGAACCGTGGTGAAGTGAACCAGATTCTCCGTCAGGGAGAGGATGTATTCACCTGGTACATGCCCAAGTGGGTGGGTGTCGATTCCGAGACCGGTCTTCCCCAGTGGGAGGCTATCGCCGAGGACGGTACCAAATCCATCGTGAACGACTGGGCCAAGGCTACCAACCAGCTGGTTGGCACCGCTTCCCCTCTGTTCAGCGGCGGTCTCAACATGGCCCTGCGCTGGAAGGGAATCACCCTCAGCTGCAACGGCAACTTTGTCGTGGGCAACAAGATTTACAACAAGACCCGTGAAAGTATGGACCACGACGGTGCCTACATCGGCCTGAACCTGATGTCCATCGACAACGGTCTGGGTTGGAAGCGCTGGGAGCAGCCCGGCGACATCGCCACCCATCCGAAGCCGGAGAACGCCCGTAAGGATGGTTCCGGAAACACTTCTTCCCGTTTCCTGGAAGACGGCAGCTTCTTCCGTCTCAGGAACGTGACCCTCTCCTACGACCTGCCCGATTCCTGGATGAAGAAAGCCAAGATGACCGGTGTCCGTATCTTTGTGTCCGCCGACAACGTTCTCACTATCAGCAAGTTCTCCGGCATGGATCCGGAAGTCCGTCTGGATGGTGACACCTATCACCACGCCGGTATGTACACGCAGAACTACCCGATCCCTATGACCATCACCGGTGGTATTGACATCAAATTCTAATTGTGATTGCTATTATGAAAAAGATATTTGTAATCGTACTTGCCGCCCTGGCCATGGCATCCTGCAAGATGGATCTCTATCGTTCCGACGCCCTTACCGCCGACGAACTGGCCAAGGATCCCGATGCACCCCTGTACACCACCAACGGTATCTACACCCTGTTCCAGGACAGAATTGCCTATAAGGGTCAGGAAGGCGGCGAAAGTGGTAACTACTATGTGCGCCACTACTTCCAGATGGCCGAGCTACGCGGTGACAACGTAACCGTTTCCGGTATTACCGAGGACCCGTTCATCAATCCTTACCGCTACACCGACGACAATACCGCCAAGAACATCTATTATTCCTGGTGGATGGCCTACAAGATCATCAATGTTGCCAACAGTGACATGGATATCCTGCAGAAGGCCGAAGCTACGGATATGAACAAACACCTGATGGGCGAGAACTATTTCTTCCGCGCCCTGGGTCACTTCCATATGGTAACGCTCTTTGCCATGCCTTATGCACAGGGCCGTGACAATATGGGTGTTCCGCTCCGTCTGGCCACCACCACCACTGAACCCACTACCCGCGCCACCGTGGGTGAGGTCTATGACGCCATCGTCGAAGACCTCCTCAAGGCCAAGGAGTATATGGAGGGGGATAAGACCGGTAAAGAGCTCGTGAGAGGTAACGACAAGGGTTATGTTTCCTGGCACGCCGCAACGGCCCTGCTGGCCCGCGTATACCTTTATATGGGTATGGACCAGGAGTGCCTGGACCAGTGCAACGAACTCATGGAAACTCCTTCCGCTTCCCTGGCCGGCTACGACTACGCCGACTATCCCACCCACACCTACGACTCTCCCGAGACCATCTGGTGCATCCACCTCAAGTCCACCCACGAGTGGGCCGTGGACCACGGTGAGGCTTCCATCGCCTCCATGTACCTGAAGGACGGTATCGGCTGGGGCGAACATTACTGGAGAGAGGATCTCATCGACCTGTTCCGCCGCTATCCCGCCGACAAGCGTTTCCAGGCTTACTTCCGCATGATCGACCCTCGTCCGGAAAGCGAAGGCAATACCAAGTCCCTGAAGAATTACGACGAACTCTCCGAGGCCATCCCCGGCAAGCTGTCCGTGGTGTATCCCGTTCCCGGTCCTTCCGGCGATTACTGCACCGGCGCTGTAGCCATCGGCTGCAAGTTTGAGGCAGACGGTTCCGTGAAGTTCCAGTCCCAGGGCGAACAGATTGGCACCGAAATCAACCCTATCGGCAAGGAAATCCCCGTGTACAAGTACTACGACCACGTGGCCAAGCCCATGATGAAGAACGGTGTCAAGATTTACTATGTAGACAACTCCGACTCCCACTTCCCGGGCAAGGATATCGACGGTGTGAAGCGCGTATGGGTGCGTCCCGGCCCCGACCACGCCACTCCCAAGAAGAAGACCAATCCCGATACCGGTGAAAAGTATCCCGAGAGCCAGGCCGACGCCGACGCCCGTTACAAGGCTGCTATCGGCCGTACCGACAACGGTGGCTTCTATATGCGCTACTACAACACCAAGTTCAGCTATCAGGACGGTATGGCCATGATGACCTCTCCCGTGTTCCTGCGCTGGGGTGAAGTGCTGCTGAACCGCGCCGAAGCCTACGCCAAGCTGAATCAGGACGGCAAGGCCCTGGACGATATCAACACCATCCGTTCCCGTGCCGGTATCCCTACCCTTACCAGCGGAGACCTCTCTGCCCTGGGTTACAACAGCATGCTGGACCTGGTCCTGGACGAGCGCCGCATGGAACTGTGCTTCGAAGGCCATCGCTTCTTTGACGTGTTCCGCAACAAGCTCCCTATGGACCGCCGCTATGTGGGTTACCACACTTGGGAAATCATCCAGCCTAACGATCCCCGTATCGCTCTGCTCATCTCCCAGGACGAAATCAACTCTGCCGGTATTCCGCAGAACCCTAGATAAGCAACTTATTAATACCTTTTCTTATTAACCTTTTAATTAATTAACATCATGAAAAAAGTATTCGCATTCATGGCAGTTGTCGCTGCTGTTTGCACGGTCTCCTGTAAGAAGACTCCTACTCCTGCTTCCGAGCCTAAGGACGCCACCATCTCTGCCATTCCCGTAGAGGTAGAGGTCGGTAAGACTGTCAAGGTCGACTGCCAGACCAACTCCACCGCCACCATTCAGTTCGTGGCCGACAACTCCGGTGTTTACACCGTAGACGCCAGCGGTAACGTGACCGGTGTCAAGGAAGGTTCCGGTAACCTTGTCCTGAAGGTAGACGCCGTGGAAGGCAAGTTCAAAGCTGCCGAGAAGACCATCACCGTGACGGTTAAGAACAGCACTCCCCAACCTCCGGCACCTACTGCTGAGATCATCATTGACGGTAACTTCGAAGACTGGGCTGCCCTTCCGGCCGACAGCTATTCCAAGACCTATGGTGACGAAGAGGCCACCCACCCGGCCCTCACCCACTGCAAAGTTTACGCTACCGCCGAGTACATCTATGTGTATTTCGAGTATGATATGGAATTTATCGATCCTCAGCCTGGTGTAGACCACGTTCCTTTCCACTGCTACATCAACTCCGACGGTGACGCTACCACCGGTGGCTTCTCCGATCAGTTCTCCGACGCCTGCACCGACATCCTCCTCGAAGGCTTCATCTATGGTGGTGGCGAAGCAGGCGGTGAGATGGGTTCCTACGATCCTACCGCTTACGCTTGGGAAGGCGAACCCGGCGGTTCCGGTTGGGGCTGGGGTGAAGACATCCTCCCTGACGGTGGTGCTTGCGTTGGTGCCGGTATTGAAGGCAAGTACGAATTCCAGATCGAGAGAGCTGTCCTGGCTGGCATCGGTTTCCCCGTGGCCGACGACTTCTCCATCGGTTTCGACATCCAGAAGGCTTGGGATTCCGTGGGTATTCTCCCGAATGCTGCTCCCAGCGAGGATAATCCTTCTGGCGTAGTTGCTTCCCTCCCCGTGAAGACCATCAAGTAAATCATTTTGATTGAATCATCCATAGGCGGTGCCCCCCTTGAGGGGGCCTGCCTATGGTTTTTAAAAGAAAAGACCGTGAATAAGTTCAGCAGAAATATCCTCCTTGCCTCTTTAATTCCCCTGGCTATCGCCTGTGGCAAGACTCCCACTCCCGATCCCGAACCTGGACCCGGACCTGGCCCGGGACCCGAACCCGAGACCGGACTGGTAACCGTTACCTATCAGGGTACCGATGAGAATTTCCCCAATCCCGAAAGAGGTTTTTATGTAGCCTCCGAGATATCCAATGCCGACGGGAGAGGGATTTCCGAAGCCAGCCTGAGAGCGGCCAGATTGCAGGGCAGGACCCTGTTTCTGTTGGAGTTCCATATGGGCGCCTATGTAGCGTCCGACATATCGGAGGAATACCTCCAGACCATCCGCGCCAAATTCCAGAGCCTGCGCACCGGCGGCGCTAAGTGCATCCTCCGTTTCTGCTATTCCAATGGCTATTCCGAGAAAGACAAACCTTGGGATGCAACGCCTGAGCAAGTTAACAGGCATCTTGAACAGTTAAAACCCCTCATTCAGGAGTACTATGATGTAATTATGGTAGTTCAGGCCGGCTTCATCGGCAGTTGGGGAGAATGGTACTATACCGAAAACTTTACGGACAATGCGTCCCGCAAGGCCCTTGTGGACGCACTCCTGGAGGTGGTGCCGGAGAATCGTCAGATCGAACTCCGTACACCCGCCTACAAAATGAAACTTTACGGCTATGCTTTAGCCGATACAATCAAGCTGGCCGAGGCTCACCAGCCTACTGCCAAAGCCCGTCTGGCTGGGCACAACGACTGCTATCTCTCCAGCGCCAACGATGTGGGCACCTTCAACGGCCCGTCAGAGCGCAAATACTGGGGAGCGGAAAGTCTCTTTACCATCATGGGCGGCGAATCCTGCGAACTTACCGCCTACTGCCACTGCGAGGGAACCGACAAATACAACGGCGCCCTCAAGGATCTGGCCATTTACCATTTCACTTACCTGAACAGCGGCTACCACCAGAGCGTGCTCAAGCGCTGGAAAGAAGAAGGCTGCATGGAGGAAATTAAAATCCGCCTGGGCTACCGCTATGTGCTGGATAAGGGTGAATTCACCAAGGAACCTGCTGCCGGCAAGGCCTTTGATATCAAACTCACTCTGCACAACGAAGGCTTTTCTCCTGCACAGAACCCCCGCGACGCCGAACTGGTGCTGTGCGACGCTTCCGGCAAAGTGCTCCAGACCTGGCCTCTGAACAGCGATCCCCGCTACTGGATGCCCGCCGAGGAAACCTCCATCTCCCAGACCGTTACGCTGCCCGACGGCGTCAGCGGCGCCCTCACGCTCTATCTGAACCTCCCGGATCCCTGCGAGACCCTGCATAACAATCCTCTGTTCTCCATCCGCCTGGCTAACGAAGGCGTGTGGGACGAGGCAAGCGGTTACAACAAGCTATACAGCTTCACCCTTTAATCAGATAGTCATGCGCCATCTGTTCCTGCTAATATTGACTGCCTTTTACTGGGCGGGCTGCCAGCAACCCGGCGGCGGCACGGTCATACCCGATCCCGGCACGAAACCCGGCGGGGAACAAGAGGAAAAGACGGCCGTGACCATCCAGGCAAGCTTTACCGAGTCCACCGAATATCTGCTGAACCCCGAGCGCGGATTCTACGGGGGTGCCACCGATATCTTCTCGGCCTCCAATCCCATCACGGTGTCCAAAGCCAAATCCGTCCGTGAGAAGGGGATGACGCTGATGTATGTGGGCTTTTACCTGAACAAGTTCCTCAACGGTGACATTTCCCAGGATTATCTGAACATGATTCAGAAGTCTTTCGACGCCATCCGCGAGGTTGGCATCAAGTGCGTGCTGCGCTTTGCCTACCAGAACAGCGAGAGCTCCACGCCCTGGGATGCTCCGGTAGATGTTGTGCTGCGTCACGTAGAGCAGCTGAAACCTGTCCTGGAAGCGAACGAAGACGTTATCTTCGTTCTCCAGGCCGGCTTTGTGGGCGTATGGGGCGAGTGGTACTATACCACCCATTTCATCAAGGATCCCAGCTCCGACGCCGACTACCAGCCCAGGCGCAAACTTACCGATGCCCTGCTGGAGGCTTTGCCGGAAAGCCGCCAGATTGCCCTGCGCACCCCCCAGTTCAAGATGCGCATGTACAACCTGTCTTTGAAAGACACCCTTCGCGCAGAAACGGCCCACGACGGGAGCGCATTGTCCCGCCTGGCCGGTCACAACGACTGCTTCGGCGCTTCGGAGAACGACTGGGGTACTTTTGACAACGAGGCCGCCGACCGCATTTTCTGGAAGCACGACAGCCGCTACTTCATAATGGGTGGCGAAACCTGCAACGTTTCCGGTTACTGTACCTGCAAGATGTCCCTCAAAGATATGAGGGACTACCACTGGACCTATCTGAACAGCGGTTATCACAGCGGCGTGCTGGACCGTTGGAAAAGCAGTGGCTGCATGGACGAAGTTACCAACCGGCTGGGCTACCGCCTCATTATGCGGGAGGCATCCTGCACCGGTATCTTCGAAAAAGGGAATACTGTGCACCTTGTCCTGAACCTGGAGAACGGCGGTTTTGCCGCTCCTATGAACCCCCGCAACGCCGAACTGGTTTTCGTGGCCCAGGATGGCAAGCAAACCCGTTTTCCGCTGGGGTCCAATCCCCGCACCTGGCACCCCGGTGCGCACAAGGTGGAAACCGACTGCGTCCTTCCCGATGCCAAGGGTACGTTCTACCTGGCCCTGGAGGATCCTCTCCTTTCCCAGCGCCCGGAATACAGCATTGCCCTGGCCAACGAAGGCGTCTTTGACCCCCAGACTGGCTGGAATCAATTGATAATCATTCCATAACTTAACAACCTTATTAATTATTATTCATTATGAAAAAAGTATTTGCATTCATGGCAGTAGTCGCTGCCGTTTGCGCGGTTTCCTGCAAGAAGGGTGACCCCACCCCTGCTTCAGAGCCTAAGGACGCCACCATCTCTGCCATTCCCGTAGAGGTAGAGGTCGGTAAGACTGTCAAGGTCGACTGCCAGACCAACTCCACCGCCACCATTCAGTTCGTGGTGGACGATTCCGGCACCTACACCGTAGACGCCAGCGGTAACGTGACCGGTGTCAAGGCCGGTTCCGGTAACCTCCTCCTGAAGGTAGACGCCGTGGAAGGCAAGTTCAAAGCCGCCGAGAAGACCATCACCGTGACTGTTAAGGACAACACTCCCGAACCTCCGGCAAAGGCTTCCATCGAAATCGACGGTGAATTCGCCGACTGGGGCGCTCTCGAGGCCCAGACCTTCGCTCAGGGTATCAACGACCCCAACTCTCCTTGGGAGGGCGTTGAGGAAATCCGCTGCTATGCCTCTGATGACATGGTGTACTACTACATCAAGTTCAACACCGAGAGTCTGGCCGACGCTTTCGCTATGGAACCCAACGACATGCACCTGCGTCTGTGCATCAACACCGACGGTGAGTACGAGTCCGGTTACACCAGCTATTTCCTGGAGGGCTATGACTTCATCGTGGAAGGCACCTTTGCAGAAGGCGGCCAGTTTGTCGAGTTTGACGGTACGCTGCACCAGAGAATCGGTTCCTGGGTGTCCCTGCTGGAACCCGGAAACGGTTTGGTGTATGGCGTAGGCAAGGGCGACGAATATGAGATCTCTCTGGACCGCACCATCTTCAACGAGGCTGCCAATACCAGCGATGATCCCAAGCCTATGGGTGATGAATTCCAGACCGGTATCCGCTTCTACTACAACGGTTGGGCCGAGTTCTCCAACGTTCCCAACAGCGACGTAGACGAAGAACAGGGCAATGGCTGGGGCTATCTGCTCAGAGTGAAGTTCAACTAGTAATCGCTTCACGTGAAAAAAACTACGGTAATAATCCTGTGCCTGGCACTCCTTGCGGGGTGCCAGGCATCAGGTATCCGTAGTTACTGGAATAACGTTCCGTTATTGGAAAATGACATAGACGCATCCCAGGACCGCTTCGCCCAGTTCGCCGAGCTGGCGGTGGCCGCTCCGGAACAGGATGCCCTGGCAGCCATGGACCTGCTCTTTGACAAGCTCACGCAGGATACCGTGGCCTATTATATTTATACCGAGTGGATGGACGCCGCCTTCTACAATGCCCTTTCCCCTTGCCGCAGCCCGCTGCTGTACGACAAGGCGGTGGAAAGGATGGTGGCCGACGGCATC